>X301_European_Hare__coassemble_1072_pt1 | contig 21750 bp, 13 predicted proteins | sample X301_European_Hare__metabat2_high_PE_017 | metagenome-assembled genome bin X301_European_Hare
GGAGTACGCCAGGTATTATGACGGGGCATATTTCACGGCGGGCAAGAACGAGTTTTTCCCGATTCCTCAAAACCAACTTTATTATATTCCCGGATTATACACACAAAATGAGAAATATGATGAGTAATAACAATCAATGGAAATTATCATGAAAACAATATATGGAATGGCGTTCTTTTTCGTTTCCGTGCTGTGCATGGTTTCATGCGGAGAAAAAGAATTCGACAAAACAGGTTTGATATTGGAGCCTGTCTCCGCCGATGAGATAAAAGGTGAATTGCAAGGTGATGACTATGTTCTGACATGGCCGGATTTGGGTGGACTTAAAATGCAGATTACGGTCTATACCAATGGAGTGAAAGGCGGTGACATTATTGTCGATGGTGACAGCTATACCCATACGGGTGTTGATACCAATATTGAATATGAATATGTGTTCAAGCTGACTGACGGCAGCAACTTTTCTTCAGGAGTCGTGAAGCACTTTACAAGAAAGGGAGCGAGCCAGATTAAAGGTCTTTACATGTCCCAGGTCGAGAAAAGCAACGGTTATGACGCTCTGGTCGAGTGGAATGCCGCCGCTGACGCCAGGACTATAGAATTTCACGCTTCGAACGGTGACCGTACAATAAACGAGACGCTGGATGCCGGTGTGAATCAATATCTTATTGAGGACGTGCGGGACGGCGAGTCGTGGGAAGCCAGACTTGTCGCCGTGAATGATGAAGGCAAATCCTTGACAAGCAGCATTTCCCTGAAAATAGGCAAGACCGCCATAGGGTTCCTCAGCGTGTATAAGAATGAAGAGGAGCTGAGAAGCGAAGGCGATGACGATGAGGCTTCCGCATGGCTGTGGCTGCATGAGGAGTATCCTGCCGCCCAATATGTATATTTCGGTGACATAAGTTCCAAAGAGGATCTGGAGCAGTACAGGGTGTTGTTCTGGTTGCGTGATGTCGAGACTGGCAATGGAAATGATAATGAATATGAAAATGACGTCTGGAATATTCCCCAGGTAGCAAAGAATGCGGTAGAACCAATAAAGGAATGGTATAAAGAAGGTGGTAATTTACTATTATGGAGTCACGCTGTCACATTTATCACTGATTTGGGAAGAATAGACGCAGATATGTTGAAAACAAATGATCGTACCATAAAATGTGGTCCAGGTAGTTGGAATCCGGATACTTGGTTTCTGGCTGTACAGTTACATCCGGGCAGCAAGTTCAAGAAAGATTTCTCCAGTCATCCTATATATAAAGGTCTGGATGTGATAGAGACGGACAGGACCAAACTGATAGCGTTCAAAGGTCCGGGCTGGACTGAAGACCATAACTGTCTGTTCTTCAATATCCCTAATGTGCTGACGGGTTCGGGTAATCAGGAAGAGGCTTGCTATGACATGATTACGGGCACGTACGGTATATATCCTCTCGGAACATGGGATTCGCAGATAGACTGGGTATCTCAGTTAAATGTTTGGGAAGCGCAGCAAGGTAATACTGACTATAAGGGTACAGTATTGTGTATAGGAAACGGCGGATGTGATTTTTCCCTTAAGAATCAAGATGGTACTCCTGACGTGTCGGCATATCCGAAGAACAATCCGTATCAGAGTAACATATTGAGATTGGCAAAAAACAGTTTGGAATATTTAAAAACCAGATAAAGATGAAACGGTTAAGATCAAATTTCGCGTATGTTTTTGCTTTGCTGTTTATGGTAACAGCATGTTATGACAGCAAGTTTGACGAGCAGCCTCCTATGCCTGTGGAGGAGGGGGATAATGGTCCGGGAGTAAACGATGAAGCAAGTTCATATAATGAGAAATACAGACCTCTGATACATTATACACCGTCAAAGAATTGGATTAATGACCCAAACGGTTTGATTTATGTTAATGGTGTTTATCATATGTTCTATCAGTATAATCCAATGGGAAACGTTTGGGGAAATATGAGTTGGGGACATGCCATTAGTAAAGATCTGATTAGATGGGAGGAACAGCCTGTAGCATTAACAGGAGATGAATTGGGGGATATATTTTCAGGTTCCGCTGTTTGTGATGTAAATAATACCGCGGGTTTTGGCGCAGGTACAATTGTAGCGGTATATACTTCCAGCGGTGAACATCAGCAACAAAGTATTGCATACAGCGCAGACGCTGCTACCTTCACCAGGTATGGTAATAATCCTGTTATTTCAAATACCACGGAACCGGATTTTCGGGATCCGAAAGTTTTTTGGTATGAGAGTGGAAAGTATTGGGTTATGTCCTTGGCCATGGGAGCCAAGCATGAAATTCAGTTTTTCAGGTCTGACGATTTGAAAAGTTGGACTAAATTGAGTGGTTTCTCGATGCAAAGTGTCATTGCCTGCAATAATGGAATATGGGAATGCCCTGATTTGTTGAAGTTTGATTATAACAATCAGGAAAAATGGGTCCTTATAGTAAGTGTTAATCCGGGAGGGCCGGTTTTAGGTTCTGGAACAATGTATTTTGTCGGTAATTTTGATGGCACTAATTTTACAGCCGATAGTAACGATTATCCATTGTGGATGGACTATGGCATGGACAATTATGCCGGTGTCACATGGAGTAATATGCCTGATAACCGTACAGTCCTGATAGGATGGATGAATAATTGGAAATATGCGGCCGATGTTCCTGCCACTCCCTGGAGATCCGCAATGACATTGCCACGCGAGCTTAAATTGATAGAATATAATGATAAACCGTTGTTGGCTAATACGGTAGTAAGTGAAATTGAGAATATAGCCGGTGGTTGGATTGATGTGACGGGTGAAGAATTGGGTGTTGATGGCCCATATCAGTTGCGGCTGGAAGTGGGCATGGACAGCGATGTCTCTTTCTCTCTTGAGAATGAATACGGCGAGTATGTCACGATTGAAATCAATTCCTCGGACAGACAGCTGATAACATCCCGTACCGGCAGCACCGGAGCGTATAGTTTCGCCAGAGAGTTTTCTGTGCCTTCCATAAAGTCGCCGCTTAATACCGATGGCAATAGTGTGACTCTGGACATATATGTTGACCAGTCGTCAATCGAGATATTTACAGGCAACGGATCAATGTCACAGACCGATCTGGTGTTCCCAAGCAGCATTTACGACAGGTTCAGATGCGACAGCCCTGATGTCGTGGCAAAAGTAAGGAGCTTGCGGAATATCTGGACAAAATGAACGGTGTCATCCGGAGTGCGGACCGTTGGTTGGCGATGTATTTGTCGGTCACGGACTTGTCGCTCCACTAAAACCAAAAGCATATTATCATGAAAAGAAACACTATAACATGCATTGCAGTGGCACTGAACTTCCTGACTCCCGCTTTCGGAATGAACGGTGACACGCTCAGGATAAGCCATCTGGCGGACGAGGAGAATCTTGTCAGACTGGAGGTCGCGGGCAAATATTTGCTGCTGCCGGTTCAGGACGACGCTCAGGAAGCGAGATTAGGTATAATAAAGGACAACCTGCAGACCGGTGTCGGCTCTGGTGTACGTCTCGCTCGTGAGAGGGTGGATTATTATGTCCCGTTTGAACTCTCACAGTACAGCGGCGAGCATGTCACGATTGACATACAGGGTGTTCCGGGAAAAGCCATCTGCTGGGAACGACTCGAGGTATCGGACCGGTTTGACACCGCGAACCGCGAGAAATTCCGTCCGCAGTATCATCATACGCCGGTTTACGGATGGATGAACGACCCCAACGGAATGTTCTTCAAGGACGGGGTCTATCATCTGTATTTCCAGCATAACCCTTACGGCTCCAAGTGGGGCAACTTGAGCTGGAGGCATTCCACTTCTACCGATTTGATTAATTGGAAGGATGAGGGTGTGGCGATTGCGCCCGATGCCATAGGCATGATCTTCAGCGGCTCGTGCGTGGTTGACCATGACAATACCTCGGGATTCGGAAAAGATGCCATAGTGGCTTTCTATACTTCCGCGAAACAGACTCCCAGGGGTGATCGTCAGACACAGAGCATGGCGTACAGCCTTGACGGCGGAAAGACATTCGTCAAATACCGGGACAATCCGATATTGACATCCAAGGAGATGAACTTCCGCGACCCGAAAGTGTTCTGGTACGCCCCGAAAGGACATTGGGTGATGATACTTGCCGTAGATCGGCACATGGAAATATATTCCTCCGAAAATCTTAGGGACTGGAAAAAGGAAAGCGATTTCGGAGAGGGGCACGGATGCCATGACGGCGTGTGGGAATGTCCGGACCTGGTCGAGCTTCCGGTAGAGGGAACGAAGGACAGGAAATGGGTTCTGATATGCAATATCAATCCAGGCGGTCCATTCGGAGGTTCCGCTGCACAGTATTTTGTGGGAGACTTCGATGGAAGCACGTTCACTGACGATTATCCCGGAGAAGTGAAATGGATGGATTACGGGAAGGACAATTACGCCACGGTGACATGGAACAACGCTCCTGACGGAAGATGCATGGCTATAGGCTGGATGAACAACTGGCAGTACGCCGACTGTACCCCCACGAAACAGTACCGCAGCGCGAACACCATAGCGCGCGACCTGTCCCTCTTCAGGCGGGACGGAAAAGTTCTTCTGAAATCCGAGCCCTGCAGGGAGATGGCTGCCGCAAGGAAAGATGCCAGGCAGGTAGGATCAGCGAACGTGACGGGTACGGAGACGATACCGCTGTCACCGCAGAGCGAAAACGGGGCATACGAGATAGAGCTGACCTTGAACCCCGGGAAATCAAGGAACGTGACGTTTTCCCTTGCCAACGGCAAGGGCGACAGGGTTCTCATGACGTACGATACGGTCAGGAAGACATTCGCCATGGACCGAACAAAGAGCGGTGAAGTCTCCTTCAGCTACGCTTTCCCCACCGTCACCGAAATGCCTGTCGGCAGCAAGTCCGGGGAACTTCACCTCCGCCTGTTCGTGGACAGGTCGAGCGTTGAGGTCTTTGCCGGCAACGGAGAATATGTGATGACAAACTGCGTGTACCCGTCGGAACCGTACGATACTATTACGTTCGAAAGCGACGGCAACAGATACGAGGTAAAGAATATGAACATTTATAAGATAAAGTGATATGGATACAGTAAAACTAAACAAACTCATCCCCGTGATGCTCTGCTTTTTCGCTATGGGTTTCGTTGACCTGGTGGGCATAGCGTCCAATTATGTCAAGGCGGACCTCGGTCTGAGCGATTCCCTGGCCAACGTCTTCCCCTCCCTGGTATTCTTCTGGTTCCTGATATTCTCGGTGCCCACCGGAATGCTTATGAACCGGATAGGTCGCAAGAAGACGGTCCTGCTGAGTCTCGTCGTGACATTCGTCTCGTTACTTCTGCCCGTGTTTGGAGACGGCTTCATGCTGATGCTTTGCTCGTTCTCCCTGCTGGGCATAGGAAATGCGCTGATGCAGACATCGTTGAATCCGCTTCTGAGCAATATAATAAGTGGCAACAGGCTGGCAAGCTCTCTGACGTTCGGTCAGTTCGTGAAGGCTGTCGCGTCATTTCTCGCGCCTTACATAGCCATGTGGGGAGCTACCCGTGCCATACCTGAGTTCGGCCTCGGCTGGAGGGTTCTCTTCCCGGTCTATATGGTGATAGCGGTCGTGGCAGTCCTTTGGCTTGGAGCCACCGCGATAGAAGAGGAACGTCCCGACAAGGCATCGGGTTTTTCCGGCTGTCTTAAACTGCTGGGATCACCTTTCATACTGCTGTGTTTCCTCGGTATAATGTGTCATGTGGGCATAGACGTGGGAACCAATACCACCGCGCCCAAGATACTGATGGAACGTCTCGGCGTAAGTCTGGACGAGGCTTCCTTCGCCACCAGTCTTTATTTCATATTCAGAACGGTCGGATGCCTCTCGGGTTCCGTCATTCTCCGGAAAGTGCCGTCCCGCCTGTTTCTCTTTATAAGCGTGGTCTGTATGCTCATTGCCGTGCTCGGTCTGCTGGCTTCGGATGAGGAACTTGTTGTTTACGCCTCGATTGCCCTCATAGGGTTCGGCAATTCCAATGTGTTCTCGATAATCTTCTCCAGGGCGCTTCTTTTCATGCCGGAGAAGAAGAACGAGATATCAGGTCTTATGATAATGGGGCTCTTCGGCGGTACGATTTTCCCTCTGCTTATGGGATTCGCCTCCGATGCCGCCGGTCAGAACGGAGCCGTTGCCGTAATGGCTGTCGGAGTCATCTATTTGCTTGTGTATACCATGAAACTTAAAAAAAACGACACAATATGAACGATATCGTAGTAGGAATGGGCGAGGCACTGTGGGACGTGATGCCCGAAGGGAAGAAACTGGGCGGGGCGCCCGCGAACTTCGCGTACCACATTTCGCAGTTCGGTCTGGACAGCCGTGTGGTAAGCGCTGTCGGTGACGACAGGTTAGGCAAGGAGATATTGGAAAGTTTCCGCGAAAAGAAACTCAACGGGATAGTGGAGACGGTCCCATATCCCACAGGCACCGTACAGGTGGAGCTTGACGCGGAAGGCGTGCCGTGTTACGACATAAAGGAGGGCGTGGCTTGGGACAACATCCCCTTCACCTCTGACCTCGAGGATCTGGCAAGGCACACCCGTGCCGTTTGTTTCGGCTCATTGGCGCAGCGCTGCGTGGTGTCTCGCGAGACGATAAACCGTTTCCTCGACGCCATGCCGGAAGACGGTGACGTGCTTAAGATATTCGACATCAATCTCCGCCAGAGCTTCTACACCAAGGAGATACTCTGCAATTCGTTCCGCAACTGCAACATACTCAAGATAAACGATGAGGAACTCGTGACGGTCAGCCGCATGTTCGGCTATCCCGGCATAGACCTTCAGGACAAATGTTGGATTCTCATTGCCAAGTACAATCTGAAGATGCTGATACTCACCTGCGGAGTCAACGGCAGTTACGTGTTCACTCCCGGCGTCGTTTCCTTCGTGGAGACGCCCAAGGTCAAGGTCGCCGATACGGTAGGTGCCGGCGATTCGTTTACGGCCACCTTCGTCGCTTCCATCCTCAAGGGCAGGACAATACGCGAGGCTCACGAGCTTGCGGTGAAGGTATCTGCATACGTATGCACGCAGAACGGTGCCATGCCGGTCCTGCCGGATGTCTATACCGATTGACAGCCACTGCGGGCAGCTTGCGCACGGAATGAAAGGACGGTCAGCGGACATTGCCTGTCAGGCGTCCGCCGGTTGTCCTTTTTGCGTCTGTCTCCTTTTCAGGATGTCGGTCGGGTTCTCGCCGAAGAAATCCTTGTAGCATTTGGTGAAATAAGACGGTGACGAGAACCCCACCTCGTAAGCTATTTCCGAAACACTCTTATCTTCCGACACCTTGATGATGGCATCCGCCCTGTTCAGCCGCGCTTTTCTCAGAAGTTCGTTCGGGGCATATCCTGTCAGTGCCTTCGCCTTCCTGTACAGCTGGACACGGCTGAATCCTATTTTTTCTCCCATGTCCTCCACGCTGAAACAGGGGTTTCCCATATTGTCGTCTATCAGCTCACGCAGCTTCCTCACGAAACTCTTGTCCGCATCCGCCAGTGGGGCGGTACTCACGGCAATCCTGTCCCCGAAGAAATCCTCCAACCTTTTGCGGTTGTCCATGAGGTTGCGTACCCTTGCCTTCAAAAGCCAGGAGCTGAAAGGCTTCGGTATATACGAGTCTGCACCGCATTCGTACCCCTTCGTCTTCTGCTCGTCCATGGAACATGCTGTAAGCATCAGCACGGGGATGTGCGAGGTTCTGGGCTCCGCCTTCAGGCGGCGGCAGCATTCCAGACCGTCCATAACGGGCATCATGACATCGCAGATTATGATGTCCGGCACATTGGCGATGGCTGCCCTGCAGCCTTCCTCCCCGTTGGCAGCCGCTATCACGGTATATTCCCCTCGCAACAGCGAGTTCACGTAGTCCCTCACGTCCCGGTTGTCGTCTATCACCAGTACTATACCCTTCTTCTCGCCGTCTCCGGATGCATTCCCCTCCCAGGCAGACGGACCATCCTGGTCTGCCATCACTACAGCACCCTCCTTGAAGACTTCAGGCGTCTCCCTGCCGTCCGTGCCATCGGACACCGACCCCTCCTGCCTTGCGGGAATGATGACGGTGAACGTCATCCCGCTGCCTTCGGAGCTTTCCACGCCTATGGAGCCGTGGTGCAGTTCCACGAACGCTTTCACCAACGCCAGCCCTATGCCCGAGCCGGCGGCGCGCACGTCAGCCTGGTAGAAGCTCTCGAATATGTGCCCCACGTGTTCCGCCGGCATACCCACGCCCGTGTCCGAGAACCTCATCACTATCCCCTCGTCACCCTTGCGTCCCATGTATATGTCTATCCGCCCGTTGGGTGGGGTGAACTTGAATGCGTTCGACAGCAGGTTGTACGTCATCCTCTCCATCATCTCCTTATCGGCCGTCACTGTGTAGTCCTCCTCTTCGGCGTTGAACCCTAACGATATGTGTTTCCTGTACGCCAGAGTCCGAAACGCCTCCGCCCATTCCATCATGTGATCCCTGATGTTGAACTCCGAAAGGCGCTTCTCCAGCCTGCCGTTCTCGAACTTGCGGAAGTCCATTATTTGGTTTACCAGCCTCGACAGTACGGCAACGTTCTTGTTTATCAGTCCGAGGCGGTATCTGTCATCGCCTTTCAGGCAGTCGCTTTCCGCCAGCCTCCTTGCAGGGTCGGCTATTAGAGCCAGCGGCGTGCGGAAGTCGTGCGACACGTTGGTGAAGAAAGTCAGTTTCGCCTTCGTTGCCTCCTCCAGTCTCCGCGAGAGGTCAGCAAGTCTGTCCCTCTGTTCCTCCAGCTGCAGCTTCTGTCTTGACAGTTCCCTGTTCAGCCTTGTCTTCGTCCTATAGCCTTTGACCACGGAGAAAAGCAGCACTGCGAGCAGCGACAATATCACCATGCACGCGTAGAGGAATCTTTTCTGCGACGAATATCTGTCCAGTGAAATGTCAAGTTTTCTATTCAGAATCCTTATCTTGTCGTCCAAAGCCCTGATGTGCGCCGTCTCCATCTGCATTATCCTCGCGTTCCCGGCATCCACCTGAGCCGACGGCAACAGATTTTCCCTCTCGTAAGGTCTTCCCTGCAGAATGTCCATCGCCACCTGTATCGCCTTGTCCCCTCCCGTGGGATAGATGAATGAGGCATCAAGTATGCCGTCCGCCACGAGATCCACGCCCAGCCCCTCTCCTGACAGGGCATCCACTCCCATGAACAGCATCTCCTTCTCCTTTCCGTACCGTTTTGCCGCCTCGTATGCTCCCACCGCCATCCGGTCGTTCTGCGCGAATATCAGGTCTATCTTTTCATGCGTCTTGAGAATGGAGTCGGACAATCTTTCGGCATCCTCCTTCAGCCACGCCGCGTCTGCTGAGGCCGTTATCCTGATTCCGGGGAAGTCCTTCAGCGCGTCGTGCAGTCCCTTCTGCCTTTCGTATGCCGGTGTCGAGCCTTTCAGTCCTGTCAGCTCCGCAATCACACCTTTACCCTTCAGCCTGTCCGCTATGTACTCGCCTGCCAGCCTGCCCAGCATATAGTTGTCTCCTCCTACGAAAGCGGTATATTTGTCCGACGCCGTCTTCCTGTCCACCAGCACCACCGGGATTCCCTTGTCGTAAGCCCTCTCCACTGCCGGTGTCACGTATTCTGCCTCGTTAGGCGACACTATCAGCAGGTCAACGCCTTGTGATATGAACCTCTCAATGTCCTCTGTCTGTTCCCTGCTGTTGTCCTTCACTGTCTTTATCTCCACCTTCAGGTCAGGGTAGAACAGCGCCTCACGCATGATTTCTTCGTTCATGCGCTTTCGCCACTCATCGTCGCTGCATTGAGATACTCCGATGATGAAATTTCGTTCCGGCCGTTTGCATGACGACATGAAAAATGACAGGATATACGGTATGATTATGCAGATGATACATTGGATGTTGCGGTGTTTCATTCTATTTAACGTGAGTTCGGCGAATTGTAAATGCTAACAAAATGGGTGATTGGCGAAAATTGTCGTATCTCCATAGTACTAAAAAAAGAAAAAATTGCGAACAATAACCGCTGTAATCACAGAGAGCGAAGTTATAGAATTATTCTGTATGGCAGATGATTTCTGCAAATTTTTGGATGCCATGATGACGAAATACACGCTTAAACCTGCTGCAAAGCGCGAATATCACCGTGATTCCACCATGTCCAAAGCGGGAATAATGGTCATAATGATACCTTTCCATGACCCGGGATACGTTGTCTGAAGCATTTCTATCAGGAAGATTATGGAGCGGGTGTTGAAGGTATCCGGGCGTGAGCATTTCGTACTTCGCAGGACTTGTACACGCGAAGTGAAGGCCTTGAAGTTGAAGGTCCGCTTCATGTCACCCTGCACGAATGAAAGAGGGGAAGAAAACTGTGAGGTGCCTGAGAATATGATATTTGAAAATGAAGACCGACATGCCGGCCGCCACTCAGCTCTCGCAATGCCCGCGAAATAGGGGTTTGGCAGGCTTGACTACATAGAATCCATGAAAATAAAGCGGAGCGGCAATTCCGCCGCTCCGCAATAAAGGAATGGAAAATCCGTGCAATTATAATGTTGTGGGAGTAAATGTAACCGTAAATTTCTTATCGTTTGTCGGAACAATCGTATAATAATCACCGTCCATTTTTTCTTTGTCAAAAGTAAATCCGTCTTTCAGGTCGACAACTATTTTATAGTAAGTTTCTGCTTCCGGAACAGGCAAAGCCAGACCACCTTTATCGCCAACAATAGTCACCCCGTCAAAATATTCCGAAGAAATACAGCATTTACGATAATCCTCTGCTGTATAAGGAACTGCCCAGAACGAAATATCACCTCCCCACGGCAAAATGGTTGCTATTGCCTGGTAGGTATTCTCCGTTTGCGAAGTGCGATACAACGTTAAACGGGTCTTTTCATTCCAGGCATCACGTCCAATACCCATAAATCTGTTCCAACACCAGCCGTCCATATAAATTGCATCGGGATAACCGTTGTTATTCATGACATAAACCGTACCCGAGAAAGCATCAAGACGTATCAGGTATTCGCCTGTCGGGGCAATCATCTTCCAGGTGGGATTGCCGGCTCCGGTAAACACGTCATGGTCGCAGTAAGCCATGGACAAATCGATTCCATCGGCCGTTACGGTTTGCTCTTTCTCCAACTGAGCCAATCCCTCGTAAGAGAAATACTCTCCGTCAATCAACGCCAACGAAGAGCCACAGAAGGATATGGCAGAAGGAGCCAATACTCCGTTAATATAAATACCTTCGTTCGTATAAGCCAATGTGCGGGTACCGTCGCTCAACTCTACTTTGGTGTATTTTTCGCCTTCTTTAAACACTTTCATCGAGAATGCTCCGCCCAAAGTAATCGCGAAACTGGCCTCCTTGTTCTCTGTTCCCAAGGTCAATTGACGGTTGGCGAATGTCAGGAAATTATCTTTCCCTCCCTCTTTGAAATAAAAGTGTCCGGCAACGATAGCACCCCACATAGTGGTTTCTGCGTTATCCGAACCGTCAGCTGGAGGAGTCCATGCCCAATATTTGCGATTACCCATCTCATAGCCTTGCATCTTCGTTTTCGAACGTTCTGTCCAAATACCATAGTCGGGAGCATCGTTATCGTCCCAGTGACCGGAAATCGTACCGAAGATATAAAGCGATTCGTCAATCTGTGTCCAATTTTGAGCATTACCCAAAGTCAGTTCGAAACTGACCGGATTAAAGGAAATTTTGAAATAGGATTCTTCCTCGCGACCGAATACGATATTGTCTTCGCCAAGAGCTATAATCTCTTCTCCTTGCATACCCCACCACATACCGGTTTTGTCGCTATTGGCATAAATCTTACCCGTGGCATTGGCTGGAATAAAATCTTCCACGGAAAATGCATTCCCATCCTTTTCCATCGGACAGACCTTATTGTTATCCAAGACCAGATAAAGAGCATCGAATGTCGGAAGTGTTACACCTTTAATGCTGACTTCATCCGTACTCGACTCATTGCTGGAATTTTTCACCGTAACCGAAATGTCCAAATCCCCGGCTACAGCATTTTTAGGCAACGGAAGAGCTATCTTTTCATTCATGTCATACGTTTTTCCGGTAAGCATTTTTGTCGTTTCATAAAATGTGCCATTGGCATTACTAACCGAAATCATGTATTGACGCAGACCCTTTTCATCGGAAAATTTAGCAGTCAAAGTCACCTCATCGCCATATTTTACATTGGCATTCGGAGTTACCGCCAGCTCTGAAATAGCGGAGATTCCGGCGGTTCCGCCATCTCCATTAGGTTCATCATCATCATCGTTACAAGAAGCAAGTACAGCCATTGTACTTACCGCTAAAAACATAAAATACTTCATTGTTTTTTTCATCACAGTGAATTTTTTTTTGTTAATAATAAATTATGTCACTTCATTTACAAATCGTTCATTTTTTTCGTAAATACTAAATCTCCTTTATAGATACCGGTCTTTTCTTCAGATGTTACATTAATTCTCATTAAAAGATTGTTATATCCGGTTTCAGCTTCCCAGACACCTTCATTCGCCAATTGTATCGAATAATCGGGATTATCCCTCAATGTTTCCATAGGATCCGGCAAATTCAAATAAATATCATAATCTCCAATGGGCATATCGTTCGGTAATCCGGCTTCTGTTTCGATGGTGCTTTCCATATCGGGTTTCCATTTGCGGGGGTCGATATCGAGGGGCAAGACATAGGTGGTCTGGTCCGTTACATTTCTCAAAACCAGTTCTGCCGCACGAGGATTAAACGGGGCGGCATATCCTTCATTTTTCACCCGCAAAACGACTTTCAGCAAATGACCCGGAGTCACATTGGTCGTATATTCGCCGGAAGTAAGGACAAAACGATATCCCATATCCCGTTTGATTTCATCCATACAGCCCTGGGCAATCCAACGATCGTTCACGCCTTTATAATAATCGATGTTCAAAAAAGACCAGCGAAGCTTACGCATTTCTTCCTGAGCCTTACTGCAATCGGCAGGAGAAACCCCATCGGGAGGACAAGTCTCACCACCCATAGGTAAATAAAGACCTTCCTGACCAAGATATTTTTTGTCTTCGGTTACATTTTGGTACGTTCCATAATCGGTCTCACTGGCCATGAATGCGTCATTGTGGTGGCCAATACGCGCTGCAATTCCATTGGTATAGGCATTTGCCGCAGTCAATGCCGTGGTGGGCTGCCCGTTCAGTCGGAGGTATTCCTGCTTATATTGAGGCGTGCGGACTTGGACAACACGTCCCTCCGGCAATGCTTCAAGCAATTTATCGAGGACAGACTTGCGGGCCGATGGTGTATTCAAGTTATTGGTCGTATAATACCACTCTCCCCAGGAGCCTATAAACCCCGCTTGCCAGACGGCTATCACATCGGCGTTCTTTGTCAAATATGGTTTCAATTGTTCGATATGCGTCTGAATAATCGAAAGCGGTGCGTCAGGCTCGGTCTCCAAACTGGTGTAGGCGAAACGCAGCACACACTTCACACCGGCCTCCCGCATAGCCGCCATATCTTTATCGAAAAATTGAAGAGCTTCGTCGGTAAGGACTTTGTCTCTAAAATTTTTCAAATAGAAACACCTGAATATCAAAGAATATCCATTTGTGCGGTAATTTTTCAACGTAGATACACTCAATGCTCCAGATGTTCCCATTTCACAGGAAGTCGCTTTATAAAAACCTCGTTCGGGGTTAACGATTATTTCATTGGAAGCCTTATAAGAAACCTGCTCCATGGGAATATCCGATTCCCTATTGTCCTCATTTTCCTTCTCACTTGAAGTGCATGCAACTCCCGAAAACATCAATGCACCGGCACAGAATAATCTGAATATTATATTCATAGCTCTTCTTTTAATTATTGGATTAATGTCAGAAAGACTGATGTCCCTCGTCTGAGAGACACCTGTCTCCGTTTTTATATTGTATATCCGGGATTTTGAATTACTTTTCCTTTACCATCGACAATAACTGATGGGGGCAATGGATAAACATATTTATATTTCGAAGCAAAAGGAGCTTGTCCGGCATTCAATTCCAATACCCTGTCCAACAGTTTGTCGAAGCGAATCAAGTCGGCTCTGTATTGACCGTTTTCACACCAAAACTCATGAGCTCTTTCTATCAGCAGCTGGTCGATAAATGACTCTTTCGTGGGAAAGTCGGATAACTTTTTATCATCGAGTTTAGCCCGGCCACGAACGTCATTCATCAGGTCGACAGCTTCTTGCGTCACATTGCCGCCAGGTTTCATCACGATAGCTTCGGCCAACGAAAGCAATACATCGGGATAACGATACACTACTATATCCAAATCGGAATATCCGCCACTACCGGGAACTGCAGGATCGATTTCATACTTTTGAGGAACAGGACCCAAATCGAGATATTGATCTGGGTTCTCCCGGTTACGAACCTCACCGTTTCCCGTCGTATATTCAGAAAGCAGATAGGTTTTACGTGTATCGTTTGGCTCGAACGAATCATAGAAATACCACGTGCTTTGTACCGTAGCCCAACCTTGGACGAGACCATCGATATCCGGTGGCATAACCATCTTGTGCCACTGGTTCTGACTGGGACCGTCAATAGCACAAGGTATTACATAAATGTATTCCGACGTACATTTAGACTGTCCTGCCAATTCGAACAAGGATGGATAATCGTCGACCATTGAATAGCCATAATCGGCTGTCATCATCTCCCGGGCAATGATCTCCACCTTGTCGTAATAAGATAGATCCTCTGGAGTCTCATGCAGATATAGCCGAATTAACAACATATTGGCCAGACCTTTACTGAATTTTCCATACTCGGTATTTTTCGGATAAGGCAAATTATCTGCTGCGAATTTCAAATCGTCTTCTATAAACTTGACCATCTCCTCACGAGACAGACGTGGAAGCGGAGCCTCATTCAACGGCTCATCAAGAACTTCTATCGGTGCAATTACCAGCGGACCGAACATATCGTACAAAATGTATGACAGATACCCGCGAGCACAGCGTACCTCAGCAATATAACGATCTTTTTCCTCGCGGGATAATGAGCTCTTTTCTATCATATTCATTGTCGTAGTACAATGACTTATTTTACCGATATAACCGAAAGGTGCCTCACGGGTATAATAAAAATAGGTTATCTCGGAGGTTGCCGTATTGAAAGAAAGTTCATGACAATACTTCTGAGAACCATATTTCCCTGCCAAAATTTCGGTGCAGGCATCGTTCACAAACATTTGTCCCCTTTCGGAAGTCGTATTGATACCGTCCCACCAGCTACCACGCAGAGGATAGTAACACGAAAGAACCATTGCCTCCAGATCTTTCTTCGATTGAGGAAAGATGGACGGATTTATATCGCCATAGTCGATTGGATCCAATTCACAACCATTCAGCATAGGAAGCGATAACAACAACAGAGTGAATTTTTGAAAAATCTTTTTCATTGTATTCCGTATTATATCGTTGTATACTAAAATTTAACATCTACACCGACCGTAAACGTGCGGGCGTTGGGATAAGCCGCCGCATAAGAATCGGTTTCAGGGTCGAGACCTCCGTAGGGAGTAATAACGAAGGCGTTATTTACATCGACATGGAAACGCATATTCTGGAAGATTTTCCGCGTAGTTGCAGTAGAAGGAATCGTATATCCCAACGTTATATTTTGTAGACGGATATACCAGGCATCTTCATAGAACCAGTCACCGTATCCATAGGTCGAGCCTGAGAAAAATGAACTCGGATTTTTAGTCGAGGGATTGTCGGGCATCCAACGATTGTCGAGACAACGCAACCCGTTATAACCATACTGTGCCATCCCCCAAGCAGAAACGCCGTAAGCCATACGGGTGGGATCCATCATCACCCGGTCGAAAGAGCCGTAGAAATTGAAATTCAAGTCGAAGCCTTTGTACTGGAATGTATTGTTGAAACCAATTGTAAAACCGGGATCCGAGGATCCTAATAAACGGTTATCGGCATCGTCGATAATGCCGTCCGGTTTTCCAGTCAAGACAAAACGTCCGTTCCGAACTACGGGATCTCCGGTCTCAGGATCGCGCAAATAGCCGTTCAGGTCCTCAATAATCAACTGACCCGGTTTCAAATCGGGTTGTGCAGCAGGAGGTTCGTCTCCCTCTTGCATAATACCGATGGCCTTACGAGAATAAATGGCCCGAATAGGATCATTATCCCCTTCGTATACCGAAGGTTTCCAATCGGTCGTATGCTCTACCCACCAGTTTTTCACACGAGAGAAGGTAATATCGGAGAACCAGGTGAAGTTTTTTGTCACGATATTTCTCGTATTCAAGGTAAATTCAAATCCCCGTCCTCCTGTCGTACCGATATTAGCCGAAACGAAGGTCAGCTCGTGATATGTATTTAAAGGCTTGTCTGTCAACAGATCCGTTATCCTTCGTTCAAAAAATTCGAAAGTCCCACCAATACGTCCATTGAACAAGGCAAAATCCAAACCGACGTTGAGTTCTTTGGTTGTTTCCCATTTCAAATCTGGATTTTCCAAACGCCCTAAAAATACGCCTGTCTGTTGGCTATTATCCTGTTTATTATATGCCAACTGCGCGTAATAGGCGGCAAAAGCATTGTTGGTTACACCTGTTGCATTTCCTACCGTACCGTAACTGACACGAGGTTTCAACATCGAAACTACCGGGCGGGCTGATTCCATAAACGGCTCTTCGGCCATATTCCAGGCCAATGCCACTGACGGGAAATATCCCCACTTGTGATTACGGGCAAATACGCTGGCACCGTCGGCACGGAATGTAGCGGTCAACAAATAGCGATCCATGAACGTATACCCTACACGGGCGAACGCCGAATAAATCTTATTCTCACTACCGCCTGAAGCCAATTGTTTCGTACCTTCCCCAGATTGAAGACTGTTCCATAAGAAAGCATCGGTGATAAATCCGTTGTTGCCGGCACTTACATAACTGTCCTTGTTAAACTCGGCCGACCAGCCCAATACCGCATTAATACGGTGATAACGGTTGAACTCTTTCACATAGCTACCGGTTGTCTCGATCAGATATTTCTCGTTATCGTTTTCACTAATCGTAGCGATACCGTCGGAAAGACCACCATAAAGAGTCTCCTTGGGCATATAAGTCTTACGACTTTGATGAGCCCTATCCATACCCATACTGAACTTGAATACCAAATCCTTGATCGGCTCATAAGTCACATACGCATTTGCCAGGATACGATCCATCAATCCCTTGTCCGTATTCAACAACAACGAGGCAGGATTCGGCTGGGTAGGTAACTGCGGATTGACAGGATAATTGCCGTCTTCATCTTGCGCCGGAATATTTGGATTCATCTGTACGGCAGCCCGGATCATACCCGATTTTTCATATTCTTCGGCACCGAGCTGCGTATTATCGTTGGCTATACGAGAAGCTGTAATGTTGACAGCGGTTTTGAAATATTTATTGATAACATGATCCACATTAATTTTTGCCGAATAACGTTTCATTCCCGAGTTTTCAATTATACCACGGTTATCATAGTAATTCAATGACATCATAAAACTGGTGTTTTTACTGCCGCCTTGCACACTCAAATTGTGCTGCTGCACACTACCGTTTCGGGTAATCAAATCAATCCAGTCGGTTCCTTCACCGGCGGCCGCAATCTGTTCATCGGTAAACAACGTCTTGTATGCCACACCGTTTTTTGGGGAGTCGACTGCCTCCTGTAAGGTACGATTGCCATAGGGATAAACGTTATTCTCATACATCCACAAATCCCATGTTGCGGTATTCATGGCGTTCATCCACTCTTTCAGATTATAGACATCGTAATTATCGGTGTATTGCTGAATAGAATAAGACCCAGAGTAGGAGACAACCGTCCGACCCTCTTTCCCACGCTTGGTTGTAATTAAGACCACACCGTTGGCGGCACGGGAACCATAGATGGCCGTAGCCGAAGCATCTTTCAGAACTTCGATGGATTCGATATCGGACGGATTGATAAAATTCAGTACGCTCTGTGTCCCGGCAACCATTCTTTCGTTCGTTGTCGATGGTTGTTCCAATTCCGTTATAGGAAAGCCGTCCACTACGTATAAAGGAGTTTTAGAACCATTGATAGAACCCTCTCCACGTACACGGATATCCAATCCACCACCCGGCTGGGCACTATTCTGAGAAATCACCAAACCGGCGGCTTTCCCTTGCAAGGCATGAGCAACGGAGGGCACTACTGCAAGATTAAGGTCATCGCTCTTCACCGAGGAAACAGAACCTGTCAAATCACGTTTCTTTACCGTACCATAACCGATAACGACTACTTCATCGATGTAATTTCCATTTTCTGTCATGGTCACATCTATTTTTTTCGAACCGCCTATTTTCACCTCTTGGGTATCCATACCCACGAATGAAAAAACAAGTGTTCCATCGGCTGGAGCCGTAATGTTGTAAAAGCCGTTATAATCGGTGGAGGTTCCTTTTGTCCCTCCTTTCACAAGAACAGTGACACCGATTAACGGATCTCCGACAACATCTTTCACAACACCGGATATTTGTATATCCTGAGCCATTGCTCCAAAATACCCGCACATAAGAATCAGGGAGAAAAAAAACCGCGTACAAAATCGAAATATCATACAGTACTTTCCATGATTCCGTTCTGCTTTCCTTAGTAGATTCATTGATCTAAATTTTTAGTTTGTTAAAAAATCATGAAGAGAAATCATCATCCAACGATAAAAGTACATGTTTTTGCTCATAGCGGTATTACCCCCCCCCATTTTAACATCAATTTAACATTGTAATATAATTATCACACGTGTGTTTGACAGTTTGGATTAAATTTTTTTAAAAAACTATAAAGGAGGAATACGGAGTGGACGATGTCAGAGCCTGGGAGTGGGGTTGAACTGGAGCGTGTATGCCGGGCTGATCGAGAGGGGTGGCAGGGTATGGAAATGGAACAGCATCCGGACAGTCTTACCGGTTGGGCCGAAAGGGTGGTTTGCCGTATAGTCACATTGCTGTCGTGACAACTGTAAGGTATATATGATTTACAGATTAAACTGTCAAATCGTGGGGCAGTGGATAGATGCAATATGAATAAATTCCGAAAAATGGGTTTGCTGAAGAATGGAGTCCCCTCGGAGGCTATCCTTTGCAGGAGTGCAATAGTGCAGGGAAAATTCATCAAAAAGAAGGTGCATCGTGCATACGACACACCTTCTTTCGTCGGAATTGTTATTGGATCAGTGTTTGCGGACAGGTGTAATCACTACACGGAACGTATAGTCATCATAAGGCATCAGATATTGCTGCAAAGGCCAGGCACCCCAGCTGTCGATACATCCTAATCCCATCTGTTTCAAATCAAAGGAAAGCGTGGTCAGATTCCGGGGTTTCAGTTCTCCGGAATGCCGCTGTTCCTTGGACTCTCCGTCATCCAGATCTTCCTGCAGATAATTTAATGCCGATGCGGAGAAAGGCGCATCGGAACGGAGCAGCAGTCCACGTCCGTCGATATCTGTCAGTTTCCACCACCTTATATCGGTTTTCGTCCCGGATTCCTGCGGACGGATGTAGGGATAATATTGTTCTTTTACAGTCTGCTGATAACGTCCCAGTTTTTGGCTGGAATTGCGGTCGGCATAATTTTCAATGGGCCCGCGTCCGTAATAGTCAATCCGGTCAAAACATCCCGGCATGACCATTTGCAGACCAAAGCGGAAAAGATGAGGCATATTCTCTTTTCCCTTATTCACCTTGAGTGCTTCGGTTATGCTGATTTCACCCTTGTAGCTGATGTCATAAGTCATCTCCAGCTGTGCCGTCAGGGCAGGCAGTTCGTAGAGGGCTGTAACCCGTACATTGTTGTCCTGTTCCGTGACTTTGAACTCCTTCTTTTTCATTTCGGGATTTTTCCATGCGCCGAAACGGTTCTGCAGACCGGCACCCATGTCGTTATCGGTCGGAGCACGCCAGAAGTTGGGTTTCAGTGTATATCCGTATTCCAGCATTTCAAGTCCGTTCATCGTGATGCTGCTTATCCAGCCGTTCCTCTTATCGAAGGAGATGACGGTTTCCTCCGTTGTCAGCACAAGATGCACCAGATCTTCATAAACCCGGACAGGCTGTGTGCCTGATGAAACGGATGCGTTATAATCCCGGTATGGTTGAATTGTCAGCTGTTCCTCCGCCAGAACATAACCTGCAGGAATCAGTTGCACGGCTTTTTTCAGTTTGTAGGCTACATTAAGCAACAATTCGCGGTCGCTGTCCGGCAGTTGATATCCGAGCCGGATTTCTTTCGTTTCCTGGGGGTCTACGTTCAGTTCTCCGACAACCCCGCTCATTACTGGCTCTCCATCCGACAGAATCTGCCATTCCAGGTAATAATCCGACAAATCGGTAAAGAAATTCTCGTTATAGACCCTGATTTTCCCGCATTGCAGGTCAACGGGAGTGGTCCAGATGGACTGGCAGACTTTCTTCACTTCGTACATGTGGGGATTCGGTATCCTGTCGGGGCTGATCAATCCGTTGCAATTGAAGTTGTTGTCTGAGCCGTCCCACAGATTGAAATCTCCACCGTAGGTGTAAATCATCGCGCCATCCCGGGTGAAGCCGCGAAGTCCCTGGTCCACGTAATCCCAGATAAAACCGCCCTGCAATTTCGGATATTTCCGGATCAGGTCCCAATACTCCTTGAATCCGCCCTCGGAATTTCCCATGGCATGGGCATACTCGCACATTATCAGAGGCCTGTTTTTATTCTCGTCTTTGGCGTAGCTTTCCATCCATCCGGGACGGGAGTACATGGGGCAGACAATGTCGGTGTGTGCAGATTCTCCTGCCCGTTCATATTGAACGGCCCGGCTGTTGTCCCGTTCCTTGATCCAGCGGTAGCAGGCCTCAAAATTGGGACCGTCTCCGGCCTCATTCCCCATGGACCAGAAAATGATCGAGGGGTGATTCTTGAATGATTCCACCATGCGCTGATTTCTCTCCAGGTGAGCCTTGGCAAAGGCCGGAACCTTGGCCAGTGTATTGTCTCCATATCCCATTCCGTGCGATTCGACATTGGCCTCGCATACCAGATAGATACCATATTCATCGCACAACTCATACCATTCGGGAGAGTCAGGATAGTGGCATGTACGTACTGCATTCAGGTTGTTTTCCTTCATGATTCTGATATCCTGTATCATGCGTTCCCGGCTTACCACATAGCCTGTCAGCGGATCCATTTCATGTCGGTCGGTTCCCTTGAAAAGTACAGGTTTCCCGTTAACCCATATCTGGCCCAGTTCCTTTTTCAGTTCAATTTTCCGGAAGCCTACCCTCTGCGGAATCACCTCCAGCACCTTGTTCCCGCTTTTTAAGGTCAGCACAAGCGTGTAGAGATTCGGATCTTCAGCACTCCATTTTGCAGGATTCTCAACTTCAAAGACGGTATGTATAACCCCTTTCCCATCGGGTTTCACGTTTTTCTTCTCCACCGGTTTCCCGTTGCCGTCCACCAGTTCCATTTCCACTTCTCCACCGCTCCGTGAGACATTGGCAGTCACGTCCAATTTGCCGTTCCGGTAATCTGTGTCCAGGTCGGGAATAATGAAGATATCTTCCATATGCAGGGCCGGACGGGCATACAGATAGAC
>X301_European_Hare__coassemble_1111_pt1 | contig 19613 bp, 11 predicted proteins | sample X301_European_Hare__metabat2_high_PE_017 | metagenome-assembled genome bin X301_European_Hare
ATGTTAAATGTATGTTAAAAAATCGGGGGGGGGGTAATTCGGCTATAAGCTAAAATGTATATTTTTGCAGCATTAAAATTTTGTTATTAAAACATTTTTTGAAATTCCCGATTTTTTTGTCTGTTAAGACTTTTAAATTTAAAACAAAAAACATGAAAATGAAATGGATTCAGTACAAAGGCTTTGTCTCCATCCCTTTCGCCCTGCTCGATTTCTCCTGTTCCGACGATGAACAGACGAACCAGTACGATCCGGCCAAACCCGTGATTGTTACGAACTTCCTGCCCGATTCCGGAAGGATTAACGAAAAGTTCATTGTGAAAGGGGAGAATTTCGGCAGCGATGTCTCCAAGATTCACGTTTTTTTCAATGAAAAGGAGGCTCAGGTCATTTCCTCCTCAGGAGATGTAATCTATGGGCTGGTTCCCCGGAGTCCCGGAGTGGACTGCACGATTAAGGTCAGAGTTGACGAGCAGGAAACGACGTTTGAGGAGCGTACCTACAGGTACATCATCAGCGAAAGCGTGACCACTCTGCTGGGCAAGCTCGACGAGACGGGGCAGACAGATCAGGTGGACGGGACGTTCGCCGAAACGATGCTTAACGGTCCAGCCTTCGTCTGCGTGGACGGTGATGGCAATCTGTTCATCTTTGAGACATACGAGCATGCCTGGACCGCCGCCCGCGTCCGGATGGCCAACGAGGAGCAGGACAAGGTGGTGACCCTTGCCGAGGGAGATCTGGTGAATGCCGTCTTCCAGCCGGTCATTACACCGGACAAGCAGACCATCTACGTGCCGGTGACACAGAAAGCGAGGATTCTTGTCATGGAAAAGAGCGACGGGTGGACACCGAGGGTATTCGTCGACTTCACCAAGGCCCAATACAAGGAGCTGAACAACATCATCAATAATAACATGCGGGTACACTCGCTGGCACTGGACGACGATGGCTACCTGTACCTGCGGACCAACCAGGGGCGTGTGGTCAAGGTGAACACAGAGGACAAGAGTGCCGTCGCACTGGATGTGCAGCTTGGTAACGGCGGACAGAACGGATACCTGGTGTTCAATCCGAAGGACAAGAAAATATACTGCACCCTGCACGTCCAGCATAAGATTATGCGTTTCAACAAGGACGGGTCGGATTTGGAGGACTTTGCCGGCAGCACGCAGGGCTTTGCTGACGGTGAGAAAGCCAGTGCGAAATTCAACCAGCCCCGCGGAATCGCTGTCGATGAAGAAGGAAGCCTGTTCGTTGCCGACTGCAACAACAACCGCATCCGGAAGGTCACGGTACCGGAGGGCATTGTCACAACGTATGCGGGCACAGGCACAGCCGGCTGGCAGGACGGTATCCCGGAGGATGCCCAGTTCCAAAACCCCTGGGGAGTATGCGTTGACAATGACGGGTTCGTCATTGTCGCTGACCGCGGGAACCACCGGATCAGAAGAATCGCAATCGAATAAGCATTCCCATCCATTAAATACATATTTATGAAGAATATCAAATACTTTTTATTATGGCTTTGCCTGATAGCCGGATTAGGCCGGGTTTTTGGGCAGACCGATACCCATTACGAGGTTTCCGGGAGCGTTTCGGACGAGGCGGGCGAAACCATGATCGGTGTTACTATCTATGTGAAGAACGAACCAGGTGTCGGTGTGGTGTCTGACATCGACGGCAACTTCACCATCAGAGTGGCGAAGAACTCCACCCTCGTCTTTTCCTGTGTCGGCTACAAGATTCAGGAAAAGTTGATTACCCAGGATATCGAAGGACTGAAGATTGTCATGGAAGTCGATAATCAACAGCTGGAGGATGTTGTGGTCGTAGGACAGGGTACCCAGCGGAAGGTCAGCGTCGTGGGGGCTGTCTCCACCATCTCGCCCGATGAGCTGCAGATTCCCTCCAACTCCATCACCAACATGATCGGCGGCCGGATTCCAGGCATTATCACTCGGACGATGAGCGGCGAACCAGGGTCGGACTTCTCGGAATTCTGGGTGCGGGGTGTCTCCACTTTCGGTGCAAATGCCAGTGCCCTGGTGCTGATTGACGGTATCGAGGGCAATCTGAACGACATTGACCCCTCGGATATCGAAAGTTTCTCGGTACTGAAGGATGCCTCCGCCACGGCCGTCTATGGTGTGCGGGGTGCGAACGGCGTTGTCATCGTGACGACCAAGAAAGGCTCCGCAGGCAAGACAAGGATTAACCTGAAGAGCTCGGCCACTCTGTCTTACTCCCCAAGGATGCCCAAATACCTGCGGGCCTACGAGTACGCCCAGCTGGCGAACGAAGCGCGGGAGGTGCGTGGCAACACCCCCATCTACGATGACATTGAAATGGAAATCATCAAGAACCACCTGGATCCCGACCTGTATCCGGACGTCAACTGGCGGGATGTCATCCTGAAGGATGTCACATGGTACAACCAGCACTACCTGAGTGTTTCGGGCGGAAGCAGCACGGCCCGCTATTTCATGAGTACCGGCCTGATGAACAAATCCGCCATATTCAAGGATGAGGGAATCAACAAATACAACACCAACGTCAACTGGCACAAATACACCTTCCGCGCCAACGTAGAGGCGAACCTGACCGAGACCACCGTAATCTCGCTGGGCATGGACGGTGTGATTACCAAACAGACAAGCCCCGGCTACGGGAACGACAACTCCGCCCTGTGGAAGGCTCAGTCGAACCTGACTCCGGTTACTGTCCCGGTGCGCTACTCCAACGGTCTGCTGCCGGCTTATGGGACCGGTGACAACCAGCGGTCGCCCTACGTGTTGCTGAACTACACCGGCTACAAGACCAGCCACAACATCGACTACAAGGTTAATTTCGGACTGAACCAGGATCTGAAATGGATTACCAATGGTTTGAAGGTCAATGCGCTGTTCTCCTTCAACTCCAGCGGCAGCCATCTGGTTACGAGGCAGAAGTCTCCGAATCTCTACCGGGCGACTACCCGCTATAAGGACGGCTCGCTGGCAACGAGGCGTACCGTCAACGAACAGGCACTGACCTATTCCAAAAGCGCCTCCCAGAGCCGGCAGTACTATTTCGAAAGCCGTCTCAACTACGAACGGGGCTTCGGTGACCACAATGTCACCGGACTGGTACACTACTATATGCAGGACTACCAGGACACCCAGGCGAACAATGAGACTGATGCCATCCCCAAGCGCTACCAGGCTCTGTCCGGGCGTGCCACATACTCCTGGAAGGATACCTATCTGCTCGAGCTCAACATCGGCTATACAGGATCGGAGAACTTTAAGAAAGGACATCAGTTCGGTCTTTTCCCTGCCGTCGCCATCGGTTGGGTGCCGACACAGTATGAATGGGTGCAGAAACATCTGCCGTTCATCGACTTCTTTAAGTTAAGAGCCTCCTACGGTGAGGTTGGAAACGACAGGATTGGAGGCCGCCGGTTTCCCTATATCACTTACGTGAGTACAGAGAATGTGTCCGGCCGTTGGGGCAACAACGCCCTGCAAGAAGGGCAGATGGGAGCTGACGGTCTGGAATGGGAGACGGCCAAGAAGTACAATCTCGGGTTCGACGGCCATCTGTTCAACGAACACTTCAGCTTCACAATTGACTTTTTCAAGGATGTGCGTGACGGCATCTTCCAGCAGCGTGAACTGCTGCCGCAGGAGCTTGGGGCTGTGAATAAGCCGTATGTCAACATCGGTTCCATGAACAGCAAGGGTATCGACGGCAGTGTGGAATACACCCAGAACATCAAGCAGGTACGTCTGACAGGCCGTGCCAACTTCACCTATACGACCAACAAGGTCAAGCATTGGGAAGAGGCTATCAAAAAATACCCCTACCTGGAAAATTCCGGCTACTCTGTCAACGTGACGCGGGGGCTGATTGCCCAGGGTCTGTACCGCGATTCCACCGACATCCTGTCGGGCCCGATTCCGTATGCCAACGTCCGGCCCGGGGACATCAAGTACAAGGACGTAAACGGTGACGGACGTATCGACAATGATGATATGGTGCCCATCGCCTATTCCAGTGTACCGTTGATTATGTACGGGTTCGCCGTAGAGGCCTCGTACAAGAACTGGACCCTCGGCATTTTCTTCCGGGGTGTGGGCAAGACGAACTATTTCCTCGGCGGCAATGCCTACCATCCGTTTGTCAGCGAAGAGCAGGGCAACGTGCTGACCCAGGTCTACAACCGGAAAAACCGATGGATTCCTGCCTGGTACTCCGGTGACCCCTCTACGGAAAACCCGAACGCGCGCTATCCGCGTCTGAGCTACGGAAACAACACGAACAACCAGGTCAACTCCACGTTCTGGCTGGCGAACGGACGGTATCTCAAGCTGCAGAACATCGACCTGTCGTACCGGTGGCAGAACAAGGCCTTCCGGAAGATTGGCCTGAACGATATCATATTCCAGTTCATCGGGACAAACCTGGCCTGCTGGGACAAGGTGAAGCTGTGGGACCCGGAACAGGCCTCCAACAACGGAGCCGTGTATCCGCTCCAGCGGACCTTTACCTTCCAGTTGAGTGTTAACTTCTAATCCATTGCACCATGACGAAAAAAATATACAGAATAAGGACAATGCTCGGAATCCTCGCGCTCGCCTGGGGACTCCAGTCCTGCGATTACCTGAACATCGAGCCGTATATCAACGACATGCTGAGCCTGGACACGGTATTCGCCAACAGCAACTACCTGCACCGCTATCTGTACGGAGCTGCCGGCCACCTGCCGAACGAGGGGCAGCTCTACAGCAACTCCTTCGGACCGTTCGAGACAGCCGTGGACGAATCGTTCATGTCCTACCGGAAGGACGAATATGCCGGGACGTTCTTCGCTTTGGGCGAAGTTACCGAGTTCAGCGGCTATTACAATAAGTGGCCGGACTATTACCAGGGCATCCGCAAGGCGAACAACATCCTCACCCGCATCAGCGAATGCCGCGACATTGACGACTTTGACAGGCGCGATGTGGTGGGTATGGCCTACTTCCTGAAGGGTTACCTTTGTATGCACCTGCTGCAGCTGTACGGGCCTTTCGTCATCCTTCCCGAGGAGGTGCTTCCCGTCAACGCGCCGACGGAGGAGATCTCCTACCCGCGTGCCACCTATGACTCGTGCGTCAACTACATCTGCGAGATGATGGACAGGGCCGAGGAGCTGCTCCCTGAATCGTGGGCCGTTGACTATAACACCCGCCCCACCAAATATGCGGCCATGGCCGTGAAATCGCGCGTGCGGCTCTACCAGGCCAGCCCGTGGTACAACGGCAATTCCTATTACCAGAACTGGCTGACCGAAGAGGGTGAACCCTTTATCGCGCAGGAATACAGTGAGGAGAAATGGGCGTTGGCCGCAGCTGAGGCCAAACGGCTGATCGAGACCGGCAACTTCAGTCTCCACACTGTCAAACGGGATATGGTGGACATGCCGTTCCCGACCTGCGAAGAGGTGATGAATGCCGACTTTCCCGACGGGGCGCGTGACATTGACCCGTTCCTCTCGTATAACGAGATATTCACTGGAGAGGTGAGGCCGGAGCAAAACCCGGAGGTGATTTACCTTGGCGGCAACGTGCAGTCACTGCAGATTGTCGTGCCGCTGTACGACAACGGCTGGAACAGCCTGAATGTGCCGGCGAAGATTGTGGACAATTACTATATGCGCGACGGCAGGGACATCAACGATGCATCGGAGAAATACCCGTATAACCGGGATAGTATGACACCCGGCATCTGGTCGGAAAACGCCTCGGCCAACATCTACGAGCAGTGGTCGAACGGCTCGACGGCAGAGGGGGGAAGGGACACCTACAAGATCGGTGCCTATGTCAACGGCATGTACCTCAACCGTGAGGCCAGGTTCTACGCGAACATTGGCTTTAACGGGCGGTATTTCGCCTACGGCAGCGTGGCCGAGTCGCAATCACAGCATCCCAAGAACGTCTTGAACTGGTACTACGTTGACAAGATGGAGGTGCGGAGTAATCCGGAGGACAAAAACCTGAGCGGATACACCTGCGTGAAGTACCTTCACCCGGATGATTGCTACTACTCCGCCTACGGAAGTGCCAGGAACAAGCCGTTCATGGCTTTCCGCTATGCCGAGATTCTGCTGAACTACGTGGAGGCGATTAACCACCTCACCCAGACCTACACGATTGGGGACGTAACCGTCAGCCGTGATCCGGCGGAAATCGTGAAGTACTTCAACATGATCCGCTACCGGGCTGGCATTCCCGGAATTTCCATGTCCGATGCCGCCGATGAGAAGAAGGTAACGGATCTCATCAAGCGCGAAAGGATGATAGAATTCATGCACGAAGGCCGCCGCTACCACGACCTCCGTCGCTGGGGCGATGCGGAGGTGGAGGAGAGCAAACCGCTCATGGGCATGGACATGACGGCGAAAAGCAACGAGCCCATGAAGTTCCATACGGAAGTTCCGATTACGCATGCCTATGCCAAACGGAACTTCAGCCGGAAAATGTACTTCTATCCCATTCCAAGAAGTGCCATGGAACAGAACCCGAAACTCATCCAGAATTATGGCTGGTAATCATATAGCATTACAAGAAAAAAAAGCAAGAGATATGAAGATGAAGACAAGATATATATGTGGATTGGTCGTTGCCGGACTGTTGTCGGCCTGCGGGAATGATGACCCTTTGGACAAAGAACAATACTTCAAGACCGTCTATATCACGAAAGTGACAACGACAGATATGCTGTACAAAGTGAAGGTACCGTATGACAGCGGAGAGGTGGAGACTTTCTTCTCTGTGGGCTGTGGCGGCAGCCAGGTGCAGGACGAGGATGTGACAGTCTCCGTCAGGATGGCCGACGGTGCTGTCGATGAGTACAATACGGTGCAGTTTCCGACCCAACCTGAGAAGCACGTCATCGCACTGGAATCAGACCGTTTCCGGATTCCTTCCATGGAAACAGTCCTGCAGAAAGACGGGGAGAGCTACGCCCGTATTCCTGTGTTCATCCGGAACGAAGGGCTGGAACCGGACCGTACCTATGTTATACCGCTCACCATCGATACGGTGAGCGTCCCCTCCTACGCCATACAGCGTGATATCTCGACAATTCTCCTCGGATTCACCTTTACCAATTCGTATGAGGGCAATTGTTCGATGGAGGGTACCAGCACTACCGATGACGTACAGAAATCGATTTTCGGGAACAAAAACCTGAAGGCTGTGGACCAGTATTCTGTCCGCATTTTTGCCGAATCGTACACCGAAAGCACGGAATTGGACCAGATTGAAACACAGTGCATCAAGCTCACGTTCAATGACACTCAGATTACGGTGAGCGGTTGGAAACAGATGGAGGCCTCCGGAACCGGCACTTATGATCCCGATAACGGCAAGATTCACATCGAGTACGAGTTCACACATACCGACGGTACAAGGCGGCAGGTGACCGAGGATCTGACCTATAACGATGAAATCAGTTAGGGACAGGTCCTGAATGACATGAGAAAGAAGGTGTGTCGTAATGTACGATGCACCTTCTCTTTTTCAGGAGGCCAAGCAGCATCATTTTTCCTGGCGGACAATAGTAATCATCTTTTGTAAATCTTGGCATAGGATTTGCGCTGTTGGGAGCGTGTTGTGTTTTGTTATACGCAGCTGACAGAATGTCGGTTTGTTTTTGTCTGAATGTCCATAACCATTAAAGGATGATATAAATGGGTAAAATAAATCTGAATACGGTATTGTTAGAGAGATTCGGGGATGATTCAGAAGATTTTCTGCCTGTCATAGGGGATGAAAAGGAACTGCTGAACGACAATTTTTTCGTGCCGGATACACTGCCAATATTACCGCTCCGAAATACGGTACTGTTTCCCGGAGTGATTATTCCAATCAACATCGGCCGTGAAAAATCCTTGAAGCTCATCCGGGATTCCTATCGGAGAAATGCCATTATAGGTGTAGTTGCCCAGAGGGATACGGATACGGAAAATCCTGGCCTTAAGGATTTGTATCAAATCGGTACGGTGGGTGTCATACTGAAGATTCTGGAGATGCCTGACGGGACTACAACAACAATTATTCAGGGGAAGAAAAGGTTTTATCTGGAGGATCTGCTCTACAGCGAGCCGTATCATGTAGGAAAAATCCAGGTGAAAAAGGAGGAGGTTATGCCGGCAAACGACCCGGAATACAATGCATTGGCCGAATCCCTGAAGGACATGGCCGGGAAGATTGTCAAATATTCGGGTAACATTCCCAATGAGGCCGGTTTCGCTCTGAAAAACATTGAGAGCATGTTGTTCCTGATTAATTTCATTTCGTCCAATGCCGATATCGATTACAGGAGCAAACAGGAGTTGCTGGAAATTGACGGACTGAAGGACAGGGCCATCAAACTGCTGGAGATGCTGAGTAAACAGATAAGCCTGCTGGAATTGAAATATGATATCCAGAAAAAGGTAAAGATTGATATAGACAAACAGCAGCGCGAATACTTCCTTCATCAGCAGATGAAAACCATACAGGACGAGTTGGGTGGTAATCCTGTCGATGAGGAGATCAAGGAACTTGAAGAGCTGGCAGGAAAAAAGGAGTGGAGCGCGAAGGTGGCTGAAGTTTTCAACAAGGAGTTGGATAAGCTCAGACGGCTCAATCCGTCTGCTCCGGATTATTCCGTGCAATCCAATTATCTCAGGGAAATGCTGGATTTACCATGGGACCACTGTTCCAGGGACAACCTGGACCTGGCTCATGCCAAGAGGGTTTTGAATGCCGAACACTTCGGTCTTGCAAAGGTCAAGGAAAGGATTCTGGAATATCTGGCCGTGCTGAAACTCAAGGCTGACATGAAATCGCCGATTTTGTGTCTGTACGGTCCTCCCGGAGTCGGAAAAACCTCCCTTGGAAAGTCGATAGCCAAGGCCATCAACAGGGAATTTGTGCGTATGTCGTTGGGCGGACTGCATGACGAGTCAGAAATCCGGGGACACAGGAAAACATATATCGGAGCCATGCCCGGACGGATTTTGCAAAATATAAAAAAGGCCGGAACTTCCAATCCTGTCTTTATCCTTGATGAGATTGACAAGGTGGGCACCGATTTTCGCGGAGATCCGCAGTCGGCATTGCTGGAGGTGTTGGATCCTGAGCAAAACGGCAATTTTCATGACAATTTCCTGAATATGGACTATGATTTGTCCAAGGTGATGTTCATTGCAACGGCCAACGATTTAAGCACCATAGCCGGTCCGTTGCGCGACCGGATGGAGGTCATAGAGGTAAGCGGGTATCTGCTGGAGGAAAAAAGGGAAATTGCCAAGCGGCATCTTATACCGAAGCAGTTGGAGAACCATGGGGTAAATGCCGGAAATATCTCCATTCCCGACGAGGTCATAGATATCATAATTGAGAAATATACCCGTGAGTCGGGGGTGCGCGGTCTGGATATGACGATGGCCAAGATTATGCGTCACGTTGCCCGGAAGGTGGCTATGGACAGACAGTTCTCGGTGACGCTTGACGAGTCCGGACTCGTGGAATATCTGGGAAGTCCCATATTCTCGCGCGAAAAATATCAGGGCAACGAACTTCCTGGGGTAGTGACCGGTCTGGCATGGACTGCCGTGGGAGGTGAAATTCTGTACGTTGAGTCGAGTTATTGCAAAGGTAAAGGTAATCTGAGTCTTACCGGAAATCTCGGGGATGTGATGAAGGAGTCGGCAACCATAGCATTGGAATACATCAAATCACATGCTGCGCTGATAGGCATAGACGAAAAAATGTTCGCAGAAAACGACATACACATACACGTTCCCGCAGGTGCCGTTCCAAAAGACGGACCTTCGGCAGGAATAACCATGGTCACGGCACTGGTGTCGTCGCTCACGGGACGCAAGGTGAAGAAGGCGATTGCCATGACGGGCGAGATTACCCTGAGAGGGAAAGTCCTTCCCGTCGGCGGTATACGCGAGAAAATACTGGCCGCCAAAAGGGCGGGAATCAAGGAAATCATTCTTTGCTGCGAAAACCGCAGGGATGTTGAGGATATAAAGAAAGAATATCTGAGAGGATTGAAATTTCATTATGTCGATTCAATTCAGGAGGTGTTGGTCAAGGCGCTTTCCTGAGCGGGGATTGCCGTTTCCTTGGGTCAGGTATGTTCGTTCAGGCCTTGCGTGAGTTTCTTCACCAATTTGTATTTGTTGAAGAACTCCTTCAAAATCACTCTTAACACCGTGTATGAAGGTATGGCGAGAATCATTCCGGGGATGCCGGCCATACTTCCGGCCATCAGGATAACCAGGAAAATTTCCAGAGGATGCGCATGTACGCTGTTGCCATAGATAAAAGGTTGAAACACGATATTGTCTATCAGCTGTGTCATGAACATGATGACTGTCATATAGCTCAGCAGTGGAAGCATCTGACTGTAAAATTCCATGTCTAAATTCAGCACCACCCCTACGGTTAATCCGAAGAAAATACCAATCATGGGACCTATATAGGGAATGACATTCAGCACTCCGGACACGAGTCCTATGACTACGGCGTTGCTGAATCCCAATCCGACAATTGTCAGTCCCAGCGTATTCAATGTCATGACTCCCAGTACCTCGAACAGCAGTCCTACAAAATATCTGACCAGAAGCTTTTGGATAGAATCCAGCGCGTTGCGTCCTTGTTCTTCATAGCGGACAGGAAGCAGGGCCATTACCATGCCTGAAAACAGACGGCTGTCCTTCAGGAAAAAGAAGGAGATAAAGGTGATGGAGAAAACGGCGACGAAGAGGTCACCCATGGTCCCTGCCACCTGGCTGAACCATTTTCTGTCAAGGATATCGTTCAGTCCATCAGCGATATATGTTTTCATATCGGAATCCTTCTCCAGCAGGCCGAATTTTTTCAAAAAACATTCCGCATCCTCAATCGGGTTTTCCAGCCGGTCGACAATATTGGTGATACTGACATCCCCTATAGAACGGAATTCTCGGATTACCAGCGGAATGACGGTGCTGAAAAAGAGTATGAACAACAGCCAGAGACAGACAACCGTAACGGCGGCTTTCAGCGCGTCCGGCAATTTATGTCCCTTTATTCTGATTTTTCCCAAAAGGTTGATGATTGGCTTGCCGATAAAAGAGACGGCAGCGGCTATCAGTACATAGATTATGATTGAAAAGAAATACCAGGAAAAGAAAATGGCGACTGACAATGCCACAAATCCCAGTACATATTTCGTAAGTGAATTCATTGCAGATATTTGCGTTTGCGGTTTCCGGTCAATTAATTGCTTTGTTGTCCAAATGTAGTTATTTATCCGGATTTCTTTCCATTTATCTTCGGAAATTCGGAAACGGGCGGCCGGTTTTCCCGTCCCGGTTCGCTGCTTTTTTTGACAGCCAAAGACATGAATTCATGAATTTGATGGAATTTTAAAGTTTTTTTTATAAAACCTCCGTCAGATAAAAAAAGATTTATAACTTTATTGCGTTTATTTTTCTCAGGTATCGGGATGCAATTTTTATGTTGAAGCGACTGTGGGATATATACCGTGACGGTTTCAGTCACTTGCCCCGTTGGGGCAGGATATTGGCAGCCATAGTTTTGATAAAACTGCTGGTTATGTTTGTAGTTTTCAAATTGTTGCTCATGCCTGACTATCTGAACAGAAGATATTCGACAGATGGGGAGAGAAGTAATCATGTTTTGAATGAATTAACCGCAAAACCCTGATTTATGTTAACCGAGCTCACGGCATCTTCTTTGGTGGAGTGGTCCCGCTGGCAATTCGCCATGACGGCCATGTATCATTATTTCTTTGTACCCCTGACCCTGGGACTCTCTTGTTTGTTGGCGATTATGGAAACGATGTGGCTGCGTACAGGCAGGGAATCCTGGCTGCGTGCGACAAAATTCTGGATGAAGCTTTTTGCCGTCAATTTTGCCATCGGCGTTGCAACGGGGCTTATTCTGGAGTTTCAGTTCGGTTCCAACTGGTCGAATTATTCCTGGTTTGTCGGAGATATATTCGGAGCTCCCCTGGCAATAGAGGGGATTTTCGCCTTTTTCCTTGAAGCGACCTTTTTCGGTGTCATGTTTTTCGGATGGAAGAAGGTCAGTCCCAGGTTCCACCTCGTTTCCACGTGGATGGTCTTCTTGGGAACAAACATATCGGCCTTATGGATATTGGTGGCCAATGCCTGGATGCAGAATCCTGTGGGCATGGAATTCAATCCCCTGACCGCACGCAACGAAATGTGCGATTTCACGGCAGTCCTCTTTTCTCCTACGGCCATGAGCAAATTTTTTCACACCGTGAGTTCCGCCTACACCTTGTCCGCTTGTTTTGTCATCGGAGTAAGTGGTTGGTTTATACTTAAAAAACGGCATCTGGAATTTGCCCGTAAGAGTATCCTGCTCGCTTCAGTCTTTGGACTTTTCAGCATAGTGCTCACCATGTACACCGGAGATTTGAGCGCACGGGATGTCACCCGCACCCAGCCTATGAAGCTGGCAGCCATGGAGGGACTCTGTGAAGGAGGAGAGGGAGTTCCCTTTACCGTTTTCGGCATACCGGTAAAAAATAAGGAGCTGCCCTCTGAACGGATGTACGGGGTGGAGTGTGATATAAAAATTCCAAAGCTGTTGTCTTTCCTTGGATATCATGATTTCAACGCATATATCCCCGGCATCAATGATATTCTGGAGGGCTATACCTCCCAGGATGGGCGCACTTATCCGTCCGTTGAACAACGGATGGCCAACGGACGGATTGCCATAGAGGCCTTGAATACCTACAAGACAGCTGTGAAAGAGAAAAATGATACGCTTGCCGTGCGCTCTTTGGACGAGCTTAGGAAAAATTATGCCGATTTCGGATATGGCTTTTTAGAGTCCCCGGATGATGTGATTCCGCCCGTTCCGGTTGTTTTTTACAGTTTCAGGATTATGGTGGGAGCCGGCTCTCTGTTTTTGCTGCTTTTCCTGCTTTCGTGGTGGTGTGCTAAAAAACGGAAATTCGACAGACTGCGTTTTTTGCCCTATCTCGCTGTTTTGTGTGTACCCCTGGCCTACATCGCTTCGGAATGCGGTTGGATTGTTGCCGAGGTCGGACGACAGCCATGGGTGGTGCAAAATCTCATGTCTACAAACATTGCCGTCACACGGATAGAATCGGATTGGGTTGTGACTACTTTCTGGATGTTTGCGATTATGTTCACCATGCTTTTGGTTGCAGAGATTGGGATAATGTTTTCTCAAATCCGTAAGGGCGTGCAGGTGTCCGACGATAACGGACAATGCGCAGACAAAGAATCCGCAGGAAAAAACAGTGCAGGATTGACGACTGAAGCTTGAACTACCTCATAATTTTAAAATTTTCGGTTATGGACTTGAATATACTTCAACATTATTGGTGGATGGTAATCTCGATTCTGGGAGGTTTGCTGGTATTCCTTCTTTTTGTACAGGGAGGACAGAGCCTTTTTCTCACCATAGGTAAAAATAAGGAGGAACGTGATTTGATTGCCGATACGCTTGGGCATAAATGGGAATATACGTTCACCACCTTAGTGGTGTTCGGGGGTGCTTTTTTCGCTGGTTTTCCCCTGTTTTATGCCACCAGTTTCGGGGGGGCATACGTGTTCTGGATGCTGATTCTGTTTTGCTTTGTACTGCAGGCTGTGTCCTATGAATACCGGAACAAGGAAAACAATTTTTTGGGAACGAGGAGTTATGAGACTTTTCTGATGATCAACGGATTTGCCGGCCCTTTACTCCTGGGAATTGCAGTCGGGAGTTTTTTTACCGGTTCGCCTTTCCGTATTGATGTCATGAACCGGGTGGAGTGGATGACTCCCTGGAGAGGTCTGGACGCTTTGTTTGTTCCTGTCAACTGCTTTCTGGGAGTTGCCGTATTGTTCCTGTCCAGGACTTCGGCGGCACTTTATTTTATACTTACCGTAGACAACGGTGAAATCAGGGCAAGAAGCCGTCGGCAGGTTCTCTACAATGCCATTCCGTTCGTAGTGTTTTTTCTGCTCTTTTTGGGGTTTGTATTGACGGGGGATGGATATGCTGTAGATGATGAGGGGAATGTTGTCATCTCACGCTATAAATATTTTCTTAACCTGATGGAAATGCCTGTCAACACGATTTTTTTCGTACTTGGTGTGATTAGTGTGCTGTATGGAATCATCCGGACGCTGGTATCGCCTTCCTGGGTCAGGGGAATCTGGTTCACAGGATTCGGAACAGTGTTTGTATGCGTTTGCCTGTTCATACTTGCAGGATTCAATGATACTGCCTTTTATCCTTCGTGTACCGACCCCGGTTCGTCCCTGACGATATGCAATGCTTCGTCCTCGCTTTATACCTTGAAGGCCATGTCGTTGGTGTCGTTGGCCATACCGTTTGTCATTGCCTATATCTGGTATTCATGGCGTTCGATGACCCGCAGGGATTCATGAATCCCTGCTTGAGTTATATCCCTGACCTCCCACATTTTTTAAATTTACCCGGATTATCGCCCATCACCGCTACCTACAGCCATGCGTCACCTCGAACTTGCCGATGTAATAATCGGACAATGTAACCGGGTGAACAGGTCTTTCGTTGTCCAAGGCATCCGGAGCCTGCCCATCCGCACCCATCATGAACGTGTCGCCCTGTTTTATATGGTGTTTCTGTAATTTTGTGTCATTTCCTTGTAGAAATGATACATGAAACATTTTTTATCGAAGTTGAAACATCTGATATATTATGCCCCGTCATACGTGGATATTTTTGTTGCAAAGAGAAAAACAGTAACAATATTAACCAAATTATTTAGTGCGTATGAGGAGTATGAAAAGAAACATTCTTCTTGCGTTTTTCCTATTGATATGCATAGTCATGCATGCGCAAGAATTAGTTGTAAAAGGTACAGTGTTGTCGGCCTCCGACAATTCTCCTATTATTGGCGCGACAGTAGTAGAGGAAGGTAGCAATATCAATGGTACTATTACCGACATTGACGGTAATTTTACTTTGACGGTAAGTTCCTCAAGCTCTGTCTCTGTTTCTTTCGTCGGCTATAAGAAACAGACGCTTAAGGCAGAAAGTGTCATGAACTTTCTCCTTAATGAAGATGCAGAGGTCATGGATGAGGTGGTAGTGACCGGTTACACCACCCAGCGTAAGGCGGACTTGACGGGTTCGGTGTCTGTAGTCTCTACCGACGAGCTTAAGACAATCTCGAATCCGGATCCGATGCGTGCTTTGCAAGGCAAGGTTCCGGGAATGACCATCACGTCAAATGGTTCTCCGAGCGGTACAGGTACAGTACGTATAAGGGGTATAGGCTCTTTTAACTCGTCTCAGGACCCGTTGTATATTATAGACGGTGTGCCGACAACTGCGACATTGAATTCCCTGAATACTAATGATATCGAAAGTATGCAGATATTGAAAGACGCAGCGTCGGCAAGTATTTATGGTTCTCGCGCAGCAAATGGCGTTATCATCATTACGACCAAGCAGGGAAAGAAAGGCGACAAGTTGAAGGTTGATTTCTCGACAAACCTGACCGCGCAGTTCTACACGCCGCAATCTATGATGAATCTGTGTAATACCGCCGAATACGCTACAGCTATGGCACAGGCGGCGATTAATGATGGTATGGATCCTGTGGCATACGCCAGTAACTATGGTCTTGACCTGAATGCCAGGACAGGCATAGACATCACCGTCTATGATCCGGTAGCGGGAGATTACAGGAACTATACGGTGGGCGGACTGTATAACGGCTACATCAATAAGAAAAAGACGATGCGTTTCTCCAATACCGACTGGCTTAAGGCCATTTCCAGAGTCGGGTTCTCACAGATGTATAATGTCTCCCTGTCGAACGCTACCGAGAAGTCTTCCTCAATGTTTTCTTTAGGTTATAAAAAGAGTCTTGGCATTATAAAATACACGGATTTCGAGAATCTTTCCGCACGTATTAATTCTTCATATAACGTGAACAAATATGTCAGCGTAGGAGAAAACTTTACTTTGACAAAGACGGACCAGGTGGATTGCGCGCCTATGGAGAACGCTTTGAAAATGTCCCCTATAGTTCCTGTCTATGAGACCGACGGCGAGACGTTTGCCGGTCCGGTGGGCGGAATGAGCGACCGTCAGAACCCGTTGCGCGAGGCATATCACAACCGTGACAACAGACTGGAAGTGTGGCGTATGTTCGGAAACACTTATATCGATATAAAGCCTATAGAGGGTTTGGTGTTACGTTCAAATTTCGGTCTTGATTTTGATGCTTCCTTCATCCATTCCCTGACATATTCATTCGTTTCTGATATCGTGCAGAATTATACGCCGAGTACTACATTGTCACACGCGAATGACTTGAAATGGACCTGGTCCAATACGGCGAATTATGATTTCAAGATAAAGGATCATTCGTTCAATGTACTGGCGGGTCTCGAACTGTTCAAACAGAGACGGGTTGACATGTCAGCTTACGCGGAGGATTTTGCCGTGGAGACCCCCGATTACATGTGGCCTGATGCCGCTACGGGAATAGAAAGGGCTACAGGTATCGAGAACGGCTACTCTCTGGTATCCGTGTTCGGAAAAATCGATTATAACTGGCGGGATCTTATTCTGGCATCGTTTACCATAAGACGTGACGGCTCGAGCAGGTTCGGAAAGAACAACAGATACGGTACGTTCCCCGCCGCGACTTTGGGATACCGTATATCGAAGATGATAGACAAGGACTGGCTGGACGACATGAAGATACGTCTGTCATGGGGAGAGACAGGTAATCAGGCCATTTCGAATACGGCACGTTATTCTATTTTCGTGGCGGACTATGGTTCTGACCGTGTGACCTCGACGGCATACGATTTGTTCCTGCAGTATTCGGGACTGTTCCCGTCCGGTTACAGGACAACGCAGGGCGCGAATAACAATCTTAAATGGGAGACCACAATCCAGTATAACGCGGGTATTGACTTTACTTTATTCAGGAGCAGTCTTTACGGCTCCGTGGACGCTTATATAAAAGACGTGAAGGATATGCTGATAAATCCGGCTTTTTTAGGATCTATGGGAGAGGGCGGAGCTTCCTGGCTTAACGGGCCGTCTATAAGGAACTGGGGTATGGAGTTTATGGTAGGGTATCGGAATACGCTGTCCAATGGTCTGTCGTTGGATCTGAACGCGAACTTGGATTTCTTCCGTAACAAAGTCACCTATCTGCCTCCATCAGCCACAGGTTCCTATGCCCATACGTCTAAGGAAAATCTTGTCGAGGCAGGCGTACCATACGGGTCAATGGCCGGATATGTGGTTGAAGGCTTATATCAGAATAAGGAGGAGGTGATGTCTTCAGGGCAGGTAAATGCCCGTGTCGGCGGCCTGAAATATGCCGACCTTGACGGTAACGGTGTGATAAATTCAGATGACCAGACATGGATATTCGATCCTGTTCCTATGTTTTCCTATGGTGTCAATATAGGCTTGAGTTACAGGGATTTTGATCTGTCAATGTTCTGGCAGGGAGTCTGCGGACAGGATGTTTACAACAACCAGAAGTTCCAGACTGATTTCTGGAGTCTGAACGACCCGGGCTCCAACAAGGGAAACCGTATGCTTGACGCATGGACACCGGACAATACGGACTCCACCATCCCGGCGCTTACGACGGACAATACGGCAGACGAGGGACGGGCGTCAAGCTATTTCGTGGAGAACGGCTCGTATCTGAAACTGCGTAATCTGCAGTTAGGCTATAATCTGCCCAAGAATATCATCTCTAAAGTGGGGATGTCTTCGGCAAGGGTTTATGTTTCCGGTGAGAACCTTCTTACGGTGAAGAGCAAGAACCTGACTTGTGCCGATCCTGAAAATCCCAATTGGGCATACCCGTTGTCAACATCCCTGTCATTCGGACTTCAATTAAGTTTCTAATACGATTAAATTATGCAGGATATGGAAAAAATAACGAATATAATTTTATCGGCGGCAATATGCTTCACGATTTATAGTTGTGACAATTTTATTGATGTCCCGCCTAAAGGCGTTATTGACGAGGAACTGGCGTTTTCAAACCCTGAAAAGATGGTCACGGCGGCGTACGCCTCCCTGGGCGACTGCTGGTATGAATATCCGTTCAACCTGTGGCCGTACGGCGATGTCACTTCTGACGATTGCCTTAAGGGCGGCAGGGATGTAAATGATACGGATTATCATCCCCTTGAGATATGGTCGTCTCTGACCTCGGCGATGAATAGTATTGACCAGCTTTGGTATCGTCTGTATATTAATGTCTCGCGTTGCAACCGCGCGTTGATTTCATTGGAGCAATATGGAGAGAGCAAACTGGGAGCCGATGTGACCGCGGTACGGACCGGAGAGGTGAAGTTCCTGCGCGCGCACAATTATTTCAAGCTCCTGACCTTATTCCGCAAGATACCGTGGATTGACGAGAGGGTGCAGCAGGAGGGCTTGCATGAATCGACAAGAAACGACGAGTTCAGCTATGTGGAGCTTTTCGGGAAAGTGATCGATGACTTCAAGGAGGCGTATGACAAGTTGCCGGTCGAGCAGACTGACGGCGGACGCGCGAACAAGATCGCGGCCGCTTCCTATCTTGCCAAGTGCTATCTGACGCTGGCATGGGGAGACGGATATGAAAAGACCACCGGTCCGGACTTCATCAACAGCGAGTATATGCAGAAGGTGGTGGACTATACGGATGACGTGGTGAACTCGAAGTACGGCTATCTTGAAGATTTCGGTGACATATTCTTGCCTGAATACAAGAACAGCAAGGAGTCTATATTCTCTGTGCAATGTTCGGACTATCGGGATGACAACACCACGTTCGGCCGTGCCAATTGGTCAAACATGCTGAACGGCTGTTGGGGCATATGGTCATGCGGATGGGACTTCCACAAACCGAGCCAGAACCTCGTCAACGCTTTCAAGACGAAGGACGGGTTGCCTATGTTTGATGATTATAATGACAATATAGACTATCCGGTAGCCGGACGGACAAGCCAGCAAAAATGGGATCCAAGGCTTTTCCATACTGTCGGTATGCCTACATTCCCGTATAAGTACGAGGCTGAATATACGTTGACTACCGCGAACGCGAGAACTCCGAACACATACGGTTATTACTCTTCCTTGAAAGAAGTACCGCAACGCTCCAAGGGAGAATCATATAACGGATCATGGCAGGCTTTCGCGATGAACGATTATGTATTCCGTTACACTGATGTCATGCTGATGCGTGCCGAGGCTCTTGTGGAGTTGGGAAGACTGTCGGAGGCAAAGGAAATCATCAATGATATCAGGGAACGTGCCGCCTCGTCGATAACCAAGCATATCGGCTATGCCGCACAGTATTGTCAGATATCCGCTTATCCCGATACCTATTTCCAGGATAAGGTGACGGCAAGGAAATGTCTCAGATGGGAACGCCGTCTCGAGATGGCCATGGAAAACGGGAGATTCTTTGACCTGAGACGTTGGGGTATCGCTTCGGAAACCTTGAACGCCTATTTCCAGTCTGAAAAGTCGGACGTATACGAAGGACAGGAGTACGCCAGGTATTAT
>X301_European_Hare__coassemble_1143_pt1 | contig 18046 bp, 13 predicted proteins | sample X301_European_Hare__metabat2_high_PE_017 | metagenome-assembled genome bin X301_European_Hare
ATACCTATCAACATTGCCGCCTGTTCCACCTTCAGAGAATCCAATGGTACCTGGAAATAAATATCGGCCGCAGAACTGATTCCAACCGCAAGATTCAGAAAATCATATTTGTTCAGATACATCGTCAGAATCTCCTCTTTCGTATAGCTTTTCTCCAATCTGACGGCAATTACCCACTCCCTGAATTTCCGGATGGCCAATTCGAAAAAATTCAGATCGGATTCCCTCGGGAAAAGCATCTTCGCCAACTGCTGGCTTATGGTACTACCTCCGCCGGCAGATGAATTGGCAGTCAGGATTCCCTTCACCACCCTGAACAATCCCCTTATATCCACTCCGCTATGTTCATAAAACCTAACATCCTCCGTAGCAATCAAAGCATCGATGACCGACTGGGGTATTTCCTTATATTCGATATATTTCCTGTTTTCCTTTTCAAAATATCTGCTCATCATCGGTCCATCGGCAAAATATACCTCTGAAGCAAAACGACTGTTTGGATTCTCCAATTCCTCAAAAGTAGGCATAAACCCAAACTTTCCGGCAGCAACCATCCAAAAGAATACAAACACCCCGATGATACCGCAAATCACTACAGACCAAAAAATGATAAAGATTTTTTTGTATTTACCGAACATACTCCAATTACTTTTACATATCCCTACCTTTCCCGTTCCGGATTATTAGAAAAATGACTCCGGCACTGTCTATCTGTATTCATCCCAACTTTTTATCGCCAGCTCTTCCCTGTCCAGCCTGCAAAAGGAATAAATAAATGTACTTGCCAAGCGCGCGTTGGTTATCAACGGAATATTGTAATCCACAGCGGTTCTCCGTATTATGTAACCATTATCCAACTCCCGCCTGGTATAGTTTTTAGGGATATTAATCACCAAATCCACTTTCTTATTCCGCAGATAGTCCATAATGTTCGGATCTTTCTGTTCGTCAGGCCAATGTAAAACGATGACATGTATGCCATTTTCCTCAAAGAATTTAGCTGTCCCCGCCGTAGCAAAAATATTGTAACCTTTGTTTATCAACATCTTAGTCGCATTCAGCAACTCCACCTTAGAACGACTTGGACCTGAAGAAATCAGAATATTCTTTTCAGGAATACGGTTTCCCACAGAAATCATGCTCTTCAGCACAGCTTCGTAATAAGTCTCACCTATACAACCAACCTCACCCGTCGATGACATATCCACACCCAGCACGGGATCTGCCTTCAGCAACCTGGCAAACGAGAACTGGGAAGCCTTTACCCCGACATAATCCAAATCGAAAACCGATTTATTCAAGGGCTCCACGTGCTCGCCAAGCATAATCCGGGTAGCAACTTCGATAAGATTGTATTTTAGAACCTTTGACACGAAAGGGAAACTGCGGGAAGCCCGAAGATTACATTCTATTACCTTGATGTCATTGTCCTTCGCTAAAAATTGCATATTGAAAGGTCCTGAAATATCCAATTCTCTGGCAATACCCCTGGCAATTTTCTTTATCCTTCGCATAGTCTCCACATACAACTTTTGAGCGGGGAAAACAATGGTCGCGTCCCCGGAATGCACCCCGGCAAATTCCACATGTTCACTGATGGCATAAGCTTTTATCTCACCGTTCTGACTGACAGCATCCAACTCCACCTCTTTGGCCTGTTCTATAAACTCCGTCACCACAACCGGATGATCCTTGGAGACCTCCGCTGCAAGTTCCAGAAAACGAACCAGCTCATCCCTGTTGGATACCACATTCATTGCAGCACCGGAGAGAACGTAGGAAGGACGAACAAGCAAAGGGAAACCCACCTCATCCACAAAACGGTAAATATCCTCAAGGCTCGTCAACTCTTTCCAGCGAGGTTGATCAATTCCAAGCTGATCACACATCATCGAGAATTTCTGACGATCTTCCGCCCGGTCAATAGATTCGGCCGAAGTACCCAATATATTGACATGCTGGCTGCTCAACCGCATAGCCAAATTATTGGGAATCTGACCGCCGGTGGACACGACAACCCCCTTCGGCTCCTCCATTTCCACAATATCCATCACCCGCTCAAACGATAATTCGTCAAAATACAGACGGTCACAGGTATCATAATCGGTACTTACTGTCTCAGGGTTATAATTAATCATCACCGAGCGATATCCCAACCTCTTTATGGTATTCAGAGCACTGACCCCGCACCAGTCAAATTCAACGCTACTGCCAATGCGGTAGGCTCCAGAACCCAGTACAATCACCGACTTCCCATCGTGCTCATATCTGATATCTCCTTCAGAACCATTATAAGTGATATAAAGGTAGTTTGTCATGGCGGGATATTCTCCTGCCATAGTGTCTATCTGTTTGACATACGGAACTATTTTCAGATTCTTTCTGTACTCTCTCACATCCAACATTTTCCGATGGGCATTCTCATCGTTTTTTATCGTCAGACGACCAATCTGAAAGTCCGAAAATCCCATCTGCTTTGCCTTTCTCAACAAAATAGAACTTACACCTGTTATTGTCGAATATTTATCCAACTCATTTTTAAGCAGATGAATATTTCTGAGCCTTTCCAGAAACCACTTGTCAATTTTGGTCATTTCATGAATCCTATCCACGGAATATCCCCTGCTGAAAGCTTCGGCGATAGCAAAAATACGTTTGTCGGTGGGATTGACCAACTCCCTGTCGATATCTTCTATTTTGACATTGTTTCCTACAAAACCATGCATCCCCTGACCTACCATGCGGAGTCCTTTCTGAATTGTTTCTTCGAAAGTACGCCCGATAGCCATAACCTCCCCAACACTTTTCATGGAAGAACCTATTAACTTGGATACTCCCTCGAATTTATTCAAATCCCAGCGGGGAATCTTACAGACAACGTAATCCAAGGCAGGTTCAAAACATGCCGTTGTCACCTTCGTTACTGAATTCTTGATTTCATGCAATCCATATCCAAGTCCCAGTTTTGCCGCCACGAAAGCCAAAGGATAACCGGTTGCCTTCGAAGCAAGGGCGCTGGAACGCGATAAACGGGCATTGACCTCTATAACCCGGTAGTCCTCGGAATTGGGATCAAGGGCATACTGTACGTTACACTCACCAACAATTCCTATATGCCGGATGATTTTTATTGCGATAGCCCTCAACCTATGATATTCGCTGTTGCTCAAAGTCTGAGAGGGTGCCACGACAATACTCTCACCGGTATGTATACCAAGCGGATCGAAATTCTCCATATTACAAACGGTGATACAATTATCGTATATATCTCTTACAACCTCGTATTCCACCTCCTTCCATCCCTTCAGGGACTCCTCCACCAATATCTGAGGAGAATAGGAGAAAGCACTACCCGCCAACTTGCGCAGCTCATCCTCATCTGAGCAAAAGCCCGAACCAAGTCCGCCCAACGTATAGGCTGCACGCACGATAATCGGAAACCCAAGTTCTTTCGAAGCGGCTATGGCCTCTTCCATATTGTTTGCCGCAATGCTACGTGGTGTCTTTACATCTATTTCATTCAGCTTGTTGGCAAAAATCTCACGGTCCTCAGTATCTATAATGGACTGCACAGGAGTTCCCAAAACCTGCACATCATACTTTTCCAATATACCCTTCTGATACAGCTCCACTCCACAGTTCAAGGCAGTCTGACCTCCGAACGAGAGCAATATTCCGTCCGGTCTCTCCTTTTTTATGACCTTTTCCACATACTCCGGAGTAACCGGCAAATAGTAGATCTTATCCGCTACCCCCTCGGAAGTCTGGACAGTGGCAATGTTAGGATTAATCAACACGCTGTACTTCCCCTCCTCCCGGATAGCCTTCAGTGCCTGTGAACCGGAATAATCGAACTCCCCTGCCTGACCGATTTTCAACGCTCCGGATCCAAGCAACAATATCTTGTTAATCTCCTTCATAATTCTTTTTTATAGCTTTACATTTTCTGACACGCGATTTTACCTCTTTCATATTCTTCCATGCTCCGTACAAAGTCGTCAAACAGAAACTCGGTATCTACAGGTCCACTGGAAGCTTCAGGATGAAACTGTACCGAAAAGAAAGGCTTTACCCTGTGACGGATTCCCTCATTCGTCCCGTCGTTCGCATTGACAAAAAGAGGTACCCAATCAGCCGGTAGAGTCCTGTCATCTATTGCAAATCCATGGTTTTGCGAGGTGATGTAACAGCGATTGCTACCAGGTTGTATAACAGGCTGGTTATGACTCCTATGACCATATTTCAGCTTAAAGGTTTTTGCACCCGCCGCCCGTGCCATCAGTTGATTTCCAAGACAGATTCCCATAATCGGTTTATCATCGGACAAAATTCTCTTTATATTTTCTATGGTGATGTCACACTTTGCAGGGTCACCTGGACCGTTCGAAAGAAAATAGCCGCTACAATCCATCTGCGTAAAATCATAATTCCAGGGAACCCTGATTACAGAAACATCCCTTTTTAAAAGACAACGGATGATATTGTATTTAACACCGCAGTCCACCAAAACAACTCTATATTTTCCTTTTCCATACTCTACAACCTCCCGCGTTGAAACTTCGGCTACTACATTATCCTCATTTGGATTGTAAAATGGAACAACCGCTGAATCGAACTCTATTCTTCCCAACATCGAACCATGTTCACGCAACCTTTTTGTCAAGGCACGGGTATCTATACCAAAAAGTCCCGGCACCTGCTGTTCCGTCAACCACTGACCAAGACTTTTCTGAGAATTCCAATGGCTGTACGAAAAAGAATAATCGGAAACGACAAGTGCAGTACAATTGATTCTATCCGATTCGAAAAATTTTAAAATCCCATTTTCCACGTCATCCGCAGGAACTCCATAATTGCCTATCATGGGGTAGGTGGGTACCAAAATCTGCCCCTTACACGATGGATCAGTCAAACTTTCCGGATAACCGGTCATGGCAGTATAAAACACAACTTCACCGGAAACAGGTTTCTCATAGCCGAAGGAAGTTCCCTCGTAAACAGTACCGTCCTGCAGGACCAAACGTGCCTTTTTCAAATTTTGCATATATGCTTAAGTGAACTTATTTACCACATGTCCAAATTGGTGCAAGTTTAATAAAACTTTTTTCTCATTGCAAATATTAAATAATATGTAGATTCAAATGCGGAGTCAAAACTTTTGAGCAAATATTAATTATTTTGCCCCGCATTTAAACTATATTTGCCCTACAAAGAAAAATGGAATGAGGAACAAAACCAAAAGATTGCTGACCATACGGAAATTAATAGAAACAGAATCAATATCTTCACAGGAGGAATTGCTGATTCGTCTTAAAGAAGTTAACGTGGAAGCTACACAAAGCACCCTATCCAGAGATTTGAAATTTATGAAGGTAGCCAAAATACCCCATAAGGAAAAGGGGTATGTATACGTCATTCCCGAAAGCATACAAAATGAGCAACGTGAAGAAAAAGTCTCTTCTGTCATCACCGATACCATACTGAACATTGATTTTTCCGGCAATATGGCAGTAATCAAGACACTGCCCGGTTATGCCAATGCCGTCACTGTTTTGATAGACAGCGAAAACTACTTCGAAATACTCGGTACCATAGCAGGAGATGATACCATTTTCATAGTTATGCGGGAGGGAGTAAGCCGAAATGAACTTGTAGAGGCACTGACATCCGTCTATCCTGCCATCCACACCATCTACAAGTGAAATAAAATATAATTTTTCAAGTCATATTTTTTATTCTCAATTATATGTAGTAAACTTGCATCCCGTATTCAATATAGTGTCATGCAAGTTTTAAGTACTATAAATGAGCTGGTTACTCTTATTGATAACCTGAAGAAGAAAAATAAAAAAATAGGATTCGTACCTACTATGGGAGCTTTGCATGAAGGACATCTCTCACTGATAAAAGAATCTGAAAAATGCAGCGACGCCACGGTAGTAAGCATATTCGTGAATCCCACCCAATTTAATGATCCCGAAGATTTCAAAAGGTATCCCCGCACTCTTGAGGAAGATATCCGTCTGCTTGGGACATTAAACTGCGACATTGTTTTTACCCCTTCGGCAGAGGAAATATATCCGGAACCTGACAAACGCAAATTTGATTTCGGATATCTGGAATCAGTTATGGAAGGTGCCAGACGTCCTGGACATTTTAACGGAGTAGCCCAAATTGTCAGTCGCCTGTTCAATCTGGTGCAACCGGACAAGGCCTTTTTTGGAATGAAGGATTTCCAGCAAATAGCCATCATCAAGGAAATGGTGAAGCAGCTGAAATACAAAATAGAAATCATCCCGTGTCCTATCGTACGGGATGAAAACGGTTTGGCACTCAGTTCCAGAAACGCGCTATTGGACGAAGAACATAAAAAAAATGCCCCACACATCTATGCCACCCTGAAAAAAGCCCGTAACCTCGTTTCAAAAATGAAAGTAAATGAACTGAAACAATGGATTACGGACGAAATAAACAGCAATACTTTTCTAAAGACAGAATATGTGGAAATTGTAGACTATGCTACGCTCAAGATAACCAACGATTGGTCAGAACCTGGAGATAAGGTGGCCTGCGTAGCAGTGTTTGCAGGAAAAATAAGACTTATAGATAACATTGTATTTTGAGGAACATGTTTATAGAAGTTGTCAAATCAAAAATTCACAAAGTAACTGTCACTGAGGCCAATCTTCAATATGTTGGAAGCATCACCATCGATGCCTCATTGATGGAGGCAGCCAATATAATTGAGAACGAAAAGGTTCAGATTGTCAATTTGAACAACGGAGAAAGGTTTGACACCTATGTCATCCGCGGAGAAAGAGAATCGGGGGTGGTGTGTCTCAACGGGCCGGCAGCACGTAAATGCGTGGTCGGCGACGTGATAATAATCATTTCATATGCCACCATGGATTTTGAAGAGGCCAAAAAACACCGTCCCACATTGGTTTTTCCTGACACATCCACCAACCAACTATAATTTAATTCCAACTTAAATTCTTCGCTATTCCTCTTAGAATAAATAACTTTAACTTATTCTATCTTTCCAGACACTTTTTCTCTGACATCTGTTGTTAACAACCCCTTCTATAAGTGTTGAAAACAAACCAAGAGAATAAAGAAAATATTCTTGCATCAGAAAATATCCCTTACAATGAAAATTCAAATTAAAACTACAAAAAAACAAACCTATTTTATCTGATTATATTTCCACAGCTATACTGACAGAAAATCCTGAAAAACCACTGAATTTTTTTTATGACTAAATCATTGCCAACAGCTGTTAATAATTAAATCAATATTAATGATATCAGATATTTACTGCTATATTTAATGTTAAAAACACATCCAAATTTTTTAATATCGATACAAACAAGAAAACAGGTAAAGATTTATAAATAATTCTGACAGCCAATTACAATAAACATCTTTCTTTATAAAAAAAAATTAAAATATTATATACATCATTGTCGGAAACATGCTTTGTGTAACTTTGAGAGATTATTTTGCATCCCTATTTTTTTAGGAAAAAAATGAATTATAGGTTTGAAAATCATATATTGCAATACAAATTGTGAAAGCAGTATGAAGGTTAGAATAGTAAATAATTCCAGACATCCTCTACCCGAGTATAAGACCAAGGCTTCGGCGGGAATGGATATTCGTGCCTATTTGAGTGAATCCATTGTTTTGAAGCCTTTGGAGAGGGCTTTGATTCCTACCGGACTTTACATTGAATTGCCGGAGGGATATGAGGCTCAGATACGACCAAGAAGTGGTTTGGCTTTGAACGAAGGACTTGGAGTGTTGAACAGTCCAGGTACTTTGGATGCTGATTATCGTGGAGAAATAGGAGTCATTGTTGTAAATTTATCCAATCAGGTGATTACTGTTGAGGACGGTGAAAGAATATGTCAGATGGTGATTAACAAAATAGAACAGGCAGAGTGGGTAGAGGTTGAAGAACTTGACGATACCGAAAGGGGAAAGGGTGGCTTCGGCCATACTGGGAAAATGTAAAAATGATGTAATATTGGGATTATGAAGAGGTGGATTGCTTGGTTATTGTGCTTTTTATTGTCGGTGAATGCCTTTGCCGATAGTGTGGAGAACGTGGGGGATTCAGATGAACTTGATGAAAATGCCAGACTTGAATTCGATTATTCTTTTATGGAGGGTGTGAAATCCAGGATAACAGGAAATCTTCAGGAGTCTGGGGAATGGTTCAATAAATGTCTGAAAATACAGCCTTCAAGTCCGGTGGTGAGATACGAATTGGCTTCTTTGTTTTTGATGAATGATGATTTGGAAACTGCATTGAAATATGCTCGTGAGGCTGTGGAAGGAAATCCTGATAATATTTGGTATAAAGTTCTGTTGGGGGATATACTGTATAGAGGGTCTATGATTGAGGAGGCATGCAATGTTTACGATAAAATCGTTTCCGAATATCCGGACAAGGAGGAGTTTTATTTTATAGAGGGCACATTGTTGACTTCCATTGAGAAATTGAGGGAGGCTATAGAGGTTTACGACAGGCATGAACGACAATATGGTATTGTTGAAAGTTTCTCAATAGAGAAGGCAAGATTATATGAAAAATTGGGTGATGTTGAAAAGGCAGGGGAAGAGCTTTTAAAATTAGTTCGTAAGTTTCCTGATAAAAACGAATATATAGGTTTTTTGGCAGGTCTGTATTTTAATTGCAATGAGGACAAGAAAGGACTGCGTATTTTGGAGAGCCTGTTGAGGGAAAACCCTAATAATGGATATGTAATTTTCCATTTGGCTGATTATTATCGTGGAAAAAAGAAGTTTGGGTTGGCGGAAGAATATACAATGAAGGCTTTGGCTAATGACAAAATTGATACAAATTTAAAGCTTGAATACATATTCACTCTATCCTCGGATACATCGGGAATTTCTTTGGAAAAATTGGATTCTTATATGGATTTTATGATGGAAAGATATGATGATGATTTGTCAGTCAGGTTGTTGCATCAGGATTTTTCATTGAGATATGGGAGATTTGACGATGCTAAAACTGATTTTGAATATATACTGTCGAGGAATAAATATATGTATGAGGAATGGGAGGGTTTATTGTTACTGTGTGAGAGAATGTCGGATACGCTTGGTTTATACAGTAATAGCATTGAAGCGGTCAAGTATTTTCCGGAGGAGCCGTTGCCATATTTGTCAGCTGGTATTTCTATGATGATGATGAACAGATATCCGGAGGCCATAGATTTTTTCAAGAATGGTGTCTTAATATCTAATTTGGAAACTGCCTATAAAGTCCAGTATTTTTCCTCTATGGCCGAGTGTTATTATAACATTGACAGTGTACAGCAGGCTTTTTCTTTGTTTGATGAGGTATTGAAGTTATCCCCCAATGACATATATGTGCTTAACAATTATGCATATTATTTGTCTTTGAGGGGTGAAAATTTGAGTAAGGCGGAGTATATGAGTTCGAAGGCTGTAAAAATGGAGCCGGACAATTCCACCTACCTGGATACTTATGCTTGGGTGTTGTACAAGCGGGAGGATTATTCTCTTGCCAAGTTTTATATTAAGTTGGCTATTGAAAAGTCGTCAGAACCTTCATATGTACTATATGAACATTACGGACATATTTTGTTGGCGTTGGGTGAAAAAGATGAAGCTATAAAAATGTTTTCAAAAGCGGTGGAGCTTAATCCTTCCGTTGCTGAACAGTTAAGGGATATTTTTTAAAAATCGGATGCTTTGTAACAGGTCTGAACAGTAAAAGTCGATACGGAATGAAGATAAATTTTTGGTTATTGTCGGGAATATTTTTTTTATTCTTTGCTGTGTTGTCTTTGTTTTCATTCGCTGGGGCGGAGAATGAACTGCAGGACCTTTACGAGAACAAATTGATGAGAAACATAGCCATCAATGAGTTATATTATTGTTCAATATATGCTAAAAGAGTAGATGTTATCCTGAAAAACGGGAAAATTTCCAATAATTTAAAAGTATCTTTCAAGATTGAGAGAGACAGTTTTATGCAATTTTCCGTGAATGGTCCCATGGGAATAGAATTGGCCAGGGTTTTATTGACACCTGATAGTATAAAGTTTGTTAATATTTATCAAAAAAAATATTTTATAAGCGATTATACCTATTTTTACGACAAATATGATATACAGTTGAGTTATGATTGTATTCAAAGTATTTTGACCAATGTTTTTTTTAATTTTGAAAAGTGCGGGGATGGAAATGATAGAGTCAGAAAATTCCGGCTTGACAGAACTGATGAAGGGTACGAGCTTTTTACGTTGGAGGAGAGGGCTATAAACAGAAAAATTAAAAAATTGTATAAAAAGAAGAGTAAGAATAAGGATTTTATGCTGGTTTTGCAGAAAACAATGGTTGATCCGCGTATATTCCGGCCTAAATCCATGTCAATAGAGGATGTTGAGGAAAAGGTTGGGTTGGAAGTTGATTATCTAGATTTTAAGGAATTTTACGGAAGAATTTTTCCTGGAAGGATAGTTTTAAAAATTTATTCGGAACAGAATAATTCGTCCGTTGAACTCAGATTTCAAAAAATTGAGTTTGATGTTCCGGTGGAATCAAATTTGAGAATTTCCTCCAAATACAAAAGAATGTGAAAAAATGAGTCCAAAAATACGAATATTTATTTTCTGTTTTCTTTGTTTCTTCTGTTCCAATGTATCGGCTCAGTCTGAAAAGCAGATTAGGAATGAAAAGGAAAAGTGTGAAAAGGAAATTTCTTATTTGAATAAATTGTTGAGTGAATCAGATAGAAACAAGTCTGTTTCACTCGGTAAACTCAAAATTTTGCAGGAAAAAATTTCCCAAAGTGAAAAATTACTTTCTTCACTGAATAAAGAGTTGAATGTTTTGCAATCGGGGATTAATTCAAATGAAAGGAGAATTGCAGAATTGGAACGAGAGAAAAGGGATATGCTCCAATTGTATGACAGACTGATATACAATAGCTGGAAGAACAGAAATAAAACAAATAAATTAATGTTTATTTTTTCCTCTTCAGATTTCAATCAGGCCTATAACCGGTTTAAATATTTCCAGCAATCCAATCAGTATTCAAAGAGGCAACTTGAGTTGATTCGCCAGTTAAGTGACTCGTTATATCTAAAAAATCAGACATTAAAAAATTTGGTGGACAGTAAAAATAAAATACTTCTGTCCATTAGCGAAAATAACAGAGAGTTGGAGAAAGAGAGAACAGGCGTAAAAAATTATATCGCCCAATTGCAGAAAAACGGCAAGGCGTTACAATTGAAATTGAAAAAGGAAGAGCAAAAAAGACAAAAGTTGGCCAAAGATTTGAGCAAGTTAATTGCTGCTCAAAACAAGAGTTCGGGTTCTGGTTCATCTTCGAAGTACAGGATGACACCCGAGGAAAAGTTGGTATCTGATAATTTTTATGCAAATAAGGGAAAGCTGCCTTGGCCTGTCAACCAGGGGTTAGTTGTAAGAAAATTCGGTTTGCATCCTGATGCCTTGCATAGTAATGTAAAGCTTTTTTCTGACGGAATTGATATTCTTACCTTAAAAGATGCTGATATACGCGCTGTATTCCAGGGTACGGTGACACTTATTTCCTACAATTTCAGTACCAATTATGTTGTTTTTATACGTCATGGTGACTACGTTTCCATTTATATCAATGTTGTGGATCTGAAGGTAAAGAAAGGAGATAAGGTAAATACAAAGGATGTTATCGGGAAGGTGGGTTATGATTCTGAAAACGGGAGTATACTATTTTTTCAGATTTGGAAAAATCAGCAGAAAGAAGATCCTCAGCTTTGGTTGGCCAAATAGAAAAATATATTCTCGTTTATTCAGAATATTTTGATAACTTCGCTATCAAAAGAGAATCAGGTAGTGGATTACTACGTGAGTGTATATCGTATTAAGCAGAACTGAGTTTGAATAAATGATGGTTTTATAGTCAAAGATGAAGGATATTTTGTTTTTTAAAGAGGGAATAGAAGAGTTTCCTTCTTTTTTTTCTGAAAAGCTCATTGTTAAGTGGTTGGATGTCATTTCTAAATATTATGAAAAATCATTGGGCAGCCTTAATTTTATTTTTTGTGACTATGCCTATATTCTTTCGATGAACAGAAAATATTTACAGCATGACTATTATACTGATGTAATTACTTTTGATTATTGCAAGGGAAATATTCTTTCAGGAGATGTTTTTATAAGTCTTGAAACTGTTGAGTCAAATTCAGAAACCTACATGGTTTCTTATGAGGAGGAGTTTCATAGAGTGATATGCCATGCCGTGCTTCATCTGATAGGATTCAAGGATAAGTCCGATAAGGATAGTGAGGAGATGAGGAAGAATGAGGATATTTGTCTGGAAATGCTTAAATCTCTTAAATGATGGGATTATTTTCCAATTATGATATTATTGTCGTAGGTGCAGGTCATGCCGGATGTGAGGCGGCGTGTGCGGCAGCGCGTTTGGGTTCCCGTACGCTCTTGATTACTCTTGATATGAACAAAATTGCCCAGATGTCCTGTAATCCTGCAATCGGTGGTATTGCAAAGGGTCAGATTGTGAGGGAAATTGATGCTCTTGGTGGTATGACGGGTATCGTTGCAGATAGAAGTTCCATCCAATTCAGAATGCTCAATCTTTCCAAGGGTCCTGCTATGTGGAGTCCGCGTTCCCAATGTGACAGAATGAAGTTTTCTTCAATTTGGCGGCATATTCTTGAAAATACAGAATTTCTTGATATGTGGCAGGATGATGTTGTTGGAATTTTGACAGATGAAAAGGGTGTATGTGGGGTAAAAACCTCTTTGGGAGTTTCCTTTTATGCTTCCAGGGTTATACTTACCAACGGGACTTTTTTAAATGGATTGATGCATATCGGGTTGGTTAGTTTTCCCGGAGGAAGAATTTCCGAGCCTTCATCCCGCGGTTTGTCTGCACAACTCAAGGAGGCAGGTTTTGAATGTGGAAGGATGAAAACCGGGACGCCTGTCCGCATAGATGGTAGGAGCATTGATTTTTCCAGGTTGACGGTACAGGATGGTGAAGATGATTTTCACCGTTTTTCCTTTATTCATCATGATTATCATAATGATTTGATCCAACGTCCGTGTTACATTGCTTATACCAATGAGGCGGTTCACGAAGTTCTAAGGGAGGGATTTAAGGACAGTCCTCTTTTTAATGGGACTATACAGAGTGTCGGGCCGCGTTATTGTCCGAGTATTGAGACGAAATTGAGTACTTTCCCGGACAGGAATTCTCATCATTTGTTTCTGGAGCCTGAGGGTGAATCCACCAATGAATATTATCTCAATGGTTACTCTTCCTCGCTGCCATTGGATGTTCAATTAAGGGGTCTTCGGTTGATTGAGGGATTTGAAAATGTCAGAATATACCGTCCTGGTTACGCAATCGAGTATGATTTTTTCCCGCCTACCCAATTGAAACCTACTTTAGAAACAAAAAAGGTAAGGGGATTATATTTTGCCGGACAGATAAACGGTACTACGGGCTACGAGGAGGCGGCTGCACAGGGTTTGATTGCAGGTATAAATGCTCATCTGTCACTACATTCATCTTCTCCGTTCATTTTAGGACGGGATGAAGCTTATATTGGAGTTTTGATAGATGATTTGGTAACCAAGGGAGTAGACGAACCATACAGAATGTTCACCTCTCGTGCAGAATATAGAATCTTATTGCGCCAGGATGATGCAGATTTTAGATTGACTCCCAAAGGTTTTGAAATAGGATTGGTTGATAATTATAGACATAATATTTTTATTGATAAAATTTGGAAGAGAGATTTGTTAATTGATTTTATTAAGAATTTAAGTGTCAAGCCTGAACAAATCAACTTTTTTTTGAATATGAACGGGTCATCTCCGTTACGACAAGGAGTTAAATTAGTTGATGTTCTTGCCCGTCCTTCTGTTAATTTGAAATCTATTTTGGGATATTTGCCTTCTTTGAAGGAGTTTATTGTACAAAATGGTATTCGGTATGAAATAGTGGAGTCTGCTGAAATTCTGATAAAATATTCCGGCTACATTGAAAGGGAGAGAATGCTTGCAAACAAGCTTTCACGTTTGGAAAATCTGATTATTGAGGGTAAATTTAATTATGATGAGCTTTCGAATCTTTCAATTGAGGCCAGACAAAAATTGTCAAAAATTCAACCGAGAACCATAGGTCAGGCATCAAGAATCAGTGGTGTATCTCCTGCTGATATAAATGTTCTTTTGGTTTTGATGGGTAGGTAGGAGAAAAATGTTTCACGTGGAACACCAGAATATATGCTAAAATGCTTTTAATATAAATAACATTGCTCGTCATGGAAAAGGTTGAGGGAAATATTGTAGATATCATCAATCGAAGAGTTTTTTCGGGTGTAGTAACTCTGAACGGGGAGGGATTGATTTATTCAATTGACGAAAACGAAAAAAAATATAATCACTATATTTTACCCGGTTTTGTAGATGCACACGTTCACATAGAAAGTTCAATGCTGATTCCGGAAGAATTTTCCAGACTTGCCATACGCAGGGGTACTGTTGCGGTTGTAAATGATCCGCATGAAATTGCAAATGTTTTGGGGAAGGAGGGAATTTATTATATGATGGAGAATAGTCGGTTTTCCAGTATAAAAATGTTTTTTACCGTTCCTTCCTGTGTGCCTTCCACCTGTTTCGACTCTTCCGGCGGTTGCCTTTCTTCTTCGGATGTGGAAGAGCTTCTTCAGACCGGACGTTTCTTTGGACTTTCCGAGATGATGAATGTGCCGGGAGTAATTAATAATGATTCCGAGGTGATGAAAAAAATAGAATCTGCTCGTAGTAAAGGAGTGATTATTGATGGTCATGCACCTGGATTGAGGGGAAATGAATTGAAAAAATATATAGATTCCGGAATTTCTACAGATCATGAATGTGTTACTTTGGAGGAGGCCCTGGAGAAAATAGAGGCGGGCATGAAAATTTTGATCAGGGAGGGAAGTGCCGCCAAAAATTTTGAAGTACTTAAAACTTTGATTGCCTTGCATCCAGATGATGTAATGTTCTGTACGGATGATTCCCATCCGGGGGATCTGATTTGTGACGGTCACATCGATAAAATGGTAAGAAGGGCTGTTTCGGAGGGATTTGATTTGTTTGATGTTCTTAAAATCGCCTGTATAAATCCTGTTTTATATTATAAGCTTAATGTAGGATTGTTGAGAAAAGGAGATCCAGCCGATTTTATTTTAGTGAAGGATTTGAAAAATTTCAGTCTTCTTTCTGTATATATAGATGGGAAGGAAATGTATAATTGCAGCGGAAAAAGAGATGTACCAACGGGAAAGAGAGATGTTGGGTATCCTAATTTGTTTAACAGGGGAAAGATTGGAACTTTCGAGTTGGTAAAACCTATAAGGGATCGTCTGGTTTGTATCGAAGTTATGAATGACGAGATAGTTACACGTAAGATTGTTTTTCCATTTACCAAACCGTCAGATAATTTTGAATCGGATATAAGCAGAGATATTCTGAAAATTGTTTATTTGAACAGGTATCATAATGATAGCTGTCCGCAAATGGGCTTTATTCATGGATTTGGTTTAAAGCGTGGGGCTTTTGCCACCAGTATATCTCACGATTCACATAATATCATTGCAGTGGGGACAAATGACAGGGAGCTTGCAAAGGCTGTCAATAGTGTCATTGACAATAAAGGAGCGATTGTCGTGGTGGATGGTGAAAGAGTGATGTGTCTGCCTTTGCCGATTGCAGGTATTATTACCGATTTGAAGGGCGAAGAGGTGTCTCAGATGTGGGAGAATATGATATTTCTATTGAGGGATATGGGATGTTGTCTGGATTCTCCTTTTATGACCCTGTCATTTATGGCCTTGATTGTTATCCCAGAGTTGAAAATTGGAGAAAAGGGATTGTTTGAATACAGCAGTTTCAGTTTTATCACAGATTAGGCCGCGGTAGTATTTTCTGTCAAATTTTAGTTGAAGAGTTGAATTCCCTTTGAGGTGTATAATATGCCTTTGTATAGTGAAAATTTAAGAAAAAAAATAAGCGAACTTCCAACTGCTCCAGGTGTGTATCAATATCTTGATCCGTCCGGGGAAATTATATATATTGGGAAAGCTAAAAATCTGAAACATAGGGTTTTATCTTATTTAAACAAAAATAATCAATCCGGTAAGACACGAATTTTGGTTGATTGTATAGCTGATTTCAGGTATATAGTGGTCAATAGTGAACAGGATGCCCTCCTGCTGGAAAATAATATGATTAAAAAGTACAGACCAAGGTATAATATTTTGTTGAAGGACGATAAAAGTTATCCTTGGATATGTATTAAAAAAGAGGCTTTTCCAAGGGTTTTTATCACCCGTCGTTATGTCAATGACGGTTCGGAATATTTCGGGCCGTATACATCCGTGAGATTTGCCAATACTTTGATATCGTGGATAAGGTCGTTGTTCAAACTCAGGACTTGTAATTTTTCATTAAATGAAAGCTCAATCGTCCGCGGGAAATTTGTGGTATGCCTGGAATATCATATCGGGAATTGCGGTGGTCCCTGTGTAGGGAAAATGAGCGGGCGGGAATATGACGAGTTTATAGCTCAGGTAAGAAATATTCTCAGGGGGAATTTTTCTTCTGTAATCGAGTTTATGACGTGCAGGATGGAGGAATATGCCCGGGCTATGGACTTCGAGAAGGCACAGCATATCAAGGAAACATTGGAAGCTGTAAGGAGCTATCAGGCCAAGTCAACTATAGTCCGCACAACCATTGACGATACGGATGTATTTTCTTATTTGGAGGATGAAAAATATGCCTATGTAAATTATTTGAGGATTGTTCGCGGGGCTGTAGTACAGGTACACACCATCGAATTGGAAAAGAAAATCGAAGAGGAAAGGGAATCCCTGCTCTCTTTTGCAATATATGAGATAAGGCAATTTGTAAAGAGTGGTTCTAAGGAGATTATTGTCCCTTTTTTGCCGGATATAAAAATGGACGGAATAGCTTATGTGGTTCCCAAACGGGGTGAAAAGAGGCAGTTGTTGAAATTGTCAGAAAGTAATGTTTCATATTTCAAGTCAGACAGGGAAAGACAGAGAAATATGAATCGAAAGGAGGAGTCTGTTTCCAATATTTTGAAAACAATTAAGTCGGAGTTGAAATTGTCCACGTTACCTCATCGGATAGAATGTTTTGACAATTCCAATATTCAAGGCACTAATCCGGTTGCTGCCTGTGTGGTTTTTATTGACGGGAAGCCGGCCAGGCGGGAATACCGTAAATTCCACGTGAAAACCGTTGTCGGCGCGAATGATTTTGCCTCTATGGAGGAGATTGTCTATCGCCGTTATAGCAGGGTCCTGAATGAGGGTAAGGAGTTGCCGGATTTAATTGTGGTTGATGGCGGGAAGGGACAGGTACATTCCGCTATAAACAGTCTGAAAAAACTTGATCTGTACGGTAGGATTCCTTTGATAGGTCTGGCCGAGCGTATGGAGGAAATTTATTTTCCGGATGATAAGGACCCGTATCTGTTGACAAAAAATTCGGTCAGCTTAAAAACATTGATGCATATCCGGGATGAAGCTCACCGCTTTGGAATAACATTTCACCGTTCATTAAGAACAAAAGCGCAGATAAAAAGCGTCTTAAGTGAAATTAAAGGTATAGGTGAGAGTAGTGAAACTACTCTCTTGAATAATTTTAAGACTGTGGAATGTATAAAGTCAAAATCACTTGAGGAACTTGCGGCCGTGATAGGCAGGAAAAGAGCCGGTACTGTTTACCGTTTTTTTCATCCTGAACAATATCAACAGAAGTAAATGTTAGCTGCTATTTTTTCCCAAGTATGCGATTATATTCGTTTCGGTCTGCCAATATTGAAATTGCCTTGGCAACCTCTTCATCATGGTTCATTTTATACTGAACTATTCCCTCCATATAGTAGTAGCGTTGGATAAACTGATATGTAAGGAATGATGTGATTTCGTCTTTAAAT
>X301_European_Hare__coassemble_1148_pt1 | contig 17822 bp, 9 predicted proteins | sample X301_European_Hare__metabat2_high_PE_017 | metagenome-assembled genome bin X301_European_Hare
ATTAAACGGAACAGTCTGGAAATATCCCCTCTCCATACAATTCCTCAAATAACAAGGCAGACAAACACGTCGATTATTATTACTGTCCGCCAAACACAAAAGAGAATGGTCCAACATTATGAAAGTCAGAATCTGGACATTTTCTGTTGGTATTGGACAAGCCCCTCGGGCAGTTTTCAGGAATTTGTACCTTTACCCACAGTTATTCATGTTTTTTTTGACTACACCAAAAACAAACACTTAGGGCTGACTCCTATGGAATCAGCCCTAAGTGTTCCATTACTCGAAATTTCTGCTGGATAGCAACAAAAATTATGCTAAGGGTGCGTAGGATTTGTGCCATCGCCCGGGAATGATGGTCCCGTTGGCTTTTGATTGGTCGTATCCGTAGGTATTGACGGTATAGGCGTGCTGTGGCTGACACTGTCTGAAGAAACAGGAGGGGTGGGAGGGTTGTCCTGACGGCATTTGTTTTGGCAGAGTACAAAAATGGCGTACCTCTCCAGTTCACAAAGTTCTATCTCTTTTGCCGAGGTATGATTATGATTGCATTTGCAGATAATTGCAGCATAATCATAGGATGTCTGGCACCCGTCCAGACAGCTTTCCAATCTATTGGCCGTAACAGTCGATTTGGTCTGTAAACGGTTGTTCGATTCTCTTTTTTGTATGGCATTGATAAGCTCGTCAAGAGAAATGGAACGCTCTGACGAAAATACTTTTTTTGCGATGAGATCAAGTTTGCGGCTTGATTCTTTTATATCATCCCCCAATAAATCTGAAAATTGTTCATATACGGAGGCAATCTCTTCAGGTCCATGGTGGAGTATTTGCATGCAGATATCATTCAATTGCCGGGGCGATTCCCGACGAATCTCCTCAATACGACTGGAGAGCAACGCCGTATGCCTGCTTGCCGCCTCTTCATATTGCCAGAACTCTTCGGACTGTACAAGACGGTCTGCCTCTGTCAGGGGCTGGTTGTCCATGGGTGTTTTGTTCTCCGTGTTCTGACAGGCAAACAATAATGACATAGCTGTTGTCACGCAAATCATATAAACAATAAATCGGTTCATAACAGTTAAGGTTAGGGTTAAGGGGGTTCTGTAACTAACACTCCGTGATAATCAGGAGAACCCGATTAAGCCTGACCGACACGGATTTTATCATAATATTTTATAAAAATATATCTTTTAGCATATATCGTTATTACCCACTCTCCATTTTAATATAAATTTAACACATAGTGTTGCAAAAGCAGATTGCAAATTATTTATTCGAATGCTAACTCCACAATCATGCACAACGAAAACATCCCGTGCAGAGTCCTTTCAATGAAAAATTTCAGCACGGGATGTCAAACCAATTACAAAGTGTTCAGATAATCCGGAGTGACATTATTCATCCTTTATTTTTCCGACTTAGTCCGTGTTGCGGGTCATGGTCACATTCTTATAATACACATTGTCATTCCACTTGTCATTCGCCCAAAAAGCAATTGACATCCAATCATTATTCCAGGAAATCGATGTATAGCTGTCATCATTCCAGACACCGACCCACGAGGTTATATCCTGATTGCTCCAATCATATACCATCCAAAACCAACCATCGGTTTCTATGTGTTGCTTCTCCAACGCAACCTGATTGGTTTCAGGGTTAAAGCTAAGCGGAGTACGGACATGGAATCCGCCACTATTTGGTATCCAATCAATTGTAATCAGTTTGTTGAAATCACTCTCGTTTGCCATGGTAAAAGTAGCAGGGAAGGGTGTGCTAAGTGCCGCATCCCCTATCCTTTCTCCTGTCTCAACTGTCCACTCGCCAAGCATTTTGCGATACAAGCACTCCTTCAACCTTATCACAGTTGCACAGACTTTTTCATCCCAGACAATACTGCCGTCACTGCTTCCTGCAATATAAACCGTAAATTCCGGATTAGTCCATTCCAACTCATGACCTATATTCACATGTACATCACCCTGGTTCTTCCCAGCGTTGATAACCAATTCCGTAGTTTCCAACGTATAATGAGTTCCCTCATTACAGCCATTCCCTGCAATAATCTTTACTGAGAAACGCAAATCATCAGACTGTACTCCAGGCAAAATCACATTAATAACAAAATCTCCCTTATCCTCCTCGACTTCATAACTAGACTCTTCAAAAGACGGGAAATCATCGTTCTTTATAGTTACCAGGCATACGTCCGTCTTTTCAAAAACTGCTCCATTCACCTCCTTAAAAGATATTTCGATGGTTTTATCAGATCCAATCAAGCCATTGTCACTTGTTTGAATCATCAGTTCCTTTTCCGTCTGACCCTGCGTAAAAATCAAAGTTTTTTCTTCCATGGTGAAATCCTCCCCTTCAACCGTACCATCGCTCACCTTCACACTGAACGTCACTTCCACTTCCTCGCCTGCCGCCGGGGCTATGTCCAATTTGACAGGAATCGATAAAATATCGCCCTCCTCAACATTTAAATCCGTATTTCCGAAAGATACCGTTTTCAATACCTCCTCACTGACAATAGTCACCTTGCAAACGGGAACGGCCTTTCCGACAACGGCATTGGAACCCGTCACGCTGACAATTTCCAGCTCGAACCAGCGGTCAGCGTTCACTTCGTCATCGTCGACCAGCTCTACTTCGACCTCTGCCACGGTGGCGCCCGGCTCCAACGTGAACTCCGTCTGAGGCAGGCTGAAATGAGTCCCCTCCAAAGCCGTCCCACCTTCTTTCACTCTGACGGCAAAGGTTGCAGTCCTGCGTATATCACCAGTGACAATCACCGGCACCTTATACATTCCGGCAGACTCGTAAGTTTCCCGGTTTCTGTACTGAAATTCCACAAAAGCGTTATTCATAATATACAGGGAGCATGTATTTTCGGAGCCCACATTACCACCATACACCCCGGTAATTTTAAGAACCACGGTACGGTCGGTTTCCGCCTTTCCGTTATCCAGCAAATCCACGGTCAGATACGCGAGGGTATCGCCGGCAGAGAAAGTCACCACCTTGTCCGGCAGGTCAAAATCAATGCCTTCGCGGGCAATCTCAGCGTTATCGCTATATTGTGCAGCAAACGTGACCTTCACCGCCTTGTCGGCAGGAGCGCTCAACCTTACCGGCACCTGCACCTGTCCCTCATTCTTCAATACAGATTTCGACTCAATTCCCCAGGATACACTTACCAAATCCGGAGATCCGCTTCCGGCTCCCCCGCCGTTTCCCGCTTCTTCTGCGGGATCATCATCACACGCCCCAAACATAAAAGCAAGCAGGAGCATCGATATAAATTTCAATGTTTTCATACTATATTATTTTACTTTTTGATTAGTTTTATATCCTTGAAAATGAACCATGTTCCAAGATTATTGGCATCCGTAGTCGTTCCATTCAACCTGAAATCCGACCGCAGTCCGTATTCCTTCGAAACGTCAAACAGCCAGGTCAATTTTTTGCCCTCCTCCAATACCAAAGGCATATCCATGCCAAACGCGCTCCAATATTGGTCATCCTGCACAGCTGTCCGAACATAGACATCCACACCCGAACCAAAACCTACATTTTTGTAAAGCGGAAGATCATTTTTCCACGCCGCATTGTGTGATTCCTTGTCAAATTCGATAGTTGTTGTAATCTTACCCCAGCCGTCTATAAAACTTCCGGTGACAGTAAACGACTTGTTCCACTCCTTTTCGGAAAACAGGTAATCATCAAATTCCTTGTCAGATTCCTGATAACCGTTACCATCATAGCTGCCAATCCTCATCACCCATTCGCCCAGCATCTTTCTGTAAAGACACTGTTCAATTGTAACGTCTGCCGAACAGACGTTTTCCCCGTATGGAATTCCGTTCGCCGATCTGACAAACACCGTGAACTGCGGCGTGTCACCGTATTCCGCTTCGTGTCCGATGTTCAGAGTCACCTTGCCTGTCGTTTCGCCCGCAGGAATCACCAGCTCCTTTGTCTCCAGCGAATATTCGCCACCTCCCGATGCGCCTTCCGCACTGCCACTCCCCAGACGCACCTCCGCCGCCAGCGGTATCGGCCGTCCGACCGTCAGTTCCCCATCCCCGCAGTCCTCCTCTACAGTAACCTTTCCTATCTCAAATGCCGGCGACTCATCATCCTCGATGGTCACGGTACAGCTACCGATAGAGCCTATGTATATTCCGCCCGCCTTCACAATGGAAACATCCAGTATTCTGTTGGCATCCAGATTCCGGTTGTCCACAGCCTCAATCACCACCTCCCCGGACAGTTCCCCAGGTTTGAAGCGCAGAGTGTCCGCTACGAGTACAAAATCTCCATCCGAACCTCCATTCACGACAACTGCCACTTTCGGATCAGCGTCACCCTCCAGGAGCGGTTTGTTCAGCGTCACCGGTATGCGCAGCACCTCACCCTCCTTCACCGAATAGCTCTCCGCCCCGAACGATGCCAGCTTATCTCCGAGAATCGTCACCATCACCCGCCGGTTGGACGTATGGATGACACCCCCTGTCACTCCCGTGATTTCCACCTCGAACACTATATCATCGCGAATTTCCCCATCATCTATGATTTCAACTGGTACATAAATCCCGGCATCGGCACTCTCCACAATAATGGTATTCTCAGGCAACCGGAAATTCACATTTTCCACAGCGACATTTTCACCGTCAACGGCATGCACTGCCACCTCAAATTTTACGGGCTTCCTGAAAGTTCCGGACAGCATCACCGGAATATTGTAGACGTAGGAAGTACCATCGCCTCCAATTTCCCGTTCGCTTACCGATACAGCCGTCGTCTCAAAACCCACAGCGACATCTCCCTCGTCATCCAGCACATCCACCCTCACGCACGAAGCCGCACTGTCCTGAACACATCCTCCCGCCGAAATCATCCTCAGTGTAAAACTACGCGCACCGTTTGCAATGTTATCGTCCACAACGGAGAAACCGACCTCCGCACTTTTCTCCCCCGCTGCAACCGCCAACTCCCTGACAGGGATAAAATAATCTCTGTTCTCCTGCATATTCTCTTCCTCGGCAACCGTCAATACAAGCGTTACATTTTCAGGAACCGGCTGCGAAAAGAGTATCTCCGCCGAACCCGTGCCTGCATTTTCAAAAACCGTGATTACCGAATCCCTGAATCCTGCGGTTACGGCCCCCACACCCCCGCCCGCATCTCCGGAAAGCTCCACTTCATTGCAGGACACCAACATCAGGAGGACACCTCCGATAAATGATTGTATATACTTCATCGCATGCTACTCTTTCATGTTAAAAACTAAAGCCAGCGGACAACGTCAGTGTCCTGTCCGTATAATCGTTCTTCTCGGTGGCCAGCCGGTAGGAAAAATCCGCAAACAGATGCCAATATTTCACACCGGCACCGAAACTCACATAATCACCGCCGGAAGACTTCTCCATGTCGCTCCAGTGATAGCCGGAACGCACGAACCCTATGTCAAAGAGTCCGTACTCCACACCCACCCCGCCGCTACAGCTACGGCTGTCGGAGGGGGTGATACGCCATGCGGCGGCTGCCGCAGCCGTCAGCCGGTGATGCTCCGAAAATGCAAAATTCAGGGCTGCACCTGCCGAAAGGCGGGTCGGCAGTGCATATTCCGAATTGTCATATTTGATGCGCGAACCGATATCGGCAACAGTCAGACCAAAGGAGAGATCCGACGAGTGCCGGAAGAGTTCCACCTTCATCGCGTAATACATACCTACATCAAACCCCACGGCATTGCCCGGATCGACACCCTGCACATCACACATTTCAGAGCGGATATAGCGCACTGTTGCACCTGCCGAAAAACCCTCCGACAGGATTCGGGCATACCCGGCCTCAATGGCATATTCGCCGGGGTTGACCTCATCTTCATCCAGGCCGATATCACCATTGGCAAAGTGTCGGAACCCGGCCACGACGGCATCCTTGTCCGTAAGACGGTAATAACCGCCCACCCGGTGAAGACGGCTGTTCTCACGCAGATCCTTCATCCATGGACTATAGCTATAGGCTATCTCCGTCTTCGACACGGCAGCCGCAGCCTTCGCAACGTTCCAATACACCGACCATGCATCGGGCGAGAGTGCGGTACCGGCCTCTCCGAGAGCCGCTGCCCTGGCATCAGGCGTCACCTCGAGGAAAGCCCCGCTCTGCCCCACCGCCTGTCCTGCGGCAACGCACAGGATAACCACCGGCATGAATACAATTCTCCAATTCATAGCATCTTGCATTAAATCTTAATAATAGTTTTCTTCCACGTCATCTCCCCCTCTACGACCACAGTATATGTCCCCCCCTGCATACCGCTCATGTCAAGGACATAGCCGGAGTTTCCCATGACCACCTTCTCCGCCTTCATCAGACGGCCCACGGAATTGTACAACCTGACAGTCACCTCACCCCTGTATTCCGGCTGCAGCGTCAGCATCGTTGTCCGCTCCACGGGATTCGGATAAACGGCAAGAGCATCTTCCGGATTGTAATCGCCCCCACGAATCACCTCAACGTCAAAACGCTGGCCGACAAACAATCCCGCTCCATTCCTGGCCCGCACCATCACCTCAGTATGGCCTATAAACTTAGGCTCTATAATCAGGTTATTCCCATTGCGCCGGACATCGGCAACGGTATTCGAACTGTTCTCCACCTCATACATCAGTGTCCGTCCCTTGGGATCCATAAAATACTCTGTCAGATCTATCGTAGTCCGTCTGCCGTTGTCGGGCAGCATCATATCCGCGAAGCTCTTTGTCCGGACTGGAGCAACATCCTTGTACACCACCTCCACAGGCATTTTCCCGGTTGTGTACTTTCCATACTGGTCGGTTATCCTTACCTGAATGTCATATTTCCCGGCAGACCTGTAATCCGGTCTCATCTGCACCGTCAGGACGGTATCACCGACATTATGCACGGTAATCCAATCCAATGCGGGAGTCATGTCACACTCAATCCTCTGCCTTTCGGGATCCCGTACATTCAGGACAACCATACGCTCCGAGCCCTCGTCCAGCATGACCGTTCCGTTCCAGTCCGCTGACACTGCCGGTGCCTTATTCTCAGTCACAACGGCGGACACCTGAGAAGAATCCACGCTGACCCCTCCCCAACGGTCATAGGCCTTCAGACTGAAATTGTAGGTTTTCCCCAACGACAACCCGTGGACGGTATCCCTTATGACAGTACCGGCCTTCATATAACGCACATTAATGGTCTTGGACTGCACCCCGTCACCGCCGTCATCCTGTCCGTCGTCTCCCGCAGCGGAGGAGTATGCAGACGGACTTCTCCAGCTCAATACATATTTGCTCATCGGACCGTCCGAAGCAGCCTTCACGGTCCATTCCACAATCGCCCACTCATCGTAGGCATCCACCAACACCAGACGGGATGTATCGGGCGGAGTTGTCGAAGGTGGTGTAAGTGCCACTCCGACATCAACATAACCAGCTCCGAGCATCCCCTTATATTGGGTGTTATACTCATCAAGGTTGTGTGTCGAATTAATCAGCCGTTCCCGCAGGTCATCAGGCGTATATCCAATCTCCCCGAACTTGGAGAGCACCAACGCCGCACATCCGGTCACGTGCGGACATGCCATGGAAGTTCCCTGCAGCCAGACATAATTGCTCGTAGGCCCGGTACTTAGAATACCGTACTGCTCTCCGTAAGCTGTTTCGCCTCCTGGTGCCGAGATATCCACCCACTTGCCGAAACAAGAGTAGGAAGACTTCTTGAAATTATGGTTGATTGCAGCCACGGTCAGCACCTTATCATAGGAGGCCGGCCAAACCATCGTACTGTTGTTATTATTGTCTGCAGCGACAATCACCAATCCTCCAGCCATCGGTCCATCCTGCTCTCCCGTGACCGTCTTCCCCGCATTTTTTATGAAATAGTCGATTGCCGCACGCAAGGCCGAACCCATGAATTTCGATTCTTCATAACTTCCCTGTGTCCATGAGTTCGTAGATATCGTCGCTCCCATATCGGCAGCATATACATACATGTTTGGATCCGCGTTCGCCAGATCCTTACCGGTAGACGGGTCGGTCTGGAATATCTGCAGACTCATCACCCTGACACCCGGTCCCTCGCTGTTTCCGCCTGCAATTCCGCAAATGCCCTGACCATTGTCATTCCTCGCCGCAATAGTACCTGCACAATGAGTCCCGTGAAGATGCGGAACAATGGCACCATTCTTCCCGCTTTCCGGTTTTGAACTCTGGTTTTGTCCGCCTCCCGTTGTCGGTGCACTCACGTAATTCCAGCCGTAAATGTCATCGACATAGCCGTTATTGTCATCATCTACACCATCTTCTCCGTTCAATTCCTCCTCATTTACCCACATACTTTCCTTGAGGTCGGGATGATCTGACTGGATGCCGCCATCCATCACCGCCACGATAACATCCTGCGATCCCGTTTCCGTATTCCACGCCCCAAACACGCCGATATCGGCACCCTCAACCGCACCCGAAAGATTGTTGACGCTTTCTCCGGCATTATGGTAGTGCCACATGTCCTTCAGTCGGGGGTCGTTAAACGGCAATGAGTCGTTCCCGCCGGCATCGGCGCGTGTCCTCTGCAACATCGAGCGTGCCGGTTCCAGAGGCTCCTCCATCACCTTATAGTCGCACAGACGGGCTTCCCGGATTTCCTCCACACATTCCACCTCCGACATTCCGTCGTATACACCGACGGCACTCCGGGTAGGTATCTTCTCGTCAAAATAGACATCATACCACAAATCCAGACCGGCCTCCTTGTGGCGTTCCTCAAACTTTCCAGCCGGCGGAAACACACGCTCCATCCGGTAAACGCTCAAATCGACATTGGCAAGATCCAGTGCATCAATTCCCGAAGAGATTCCGCTCCGTGTCTTCACCACGTTGACTCTTTCCTGCATACCGGCCTTCAGCTTAATCCGCAACCGCCCCTTCAAGACAGGCATTTCCGTGACCGGTCCTGACAGTTCCGCACCATCCGTCTGCGGCAATACCTCCTCTTCCTCCCGACAAGCAGAGAAAAAGAAACAAAGAAGTATAAATAAAATACGATTTTTCATAGTCTATCTTTATTTAGTCATTTTCCCTTACAAACACCGCACCCTGCATTGTCAGCCACCAAGTATCATAAGTACCGGAAAAACAGTCACCATCAAACCCGATTCCCCTAATCTGTACGGAAGGGTCCACCTCCAGTCTCCGATAATCCTTGGATGCAGTAATGGCAACGGGAGGATAATTACGGTCAACTTCATTCCCATTCATAGTCGCCCAATAAATATCCCTTAGGATTGCATTCTCGGTAAATGGCACATTCTCGGTAATCACTTCTCCCAATACCATAGCCAGCTCACCGGTTTCGGAATTGTAGCTGAGCCGCCATCTGGCAGGGTAATTATTTTCACCGAATCTGTCACATTTCACAACCAAGTAGCGCAGATAGTTTTCATCCTCTTCCGCCGGCGTATCCCCTCCGGAGATGATGACAGTTACCGATAACGGAATATGTGCCGCACCGTCAGCAGGGGTTTGCAGTGTCCACTCGCCCATCAAATCCTCATACAACTGCTGGTAATTGAAATCATCATTTTTGATTAACACGTCTGCAAGCGTATCCGTACCGGCAAGCTCTGCACCCTCCACGGAAGCAAAACCTACCTTGAGAGTACGGTCAAGATCGTTGACATCATTATCGATAAAGTCAATCCTCACACTGTCCAGTCTGTTTCCCACCATGAAGGTCAGTTCCTTTTGAGGAAATTCGTAATCCACACCCTCCTTGGCACTTCCTCCCCTCGCCTCAAGCACCACCTTCACCGGCACTCTCGGAGTTCCCTTGAGCCTGACGGGAATCCACACCGGCCCCTCGCTCTCCACCTCTTCAAAAGCCGTCCTGTCAAAGGAGACATACACAGGTTCCTCGTCATCCGTGATGGAGACCTTCATATTCTTGTATGCCTCCGCCAGCACGGAACCCTCGTTGCCGTAAATCTCCATTTCAAAAAAACGGGACTCATTGACCTCGATGTTATCGACAATCTCCACCGGAATCACCACAGAACTGTCCCCGGCAGCTATAGCATAAATCCCGGCGGTATCAAGTGCGTAGTGCACGCCGTAAACGGCATTGCCCCTGTCCGGCAGTATCCTGACGCGGAACGGGACATCCTCATTCCAGATACGGTCGATTTTCACCTCCGCCTCCAACCTCTGCATCTCCTCGCCGACAGTAGCCAGAGTATTCGCAAAACCGAGTACCGGCAGCCCCTCATTACTCACAATAATCACCCGGCAAACATCAAGTCCGGACAATTCCGCACCTTCCACTCCCACAATCTCGAAATCGAATGCGCGGTCGGGTCTATATTCCGGATAATCCCTTATATCCACCTCGAAGAATCCGCCGCCTTTCCCCTGTGGGATGACAATCTTCTTTGACACAAAGAAATAATCCACGCCTTCCTTCGCGTTATCCTCCGATTTGATATAACCTGTTACGCCAACCGTCTGTGAGGCAGCGGTCGACAATGCCACGGGAATCCGCAAGGGAGTGACACTCTCCAGAGTCCTGAACTCCTTGCTGCCGAGGGAAACCGTAACCTGAGCCTTACCCTTCACCTCATCGTCATCGTCACATGCCCAGTTCACTCCCAAAAACAGACAGCACAACAAAAATCCGACAAACTTATCCATATATTCACATTTACATTATTACATCAATTCGCAGATTCCCGGTATATCAGCAGTCCCTCATAGGGGACAGCCACCCCTCCCTCAGTGACAAGAATCACCGAATTTCCGGAAACAACGGCATCCATAGCCCCTGTCGGGAAAATATAACTCCGGTAGGAGACAATATCCGTCAAATCGCGGGCATCGCTCCAGCTGTTCCCTCCATCCCGTGACACAGTCATGGTCACACCGTTTCCTATAAGCTCCATCTGAGGACGATAGATATAGAGCCGTTTCATGCCATTGCTGATAGATTGAGGGTGATCGTTCAAAGAACTTCCGCTGAAATTGCCCGTCTTTTCGGCATCTGTAGCTGTGAAATGATAGATGGTTCCATCACTTCCCTTCACCGTAGCCCCTCCAATCTGAAATCCGCCGATTCCGGTAGGCATGGTTGCTTCTGTCGGCACGCTCCATGTTTCTCCCCCATCTACACTCTCCGCAATCAGACGCGAATTTGCCGCGGACGAATGAGTAATATAGGCTACTAACTTCCCGTCCGTCTCCACTATGCTTGCTACATTGTTCCGCAAACCGTCAACAAGACTTCCAAGCTTCCAACTGTTGCCGCCATCCCTGGAATAAAGGGCTGCCACAGTCCCCCGTTTCCCGAAGCGGCATTGCAGTGGCAACACCAGTTCTCCGCCGGAAGTTTTCAGGCCGTGCCCAGACAATGTGGAAATCACATATCCGTCCACTGCGGCCTCCACCTCCCCGCCATTATTCCAGCTCCGTCCACCATCGTCAGACACAATATACTCTATACGGTAATCCCCGGACTGGTCGCCGGTGACATCCACGGTATAGAACAGATACAGGCGGTCTCCGGCATTGACAACCTCAGGACGCATATAGACACCTCCATCACCGCCCTTCAACACCAACCAGCTGTCCCATGTTCTGCCTTCGTCCGAAGAACGCTTCACGATGATATCCGTTGCATTCGAGCGGACGGCATTCATGTTATCTGTCTGTGCAGTCACCTCCCGGCGTCCCTCCGCAAACAAAAGAATATCATTGCCTGAAGCGGCCAAGGCAGGAGCCTGAACATTGACATACCCGTTCTCACGCTGTACGGCAACAGGCTCCTGAGTGACATAATCTCCCTCTATGCTAAGGTCATAAAACCTCACTGCACCCTTCCATGGATAGAAGGCCAACGGGAACTCATGGTCCTGAACATCCTCCGCCGTGATTGCCCATAAAACCTTGTCTCCTCTCCTCACATAGATAAAATTGTCAATGTTACATATCTCCAACTCAAAAGGTTCACAAGGTGACATATAATCAGGCATAGGAAAAAAATTTGCTGATTCCAGATTATCAATCAAACTGTTATTCCTCATAAGATACATTGCAGACAAGGTTCCAGTACCCACCCAGTCAAACCCCAGATTGGCATGATTCACCGTCTCTCCCGCACCCTCAAATACAAACCTGCTGAATGCATTACATCCGAACACCTCGAGAGAGAGACGGGCCTTTACCTTCCACTGTCTTCCAGCACCGTTTTTCAGATACAGGCGGGAAAAGAGGGCATTGTACATATAGCTGAGCTGATTGCCTCCGAAATGATCCGAATTGTTCAGGGCATAGTTGATTCTATGCTGACGGCATCCGAAGAAAGTATCTCCGTTGCGGTCCACACCGGTATACCAGGATGAAGAATCCGGCACGGCAGGCATTTCCACGGCAAAATCCGTAAAGCTCATGACCGACATTTTCGTGAAGTCAGGAACTCCATCCCTGATCAGATAAACGGCATTCGATCCGTCGAAAGGGTCCGGCACATTAAATACACCTGTGCTGTCCACCGATTCGTCCGTTTCAGGCATATCAAAATGTTCCTCATTATAACATCCTGACAACAGCCAGCCGGATGCCGCCAGTATGGCAATTGAAAGTCTTAACCTATTTCCTGTCATATCATCGATTCTTTATTATTTCCAACGTTCGGGTTCAATCGGCAGATACCAGCTGTCCTCGTCCAGCAGTCGGCTGTACACCTCGTTTCTCCTGTTTTCGTCCTCATATTTTGCCGACACGGTACGTGCTATGATTCCCTTTTCCTTCAACACCGTCTCCCGGAGCAGAAGGTCGTACCACCGTTTTCCCTCGAAAGCGTCTTCCCTCGCCTTTTCGACAAACAGCAGTTCACGCAGATTCTCCTTGTCAAGCGAAATGCCATCCCTGGTGAATTTCGTCAATCCGCGGGCCACCCTCACATCGTTCAGCATTTCGAGTGCTCCTCCGACATTTCCCCTCTCATTCTCGGCAATACCCTTGACCAGATAGGCATCCGCATTTTTCAAGGCATACCAGTTGGCTATGCTTTTATAAGGCTCGCGCATAGCCTTGCCATCCTCATCCAGTCCGATATATTTCCAGATAACCCATTTGCGTTCAACCCTTTTGAAACTAACCTTTGAACGGACATCCAACGGCTCGTTGAAAAGCCCGTCACAAATCCGCATTTCAGGCTTCACCAGATACCTCCCGCCGTCCGACTCCACAGGCGATGTAAACTCCTGCATCCGGTTGGTGCGGAATCCCTGCTCAAAAACATACATAAAGCCGAAAGCATTGTACGGGACAGCCGAAGCCCAATCCGTGTTATTATACTGCAACCTCCAGCTCGATGAGGTTCCCAACTGATTACGAAGCACGACATATTCGCCAAGGGCTGCAGCCTGGTCATACAACCCGTTCCACAAGGCCACCTCCGCCGACAAGACATAAGCAGCCAGACGGTTTGCCCGAATCAATTCCCACTCATCGCTCCCCGCATTGCCGAATCCGAAATTATACAGGGGCGCACGGCTGTTTTCATAATTCGTCGTTAACAGCTCCCTGGCCTTTGCCAAATCGTCCATAATCGCCTTCCATATTTCCCGCTTCCCTGCCGGCTGCAACGCCACCGCACGAAGCTCCTCATCGCTCATGGTAATGGTACTCATCTTCACCTCTTCTCCCGCCTCATTGACGTAGGTCACCTCATCGGCCACCTCCTCCAACACCAGCGGCACCTCGCCGAATGTGCGCACCAGCTGGAAATAGCACCACGCACGAAGAAAATAGGCCTCCCCGTAGAAAGGTCTCATGTTTGACTCCGTCACCCTATTCCCGTCGAACTTCATTCTCGGCAGATTCTTCAGCTGATGGTTGCAACGGGCAATGGCCTTATAGAGAAAGCCGTAGTCTGTGTACGGATTTACCGCCGACACGGTATTATTCAAAAATTCACTGACATAGGCATCTTTTGTTTCTCCCTCTGTCACCAAATCCGCCCGTGCGGATCCCCAAAGGAAAAACTTATGCACATCCGGTGCGAGCGTGGCATACATTCCCTCGGCCACCGAATTCAGTTCGCTGTTATTGGTATAGAAATCATCGGGCGAGGCTCCGTTTTCCGGATCCACATCGAAGAAATCGTCACATGCCGCAAACAAAAGGCAACCCGCAACCACCGGCAATTCCCATTTTATAGCTCTCATTATCTTCATATTCCAACATATTAAAACGATACGTCCAAACCGAATACATAGGAACGTGGAGTCGGTGTAGCACCGAAATCAACGCCCTTCAACATTGCATCCACCCCTGAAAACACCTCCGGGTCAAACCCACTGTATCCCGAAAGCGTCCACAAATTGCTGCAGTTCACCGATACCTTCACTCCCTTTATAAATCCGGCACGGCTCCTTAGGGGGATATCATACTGCACGGCAACACTTTTCAGACGCAGATAACTTCCATCCTCCACCCAGCGGTCGGAAGTGGCGAAATTGCCCGACGGATCTCCATAAGCGGCACGCGGCAGCCGGCCAATGCCCGGCCTTTCGGGGGAAATCCAGCGGTCAAGCACATCCCTGCTCTGGTTGCTGTAATCCGCCATCATGCTCATACGCTGACGGAAAAGATTATACACGTCATTCCCACAGCTATAGGTAAACAGAGCGGAAAACGACATTCCCTTCCACCTGAGATCCGTTCCGAAACCTCCGTAAAAATCGGGCAGCGGAGAGCCTATCACCTGTCGGTCCAAAGCATTGATACGATTGTCACCGTTTATATTTTCCATCTTATAGTCTCCAGGTTGATAGTACGTTCCGTCCGATTTCAACACATCTATTTCATCGGCTGAATTGTAAATGCCCATCACCTTGTAACCGTAGAACGACCCCAGCTCCTCACCCTCTTTGGCCACCGAAGTAAACTGATCCATTGTCCGGACAATTTCCCCGTTCTTCAGGTTTTTCACCTCGTTCCTCAAAGTCGAGAGCGTGGCAAAAACACTCCAGTCCCATCCGTCCCTGCGGACGGGATTAACGGTCAGGGACAGTTCGACACCCTGATTGACAACATCTCCGTTGTTTTCGTACTGCGGGTCGAGTCCTATCTCTATCGGCAGGGATTTCATGGTAACCATTCCCACCGTTTTCCGGTAATAATAGGAAGCCTGCAACTCCACCAGATTCCGGAACAGTCCGACATTCACCCCCGCGTCATAATTATGGACATATTCGGGTTTCAGGTCATCATTCTTCACATTGCCGAGATAAACGCCGCCGTAAGTGTAATAGGCTGCCGACTTATACAGACGTGCATAATATCCGCCACGGAGGTCATTGTTTCCGGTACGCCCATACTGTCCGAACAATTCCAGATTCCCGGCAGCCGACCGCAAGGCCATCCAGCGCAGCTCCGCTCCGGCATACAGATTCCAACTCCCGTCAGGACCGAAATTGGATGAACGCTCAAGATTGAATCTGGCACCGACTCTCAGTCTGTCGCGCCAGTTCAGACCCCCGCTCAGATAGATATTCATCATGTTATGCTCATAACGGTCATTGGCTACGGAGTCCACAAACTTTCCATTCTCAAGGGATTCCACCTCATCGCTGGCGGCATTGACAGTACGTCCGTATATCATTTTTTCCTTATACATATCCATCGACACTCCCGCAGAGGCGTCATAACTCAATTCACCGGCGATTTTCCCGATACGTTCGGCCCATGCCCTCCAGCGCATCAGATACTCGCTGTAGGAACGCCTGGCATTCTGACGTTCAATATACCGATAGACGGCAAACCCGGCAGCCGGCTGGTGCAGCTTCTCGGTCAGGGAATTGTAGGTCATCATCACCTCGGCGTTCCCCGTCGTTTTCCCGTTTATCTGCCAGTTCCCACGAATCACGGCATCCACCTTATTGCTGAGCCCCTTATTCCTGAGTCCTTCTATCATGGCAGCGGGGTTTGTCATTCCAAGGACATCGGCATCCGCGAGCTGGTCCACCTTCACTCCCTCCTCCGAATAATAATTTTCCGACATAAACGGAGCCTTGGCAGCCGAAACATACAGTGGGTTGAGCAGCCAGTCGGTCCCCTCACCCCAGAACCGGTTGCTTCCATAATTGTATGCAAACAGATTCGTGATTGTAACTTTCGGCGAAATCCTGAAATCGAGGTTGAAACGCATATTGACACGCTGCTCCCTTGCCTCCTTCAGCACCTCACTTTCGGAGGTATAACCGATGCTGAACAGGTAGTGGGTATCTCCGTCGCCACCCTTCATTTTCAGGTGTATATCCGAAAACATCCCTTTCTGCCCCAAAGCCCCCGGCCAGTAAGTGTCATGGCTGTAGGCAGGGTTTGTGGGATCGAAAAGCGGATTCTGCTGCAATTCCCCGGCCGAATAGCCTCTGTCCTGCATCATCATATACAGATAGGAACGATACTCGGCGGCATTCATCAGCGAAGGTTTGAACTCTGCATCCGTAAAGCCGACATTCACGGACAGGTCGATGGCAGAAGTCCCGACACTACCCTTGTCAATCTCCAGCTCGACAACTCCATTGGCACCCCTTCCTCCATAGAAAACATTGTCATATCCATTTTTCACCACTTTGATATTTCTGATATCCGAAGGATTGACAAACATAAGGTTTGAACGGAGTACCCCGGATGCAAAAGGAGAAATATGCGGAGCCTGGCGTACAGGCAGTCCATCGACAAATACATACGGTGACACATCGAGATTGACGGAAGAGACTCCCCGGATCATCAAAAGACCTGCATTCCCGACAAAACCGTTATAGGCGGTGTAGACACCTGTCTCCTCTCCCATCAGCACCCGGTCAAACAAAAACACCGGCCGCATGGAATAAAGGTAATTCCAGTCCTTTTCCGTCCTCAACGCCGGCAACGACTCCCGTACGACACTGTCGGCACTTTCACCCGTTTCCTCCTGCGCCCCGGCCAACTCCGGCAGTCCGAGGCATATCAGTCCAAGAAACAGAATTTTATACTTACCCAAAATCTTCATATATATTGTTTTTACATTTTCAGAACGAGATATTCGGTATCAAATCAATCCGGTCCATCAAAAGCGTACCATTTTCATTCATTATGAATTGCAGTTCGATATCTCCGCGCTCACCGATTTCTATCAAGCCACAATCAATATATTTCAGGGTGGTATACTCCGGAAAATCGCCGCTTTGAGCCTTCAGGTCAATTCCTGACTTTATGGAAACGCCGTTAAACAGCAACCTGAGCACAGGGGTGTAACTGTTATTGTAAATCAATCGGACACTGTACGCGCCACCGGCAACATCCGGAATCCATATCCTGAAAGAATCACCGCTCTGAGCCGCGACAAACGAACAAATAGGCGGCTGCGGTTCATCCATCAACAGCTGATGATAGCTCGCATAGCCGAAATTCTCCTTGACAATTGCAGGGGCATCCGTAAATACATTCTGTATGTATCCCTTATCCGCGTTGGTCGCCCCGTAGAGATTCGTTTCAATTGTCCCGGCACTGTGGCCGGTAATCCGGATTACATCATACATCTCATGCACGACACCGTTCACGGCATTCCTGTCGGAATTGGAAGAGACACGGAACTCCTGGTTCAGGTGTACGAAACCCCTCCCTTCATCGCTTCCGCCGTTTGTCTTCACGTTAAATGTCACGACATCCCCGTCATAAAGCGGTTGCAGCATCCTCTTGTCCAAATCATTGATAAAATACCGCCTGCCCGGGAAAATATGGTAT
>X301_European_Hare__coassemble_1222_pt1 | contig 15580 bp, 11 predicted proteins | sample X301_European_Hare__metabat2_high_PE_017 | metagenome-assembled genome bin X301_European_Hare
TTTCCGGACTATCCTGCGGAGCCCTGATTTCCGCAGGATAGTCCGGAAACGTCGCCACATCATTTCCAAATAAGGCCGCCGTATCCGAAAACTGCTGTCCGGTCAATTGCATTCCGTCCCCCGAGTCTCCGGAAAAGCGGATTACAACATCGTGTTTCTCGATAACTTTTGTCTCCTGACTCATGATTAAAATAAGTAAGTTAGATGTTTTAACACTTTCCAACCGCTCATCCAACGATTTAAATGAATGTAAAGGTAGCGAATCAAAAGTACTTGGCAAGCTTATGCCCAACAATTTTTATTTACATACAACTCACTATTTTACAATCATATACACTTATATACACAATTAATTCCATCCCCTGCATCCAACCGATTCCAAAAATTCCGATACAAAAAGGAGAACTTACCGGTATTTTCGCACGTAGAACACCCTGTCTGACACCGGAGGAATACACCCCCTCCCCCGGACTTCCCGTTCAGGCAACCGCGGTCCATCTGAAGGTCAGCACAAGCTGCTCCCCTTTTTCCAGATCCACCTTCACAACACCATCTTTCACAACCGGGTTCCCTCCACCCACCGGAACAGCCTCCGCACCCTCAGGAATCATTATCCTGAACGTATTGGAAGCACGCGCCCTAAGTACCATCCTTTCAGCCTTCCCATTCTTCCAGCTCAAATCGATCTCTCCTCCTCCCCGTACACAAAGTCCTTTGTAACTGCCGTCGCTCCATCCATCCGGCAAGGCCGGCAACAGTTCGATCATCCCCATCTGGCTCTGGATCAACATCTCCGCGATTCCTGCACATCCGCCAAAATTACCGTCAATCTGGAAGGGGGGATGAGCACAAAACAAGTTAGGATAGGTACCTCCTCCCCCATAGATGATTTTACCACCGTCGGCAACAGGACGCAACAGATTTTTCAACAACTTAAAGGCTCTGTTTCCATCGTGCAGACGGGCCCAGAAATTAATCTTCCAGGCTCTTGACCAGCCGGTCCCGTCATCCCCTCTCCGCTCCAGCGTCCTGCGGGCAGCCTCGGCCAACTCCGGAGTTCCAGTCACAGAAATCTGATTCGACGGATACAGGCCGAACAGATGGGAAACATGCCGGTGGTGTACGTCGGTTTCCTCATAATCCTCCAGCCACTCCTGGAGATAACCGCCATCAGGGCTTATCTGCATGGGCGGCAGCTTCCTGACTGTCTCCCGCAGGGTATCGGCAAATCTCCTGTCCTTGTTCAGAATTTCAGCGGCCATTATTGTATTGCCAAACAACTCCCTAATTATCTGCACATCCATAGTCGGCCCCATGCAGACACTGACAATCTTCCGCGTTCCCGGCATAAAAAAAGCATTCTCCGGAGAAGAGGAAGGAGCTGTCACCAGCCAGCCGTGGGCAGGTTCCCGTATCATAGACGACAGGAAAAATTCAGCAGCACCTTTCAGCACCGGGTAAACCTCCCTCAGATACTCCTTATCCTGCGTAAACGCATAGTGTTCCCACAAATGTTCGCACATCCATGCACCACCCGTATTGGTAGCCCCCCAGGAGGCATGTTCTCCGGGAGCCGTAAACCCCCATGGATTGGTGATGACGTGTGCCACCCACCCCGAAGCGCCGTAGAAATTGCGGGCAGTGACCTCGCCCGAAGCAACCATACCCATGACAAGATTCCTGAAAGGTCCATGCAGGTCGGACAGGTTCGCCACCTCCAACGGCCAGTAGTTCATCTGCAGATTGATGTTCAGATGATAATCCCCGTTCCACGGTGTACGTATGGTATTGGCCCACAACCCCTGCAGATTCAGAGGCATGGTATTTTCCCGCGTACCGCTGATCATAAGATATCTTCCATATTGAAAATAGAGAGCTGCCATAGACGGATCCCCGTTCTCCTGAAAACATTGCAGTCTTCTGTCCGTAGGCACACTATCCGTCTGGGGCCCCAAATCCAGGTCAACCCGTCCGAACTTCTCTTCCCATGCTGCAATATGCCGTTCTAACAGCTCCCGATACTTCATTTTCAAAGCATTGTCCATCAGCAAACCCAATCTCCGGATATAATCCCTGTCCCAGAGGAGAGTTCCCGCCGACAAAAAAATGTAGGCGGTGGTCGCTCCGTTTACATGAATACCTGTCGAATCCGCAATCTGATTCCCGTCCTCCGCCACAACTTTCATCCTGGCCATATACCGGTTGCCCACGCCACCGCTCCCGTTGTCCAACTGACCTGTCATATACAGCTCCCCTCCATCGGAATAGCATACGCACCGCTCCGGGCGGTCGAGCCATACATTGAAACAGATCTGTTTCCTATGGTCGGCCGTCAGTTTGATGACGATGACATCCCCTGCATGTGACACGAAATATTCCCGATGAAACCTCACCTCCCCCTTCCTGAAATCTGTCCAGGCAAAAGCACTGTCCAGGGACAACCCCCGCACGTAACCGGTATACTCCTGCGACCCGCCGTCCTGAAAGGAATAACGGATATTCAAATTCCCCAACAGCTGGAAAGAGCCATAGGGGGCATCCGCCCCGTTACCTCCGTTGCTGCCCTTCCCCCCACAGGAAAAATGCACATACATCAACTGCTGCGCCTCATCATTCTTCCCCTCCAGCAGAAGCCTGCGTATCCGGGGCAGATATTTCAGGGCATCCGGATTACGGGTATCCTCAAAAGAACCCGACCACATGGTAATGTCGTTCAACGTAATCCTCTCCTGGAAGACTCCTCCATCGGGCATCATTCCCAAACGGCCGTTACCCAACGGCAAGGCCTCCTCCCACATCCGCGCAGGAGAATCATACCACATCCTCAGCACATCGCGTCCAAGGCAGCAAAAGCCACCGCCAAACAGTCCTGTAAATATAAACCAGATGGAAAAAACAACTCTCATGACATTTTGATCAAATTTTTCCAAAAACAATGACTTTTCCAGTTATGCCGGAATCTTCACGGGGAATCCGTAAAACATTCAGAAGATTTCCCTTCTTTTTTTCTCAATCTCAAAAGCAATCCTGTGACTTTCGAGCGACAACTCGATATTTGACAACAGACGGTCGCCATGCCGGCTCTCCACCGCACGGATAAAATCGCGCACAACCTCCTGGTCAGCGCCCCCGTGATAGTTACACTCCCCATAATAGTCCGAAAAATCGTACGTTTCATCAGCCAGGTCATGATGAAAATGACGGATAGTCAACGTCCGCTCATCCCCGAAAGCCTCTCCCCGGCTGAACATGAAATGGGTCGTCCTCCCCGACTCCCGGGTAAAGGCATTCATGGAAAAACTGACTGTCACGGCATCCTCCATCAACATGGAAACAACCTGATGATCCACCACATCGTTATCGCAATGATACACACAACGGCCATAAGGCCCCGTCTGCAACTCCCTGAGGATGGCCGTGTCAGAATCGACTCCGTCCGGAATATCGAAATGCCTGAGCCACCGCTTCCTGCGATAGTAAAGATCCAGAGCCGAATAGGGACACTCCCTTTCAACACGACAGCCGTCTGTACACCTCATACTGCTTCCGGGAGGGGCATTCTCACTCCTGAACCATTTCAAATCTCCAAACGAATTCACCGCGACGCATCTCTTCCCGGTCCACCACACCAACAAATCCAAATCGTGACAAGCCTTGGCCAGGATCATCGGATTGGCTTCACCCTCCCTCCTCCACAACCCACGCACAAAAGAATGGGCCATCCGCTCGATTCCGACCGATTCCACATGATTCACGCCAATCAGCTCACCCAACCGGTGGCTGGCAACAATATCACGGAATTTCCTGAAATAGGGATGATAGCGCAGGATATGGCATACCCCGACGATACATCCTTTGCTTCTGGCCTTTTCGACAATGGCAGTACACTCCTCCCAAGTCCGGGCAATCGGCTTCTCCAGCAAAACGTCGTACCCCCGATCCAAAGCCATCATCGCCGGCCCGTAATGCAAATGATCAGGCGTACAGATAAAGACAGCATCAGCCGCCTTGGGGCGCGACAAAAAATCCTCCCATGAAAGGAAACAATTTTCCTCTGTCACGCCGCAACGGACTGCAAGATGCCGGCAACGGGTGCGGTTGGGCTCCACAATGGCCACCACCCGCATCTCCCGGGGATGCAGTTCCGCATAAGCATTCCTCATGTTACCGGCACCTATGGCAACAACCGTTATCATAATCAACACTTAAATCACTTCTGTCACGTTCTCTCAAAAACAGCAGATTCCCCAGGTCATCCTGCCCGCAAGGGAAATCCATGGCTGCAAACAAACTGCGTACAGCTGCCGAAATATCTCTCTTCTGCAAAGCCGACACGTGAATATAATTCAAAAATTTCAACACCAGGAAAGCGTTGAAATAATTAAAAAAACGCCTTTTGAACTGATATAGGGAGGCACAGTTGTCCCCAATCACGGCAATTTTCCCTCCGGCTCCATCTCCATTCAGAAAATCCCTCAAATGACACTCCTGCCTGTCAATGTAGGCATCTATCCCGCCGGCAGGAAGCTTATACAGTCCGCCAACCCCCTGCAGAAAAGACCTGAGCAGCCGGAAAGCCTCGAAGTTGTATACCGGAAACCTCCCGCCATCGGCGGCAATCCGCCTCAGCGCTCTGCCTGTCCCAAAGGGAGTCCGATCGGAAAAACGGGCGGAAGGATAGACGGTAGTCGTTCCTAATGTGCGGAAACGCCCCGTGGCAATCAACTTCTGTATAAAGTAAAAGTCCTCCCCCGCCTGCCGTCTGTTCATGCCCCCCTGTGCCACATAATCGCTGGCCCTCACGGCAAAGGCCGAGCCTATACAATGATAGGCGTGGGGATGACCTGCAAAGACAAGTCCCCACCTGTAATACCTGAGGTAAAGCTCATATTTTATCATCGCCTCCTCAGCCTCCCCATGACTGCCATCCGGGCGGTGGGCAAAAGCGATGGACACGCCGGCCAAAGGGCCGGAACGGAATACATCGATAACCTCATCCGTGTAATCCGCATCCACAGTCGTATCCGCATCCAAGGAAAGTATGGGACATCCGGCCTTTCCGTGGGTATATAAAAAATAGGCCGCACAATCCATAGCAATCTTACGCGCCAGCCCTACCCCCGCATAGCGCGGCGGCAGATCAAAAGCCCTGACCACCCGGCATTCCACCCGGGAATCCGCCAGCTTTTTTCCGGCAAAACGCTCTATTTCTCCGGCCAGACTGCAGTTATCCGATTTTACGCTCCCGGGACAGTTTTCAGCATGATTGACCAGAACCACAACCCCCACATTCCCGTTTTTGCAGGTACTCCGTGCCAGAGAGTCCAACGTACCGAAAATATCCCGGTCATCCAGTACCGGAATGATGACAACGGCTTCCGGATTATTGTCAAACTCCAGGGGATTCCCTATCGGGTTACGGTCAAAATACCGCTCAAAAACTTTCATTGAACCAACGACAAACCCTATCTGACGGCAAAGTTACTTTCCGCTGCTGCTCTTATACTCCTCATTCAGCAACCGCACGACATCGTTTGTAATGTCATAGCCCTTTTCCGAGTACAAAACCGTACCCCCCAACTGCGTACTCAGTACAATGTCAAATTTGTTGTCCTTGTTGTATTCCTTCAGGAAAGAAGTTATCTTGTCGAACAGCTGACGGTTCAGCTCATTCTGTTCCCGCACCGTCCTGTCCATCATCTCCTGCTGCAACTTCCGCAGGTTTTCCTGCTTGACCAGCAGCTGGTCGCGGGCATCAACGGCACGTGCCTCGGAGAGGAAACCGTTATTCTGAAGCTTACGCTGGAACTCATTGGCTTCCTGGTCAAGGGACTTGGCCTTGACATTCAGCTCAGTCCTCATCTCCTCCTGCTTTTTCAAAAATGCCTCGTTCAACTCTATAGCAAGCAGATAGTTGTTCATCAATGTATCGGTATTGATGAACACAATTCTCGTTCCTACAACACCTGTCATTCCATCACTTTTTGCAGAACTATCCACTTCATTTTTCTCAGTAGTACAGCAACTTGAAAGAAAGACACTTACAACCATGGACAACACCACATTTAAAACAATAGAATGCTTCTTCATAAATTTTACAGCTTCGTTAATAATAAAATGTACCCCATTCACAGGACACATTATCTTTTCACAAAGATATATTTCTCCTCACTCAATTATTCCGTTTTTTCTCTCTTTTCAGTATAATAAAGCTTTTTTAACAAATCAATCTCCCCATAATCAAGCCACTCCCTCTTCTCCCCGACCCTCTTCGACCACCTCAACCTGTTGTAGGCCTCCAACGACTCCGTACCCACCCCAAGGCGCACATCCACATGTCCCTTCATCTCCACACTCCGCGCATATTCATTGATAATCATCCTCTGATTCATGCCGGCATCCATTTCGGGGGTGGAAGAGTAGGCCTGCCTGAGTATGCCGGCCATATTATTCCTGGCATTGACCAGGTTCTGACGGCGGACCGCCCCCCAACGGCGCACGACTACCGCCTCGGACAGCAACAGAGTGTCCCGCGACATAAAAATACCGACTATATATTCCCCATCGCGCAGTGAATCCGGCACGACCACCACGCACGGCCTATATCCGACATAGGTAAAAAGGACGCTATCCCCCCGGACGGTACGAATCCTGAAACAGCCATCCTCATCCGACAGGGTTCCACGCAATCCGCCATAACGGCAGACAACGTCGGACAAAGGTCTGGAGCTATCCGCATCCATGACCACCCCGGAAAAAAGGAGGGTGTCCGGCCTCTCCAGCACCTGCCCGTCAACTCCTGCCATACTCCATGACAGGAGAAGAACAATCAAACCTATTCCTTTCGTTCCCATCATCCTAAAAACCGGCTATCTCCATTTCCTTCCGCTTATCATTGAATACACGTAATAATACCACTTGTATGCAAACCCGAATATGTTTGCACACAACGAAGTCATAAACAGCCCCTTTTGCCCCGACCGTTTCAGACAGATGTTCGTTACAACCATATCCATTACAAAAGTCAGAATCACAATGACAACAGCGCACCCCCACAATTGTGCGGACAATGCTGAATAGAATGCCGACAGATAAAGTCCTCCCTCTACAATAAAATCAGCGCTGCCCAACAGCTTCGCCCTCCACGGCCAGCCTCTTCCACCTGTATAGTGATATGAGCAATCGTCCATCCAGGCCTTTCTGCTTTCGTCCACAATCTGCATCCTTGCCTCCTTCTGTCCCACCACCCGTACCTCTCCTTTCTGAGACAACACCTTGACCATCTGGGAGTCGAAGCCGATATACTCCTGAGTATTGCCGGTAAAGCCCCTCTTCTCCAGATAATGCTTTTTCCGGTATCCCATATTATATCCGTTACCTTGCACACATATTCCGCAACGCACCAGGAACATGGTCTTCCAAAACCACAGAAAACGGAAATACCGTCTTATGCCCGGGATATTCTCATCCCCGGGATAGACCGCACAACCAACCACCACCGCCGTATTGTCGTCAAAAGCCGACTCCATCTCCCTCACCCAGTACCTGCTTCCAGGCCTGCATCCGATTTCAGAAAACAACAGAATGTCATTCCGCGCTGCCAGGACACCGATATTTATGGCAAGCTTCTTCGTACTCCTGAATTTTGTCCCCGGAAAAATTCTGGTTGTCTTCAAATGGGCATACCGCTTCTGCAGGTCCGACAAGACATCCTGCGTATTATCCTCCGAACAGTCGTCCACGACTATAACCTCATAGTCCGGGTAATCCTGATTCAAAAAAGCCTCCAGATTCTTTCTCAACAGCTCCCCATCATTGGCACATGTGAGAATCACCGACACCCCCTCCCCACGGTTTTTACAGGGGGACTTCCCCACCGACCACATAACCGAACCCCTGTACAACAAAAGCACAATATGACAAAGGAATAAAGAAACGGGCAAAATCAGCGGATACGCACCGGTACCCGCACCCTCGCAAAACTCCGCAAAACTATTCATATCTGTTTCACCATGACATTCACTCTTGCCTGCACCGACTACCACCCAATAAACGTGGACGTTAGCACATCCGCCACACCGACTCCCAAGCTTTTTCCCAAAAAAAACATACAAATATAGTCACTTATCCATGAATTTTTTTGCATTTAAGGATATATTTTCCCATCTTTGGAGAGTATATGGGCATAGGGATACCCTTAAATAGAATCATTAACCAAAACTAATTTCAAAACACTATGAGTGAAAAAACAAAAGGGATTATCGGTATTTTAACCGGAGGAGGAGACGTTCCGGGACTCAACCCGGCTATCCGTGCCGTCACAATACGGGCTTTAAGAGAAGGGTATAAGGTTGTCGGAATCCGGAGAGGCTGGAAAGGCCTGGTGGACGTGGTAAGAGACAAAAAGGCTGACAACTCCAGCAATTACTTTGAACTCACGGAAGAAATAGTCAACAAGGCCGGCCGTACCGGAGGAACGTTCCTGCACTCTTCCCGCACGCGAGCATCCCATGTTCCGAAAGCAGCTGTTCCTGAGCATCTGAAAGACAAATACACGGATGAAATCAACGACCTGACCCCCGAAGTTCTTCAGAATCTGGCATTCATCGGTATCGACTATCTGATTCCCATCGGCGGGGACGACACTCTGAGCTATGCAGTACGCCTTAGCCAGGAAGGCGTGAAAGTGGTTGCAATTCCCAAAACGATGGACAACGATGTTCCCGGAACGGACTATTGCATCGGCTTCAGCACCTGTATTACCCGTACCATAGAGCTGACCCACGATTTGCGCACCTGCGCAGGCTCTCACGAACGTCTGCTTGTACTGGAAGTCTTCGGACGTTATGCCGGTTTCTCGGCCATGCTGCCGACACTCGCCGGTGCGGCCAACCGTTGCGTGATACCCGAATACCAGTTCGACATAGAGAGACTGGCAGAGCTGCTTTGCCAGGACCGCTACACCAATCCGAGCAAATATTCGGTAGTACTGGTTTCTGAAGGGGCAAGCTACAAGGGAGGGCAGATGATGTTCCAAAGCGACGAAACGGACATGTTCGGACACAAAAAGCTGGGTGGAATCGGGGACTACGTTTCCAATGAGCTCAAGAACCTGTCTCCCAAATTCAATAACGGTGAGACCATCAACGTGATAAATCAGAAACTGGGATATCTCGTAAGATGCGGAAATCCCGATGCGATGGACTCCATTGTTCCCATGGCGTACGGTAACCTTGCACTCGACCTTATCTCGAAAGGAATTCACGGCCGTCTGGTAATCCTGAAAAACGGAAGATACGACAACGCGCCTATAGATATCGTTACCAGCAGCAAGAAATTAGTTGACATCAACAAGTTCTACAACACAGACCGTCTGCGTCCGCAATACAACAGCTTTGAGTTCATGCCGCAGATGATTCTCTGATACATCCTCCGCAGAGAGACGGGGAAAAACTACGGGCAGGGCCGGACTTCCGGACCCTGCCCGCAGTTTTCGTACAGAGGGGCTACTCTCTTTTGCAATAACGTTTGATGATGTTATAGGCATCCACAATCCCCAACTCACCGGCCTTGCTCAAATCCACGTTTGCCATAGCCTTCTGATCCGTATAGATGTAAAGCAGGCCGCGGTTGAAATAGGCCTCCGCAATATCTCCATCCTTCTCAATCACTTGGCTGTAAGCGGATATCGCCTTGTCTATCTCCCCATTCCTGGCATAGACATTGGCAATATTGAAGAGGGCAAAGACAAAATCAGGGTCAATCTCCAGACACTTACGGTATCCCTCCAGCGCCGACGAATAGTCCACCTTCCGCTGGCCGCTCTCCGTCTCCCCCACTATCCGGGACGACCCGTCCTCCACCGACTCTATATAGTCGTACATCAACATCCTGGCATTTGCACAGTTAAACAAGGCCAACAGATTTCCCGGTTCCTTTTCAAGTGCAGCCGTAAAATCATCGACGGCCTTAGGATATTCATGAAGATCAAGATAGAAGCAACCTCTCAACAAATAATTGTCCGACATTTCCCTTCCCTCTCCCCGCTCTTCTATGGCTGCCGACAAACGCTCTATGGACGACTCCGCAAATCCGTCCGGATAATGCTGTCTCTTGTTGCACAACGTGATGACCGGGTTATAATTGTGGGCCTGATTGTAAGCCATGATATGTCTGTTGTAATATTGCACCTTGCCACTTCTCAAAGAATCCAGACTCATATACTGCACATAAAACACCCCCTGCAGTCTGACAATCACATTCTTGTCCTGCACACGTCCGTTAATCACATCCCGGACATCGTCAAACCTCGCATTGATATCTATCAACTTGCGGAAATTGGCCGTGGTATCCACCAGCGCATTGCGATCCCCCTCCTTCATCTTTCTGTAACGCTCCATGATATCCGTCGCCATATACCGATCCTCCTCAGCCGAAACGCTGTTTCCCAGTTCATCCTCCACGGCGGCCCTAACGATATAGGCCTTTACAAAATCCGGATAAAGCCGGATGCTCTCGGAAAAATCATCGTAGGCTCCATACCAGTCGCGTATCTCCATCTTCAGCAATCCCCGGTTGAAATAGATCAGGATATTATCCGGATTCATCTCCACAACCTTGTCAAGGTCGCGGATGGCGGCATTGGTCTCCCCGACCTCAGCCTTAAGCATAGCCCTGTTGTAATAGGCAAAGATATAATTACTGTCAAGCCTGATCACCTCATCATAATCGGCCATAGTCTGCGGATATTTCTTCATTTCATACCAGACCATGGCACGGCTCATCAGGATTTTCCCGTTTTCAGGATTCGCCTTCAGGGCACGGTTGAAATCCTCCAGCGCATTGTGATAGTCCTTCTGCTTGTAATAAAGGTAGCCCCGCAACCCGAATGCATCATCGGAAAACATATTCAAGTGAATGGCCGAATTACAGTCGGCCATAGCCCCCTCCACATTGTCCTGCTTCTCCCGGACGACAGCTCGGTTAAGGTATGCAGGCAAAAACTTGGGGTCAATCAGCAGAGCCTTCGAATAGTCCCTTTCCGCCTCCTTGTATTCTCCGATCTGCGACTCTGTGACTCCCCGCTGGGAATAGACATACGCCGATGCGGGATTCAGGGAAATGGCCTCGGCATAATCCTTGAGTGCCTCATCAAACTTTCCCATGCTGTTATAGGCGATACCCCGGTATGTATAGGCATGGAAATAATTGGGGTTCAACTCAATAGCCTGCGAAAAATCGCGAATCGAACCCTCGTAGTCATCCAGATTCAACTTGGCAAGTCCACGGAAGAAATAGGGCTCCGAAAGATATGGCTTTAACCGGATAATACTGTTGAAATTGTCTATGGCACTTACGTAGTCATCGAAATAGATGGCATTCTGCCCCATCCGCAGCATACTTCCGGTGTTCCACTGGGCATCAACCCTGCAGATTACGGCCAGCAAAACTGTGAGAAAAACAATCCTTTTCATGTTCGAGATAAAATCCGTTGACGGCCAAAGATAGAAAAAAATGGGATGCTTACGCACCCCATCGTCATATAATGTGCAGATAAAAACTAATAGTCATTGTCTTCATCCTCATCAATACCAGGGATAAACTTCCAGGTGGAATTATCATTGGCACTCGACACGGAGGATCCGCCGCAGGTCACATAGCCATATCCGTTGATTGCAAAACCGACTCCGGCGACACGGGTGAACATGGCTTCACGAAATTCGGTGACCTCATGCCAGCGATCTTCATCTATACGGTATTCCCACGCGGTCCTGGTACCCTGACCTCCGCAGACGTATCCCCTGTCTATATCCCCGTCAAGGTTGGAAGAAAACGCAACGGCATAGGACCTTGGAATCTTGTTGTAATCGTCGTTCCAGCCACCGTCCCGATCCACCAGAGGCTCTTTTTTATACCACTCTCTTCCGTCAAAAGAGTAGACGTCCGTAACATTCTGATTCCCGTCGGAACCCAGGCAGAGAACCACCTGACCCCCTACCTTGAACACAACTCCGCCGACACGCGCATCCCCAGGGAAAATCCTTTCCGCCCAGACTCCCGTCGAGGGATCGTATTCGTAAATATTCTTGCTGGTACGTCCGTCAACCTGACCCGTTCCGACATAGCCCTTCCCGTTTATCTCAAAAGCCACTCCACCCCAAAAAGAACAGGAAACCGTATCCCCGGTGAAATCCTTGATATCCGTTTTAAGATACTCTCCACCGTTCATCGCCCATCTTTTGTTCTTCAGGTCGTATTTGTAGAAATCACTGTAATACAAATCCTTGCTCAATCCGGTCACCTCCTTTCCCCTGAATCCCGCTCCTACATAGGCTGTATCACCGATTACAAACCCAACGCATCCCTTGCGGCCCTCTTCGGGAAAATCCATCTCCTTCTCCCATGAATTTCCGTTAAAACTATAAAAATTCCTCAGATATTTGTCCCTTGTACTCAAGCCTTGATTATAGCCCAACCCGACATATACGACATCACCATATTGGAAAGCTACCGCATTCACACGCTGCTCACCGGGAAACGAGTTGGATTTTGTCCAGTCACCCCATGTGTCATCATCAGAATGACAGGCGGAAAAGAACAACCCCGACAACACAATCAGGTAGAATAAACTAATTTTCTTCATAGACCATTTCACGCATTAAATTACTATTCGTATATATTTCCGGCAAAACTACATATTTTTTAGGGATAAATCCAAACGAATCAAAATATAAAATTCAAAAATAGTCCCGATTATAGCTTTTTAACAAAACCATTTGCCCCGCGGACAAAGAAAAAAGAAATCAACGCGGAAATTGTTAGAAAATAACTGTATATTCGCACCGGAATATAAACATATATGATAAACATGAGGCGAATTTATGTCTTTATTGCCGGTCTGCTCAGCCTGCTGTATGCCTGTAACAACGATTTGACAACCATCGGACAGGAGGTAATCGGCAGCGACAACTACATCGGGGAGGAGTATATCCAGGTTACGAATTCCTCTACGGTCAAACAGGACTCCTTTATAACTTCCTGCGGTGAATATGCAACCGACTATATAAACCGGATGGTCATGGGCAGATACACGGACAAATACAGCGGTACCACCGTTGCGATTCCCTGTTTTCAGGTAGCTCCGGCCTCCGTACCGACGCTTTCCAACAACGCCTCGCTTGATTCCATTACCCTGGAATTCCGGTATGGCGGCAATATGTGGGGAGATACCCTGTACAATCCCAAACCTCAGAAATTCTACCTGTACCGGCTGGCAAGGAAGCCCGAACTGAATTACGACAACAAAACCTTTTTCTATAACACCGAGCCGGTGGAGACAGAGGGGGAAAAGATAGGGGAAACGGAGTTCTACCCGCTGATTGCAAATATGTCCAAGGCATACTTCAAGGTCGACCGGGATTTGGGACAGGATCTGCTTGACAGGCTGATTTTCCGCGAAGGGGAGTCCGGTGACATCTACAACACCAACACTGAAGGGACTATCACCTTCTACAATTTCTTCAGCTACATGAAAGGTCTGGCCATCGTCCCGGATGAAGAGAACGACTGCCTTATGACCATACATGCACAAAGCGACAGCCTCTATCTCTGCCTGTATTACTCCGTTGACGGAAATCCCGGTTTCCTGCATTTTCCCCTGGCACTCCGGGAATATCAATACAACCGGATTACAAACGAACCCATTCCCGAATTTTCATCCCTGACGGACAAGGAACAATACGTTCCCTTCGACAGCGTGAACATCTCCCTGACACAGGGAATGGCCGGATATATGACCAAGATGATTCTTCCACCACCCCCCTCCTACGGCGAATATACCACCATCGTGAAGGCACAGCTGGAAATCAAGCCGCAGTTTGTATATGACAATCCGGTAGCCATGCCGCCTTCCATTATGTTGTATACCACCAATGACCTGAACGAAATCACAGGCTACCTGTTCAACAATTCCTCAAGCAACGTGACCGGTACGCTGGTTGTCAACAATCAGGACACGGAGGAGACCCGCTACATTTTCGATATGACCGAATACTATCAGAATCTCAGCGACATGCCCCCTACGGGTATGGGACAGCAAATCCTGCTCAGCGTGCCCAACGACGGATATTCCAGTTCCGGCATATCATTCAACCAGATGGTCATTACAGAGGTACCAAACGTGAAGTTTTACTACGCAAAATATAAATGATCACAGCACTGATCGGATATGACAAGACACATTATTTTCGGAATTCTCTTTTGCACTGTTTTCATGGGAGCGCAAGCCCAGAACAACAGCGGATCACCCTATTCCTTTTACGGCATCGGACTTTTGCCGGACAACAACGGCCCATACGGAGCGATGGGGGGTGTCTCCGCCGCAATGCGGGACAACAAACAGATTAACTTTCTCAATCCCGCCTCCTATACCGCCCTCGACAGCAACACCTTCCACTTCCAGCTGGCCCTGACCGGCGAATATACCGGCATATCCACCCATCGCAAAAGCGGCCGCTACCGGGTTGCACAGAACGGGAATCTGAACATTGCCAACCGGCTGTGGAAAGACCTGTACTTTTCATTCGGTTTCACCGAAATCTCGGATATAGGATACGACCTTCTCTATTCATACATGATTGCAGGAAGCACGACGGGCTACTTCAACCAGAACATCTCCGGAGAAGGAGGGTTGAACGACATCTACGCAGGACTGGCATGGAGATATAAAAACCTCTCCGTCGGAATCAATTTCTCCTATGTGTTCGGAAAACTGGAAAAACAACAAACACTGACAGCCCAGATAGAGAACAGCTTTTACATCCGTACCAGCGAAAACAACCGCATTCACGATTTTCTGTTCAATCCCGGATTGCAGTATGACTTCAATCTTACCCCGACCTCCCGCATGACAGTCGGGACAAGCTTTAATTTCACACAGAAACTCTCGGCAAAAAAGGAATTCAACTCCTATAAAGTGAGCAGTTCCAGCGGAAATTCCACAATGCTCGACCAGGAAACGCTGGACCGCGGATATATCAAATATCCCCTCCGTATCACAACAGGACTCAACTACCGGTATAAAAACAAATGGCAGCTGGCAGGCGACTACACCTTCCACAAGTTGTCCGACTATGAGGAGTTCAAGCGCAACAAGCAACTTAAAGACTATCACAAAGTGAACATCGGTGCTGCCTGGACTCCCGAAGAGACGGGACGGTTCTGGTGGCAGCGGAACAGATATATGCTTGGAGGATATTTTATCAAATCCGAGATACAGCTCAAGAACACGAATATCAACACCTACGGCGTAACCTTGGGGACACAGATCCCGTTCATAATCAGACGTGCGCAGCAAGCCAGCGACTTGAACCTGGGCATAGCCCTTGACATGGGAATGCGGGGAACGGAAAGAAACGGACTGATTCAGGAAAGATATATCAAGCTCCGAATCAACGTCTCCTTTAAGGAACTCTGGTTTATGAAGCGAAAGATTAACTAAACATTAACATTATAAAATGATAACGACGATATCACCCAATCGTCATAATCCATATATTTGCCGCAATTTTATTGTTTACAA
>X301_European_Hare__coassemble_1252_pt1 | contig 14808 bp, 10 predicted proteins | sample X301_European_Hare__metabat2_high_PE_017 | metagenome-assembled genome bin X301_European_Hare
GGTTTTACCGTATGGCCGCCGAACACGGATTGCTCATACTTATAGATTCTGCTTTGGTAAGTGAATATCATTCCGGCGACAGGCTTGTCATCGACCTTGAGGACCGGCGTATTTATTTAAACCGAAAAGAGTTCAGCTTGCCTGAAATGAATTCTCAGTTTGTGGAAATGTTAAGACGAAAAGGATAATCTTCCGTAGGAAAGTATTACCTTCGTGCGTCTTGAATAACGTGTAATCAATTATCATAAAAAATATGACAATAGTTTTCTATCAAAAGGATACCAAAGTATATGCTGTACAGTACCGGATGTCTGAAAATCCCTCCGATGTCAGCAAGTTGGAGTGGTTGTTCAGTGGTGCCGGGAAAATACGGGAGGATGCCCTGAAAGGTTATTTTATCGGCCCACGCCGGGAGATGATTACACCTTGGAGTACGAATGCCGTTGAGATTACGCAAAACATGGGCATCAGCGGTATCCTGCGGATAGAGGAGTTTACGCGGACGGCTTGCGAAACGGACTCTTTTGACCCTATGCTGCAGGCCTTGTACGATAGGCTGGATCAGTGTGTTTTCACGGTTGACAGACAACCTGAGCCTGTGGTTTATATAGAGGATATCGCCGCTTATAACATACATGAGGGACTGGCTTTGAGTAAGGATGAGGTTGCATATCTTGGGGGGTTGGCCAGGAAGCTTGGACGCCGGCTGACAGACTCGGAGATATTCGGTTTTTCGCAGGTGAATTCCGAACATTGCCGCCACAAGATATTTAACGGGACGTTTATTATTGATGGGGAGAAAAAAGAGAGTACTCTTTTCGGGCTGATTAAGAGGACTTCCCGCGAAAATCCCAATCGGATTGTTTCCGCATATAAGGATAATTGTGCATTTATTGAGGGTCCGCGGATAGAGCAGTTCGCTCCGGGTACCCATGATCGGCCCGATTATTTTGAGACCAGGGAAATTGACACTGTGATTTCACTCAAGGCGGAGACCCATAACTTCCCTACGACCGTTGAGCCATTTAATGGCGCTGCTACAGGTAGTGGCGGTGAGATACGTGACCGTATTGCCGGAGGACAGGCTGCGTTGCCATTGGCGGGGACGGCGGTGTACATGACTTCTTATCCCCGTCTGGAATCTTCCCGGTATTGGGAACAGCGTATAGCTCCCAGAAAGTGGTTATACCAAACACCTGAAGATATACTTATAAAGGCTTCGAATGGAGCATCCGATTTCGGCAACAAGTTCGGACAGCCTTTGATATGCGGTTCTCTGCTTACTTTCGAGCATGAGGAGGGTGGGGTTACCTATGGCTATGACAAGGTGATTATGCAGGCCGGAGGTGTGGGTTTCGGCAACCGCGGGCAGGCGATGAAGAAAACCCCTGAGGTAGGAGATAAGGTGGTGTTGTTGGGAGGGGATAATTATCGGATCGGAATGGGCGGAGGTGCTGTATCTTCGGTGAATACAGGTATGTATGCCGGAGCCATAGAGCTGAATGCGGTGCAGCGTTCAAATCCGGAGATGCAGAAGCGGGTTTGCAATGCCATCCGGGCAATGGCCGAAAGCGAGGTGAACCCGATTGTTTCCATACATGATCATGGAGCCGGAGGACACCTGAACTGTTTGTCGGAGCTGTTGGAGGAAACTGGAGGAAAAATCCGTATGGAAAAGTTGCCCGTCGGAGATCCCACCTTGTCTGCCAAAGAGATTGTCGGGAATGAGTCTCAGGAGCGGATGGGGCTGATTTTAAAGGAGAAGGACGTGGCGGAAATGCAGCGGATAGCCGACCGTGAAAGGGCTCCGATGTACGTTATCGGTGAGACTACCGGAGATATGAAATTTACTTTTGAAAATGGCATAACCGGAGAAAAACCGATAGATCTCGAGTTGAGGGATATGTTTGGAAATCCTCCGAAGAGTGTCATGGAAGACAGGACCATTCGAAAAGGATATGAGGCGCTTGGGTATTCTGTCGACAAACTGGTGGAATACCTTGGGCAGGTGTTGCAGATTGAAGCGGTGGCCTGCAAGGATTGGTTAACGAATAAAGTGGATCGTTCGGTAACAGGCAGGATTGTCCGTCAGCAGGGAGTGGGGCCTTTACAGTTGCCGTTGAGTGATGTGGCCGCTGTTGCCATGGATTATTCCGGTCATCGTGGCATTGCGACTTCCATCGGTCATGCGCCTGTTGCCGCCATGTTGGATGCCGGAGCAGGATCGCGCCTGGCCATTGCGGAAGCTTTGACAAACATGGTGTGGGCACCTATAGAGAAAGGGCTGGAGGGTGTCTCTCTTTCCGCCAACTGGATGTGGCCTTGCAGGAATGAAGGTGAGGACGGGCGTTTATATCAGGCGGTGCAGGCTGCCAGTGATTTTGCCGTCGGATTGGGCATAAATATCCCTACCGGCAAGGACTCTCTTTCGATGACCCAGAAATACAAGGATAAGAAGGTATATGCTCCCGGTACCCTGATTATTTCAACGGTAGGGGAGGTTTCCGATTTCCGTAAAATAGTTGCTCCTTTGCTGAAGTATGATTTTCATACCGAAGTGGTATATGTTGATTTTTCCCGTGACAGATTGAAATTGGGCGGTTCGAGTTTTGCCCAGGTTTTGAACAGGATAGGGGATGAGGTGCCTGATGTGAAGGAGTGCGGCTATTTCGCAAAGGCATTCGATGCAATTCAGCGGCTGGTGGAGGAGGGCATGGTGATGGCCGGACATGATATTTCTGCGGGGGGAATGATAACTGCGCTTTTGGAGATGTGTTTTGCCGATAATCGGCTGGGCCTGGATATCGATTTGTCTTTTTTGGCTGAAAAGGATGTTGTAAGGATTTTGTTTGCCGAGAATCCGGGAGTACTGATCCAGATAAAGAGAGAGGATGCCGGCAAGGTTGCAACATTGCTGGATGACAGCGGAATCAGGTATGGCTTTCTCGGAAAACCAGGAAAATCAGGGCAATTGAATATCCGGAAGGACGATGCCTCGTGGACATTTGACATTGCTGCACTTCGTGATTTATGGTTTAGGACCTCCTATTTGCTCGATTGTCGTCAAAGCGGGGAGGAAAAGGCTCTCGAAAGATACAAAAGCTATAAACATAGTGAGTTAAGATATAAATTTCCGGATGGGTTCACCGGTAGGTTGGCCGATTTGGGATTGGAATTGAGGCGGAAGTCAAAATCTGGTATTCGGGCTGCCGTGATACGGGAAAAGGGCTGTCAATGCGAACGGGAAACGGCATGGGCACTGCATCTGGCAGGTTTTGACGTAAAGGACGTGCACATGACAGATCTGGTCAGCGGACGAGAAACGCTGGAGGATGTGAATATGATAGCTTTCGTGGGAGGATTTTCCAATTCCGATGTCTTGGGGTCTGCCAAAGGTTGGGCCGGTGCCTTTAAGTTCAATGAGAAAGCCGGAATCGCCCTGGAAAATTTCTACAGACGGAAGAATACGTTGAGCGTCGGAATCTGTAACGGGTGTCAGCTTATGGTTGAGTTGGGGCTGGTTTATCCGGAACATAAAGAGATGCCGAGGATGTTGCACAACGATTCAAATAAATTTGAGTCCGGTTTCGTCAATGTCACCATACTGCCGAACAATTCCGTCATGCTGGGGTCTTTGGCCGGTTGTCGTCTCGGAGTATGGATTGCCCATGCTGAAGGTAAATTCTGTCTGCCTTATGCCGAAAGTGAATATTCGATTCCTATAAAGTTCAGCTATGATGTCTATCCGGCAAATCCCAATGGTTCGCCTTTTGCCACTGCCGGTATTGTCAGCAAGGATGGGCGTCATCTGGCTATGATGCCGCATCTGGAGCGTTCGATTTATCCCTGGAGCTGGGCTTATTATGATGAGGGACGCAGTGAGGATGAGGTGAGTCCGTGGATAGAAGCTTTTGTAAATGCCAGAAAGTGGATTGAGGAGAGAATCTGATATGAAGTATATAGGGGCACATGTAAGCACAGCCGGAGGGATTGAGAATGCACCGGTCAATGCAAGTCGGATAGGGGCAAAGGCATTTGCTTTATTCACCAGGAATCAGCGTCAGTGGAATGCTGCCCCTTACACAGCGCGTCAGATAGAGTCCTTCAGGGAAAATTGCGGGAAATACGGATATGGGGCGGAGCATATCCTGCCTCATGACGGTTACTTGATTAATCTTGGAAGTCCCGATAGGGAGAGTCTGCAGAAATCACGGTCAGCGTTTCTGGATGAAATGTTGCGTTGTGAGCAATTAGGATTGAAATTGTTGAATTTCCATCCCGGAAGTTCTCTGAAGAAGATCGGCGATGAAGAGTGTTTGAAATTGATTGCTGAGTCTGTGAATTTTGCATTGGATAAGACAAAAAGTGTCTGTGCCGTAATAGAAAACACTGCCGGACAGGGGTCCAATCTCGGATACACATTCGAGCAACTGGCTTATATTATTGACAGAGTGGAGGATAAGAGAAGGATAGGGATATGTATCGATACATGCCATGCTTTTGCTGCGGGTTATGACTTTAGAAGTGAGAGCGGTTATGAGGAGACTTTCGGGCGTTTTGAGGAGGTGATAGGATTCCGGTATTTGAAAGGGATGCATCTGAATGATTCCAGGAAGGGCGTGGGGTCGCATGTTGACCGGCACGATGGGATTGGCAGGGGAGAAATAGGGACAGAGCCATTCCGCCGTATTATGCACGACTCCCGTTTTGACGATATTCCGCTTATTCTTGAAACTCCCGATGAGGAGAAGTGGGCTGACGAAATCACGATGTTGTACAGTTTATAGTTTAAATCCGCGGGGGAAAAATGGATTCCAGGTAATTCAAATATCGGTGGAATTGCCCGTTTAATCGGTAAAAACTGCCTTTTTTTCTATTCAGGTTGTCCGTGTTTTTGAGGTAATGTAGTTTTGCTTTCGTAAAAAGATAGAAAACGAAGGCAAAATGAAACGTTACGCGTTATTATCCGCATGTCTGTTTTTCCTCTGTGTAGGGAGTAGGGCGCAGGAGCAACCTGCCCGATGGACATTGCGCGCTTGCTTGGATTATGCTTTGGAGCATAATATCCAGATAAAGAAAAATACGGTGTTGCACCTTTCCGGTGTAGAGGATACGAAACAGGCGATGGCACAGTTTTTCCCTTCCCTGTCGGCTTCGGTTACCCAGGGATACGTGAATTATCCCTCGGGCAATGCCGCTACAAATAACAGTTATAGCGGTAATTATGCGTTGAACGCCAGATGGACACTTTTTGACGGAGGTCAGCGTGTTCAGGCGGTCAGGCAGCAGGAAATACAAAACAGCGTTGATGAACTGAGTGTCGAGCAAAGCGCAGATGATATCCGGATATCTTTGATACAGACCTATATGCAGGTACTTTACGCGATGGAATCCGTTCGTATCAGCCAGAACACGGTTGAGGTATCAACGGCGCAGCGGGATCGTGCGGCGGAGTTGCTACGTGCCGGCTCTATTTCAAAAGTGGATTTGGCGCAGTTGGAAAGCCAGCTAAGTACCGATAAATATCAGTTGACTGTGGCCCGGACGAACCTGGACAATTATAAACTTCAATTAAAGCAATTGCTGGAGCTGGACATAAACGATGAGATTGAACTGGAGATGCCTGAGATTACCGAAAAGGACATCTTGGCTCCGCTTCCGGACAAGCAGACTGTTTACAGTACCTCTTTGGCCGTGATGCCGCAAATAAAGAGCGGTGAGCTGGCCGTGGATATCGCCGAGTTGGACAAAAAAAAGTCGAAGGGTGCTTTCTTCCCTTCGCTCTCCGTGAATGCAGGGGTTGGTACCGGCCATCTTTCAGGAACGGATTACGGTTTCGGAAGCCAGGTCCGGAATAATTTCAACGAGAGTATCGGACTTACAATCAGTATTCCCATCTTCAGCAACCGTCAGTATAAGACGACCTATAACAAGGCGGAATTTGCGATTACGGCCAGTCAGTTGGAATTGTTGAATACCCAAAAACAATTGCTGAAAACCGTGGAGGGGATTTATCTGGATGCAACCTCATCGCAGACACAGTACATATCGGCTACCGAACGGCTAAGTTACGTGAAGGAAAGCTATGACTTGACAGATGAGCAATTCAGTCTCGGAATGAAAAATACGCTTGAGCTGCTGACGGAGAAAAACAATTATCTGACTGCCAGACAGGAGCAGTTACAGGCTAAATACATGGCTTTGATGAGTATACAGTTGCTGAATGTTTATCAGAAAAAGCCGGTTGCGGAAAATTATTGACACGGTAGCGGGATATGTTTGCTCCTCTCTCTTTAATGTTTCCTGCTGAGGAGAATGAGGGAATTTTTGGGGCATGAACGGAATATAGAACAGAAATAAAACGAATCAGAGTATGAATAATAAGAAATTAATCATGGGTGGTGTTGCCGTTATCCTCATCGCAGGATGCGTGTTCCTCTTCACAGGCAAGTCCTCGAAAGGGGGGATCAGGTTGGAGACCGCCAGGGTAAGTCGCGGTACGATTACGAACACGGTTACGGCCACCGGTACGGTAGAGCCTGTTACCGAAGTCGATGTAGGTACGCAGGTATCCGGTATCATCAGTAAGTTGTATGCCGATTATAACGATGTGGTGAAGGCCGGCCAGCTGATAGCCGAAATGGACAAGGTAAACCTCCAGGCCGAGCTTCGTTCCGCAGAGGCGCAATTGGCGGGTAGCAGGACGGAGTTTGAATATCAGCAGAAGAACTATGCCCGCAGCAAGTTGCTTCACGGGAAACAGTTGATTAGCGATACGGATTTCGAGACGGCTACCTACAATTATGAGAAGGCGAAGGCTGCATACGATCAGAGTCAGGCCTCCATGGTAAAGGTAAAGCGTAATCTGGAATACGCCACAATCACGAGTCCTATAGACGGTGTGGTCATCAACCGGGCCGTTGAGGAGGGACAGACCGTAGCCGCGGGATTCGAGACCCCGACACTGTTTACCATTGCCGCTGACCTGACGAAAATGCAGGTAATCGCCGATGTGGATGAGGCGGATATAGGGAATGTGGAGGAAGGCCAACGGGTTAGTTTTACGGTGGATGCCTATCCAAACGATCAGTTTGACGGCATTGTTCGGCAGATCCGCCTTGGGGATAGCGAAAGCTCCTCCGGTTCTTCTTCCGGAACTTCTACATCTACGGTCGTCACCTACGAGGTGGTGATTACGGCGGATAATCCGGACTTGAAGCTGAAGCCACGCCTGACGGCAAATATCACGATTTATACATTGGAACGTGCGAATATCCTGACCTTGCCGAACAAGGCGCTTCGTTTTATCCCCGAGCCCGCCCTTATGGAATCATTGGGTATGACGGTGACAGATCCGGACGCGGAGGTGCAACCGGGGAAACGGTTGGTCTGGTTCCGTCAAGGCAATACCTTGAGTCCGAAGCAGATTACTGTGGGAACCGGCAATAACAGCGTGACAGAGATAATCGACGGCCTGAGTGAGGGTGATGAGGTGGCTGTGGATTTGGCGAGTGCCGCGGAAATGACGGAAACGAACAACGCTGTAGCTGAGCGTAGCCCTTTTATGCCTGGACCTCCGGGAAGCAATAAGAATAAGCGATAGTTTGTGCCATGAAGGAAATTATCAGATTAGAAAATATAAGACGGGACTTCCGTGTGGGCGATGAGACAGTCCATGCCCTCCGTGGAGTGTCGTTCACGATTCGCGAAGGAGAGTTCGTGACGATAATGGGTAGCTCAGGTTCCGGAAAGAGTACGTTGCTGAACACTCTGGGATGCCTTGATACTCCCACAGGCGGAGAGTATTACCTGGACGGGGTATCCGTGCGCACTATGAATAAGCGGCAGCGGGCGACACTCCGGAATCGCAAAATCGGATTCGTTTTCCAGAATTACAATCTGTTGCCAAAGACAACAGCTGTGGAAAATGTTGAACTACCTCTCATGTATAACCCGGCCTATAAGGCGGCACAGCGCAGGGAAAGGGCGATTAACGCCTTGATTGCCGTGGGATTGGGGGATCGTCTGATGCATAAGAGCAACCAGATGTCAGGCGGACAGATGCAGCGTGTGGCGATTGCCCGCGCCTTGGTGAACGACCCGGCTGTGATTCTGGCGGACGAGGCTACAGGTAACCTTGATACCCATACCTCTTTTGAGATTCTGGTGCTCTTCCAGCGGCTGCACTCCGAAGGAAGAACCATTATCTTCGTCACCCACAACCCTGAGATTGCGCAGTATAGCAGCCGGAACATCACGTTGCGCGACGGTCACGTTACCGCCGATACGTTGAACACGGATATCTTGAGTGCGGCCGAGGCTTTGACACGGCTGCCCAGGAATGAGGATTAGAATAATGAATCAATGTGGCAATAGCATATTATTTAGATGAATACTACGAATTTACTGAAGATTGCTCTCCGGGCCTTGGCCAACAATAAGTTGCGTGGATTCCTGACGATGCTGGGTATAATAATCGGTGTAGCTTCCGTAATCACGATGCTGGCCATCGGTCAGGGGTCGAAACGGAGCATACAGGCGCAAATCAGCGAGATGGGCTCGAACATAATCATGATCCATCCGGGGGCTGACATGCGTGGTGGAGTCCGTCAGGACGCCTCTGCCATGGAGACGCTGAAGTTACAGGACTACGAGGATATCGTGAACGAAACCCGCTATGTTTCCGCCACCTCTCCCTCCGTGAACAGTAGCGGTCAGGCCATTTATGGCGCCAACAATGCTCCGACCACCGTCTACGGTATCAGTCCGGATTACATGGAGATACGCAGATACGAGGTGGAGGATGGGGATATGTTCGGAGATCAGGATGTGCAGACGGCAGCCAAGGTGTGCGTAATCGGAAAGACAGTGGCGGATAACCTTTTCCCGGACGGGGAGGATCCGGTCGGACGGGTAATCCGATTCCAAAAGCTGCCGTTCCGGATTGTAGGTGTGCTGAAAAGCAAGGGATACAACAGCATGGGGATGGATCAGGATGACCTGATTTTGGCTCCATACACAACTATCCAAAAGAAAATCCTGGCAATCACCCATTTGCAGGGTATAACATGCTCTGCGCTCAGAGAGGATTACACGGATCAGGCCATAGATGAGATATCGGAGATATTAAGGCGTAATCACAGATTGCGGGAGACTGATGATGACGATTTCACAATCCGGAGTACTCAGGAGTTGAGTACGATGTTGACGAGTACGACGGATATAATGACGACGCTGCTGGCTGCTGTGGCCGGGATTTCTCTTCTCGTGGGTGGTATCGGAATCATGAATATCATGTATGTGAGTGTGACAGAGCGTACCAGGGAGATAGGCCTTCGTATGAGTATCGGTGCGAAAGGCATGGATATCCTGGCCCAGTTCCTGATTGAGTCTATCCTGATCAGTGTGACCGGCGGTCTGATCGGCGTGATTTTCGGGGTGGGGTCTGCCATGATAGTGAATGTCGTGGCGCATTTCCCGATTTATATCCAGCCGTGGAGCGTTCTGCTCTCTTTTGTGGTATGTACCGTTACAGGGGTGTTCTTCGGGTGGTATCCGGCCAAGAAGGCGGCCTGCCTCGACCCGATTGAGGCGATACGGTATGAGTAGACATCCGGAGAAATGACTATATTTGCACCGGCACTAAGAGATTACAAGATGCATGACACACCGCAATCACCCCCGATAAAAAGACTGGGGAAATTGATACATATCGCGGGATGGGCAATCCTGTTCTGTTCTCCTTTCTTCTTTACGGGAAGAGAGTCGCAGGTCACGTTCGAGGGATACCTGAGGAGCATCATCGTGCCGCTTTCTTTCGTTCTTGTCTTTTACCTGAATTACGGATGGTTGGTCAGGAGATACTTGTTCAACCGCCGGACCGGGCGTTTCCTGTTGATTAACCTGTTGCTTATCGGATGTACGATGTTGACAGTGCATATCTGCATGCGTTATTTCTATCCGCCGGAGATTCACCATCCGCCTCATCAGCCCCGTCCGCTGAACGAGACGGTGGGGTTCTTTGTCGTGAACGCTGTCATCTACTCGCTGGTGGCCGGTCTCAGTGTGGCAATCAAGATGACGGACGGATGGTATAGGGTGGCGGCAATCCGGCGTGAGCTGGAGAAGGAGCGTGCCGAGGCTGAATTGCAGAACCTGAAGAGCCAGCTCAATCCGCATTTTCTGTTTAATACATTGAACAATATATATAGCCTGATAGCGTTCAGCCCGGAAAAGGCGCAAAAGTCGGTGCACGATTTGAGCCGTCTGCTCCGGTATGTCCTGTACGATAGCAGCCAGCCTTTTGTGCCTTTGGAAAAGGATTTGGACTTTCTTCGTAATTATGTGGAGCTGATGCGTATACGGCTGCCGGGACACGTAGAGCTTAGTATGAATATTGTCGCTTCATCACCGAAGACCTTAATCGCTCCCCTGCTGTTTATCTCCTTAATCGAGAATGCGTTCAAGCATGGAGTCAGCAACAACAAGCCATCTTTCATCCACCTGGATATCCGTCAGGAAGATGGGAGGGTGGTCTGTACTATCGTGAACAGCTATTTCCCGAAAAGCCCCGGTCAGGATAAGAGTGGCTCCGGTATCGGACTGGTGAATCTGGAGAAGTGCCTGGGGCTGCTCTATCCGGGGCATTTCTCGTTCCAATGCTGCCGGGAGGGGGATAGCTACCGTTCTTATCTGTCGATTACCTTAAACGAGACTGGAACATGAGATTGACTTGCGCTATTATTGACGATGAGCCCTTGGCGGTCAGCCTGCTGGAAAGCTACGTCCTGAAAACCCCGTTTTTGGATTTGCAGGGGACTTATAACAGTGCTTTGGATGCCCTATCAGATTTGCGGGAACGGCCGGTGGATCTGATTTTCCTGGATATCCAGATGCCCGAGTTGAGCGGATTGGAGTTCTCCCGCATATTGAACGGCGATACCCGTATCATCTTTACGACGGCTTTCGAACAGTATGCCGTGGATAGTTACCGTGTAAATGCGTTGGACTATCTGTTGAAGCCGATCAGTTATCCGGACTTTCTCGCCTCGGCGGGCAAGGCTGTGCGATGGTATGAGCTGCTCCGCAAGCCGGATATTTTGGGTGAGAAAGGGGAATCAACGACTGTTGTGGGGAGGGGTGAAATGGAGAGCATTTTCGTCAGGAGTGAGTATAAGCTGTTGCAGATAGAGCTGCGCAGGATATTATATATTGAGGGGTTGAAGGATTACGTGAAGATATTCGTGGAGGATGAGCCCAAACCGGTCCTTTCGCTGATGAGCATGAGAAACCTGGAGGAAATGTTACCTTCGGACCGTTTCGTGCGTGTCCACCGCTCCTTTATCGTCCAGCCGGAGAAGATAAAGGTAATCGAGCGGAACCGGATTGTCTTCGGAAAGGAATATATCCCAATCTCCGACAACTACAGGCAACATTTCCTCGAGATGATAGAACGCAGGTCAATCCTCCCGAAATGAACAGGGGTGTGGGGAGCAGCAAAGTTTCAGGGTGCTGGCCTCTCAAGTCCTTGAGCTGTTCCGGTAGAAATATTTCAACAGCAGGTATCCGGCAATCCCGGAAAAAATGGAGCCTGAGATAATGCCCAGCTTGGCCTGGTTCAGTAGTACGTTCCCGCCTTCGGCCAGATTTGCATATGAAAGATTGGCTATGAACAGGGAGACTGTGAATCCTATTCCACCGAGCATGGATACGCCGAAAAGGCTTTTTGTATTCATGTGTTCGGGCATGTTGAGCAGTCCGCTCTTGATAGCCAGCCAGGAGGAGGAAAATATTCCTATGAGTTTGCCCAGGACAAGTGCCACAAAGATTGTCAGTGTAACTCCCTCTATATCCTTCAGTGCGAAGTGTTCGAATGAGATGCTTGCATTGGCGAAGGCATAGAGCGGCATGATGATGTAATTGACGAGAGGATGCAGGTTGTCGTCCATGGATTGCAGCGGACTGATGACCTTGTCTGAAACCGATTCCACATGCCGTAGCAGCGAAAGTTCGGAATTGCTCAAAATATATTTGTTGTCGCTGATTTTGACATTTTCTGGAAGTTTCTGAAGGTTCAGACGTATATCTTTGACATAATCGTAAACATTGAGTTTGGGCCGGGCGGGGACGGTCAGTGCCACCAATACTCCGGAAATCGTGGGATGAATGCCTGAATTTAGAAACAGGTACCATACGATGACTCCAAAGAAAATATAGAATAGTTTGCTGTTTATCCCCATTTTGCCTCCTATCCAAAGAATAAGGATGAACAACGTTGACCATAGCAGATATTCCAGGACCAGATGACTGCTGTAAAATGCTCCGATTACGATAATTCCTCCAATGTCATCGACTACGGCAAAGGTTGTCAGAAAGATTTTCATGCTGAAAGGAACCTTTTTGCCCAACAGCGACAGCACTCCCAGTGAAAAGGCGATATCGGTGGCCATCGGTATGGCGGCTCCCTTGGCGGCGGGACCTGCAGGGCAGATCAGTGTGAAAATCACGATGGGTACGATCATTCCCCCACAGGCCGCAACAACCGGCAACATGGCTTTGCGCAGAGAGGAAAGTTCTCCCACCAGGATTTCCCGTTTTATTTCCAGACCCACAGAGAAGAAAAAGACGGTCATCAGTGCATCGTTGATTAGCGACATCAGCGTCATATTGGAGCCGTGGACGCTGAACAGGTTGAAATTTCCGATGCGCAGCACCACCTCCTGTGCGAAGAATCTGTCGTATGCGCCGCTTAAAGGCGAGTTGTCAATAGCCAAGGCCGCTGCGGCGGCGAACAACAGAACGGCACCGCCATTGATTTTGCTGAGAATAAAGTGCCGTAAGGCCGACTTGAATCCGTTACTTTCCATATAAGTATATTTGTTTAAACCAGGTTGCAAATTTGCGTATCCCATCCTCCAGGGAGGTCGTTGCTCTATATTGGTAATCATTCTGCAATTTCGTCGTGTCGGCCCAGGTGCGGTATACATCGCCGGGCTGCATCTCCACGAGAATTTTCTGGGCCGTCCTGCCCAGCTGATTTTCAAGTAATCCGATGAAATCCATCAGATTTACAGGAGAACCGTGACCGATGTTGTAGATAACGGCAGGAACACCTGGAGTATCTTCGCGAACCGGCCCGGGATGGTTGATGATGGCCATCATTCCTTCGGTAATGTCTTCGACATAAGTAAAATCCCTCGATAATTTCCCGTTGTTAAAGATACGTATGGGTCTGTCTTCCAATATGGATTTTCCGAAAAGCATGGGAGCCATATCGGGACGTCCCCATGGTCCGTAGACAGTGAAGAACCGTAGACCGATGGTCTGAATCCGGTAAAGATACGAATAGGTGTAGGCCATCAGCTCATTACTTTTCTTTGTGGCTGCGTAAACGCTCACCGGCCGATCCGTTTTTGCATCTTCCCGGAATGGGACTTCCGTAGAATTGCCATAAACGGATGATGAGGACGCGTAAATCAGACGCGGACACCGGTATTGTCTGCAACATTCCAATACATTTAGAAATCCGGTTACATTGCTGTCGGCATAGGCATGGGGATTTGTCAGGCTATACCTGACTCCCGCCTGGGCGGCAAGATTGATGACGCAATCAAAATCATGACTTTGAAACAGTTCCTCAAGGCTCTTCCGGTCGCATAAATCTATCTGACGGAACTTGTAGTTGGAATAATATTCCGATTCGCGTTCCTCTCCGTAAACGCCCGTCCGGATTCCGCATTCCCTCAGCCTGTTTTTTTTGAGAGAGACATCATAATAGTCGTTAAGAGAATCTATTCCAAAAACTTCGATTTTTTTGGTCAGCAGCGATTTGGAAAGATGATAGCCGATAAATCCGGCACTCCCTGTAACTAATGCTTGCATGGTCGTTTGCTTTTCATTCTCCACCTCCCGTCTGCCGGTCTCACCGCCAGCAGGTCGGCGGCATACGGGAATGCAGGACATTGCGGGAAACATAAAAACAAACCGCAGGACAAATCAGCGACTTACCTGCTGCCCCCCGAACGGAAACAAACTATTGTGCCTGTTTCATTACAAAGGTATGTATAAATCATGCTTCCGGCTAATTAAATATTGTTAAATTATGATATTCGGATTTTCATGAGGTACGCGAAATTTTGGATTGTATTCACGTCGTTGTGTCTTGCAAGCCGAAACTTTATATCTTTGCAGCCAGATGGGCCGGATGCCGGCAAAACTTCTTAAAAAGCCTGATAATTATATCTTCGTGGTGTAATTTTTTACTGCTTTTTACTGCAAAAGCTGTTTTGACACTCTTTTTAGATTTTGAATGAATGGGTATGATTGTTTTTCCGAATGCAAAAATCAACATAGGTTTGTTCGTGACCGGAAGGCGGCCGGACGGTTTTCATAATCTGGAAACGATATTCTTTCCGTTGGGATTGTCTGATGTGCTTGAAATCAGTCGGATTGAGGGGAAATCCGGAGAGTGGCATTTTGAATGCACCGGCCTGGATGTAGGCTGCAGCGCTGAAAACAACCTGATTGTAAAGGCGTATCAGCGTTTGGCAGCCGATTGTCGTTTGCCTGCCGTGCGCATTCATCTGCACAAGATTATTCCTTTCGGTGCCGGACTTGGAGGCGGGTCGTCCGATGCGGCATTTATGCTGAAGGCCCTGAACGAGTATTTTGACTTGCACCTGGGTATCTCTCGACAGGTCAGGTATGCGGCCATGTTAGGCAGTGATTGTCCGTTTTTTATCCGAAACCGGCCTGCGTTTGCCTCCGGGAAGGGGGAGGTGCTGGAGGAATCAGACTTGTCGCTGAAAG
>X301_European_Hare__coassemble_1341_pt1 | contig 13308 bp, 8 predicted proteins | sample X301_European_Hare__metabat2_high_PE_017 | metagenome-assembled genome bin X301_European_Hare
TGTGAGTATGGCTGTTGAACAGATTATTATTCTTACCTTTGCAGCCGGTTCAAAATAATGTCTAATTTACTAGATTGAAAAATTTGTTTTATGTCAGAAGAACAGAATGAAATGCAGTTGGAAGCTGCGGAAAAGAAAGAGGAGAACGTAGCTCCGGCTGCGGAAGAAAACGTGGAGAACGTAGCTCCGGCCACGGAAAAGAAAGAGGAGAACGTGGCTCCGGCCGCTGCCGGACAGGATGATGACTTTGATTGGGATGCCTATGCCAACGATGCCGTCATGGATGAATCCGAGAGGGAGGAGCTTACCAGGAAATATGCCGAAACGCTTTCCAAGGTGGAGGAAAAGGAGGTTGTCGAGGGTACGGTTATCTCCATGAACAGGAGGGAAGTGGTGGTAAACATCGGCTATAAGTCGGACGGTGTCATTCCCCTGAATGAATTCCGCTACAACCCCGATCTGAAGGTTGGGGACAAGGTGGAAGTTTATGTGGAGGCACAGGAGGACAAGAAGGGTCAGCTGACGCTTTCTCACAGACAGGCTCTCGCCCTGCGCAGCTGGGACCGTGTGAACGAGGCCCTGGAGAAGGACGAGGTTATCAAAGGTTATGTAAAATGCCGCACCAAGGGAGGTATGATTGTCGATGTGTTCGGAATCGAGGCTTTCCTGCCGGGTTCGCAGATTGATGTGAAGCCGATTCGCGACTATGATGTATATGTCGGCAAGACAATGGAATTCAAGGTGGTGAAAATCAACCAGACGTTCAGGAACGTTGTAGTGTCGCACAAGGCGCTGATCGAGGCAGAACTCGAGCAGCAGAAGAAGGAAATCATCTCCAAGCTGGAGAAGGGACAGGTTCTTGAGGGAACCGTCAAGAATATCACTTCTTACGGTGTGTTTATCGACCTCGGCGGAGTGGACGGACTGATTCATATCACGGACCTGTCATGGGGACGGGTGAATCACCCCAGCGAGATTGTAAGTCTTGACCAGAAGCTGAATGTGGTGATTCTCGATTTTGACGATGAGAAGAAGAGGATTGCCCTCGGTCTGAAGCAGCTGACCCCGCATCCGTGGGATGCGCTGAGCGCGGATTTGAAGGTCGGTGACAAGGTAAAGGGCAAGGTTGTGGTGATGGCCGACTACGGTGCGTTTGTGGAAATCGCTCCCGGAGTGGAGGGATTGATACATGTTTCCGAAATGTCATGGTCGCAGCACCTGCGTTCCGCCCAGGATTTCCTGAAGGTGGGCGACGAGGTGGAGGCCGTGATATTGACACTTGACCGTGAGGAGCGGAAGATGTCTCTCGGAATCAAGCAGCTGAAGGCCGATCCGTGGCAGAATATCGAGGAGAAATACGGTGTCGGTACAAAGCATACCGCCATTGTGCGTAACTTCACCAATTTCGGTGTGTTCGTGGAGATCGAGGAGGGTGTGGACGGACTGATCCATATCTCCGACCTGTCGTGGACGAAGAAGGTGAAGCACCCGGCCGAGTTTACCAAAATCGGGGATTCGATTGATGTGGTGGTGCTGGAAATCGACAAGGATAACCGCCGCCTGAGTCTGGGTCACAAGCAGCTTGAGGAGAATCCGTGGGATGTGTTCGAGACTATCTTCACGGTGGACTCCATACACGAGGGTACCATTATAGAGTTTTTCGACAAGGGGGCCGTGGTCGCTCTGCCATACGGTGTCGAGGGCTTTGCCACTCCGCGTCATCTGGTGAAGGAGGACGGAACCCAGGCCAAGCTGGACGAGAAGCTGGAATTCAAGGTGATAGAGTTCAACAAGACAGCCAAACGGATTATCGTTTCGCATTCGCGGGTGTATGAGGATGCCAGGAAGGCGGGCGAAAAGGCACGGAAGAATGCCGAGGACAAATCGACGAGAAAGGCCGTGAAGCTGGTTAAGGACAAACTTGAAAAGACCACTTTGGGGGATATCTCCGAGTTGGCCGCACTGAAGGAACAGATGGTTGCCGATGCAGCAGCGGCAAAGACCGCGGATTCTCCGGAATCATAAACTGCAGAAGATGAAGTTTGAGCTGACCATATTGGGGTCCGGTTCTTCCATACCGACTGCAGACAGAAATTCCGCCGCTCAGGTACTCAATGTGCTTGGGCGGCATTTTCTTATCGACTGTGCCGAGGCGACCCAGCACAGGTTGAGGCTTTTCCACGTGCCGTACAATAGGATAAACCATATTTTCATATCCCATCTGCACGGCGACCATTTCTACGGACTGATGGGTTTCCTGTCCACCCTTTCCCTGCAGGGACGCAGGGGGGAGATGCATATCTATGCCGATTCCCGTTTGCAGGAGCTCATTGGGATGCAGCTGAAAATCATGCGGGGGCATTTCCTGTTTCCGATTGTCTTTCATGCACTGGGCCGTGAGGAGGAGGTGATCTATGAGGACAAGGTGGTGAGGGTCTCCTCATTTCCCTTGAAGCATCGTTGCGAGGCTCCGGTCTGCGGGTTCCTGTTCCGTGAGAAGGAACGGGAGCGGACGATTCTGAAGGATATGGTGGAGGAGTGGAAGATTCCGGTTGCCTTCATGCAGCATTTGAAAAAGGGCGCCGATTATGTCACTCCTTCGGGGGAAATTGTCGCAAACTGCCGGCTGACGGCACCGCCGCCCCTTCCGCGTTCGTATGCCTATATGACGGATACCATTTTCAGGGAGGAGTTTGCCGGTTTTGTGCAGGGGGTGAGTCTGTTGTATCATGAGGCGACTTACGGCAGGGAGGAGGAGGCGCTGGCGAGGGAATGCTATCACAGTACTGCGGAACAGGCTGCCCGGCTGGCAAAGGCCGCGGGTGCGGGGAAGTTGCTCCTGGGTCATTTTTCGGCACGTTACAGGAATCCGGGATGCCTGTTGCCTGAAGCCAGGGCCGTTTTTCCGGAGAGCTATATATGTTCGGACGGGGATGTGTACGGGATTCCTGCGCAGAAGAGGCAGGAGAGGGCATGCGGATGCACAGGGTGTTTTTAAAATATTATTTTCAGTCATGAACCATTTGGTAATCATGGCCGGAGGGGTGGGAAGCCGTTTCTGGCCTGTGAGTACGCCTATGAAGCCCAAGCAGTTTATCGATGTGTTGGGTACGGGGAGGACGCTTTTGCAGATGACGGCGGATCGGTTCCGGGGAATCTGTCCGGCGGAAAACGTGTGGGTCGTCACTTCGGTGAACTACCGGGAGATAGTGAGGGAGCAGCTTCCGGATATTCCCGAATCGAATATTCTCCTTGAGCCGTGCATGCGGAATACGGCTCCATGCATAGCCTATGCGGCGTGGAAAATAAAGATGAGGGATGCGGGGGCGAATCTTGTCGTTTCCCCTGCCGATCATTTCGTTGCCGATACCGCGGAATTCGGACGTGTCATCCGGGAGGGATTGAAGTTTGTGGAGGGCGGGAATCATATTCTGACGATAGGGATGTGCCCTTCGCGTGCGGAAACGGGGTACGGCTACATAAAGGTCAGGACAGTGCCGGAAATGCGGGAGAAAATCCTCGAGGTGGAGGGATTCCGGGAGAAGCCGGATTTGCAGACGGCACGCGGATATGTCGGGGAGGGCGGCTATTATTGGAATGCGGGGATTTTCCTCTGGAGTGCGGGGACTTTGGAAAAGGCTTTCAGGAGATATTGTCCGGAAATTGCCGCTCTGTTCGATTCTTTGGACGGGATGATGTATACGGAGGGGGAGCAGGAGGGCATTGACAGGATATTTCCGGAATGTCCGAATATATCCATCGATTATGCCGTTATGGAAAAGGCCGGGAATATTTACGTTTTCCCGGCGGATTTCGGCTGGTCGGACCTGGGTACGTGGGGCTCCCTGTATGAGCGGTTGCCCAAGGATGCCGACGGGAATGCGGTCGTGGGCGGGAATGTCCGGATGCTGGAGAGCCACGGATGTATAGTCAGGGTTGGCGGGGAGAGGACAGTCGTTCTGCAGGGACTGGAGGATTGTATCGTTGCCGAAGAGAATGGGGTGATGCTGGTCTGCAGGAAGGCCGATGAACAGAGAATCAAGGAGTTCTCGTGCGGCGTGTGAGCGGCGTGGAGATGCCGGTGTCCGGTTGTGCGGCAGGGTGCGTATTGCGGAAGATTTTGGGCGCAATTATTTTTAGTGTAGGAGTTTTTGCATTACCTTTGTGTTTTGTGGAGACGGACGGGTGCCGGCAATCGGAACGGCACAATATGTACGGGCCGGAATATTCCGGGTTGAAATGAAAAATCGGAAATCAATGGGTTTGAATGATATTTTAAAGAGTCTGTTCGGAAACAAGTCCGACAGGGATATGAGAGAACTGATGCCGGTTGTGGCTCAGGTGAACGGAGAGTGGGAAAAGGTGAGGAAGTTGAGCCATGACGAATTGCGGGAGGCCGCAGCCGGGTTGAAGAGGGAGGTCCGCGAATATGTAAGGCAGGAGGAGGAGGAGATTGCTTCCCTGAAAAGGAAGATAGAGGAGGAAAGACCTTCCATCGAGGAACGCGAGGAGATATACGGGCGTATCGACGGCATAGAGGAGCAGATAGACAAGAAGGTGGAGGAGATTCTCTCCGCGCTTATGCCGCGGGCTTTCGCCATCATGAAGGATACTGCCCGCAGGTTTAAGGAGAACAGGGAGATTGTGGTCCGGGCCAGTGCGTTCGACCGGGATTTGGCTGTGAATCATGATTTTGTGGAGATTGACGGTGACGATGCCGTCTATTTCAATTCCTGGATTGCAGGAGGGAACGAGGTGACCTGGGATATGGTACACTATGACGTGCAGCTTATAGGCGGTGCCGTCCTGCATCAGGGGAAAATAGCCGAAATGGCCACCGGTGAGGGAAAGACGTTGGTGGCAACCCTGCCGGTGTTCCTGAATGCCTTGAGCGGCCGTGGCGTGCATGTGGTGACGGTAAACGATTATCTTGCAAAGCGTGACTCTGAGTGGATGGGGCCTTTGTATATGTTCCACGGGTTGTCGGTGGATTGTATCGACAAGCACCAGCCAAACTCCCGGGAGCGTAGAAATGCATATATGGCGGACATCACTTTCGGTACGAACAATGAGTTCGGCTTCGATTATCTGCGTGACAATATGGCTGTCCATCCTGAGGATCTGGTGCAGAGGAAGCATAATTTTGCCATCGTGGATGAGGTGGACTCGGTGCTGATAGACGATGCCCGTACTCCCCTGATTATTTCGGGTCCCGTGCCTAAGGGGGATGACCAGATGTTTGGCGAGTACAAGCCGAGGGTGGAACGGCTGGTGAGAATGCAGCAGGAGCTGGTGATGAGGATATTCAAGGAGGCCAGGGAGCTTCTCGGGAGCGATGATGCGAAGAAACGGAAGGAGGGGGGAGTGCTGCTGTTGAGGGCGCACAAGGGATTGCCAAAATATAAGCCTTTGATAAAATTCCTGAGCGAGGAGGGAAACAAGGCCATTCTCATCAAGACGGAGAATGAGTATATGCAGGAAAACAACCGCAGGATGCCTGAGATTACCGATCCGCTCTATTTTGTGATTGACGAGAAGCTGAACTCCATCGAGCTGACCGACAAGGGGCATGATACGCTGACGGCTGCCGGGGAGGATCCGGGATTTTTTATCCTGCCGGATATCGGCGGCGAGATAGCTGAAATCGAGAAGACGGTGAAGGATGAGAACGAGAAGTTGGCGAAAAAGGACGAGCTTATCCAGAATTATGCCATGAAGTCGGAGCGGGTGCATACTGTCAGCCAGTTGCTTAAGGCATATACCTTGTTCGAGAAGGACGTGGAGTATGTGGTGCTGGAAAATAAGGTGAAGATTGTGGACGAGCAGACAGGCCGTATCATGGAGGGAAGAAGATATTCCGACGGTTTGCATCAGGCGATAGAGGCCAAGGAGGGTGTGAAGGTGGAGGCGGCGACGCAGACATTTGCGACGATTACCTTGCAGAACTATTTCCGTATGTATCACAAATTGGCGGGTATGACCGGTACCGCCGAGACGGAGGCCGGGGAGTTCTGGGATATCTACAAGCTGGATGTGGTGGTAATCCCTACAAACAAGCCTGTGATCCGTACGGATGCCAATGATTTTGTGTACAAGACGAAGCGTGAAAAATACAATGCCGTAATCGAGGAGATTGTCAGGTTGGTGGGGTTGGGACGGCCGGTGCTGGTGGGTACCACTTCGGTGGAGGTGTCCGAATTGCTGAGCCGCATGTTGAAGTTGAGAGGTATAAAACACAATGTGCTGAACGCCAAACTGCACCAGCGGGAGGCGGAGATTGTGGCAGAGGCCGGACAGTCGAAGACCGTGACCATAGCCACCAATATGGCAGGTCGTGGTACGGACATAAAGTTAAGTCCTGAGGTGCGTGCTGCGGGGGGTCTGGCAATCATAGGTACGGAGCGTCACGAATCCCGGCGTGTGGACAGGCAGTTGCGCGGACGTGCCGGACGGCAGGGAGACCCCGGGTCATCGCAGTTTTTCGTGTCCCTGGAAGATGATTTGATGCGTCTGTTCAGTTCGGAGCGGATAATCCGGGTGATGGACCGTCTGGGGCACCAGGAAGGGGATGTCATCCAGCATTCCATGATTACAAAATCGATAGAACGGGCGCAGAAAAAGGTGGAGGAGAACAATTTCGGCATACGGAAGCGGCTGCTGGAGTATGACGATGTAATGAACTCCCAGCGGACGGTCATTTACAAGCAGCGCCGCCAGGCGTTGATGGGGGAGCGTATAGGCGTGGCCGTTGCCAACAACACCTATGACGTGTGTGAGTCCATCGTTGCGGAGTTTCATCCGGTCAATGATCCCGATGGGTTCCGCATGGAGGTGTTGAGGGTGTTGTCCGTGGATTTCAGGATTGAGCCTGAGGATTTCAAGAAGAGCCGTCCTGAGGAGCTGACGGAAAAGCTGTACAGATATGTGCGGGAGGCCTACCGGCGCAAGGTGGAGACGATAGCGGAGCAGGCATGGCCGGTGATAGAGAAAATCTATGAAACCCGCAAGGATGTGTTCAAGAATATCGGGGTTCCTTTCACGGACGGCGTAAGGCTCTACAATGTGGTCGCCGATCTGGAGAAGGCCTACCGTACCAAGGGTGAGGATCTGATGCGCTCGTTTGAGAAGACGGTTATTCTGGCTCATATAGATGATGCCTGGAAGGAGCACCTGCGTGAGATGGACGACCTGAAGCAGTCGGTGCAGAATGCCACCTACGAGCAGAAGGATCCTTTGCTGATATATAAATTCGAGTCCTACAATCTGTTCAAGTCCATGGTGGACAAGATCAACAGGGGAATGGTGTCGACTCTGATGAAGGGAAGGATTCCCGTTCAGGAACCGGAGCGTGTCCGGGAGGCCGAGCAGAGGCGCACCGATCTGAGCGGAATGCGGGAGAGCCGTTCGGAGGCGCAGGCCGCTGCAGGTGCGGCGAACCGTGTGACTCCGCGCCATCAGGAGCCGGTAAAGGTGGGCCCCAAGGTGGGACGCAACGATCCTTGTCCTTGCGGAAGCGGGCTGAAGTATAAGAATTGCCACGGAAAAAACCAATGACGGAATGATGTTGGAACTGTTTGTCAACTGGGATGTGAGTCCCGAAATTTTCAATATCGGCGGAATATCCGTGCGATATTACGGGCTTTTGTTTGCCCTGGCTTTCGTACTCGGCTACAAGGTGGAGAAAAGGATGTTCGTGTCGGAGGGGATTCCCATGGCGTGGCTTGACAAGCTGTGGCTGTATGTGGCCATTGCCACCATTGTCGGTGCGAGGTTGGGCCACTGCATTTTTTATGACTGGGACTATTACAGCGCGCATCCGTTGGAGATGGTGCTGCCGGTGCGTTTCGAGCCCCGTTTCAAATTCACCGGATATCAGGGGCTGGCGAGTCACGGTGCTGCCATAGGCATAATTGCAGGGTTGTGGTATTACTCCCGGAAGGTCAGCAGGAAGTCCGTATTCTGGATTCTTGACCGTGCGGTGATTCCGATTGCCCTTGCGGGTTTTTTCATCAGGACGGGGAATCTGATGAACTCGGAGATAGTGGGGTTGCCGACAACCCTGCCCTGGGGTTTCCGGTTTATCCATTCCGGTCTGGAGGATCCGGCTCTTCCGCGTCATCCGGCGCAGCTGTATGAGGCAGTCTGTTATCTGGCAATCTTTTTTGTCCTTATGTATCTCTATTGGCGCACTAAGGTAAGGGAGAATATGGGCTTCATCTTCGGGGCTTTTCTTGCCCTTGTCTTCACGGCACGGTTCATTATCGAGTTTGCCAAGGAGAACCAGGAGCCGTGGGAAGCCGGAATGTCGCTGAATATGGGACAGATTCTAAGTATACCTTTCGTTCTGGCGGGTCTTTTTATGTTGTGGTACAGCCGCAGATTGCCTGACAGAAAATGAGGGATTGCAGGATGCCGGATTGCCCCGGATTGCCGGAAAAAGGAAAAAGCTCCCATGGCGGGAGCTTTTTATATGATGTTCCGTTCCACATCAGAGCTTCGGTCCGGCAGTCACCAGTGCCTTTCCGGCTTCGTTCCCTTCAAATTTCCTGAAGTTCTTGATAAAGCGTTCTGACAGATCCCTGGCCTTGGCCTCCCATTCGGCTGCATTGGCGTAGGTGTCGCGCGGATCCAGGATACCCGGGTTGACACCCGGCAGTTCCGTCGGCACTACAAACTCAAAGTAAGGAATGGTCTTGGTCGGGGCCTTGTCAATGGAGCCGTTCAGGATGGCGTCGATGATACCGCGCGTATCTTTGATGGAAATACGTTTGCCCGTCCCGTTCCAGCCTGTGTTCACCAGATAGGCCTTGGCACCCGATTTCTCCATTTTCTTTACCAGCTCTTCCGCATACTTTGTCGGGTGCAGCGACAGGAATGCGGCACCGAAACAGGCGGAGAAGGTGGGTGTCGGTTCGGTGATACCCCGCTCCGTACCGGCCAGTTTTGCCGTAAAGCCGGACAGGAAATAATATTTGGTCTGTTCCGCATTCAGAATCGATACCGGAGGCAATACACCGAAGGCGTCGGCAGACAGGAAAATCACCTGCCGGGCGGCGGGAACCTTGGATACCGGTTTTATGATATTCTTGATGTGATAGATAGGATAGGAAACACGGGTGTTTTCAGTAACCGACTTGTCGTTGAAGTCGATTTTCCCGCTGCCGTCGACGGTCACGTTTTCCAGCAGGGCATCGCGCGTGATGGCGTTGTAGATATCAGGTTCGCTTTCCTTATCCAGATTTATTACCTTGGCATAACATCCGCCTTCATAGTTGAATACGCCTTCATCGTCCCAGCCGTGTTCGTCGTCGCCTATCAGCAGACGCTTCGGGTCGGTGGACAGGGTGGTTTTTCCGGTTCCCGACAATCCGAAGAAAATGGCTGTATTCTTGCCCTCCAGGTCGGTATTGGCCGAACAGTGCATGGAGGCGATTCCGCGCAGCGGGTTCAGATAGTTCATGATGGAGAAAATCCCCTTTTTCATTTCACCGCCGTACCAGGTGTTGAGAATCACCTGCTCGGAACTCTTCAGGTTGAATACGGTTGCCGTTTCAGAATTCAAACCCAGTTCCTTGTAGTTTTCCACCTTTGCTTTGGCTGCATTGAAAGAGACGAAGTCCGGCTCTCCATAGTCGGCCAGTTCTTCCTCGGTGGGGCGGATGAACATGTTCTTCACGAAATGTGCCTGCCATGCCACTTCCATTATGAAGCGCACTTTCAGCCTGGTACCCTCATTTGCTCCGCAGAAGGTGTCGACGACATACAGCTTCTTGCCTGACAGTTCCTTTACCGCTTTCGCTTTCAGGGCGTTCCAGGCTTCTTCAGAACAGGGCTTGTTGTCGTTTTTATATTCGTCAGAAGTCCACCATACAGTGTCTTTACTGGCTTCGTTCATTACAAAAAATTTATCCTTGGGAGAACGGCCGGTATAGATACCTGTCATCACGTTTACGGCTCCCAACTCTGTCAACTGACCTTTTTCGTAATCGGTCAGAGATGGATCGGTTTCGGCTTTGAACAGCTCTTCGTAAGACGGATTGTGAACAATCTCCTTCACATCCGTGATGCCATACTTGCTTAAATCTAATTTTGACATGATTGTAATTTATGTTAAACTTCGATTGATACCTTTTTTCCGCAATCTAAGCACAAATGTAAGAAAGTTTTCTTATCCCGGGCTTTTCCGGTGCCATCAAACTTTATATTTAACATTTATTAAATGTCAAGGCGGTGTCTTTCTGCGATAATCCGCACATATTTCTCCCGGTAGTTGCGCCGGACAATATGGCGGAAAAGGGGAAGCTCTATCTTACTTCCATCCTTATACACAATGATATGCCTGGCGACTGCCGCAAGCAGTGCGGTCTGGCGGTAGGGAATGTCGCTGTCTTTCCACTCCTCCGCCAGGAGCGGCAGACCGGGATGTCTGTAGAGAAAAAGTGAGCCGAAATATTCTGCCACTTCAAAATTCAGGCAGTTCTGAACCAATTGCATAATTATTTCCTTATCCGCATCTGCGGGCAACAGCATGCAGGCCATAATCTGCTCTTCTCTCCTCCGGGTGTTCCAAAGCAAGAGGGCAAGTTGCAGATTGGCCTCGTAATGCGAGCCCAATTCTTTAAGGGACACATAGCTTGCACCTGTCTGATGGCTTGTGTCCACTCCCATCGTCTTCAGGCTATCGATGACGTCTCCGTTCTGAAGACGGCGGATCTGCAGTAGAATCTTCCGGTAGTCTGCCTCCGTTTTTTTGTCAATTATCGTATATTCCATCCTCTACGATGAACTTTGTCACAGGTGTGCCGGCAAAAGTAAAAAATGTTTTTGTTTTAATGAATGTTTTTCCTAACATTGCCACCCGAAAGTATAAATAGTGTTTATGAAATCGTATATGAGAAAGTCGATAGTTTTGGTGATTGTCTGTTGTCTGACAGTTCCGGTCTTCGGTCAAATGGCCGATTTCAAAAAAGCCGAAAAGTTCAGAAAGATTGCCCTTGAAGTGGGAAGTTTGAGGGTGTATCCTCATTTCCTGAAGGATAGGGACCAATTCTGGTTCAGTTACCGGACAGGTGAAGGCACCCGGTGGTATTTTGTGGATCCGGCAAAAAAAAGCAGGCGGTTGCTGTTTGACAATGAGTATATGGCACAGGAGTTGACCAAAATCACAACGAAGCCGTATTCCACGAAATCGTTGCCGCTTAAGAATATGGAGTTCAAGAAGGATGGGAGGACTCTGAAGTTTGCCGTCGACGAATTCAATTATGAATATGATATAGAATCGCGGGTGCTTACGCAGAAGGATTCGGTCAGGACACCGAAAGAGGAGAGCCGGTGGGGAATCTATTCACCGGACAGCACTCATATCTTATTTGCAAAAAGACACAATCTCTACCTGATGAAGGTCGGAGATAAGGATTCCGTTGAAATCCGGCTCACCGACGACGGCGAACCTTTCAATTCCTATGCCAGAAACGAAAGGGATACCGGCAGTAAAAGGAGTTTGCCGTCAGCCGGCTGGTTCAAGGATTCCAAAAGGCTCTACGCGGTAAGGTCGGACAACCGCAAGGTGAAGGATTTGTGGGTAATCAATGTTCTGGCGGAGCGGCCTAAACTGGAGGAGTACCGTTATACCATGCCCGGCGACAAGGAGGTCACACAGCAGGAACTTTTTGTCTTTGACGTGGATAGCCTGAAACAGGTGAAGATTGCCGCTGGAAAATGGCAGGATCAGTCGATTGAGGTTTTACATGCAGGTAAAAATTCGGACAGGATTTATTTCCAGCGTAAAAGAAGGACCTGCGATGAAATAGATATTTGCTGTGCCGATACAAGAACGGGGGAGTGCAAGGTGCTGATAAATGAAAAGTCCAGGCCTTATTTCAATGAGGATCTGTTCCATCTGTCGGTATTGGAAGAAGGGAAGGATCTAATCTGGTGGTCGGAGCGCACCGGATGGGGTCATTTTTATCATTACGATGGAGAGGGGAATCTCAGGAATGCAATCACCTCCGGAAACTGGGTTGCGGGCAAGATGATAAAGATAGACACTGTCGGACGACTTATCTATTTCGAGGGCTATGGACGTGAAAAGGACAGGAATCCCTATTATGCCGGCGTTTATAAGGCGAGTCTGGACAAGGAGGGCGTGATGCCGCTGACTCCTGAGGATGCCAACCATAAGGTGGAGATGCCTGAATCCGCAAAGTATATGGTGGATAATTTTTCCAGAGTGGATCTGGAGCCCCGTTCAGTCCTGCGTGACAATAACGGGAACATACTGATGGAACTGGCAAGGCCTGATCTGAAGCGCATTTACGAAGCGGGATGGAGGATGCCTGAACGGTTTACGGTGAAGGCAAGGGACGGAGTAACTGATTTGTATGGGGTGATGTGGAAACCCGTAGATTTTGATTCCACGAAAAAATACCCTATTATCTCCTATGTCTATCCTGGGCCGCAGACCGAGGCTGTTCCTTTCGATTTCACGGTCAGCGGTGCCTATAACATGGCGTTGGCCCAGGTAGGATTCGTAGTGGTGAATTTCGGGCATCGTGGGGGAAGCCCCATGAGGGAGAAATGGTATCACACCTATGGATATGGAAATCTGCGCGATTATGCCCTGGCAGACGACAAATATGGCATTGAACAGCTTGCCGACCGTTATCCGTATATCGATCTGGCGAAGGTGGGCATTTTCGGACATTCCGGAGGGGGATTCATGTCTACAGCCGCGCTGTGTGCTTATCCGGATTTCTATACAGCCGCCGTTTCTTCTTCCGGCAATCACGATAATAACATCTATAATTTGTGGTGGGGAGAGACTCATCATGGAGTGACAGAGGAGAAAAAGACGGTCAGGGATTCCGTCAATGGAGAGCATGAAGTCAGCACATTCAAAAGCAGGATTCCCACGAATGCCGAACTTGCCCGCAATTTCAAGGGTTATCTGCTGTTGGTCACCGGAGATATGGATGACAACGTACACCCCGGAAACACTCTCCGTATGGCCAACGCGTTGATACAGGCCGGGAAAAATTTCGATTTGGTGGTTTTGCCTGGGCAAAGACACGGATATCAGTACAGGGCGGATGAATTCTATCAGAGGAAAATGTGGTTCCATTTCGCAAAATATTTGTTGGGGGACTTCTCCGGTGACCTGTTTTACGAGATAGACGGGTTTGACCGCCGTCACTGAGATAAGACAAGCAAAAGGTTGGCTGGAACAAGTAGGCAAATAGCCGATAAAATAGGCACGTACAGACAGTAATGTAATTTTTATGATTACATCTCCGAGGACACCCGGAAGGA
>X301_European_Hare__coassemble_1343_pt1 | contig 13286 bp, 9 predicted proteins | sample X301_European_Hare__metabat2_high_PE_017 | metagenome-assembled genome bin X301_European_Hare
CTTCATGCCTGTGAAAAAAGTCTCAGTTCGAATTGTCCGCAAATCCCTATCTTGTCATCTTTGATGGCGATTGCCGCAAGGATATCGTCATGGGAGCCGGCCTTTTCGATGCAGACGGGAATGTCTTCCACGGTTTGAATCATATTGGCAAAGGCGGTTGCATAGGTGTCTGCAAGAAGGGTATCCCTGCAGATAATCATGACAGCGTCGGCTTTCCCGAGACTCAGCGAGGGGCCTACCGTACCGGAGGAGGTGCAGATTCCCAGGGGACTCTCCGCCGATTCTATATGAAGGCCCGTTTTTTCGGACAGGGGGGAGTTCCCTGCAAACACGGAGATATCTATATCTTCGTCAATATCGGCATATATGTCGCCCCCGTTTTCTACCATCACTTCCGTCAGTCCGAATTTTTCTTTCAGGTGTTTGCCTGTTTTCTGGGCTATGGCTCCGGCAACGGCACTCATCGGGCCTATTCCGCTCTGTCGTGCGGCAGCCGACATCTCCTGAAAGATTGCCGGCGACTCCGGTCCGGCATCATAGGGAACCATCGAGCGTGCATAGCCCGGATTCCGGAGAATCCAGGCATCCATCCCTGCCCGGAGACCGGACACATACCGGCGGGCATAGCCGGGAATCGCAGGATTCCAGCATGCACGGTTTACGCCTATGCAAAGGTCGGTTTCCTTGTGTTTTACGAGGAAATGCACCCAGCGGTCCTGCCTGAAATGGCTGCGGTATGTTCTGTCGATGTAGTCCATAGCTTTTTTATCTGCGGAGTCCGGCCAAGGTCCGTCTGCGGGCCTACCCTGCAAATTCGATGCGGAAAAGTTTCAGCGGGCAGGCTTTGAGACACAGTTTGCAGGCAATGCATTTTTCCGGATTGAATTTCAGTTTCCAATCGGGTGCGCTGATGGTCAGGGCATGCGAGAAGCATGACGAGACACACATCCCGCAGTCAGTGCAGAGAGTCTCGTCGTAGGATACCTTGCTGGACACGGGACTTACGGTTACCCCGCATTCCGTGAGGTAGTCAATGCCCTGTTCGAGTTTGTCCTCATCCGCATCGAGTTCGACGAGCAGGTTGCCCGATTTCCCGGCCTGTATTTCGGCTTTCAATATGTTGATCCGGATATCATAGAGCTTCACCAGTTCGTAGGTCAGAGAACGGTCGGTGGCATCTACGGGAAAGGATAATATGACTTTTTTTATCATGGTGTTTTGATTTTCATGGTAATACGGATTTTATGGCTGGCTTACTCTTCACTTTTCAGTCCTTTAAGGCAGGTACCGGACGGCATCGGGCGTACCGGTTCTGTGAGCAGGAAGCTGCCTTCTTGAATCCGGCTTTTCAACAGACCGGCAATTTCGCGGGCTTTGGCAAGACTGGACAGCGGAGCCGTGCGTGTTTTGTGTCCGTTGATTTCGATGTACCCGCTATGCAGGGCTGCATAGTTGGTGGTACATAGAATCTGATTGCCGTTGCCATAGTCCAGGACGTTCGTTTCGATCTGTTCGTTCCGGATGGAGACACGCATGGCGAGGTCCTCGTCCAGGACGGGGATGGGGACTCCGATACCCACGTACAGCGTGGTGCCGTATTTCTCGATGTAGGCACCCCGCAGGTAGCGGCTGTCCATCTGTTTCAAATCACCGGCAACGGCCATGGTGCGGGCGCTTCCGATGGGAATCCCGTATTTGTTGACGGGTCTGGAGGTGTTGAACTGCGTGCCGTTCCATGTGACATAACCGTCGGTGCCGCAAAGGAATATATGTGTTCCGAGACCGATTGTCCTGCATTCGGGGTCGTTCAGCATCGGAGACAGCTCACCGGCCGAGCTGTAGGACGCATTCCTCATTTTCGGAAGCAGTATGCCCATATAGGTATATTTTATCTGGTCGGTGCTGTTCGTGGCTACATTGTAATTTTGGTAGCAGTTGCGGGGATTGTAGAGTATCGCTTCGTTTATGCTATCTTTGTCGATGGTGGTTTTGATGTGTTTGCGTGGATAACAGTCTGTTCCCTTGCCCCAGGCTTCCAGGGTGATTTTCTTGCCGTTTACCAGGTCCTCGATAATATGTCCGCCTCCATAAGCGGGGGATGAGGGGTTGCAATCCGTAGCTCCGACATAGGTGTCGACGGCAGCCAGACCTCCGCATACGCGTACTCCGTTAAGCTCGATTTTTTCCATACGTATAGGAGGGTCGGAATGGCCGAAGTTCAGGAATGCTCCCGAAGAACACATGGCTCCAAAGGTGGCGGTGGTTACAACGTCCACTTTTTTTGCGATATCCTTGACAGATATGCTTTTGGATAGTTCTGACACCTCCTCGGCCGTCAGTACTACTGCCGTTCCTTTTTTAATTTTTTCGTTAATCTCAGCGTATGTTTTCATATATTTTCCGTTAATTCTTTGTTAAATATAAAGCGGGAAGCCGGACACGTGCAAAAAATCAGTCACAACGGTTGCGGATGACCGGCCCGAAAGGCATGTATGTCCGTATCTTGCAGGTACAACTGCCAACGACTATATAATGAAAGCAATCAGCGCATACGGCGCATATCCATTGAAGAGACCAAAATGGAGAAAAATTTCAGCTTCCGGTTCAAACGAACGGCGGCACAAGATAAAGTGTCCGATTTTTTCATCTTTTTTTGTTTAAAATTATAACTCCTGTCATCAGGGCGGGTTTTGGCACCTTTCGGAAATCCGGAGGTTGTCGGAGTTTCATTGAGCCCAGTCTCTCAACTCCTCTTTATAATTCAAACAATCTTTCTTAGGGATTGAATTGACGCTGCAAAGGAAAAAAATATAATCTGAAAAAACAAATCCACGGACGGAAAAATTTTCGGCCGTGGATCCGGACTGCCATTCCGGTATTCTGCCGGACGGGAGAGGGCGGACAGCTTTTCCGTCACGACAGATATATTCCCCCGTGTGGATTAAATGATTTTCAGGCCGAGGGTGAAATTGAAGGAACGGGGTGACTTTATATTATGACCGGGATCTTTGAACGCTTTCTCGTAGTTGATGTCGAAAGCCAGTTTCCAGAGGTCGATGCCGACTCCTATCCTCCCGTGCCAGTAGGTGTTATCGACGGTTACATCATCCCCCAGGCGTTTCATGTTCTTGATTCTACCCGTCGAAAACACCGGACCGATGAAGGTCCTGAGCTGGAACAGGGAAAGGTCGAGAACCTGGAATCCTAACATCAGGGGAATATCAAGGGTGTTCATTTTCAGGTCCACGTTATTTTCTTCTTCACCGTGGGAATTACGTTTGACGGTGCTTTTTTTATGTGAGAAGTTCAGAGACGGTTCCAGATAGAGTTTCCCCATATTGATCCGCATGAACCCTCCAAGTGTAAATCCGGAGTTGGTCTTTGTGCCGTTTGAGGAAAAGATGTCCCTCACTTTAATACGGTTGTTGGATACACCTCCGTGAATACCAAAGGTGACGGGTAGTTGTGCCATGGCCCCAATTCCCCAAAAACATACCAATGTAGCTAATAACAGTTTTTTCATTTGTACAGGTTAAATAGGTTTCTAATTTTCAGTCTTTTAATTACTTGCCTTTGTTTTCCTCCGGAATTCCGACAACACTATCCCCGCAGCCACTCCCACATTCAGTGATTCTGTCTTTCTTTCGTCTGTGGAAAAACGCGGGATTGTCAGCTTAAAGTCGGTCATCCGCTCAATTTCTTCCGAAATTCCTTTGCCTTCGTTTCCCATCACAATCACCCCTTTTCCGTACAGGGGAGAGCCATATATGTTTTCCCCATCCAAAAACGTGCCAAAAACTGGATAGTTTTCATTTTTCAGTTCCTTCAGCACCGCCGGCAGCTCTACATAGAATGTCTTTACCCTGAAAATGGCTCCCATACTGGCCTGTACACATTTGGAATTATACACTCCGGCACATTTCCGGTCGCACAGGATGTGGTGTACGCCGAACCAGTCGGCAACCCGCAGTATCGTACCGAGATTGCCCGGATCCTGAATTCCGTCGAGGGCAATGGTGAGGTTTTCTTCAATCTCTTCTGGATGGAATGTATATGCGGGAATTTCTGCCAGTGCGATGACATCGGGCGGGGACTGAAAGCCGGAAACTTTGCCCATCTCCTTTTCCCCGGCTTCCGTCACCTGTATGCCGGGGAAAGTCCTGTGTTGTCGTTCAATCCATCCGGATGTCGCGATAATGTCGCGGATTTCAAGTCCGGAAAGCAACAGTTCTCCTACCAGCTTTTCTCCCTCTACTTTAAACAGATTATATCTTTCCCTGAATTTCTTTTTTTCAAGGTTTTGGACTACTTTTGTCAGTTGTTTGCTGAGCATGATATTTTTTTCGGATTCCGTGCAAAAATAGTAACATTTCTGATAATTGGAGAGGCATATCCCATATAAGGTTGTTTTGATTCTTGGTACGTTCCTTTTGTTTGCCGCCTGTTCACCCGCCAGGTATGTGGGGAAGGACGAATATTTGCTCAACCGGGTGAAAGTGAATGTTGAAGACAAGAATATAAGTGCCGCAGAATTAAAGAAGGCTGTTCGTCAGCGTCCGAATACCCGCATTCTGAAGGTGGTGCGTTTCCATCTCGGACTGTATAATCTCAGTGGACGGGACGAACATAAAAGGTTTAACCAGTGGCTGCGCTCTATTGGGGAGGCGCCGGTGATTTACAGTCCTTTTCTGACAGAAAGGAGTGTGGCACAATTGCGGCTCTATCTCAATAACAAGGGCTATTATAATGCAGAAGTGTCTGATAGCGTGTGGTATAAGCGAAAAAAAGCCTATGTGGCCTATACCGTCCGTACCGGCCCGATGACGAATGTCTGTGATATTGCCTTTCGGGTGGACAGTAGTGTCGTGGCAGATGAGCTGACTTTGACGTCACCGCTTTACCGGGATGTATTGGAAGATTCCGTACACACCTTGCTCCGGAAAAATATGCCGCTGGATGTGGGGATACTGGAGGGTGAGAGGGAGCGCATAACCCGGATGCTCCGGGAAAACGGTTATTTCAATTTTTCCAGGAATTTCATTCAGTTTTATGCAGATACGCTTGGGAGCGGACAGTGTGCGAAGGTCATGTTGACGATAGCCGGCAACATGAGGGATAGCCTGGCCTACCGGAAGTACAGGATTGGAAATATCCGTGTCAACATGGATTTCAATCCTTTGGTGATGAATGCTGAGGTTGATTCCACATACGAAAGGACATATTACGGGGAATATGAGGTGCTGTATGACCGGGAGATGAAAATCAGGCCTGGGGTTATTCTGGCGACTGTCCAGTTTGCGAAAGGGGAGTATTATGATGTCCGGAAAGTTGCCGATTCGTATGCCCGTCTGCAGGCTTTGAATCTCTTTAAGTTTGTGAACATCGCCTTCAATGAACGTAATGGGGCGGATACCGTGCCTGTTCTGGATTGCGAAATCCGGCTGACACCGATGAAACGGCAGTCGTACAATGTGTTTCTGGAGGGGACCAACAATTCGGGCAACATTGGTGTGGGAGGGAATTTTTCCTATAATCACAGGAATCTGTTTAACGGGGGAGAAAATCTGACGTTAAGCGTTTGGGGTGCATTGAAAAAGGAAAAATTGAGGGAGAACGAGATATTCAGCACCACCGAGATGGGTGCTGAACTGAAATTGATGACGCCCCAATTCTGGACACCTGTCCTGCGTTTTACCGGATTCAGGAGGGATTTTGCCCCGAAGACTGTGATATCGTTGTCTTATAGCCAGGAGAACACACAGTTTTACCGCCGCTGTATCGCGAGCGCAAAGTTCGGGTATCTCTGGAAACGGGCGAATAGCAAATGGCGGTATGACTTTGACCTGGTGGATTTGAATTACGTCATGATGCCTTCCGTCAATGAGGAATTTATAGGAGGGCTTAGGAATGAATATGTAAAAAGCGCTTACACCGACCATCTGATACTATCGGCGGATTTTTCTACGGTTTATACGGACCAGGTGCTGAATACTCCCGGGAATTTCAATTATTTCAGGGGGAATCTGAAGTCCGCAGGGAATTTTTTGCTGTTGGTGGACAGGGTGTTCGGGAGGAAACGTTTTGTATCGGGAGAGGAGAGCTACCACAAGGCATTAGGTGTGCGGTATGCCCAATTTGTCAAGGCGGACGGGGAGTACCGTTTCAATCACTGCATCGACCGTATCAATACGGTGGTCTATCGTTTGTTTTTGGGTTGCGGTTATCCCTATGGCAACATGAAGGCCTTGCCTTTCGAGGAAGCCTATTATTGCGGCGGGGCTAACGGAATCCGGGCGTGGCAGTCGCGGACATTGGGTCCCGGTGCCTACGTGTCGGAAGATAAATTTCCCAATAATGTAGGGGATTTTAAGTTGGAGGCGAACGTAGAGTATCGTTTCAAGTTGTTCTGGATATTGGAGGGGGCATTGTTTTTGGATGCGGGAAATGTTTGGAACATCAACAGATACGAAAACCGGAACGGCACCGGACTCGGCCGCGATTTTTATAAACAGATTGCCGTAGGTACGGGTATGGGGCTGAGGCTGGATGTCAATTTTTTCCTTCTGCGTTTCGATTTGGGAATCAAGATGTTGAATCCGGCATTGCCTGCCGGCCAGCGTTTTGTCTTGCTGAATCATAACGGAGGTCTGAGAGAATCCGTATTCAATATCGCTATCGGTTATCCGTTTTAGCATCAGGTGTCATGGGAAAGTTGTCTTGGGGAAAATTGATGTCATGTTTTTGTCCGTGAGGTGTTGTTCGTTTCAGTAATTTTAGTAAGTGAGGATTATGTTGTCGGTTATTTTGGAATATGCATCCCTTTTCCTTCAGGTGGCTGCTGCGGCAATTGCAATCAGCATGTTCAAACGCACGAAGTTCAACTCTTCCTGGATATTGATATCGACCGGTTTCCTGCTTATGGCGGTATCCCGTGTCTTTGAGCTTTGGCCGATGATTTATCCTGAAATGGAGGATCAGATGCATATTGTCCGGCGGTGGCTTGCGTTCATCATCTCGTTGGTGTTGTTGGTAGGGGTTTTCTATATCCGCAAGATTTTCCAGTTTATGCGTCATCTGGATAAAATCAGAAGTGAAACGGAGAAACGGGTGCTGGCGGCTGTCATCAGGACCGAAGAGCAGGAAAGGCAGAGGTTTGCCAAGGAACTGCACGACGGATTGGGGCCTTTGCTCAGTGTAATCAAGATGCTGGTGTCGGGTCTCGACGGGAACAATCAGGCGGAGTTGAACGTCAGGATCAAACAGAATCTCCGGCAGGCCGTCGATGAAGCCGTCGATGGGGTGAGGGAGATTTCTGCCAATATAAGTCCGCATATCCTGAATAATTTCGGACTCAAGGATGCCGTTGAGGCGTTTATCAAACGGATGAGGCATGGGGATGATTTCAGGATTTGTTTTACAACCAACCTGCACGAGGAGCGTTTCAGTTATAATGTGGAGGTGATTTTATACCGGGTAATCTGTGAGTTGATTAATAATACCCTGAAGCATGCAAAGGCAACCGGTATTACCATTGATCTGCAGTCGGAGGACGGGATGTTGTATCTGGAATATTCGGACAATGGTATCGGATTCGATGTCAACGGTGTCTCAAAATACGGGGGAATGGGGTTGGACAACATGCGTTACCGGCTGCAATCCTGCAATGGCGACATAGAGATTGTAAGCGAACGGGGCAAGGGGATGAGGGCGAATGCATTTATCAGGACCGGATAACTTTCTGGCGGAGTTTGACATTTCCCGCTTTTATCCTATATTTGTTATCCGGTAATCAGAGGTGATTGTTATGGAAGATAAAGATATAAAGAAAGTCAGGATATGTATTGTGGATGACCATAAGTTGTTCCGGGAGGGTCTGAAATTGCTGCTGTCATCCCAGGATTTCGTCCGCGGGATATATGAGGCGTCCAATGGGAGGGAGTTTGTTGAAAATCTGCCCCTGATGGATTGTGATGTGGTGTTGATGGATATCGAGATGCCGGAGATGGGCGGACTGGAAGCGACGGAGAGTGCTTTGCGTCTGCGTCCCGACTTGAAAATTATTGTCCTGTCGATGTATGGGGACGAGCAGTATTACTATAAGATGGTGGATGCCGGGGTGAAGGGCTTTGTATTGAAGAGTTCGGGAATCGAAAATGTAATTGCTGCCATCCGTAAGGTGGCCGCCGGGGAAAACTATTTCTCGGAGGAGCTGTTGGTTCACATTCTGAACAATATGCGGGAGGGGAATAAGACGGAAACGGATGTTGCGGATAGTGAGATTTCGGAGCGGGAATTGGAAATCCTCTATCATGTCTGTCTTGGCCTTTCCAATCAGGAAATCGCCGACAAGCTTTTCATAAGCAAGCGTACGGTGGATAAGCACCGTGCCAACCTGCTGAGTAAGACCGGTTGCAGAAATACTGCGGCTCTGGTGATGTACGCCATAAAGAATAAGATGATTGAGGTTTAAGTAGAGGACAGCTGATGCCATCAATGGCTGATTTGCATGAGAATCTTTTTCAAATACCTGAGTAGAACAATCCTGGTGATTTTGTTATTGCCGGTGTTCCTCGTATTGTCGGTATATTTTCCTCCGGTGCAGCGGATGCTGAAAAATAAGGCTTTTGATTATGTCACCGGGCATTATGGGGTTGTCGTCCGGGCGGAGCAGTTCCGGTTGGGATTTCCGTTCAGGCTGACATTGAAGAATGTATATGCGGGATGGAATGAAACAGATACCCTGGCTGCTGTGGGTTCGCTTCATCTGAGGGTCGGATTGGATCAGGTTTTCCGTCATCGGCTGAGTGTCAATAAAATGGAACTTCGGCGTGTCCATCTTAATCTTGCCGGTGATTCTGCCGGCATGGAGCTGCGGGTCCGTCTGCAGGAGGCTGCGTTGCGGGTCCGTAGCGTGGATTTGTGGGAGCATTCGGTAGATGCGGAGTTTATCCGTTTGGGCGGCGGAGATGTTTATTTCAGAGGCGGGGAATCTGAAGCGGAGGACACGACGGATGCGGCTCCTTCGGACTGGAAGTTCATGGTTGGGGAGGTCGGTTTGCGGCAATTGAGCTACCGTATGGAAGGGGCGGATTCATCTTTTTTAGGGGCAGGTCTGGATGGTTGCCGGTTGGTAAGGGGGGAGGTGGATCTGGGACGGCAGTCGGTGGATGCGGATTCTTTGTATGTGACCGGAGCCTGGTGTAGTCTTGCCACCGCGGATGGCAGCACTCCGGAAACGGAACAGGAAGGACTTGCGGAATCCGGGGATCTGTTGCCATGGACGGTACAGATAGCTGCCGTGCAACTGGACAACGGGGCGTTCAGACTGGATGGCAGGGGGGAGAAACCGGTGGAGTTGATGCTGTCCGGCATTGGCGTGATGGTAGACAGTGTTTATAACCGTGGGCCGGTGGTCCGTGCTCGCTTCAAGGATTTGGTTGCCGTACAGCAGGGAGGGGTTGCTGTCACCTCTATGCAGGCGGGGATGGTTCTCGATTCGGCAAAAACCTCTTTGAACGGTGTCTTTATCCGGACACCCAACAGCCTGTTGCGCGCTGAAATCAACGCGGATACATCTATGCAGGAGTTGTTTCGGCGGATGCCATTGTCTGTGGCATTGGAGGGATGGATAGGTGTCCAGGACTTGGTTCCCTACCTTGCTGGCCTCCCCGAAGAAATCCGTGACAGGAGGGTGGAACTGAATACCGTCCTGTCTGTCAGCGGTGAAAGGATAAAAATCGGTCAACTGCTTCTGTCTATGTCCGAGAAATTCAGATTGACGGGTAGTGGGACAGTTTCTTCCTACCGTGTCCCGCGGAAAATGAGTGGTTCGTTGACTTTGAGAGGGGAAATTGCAGATGTCGATTTTGCCCGTCATTATATGGAGGAGTGGGGAATCTATATACCCCGCAATCTCGATTTGCAGTTGAATATGAAAGCCGGAAACGGTATATTGAGTTCTTTGTTCACATTGTATTGCGGTGGAGGGGAAGTGTCCCTGGATGCCGCTTATAACTTCCGGCAGGAGTCTTATGAGGCGGAGGTCGCTTTGAATGGTTTCCCGTTAGGCCGGTTTTTCCCTGATGATTCCGTAGGTATGGTCACGGCCGGCATTCGTCTGGGCGGACGGGGGCTGACTTTTGCGGGGGCTGAGGCTTCTCTCGACGCGCATATCCGGGGATTTGAATTTATGGGACACGATTATCATGACATTGCCCTGGCAGCGGCATTAAACCGGGCTTGTCTGAGGGGTTCGCTTACAAGCGGGGATCCGGATTTACCTATGGACCTGGTGTTCCACGGCGATTCTCTTGGAAAGGATTATAGGGCAACACTTGGGGGTAGGCTCGGAATTGCCGATCTGGAGCGGCTGCATTTTGTGCGGGAATCTATGCAGGTGGGGTCGGTACTGGATATCACGGCAACGTTCGGAAGTGCATCCGATTATACATTGAAGGCCGTATTCGACAGTCTGGAGGTGTCTGATGGCACGAAGAAATACCATCTGGGTATGCTTAATCTGGGGATGCACAGTGATTTGTCGAACACGGTCATAGGGTTGGATGGAGGTGATTTGAAGCTGCATTTCAGGACGGATACTTCCTTTAGTGCCTTTACAGGCAATGCCGGAAAAATCGTGGAGACGTTCTGTGAACAGATTCGTGAACGCAACGTTGACATGGAGGTGGTGAAGGCCGGACTCCCTCCGTTCACTCTGCATATAGAGGGGGCGCGCGATAATGCGGTGGCGGGATTTTTGAAATCGGAGGAGGTGGAATTCAAGAACATAAAGGTGGATGTGGTTTCGAGAAGACGCTCCGGAATACGTCTGGGGGTTGCGGCAGCTGAGCCGCATTTCGGTTCGGTTCGTCTGGATTCCGTGCAATTTGGGGTGTGGCAAACAGGGAAAAGTCTGATGTTTTCTTTCTCTGCAGGGAGTTCGGCGGAGGCCTGGAAGGGTCTGTTAAACGTGAATGTTAACGGCAGGATGCAGGGTGACAGGTTCAGGATGGAACTCGTGCAGCAGGATGCTGAGGGGAGGATAGGCTTTGACCTGGGGTTGAATTTGCTGTTCGGCGATACCACCGTCACGGCCAGCGTGTTTCCGACTAATCCTGTCCTTGGGTATAGCCGTTGGTTCCTGAACCGCGACAACAGGATTGTAATCGGTGCGCATGGGGGTGTCAGGGCAAATCTGAGGGCGGCATATCTCCATAAATTGATCAGTTTGCAGTCTCTGCCTGACATGGACGATATGCGTGACCGTATGCAGATAGAGATTGCGGGGTTGGACCTTGCGTCTTTATCGCAGACAATGCCTTTCATGCCGCAGATTTCCGGAATATTGAACACGGATCTGTGTCTGTATACCAAAGACAGTGTCATGGGAGCGGATGGAAGCATAGGTATCGGGGAATTTGGCTACGGGCAGCAGAGGGTCGGCACGGTGGATATGGGATTGCATTATTCTGCCGAAAATGATTTTACACGTCATTCCGTGGATCTGGACTTCTGGATAGACAGTGTCCGCAGGATATCTGCGAGAGGGGATTTTGAGGGTTCGGGGCAGGAATGTGGGGTTACGGTCGATGTGGACATTCCCTCTTTGCCTTTGTATCTTGCCAATGTCTTTATATCGCGCGATTTGATAGGACTTACCGGTGACATGACGGGAAAAATCTGTATCAGGGGTACCCTGGATGAACCTGAGATTGACGGCAGTCTGGCTTTGGAGAAGGCGGAGGCCGACGTGGTGATGCTTGGGACTACGTTTAAGCTGGATACTGCTGTGTTGCCTGTCCGGAACGGGAAGGTCGTTTTTGACAGATACCGTTTTATTGCCCGGAATAACAGTGATTTGGTGGTGGACGGGAACATCAACCTGACCCCTTTCGACCGTATGGGTGTGGATTTGAGTCTGAGGGCCCGGAATTTCGAGGCGGTCAATGTGAAAAAGAATGATGTTTCGCTGATTTACGGGAAGGCGTATGTGAACATCAATTCCCGGATTTCAGGCTCTTTTTCCGATTTGAGCATGACGGGGAAGGTGAATTTGCTGAACACTACAGCCATTACCTATACGTTGCGGAGTTCCGAACTCCAGCAGGTGGATCGGAGTGAGAATCTGCTCCGTTTTGTCTCTTTCCGCGATTCTATATTGAACGGGACGGACGAGTTTGCCAATCACATTGATCCCGGTGGTTTTGATATGCGCATGCAGATGGAGATAGGCGATCAGGTACGCTTCGGTGTGGAGCTTTCCGAAGACGGAAGCAATCATGTGGATATTCAGGGAGGCGGCAATCTGGTGTTGACGATGAATCCTGAAAGTGACCTGGTATTGTCCGGAAAATATATTCTCACCGATGGAACGGTGGTATACAACGTGCCGGTTGTGGGTAAAAAGGAGTTTTCCATCCGCAATGGCAGTTATATCGAGTGGACGGGGAAAATAATGAATCCTATTTTAAGCATTTCAGCTTCCGAATCGGTGAAGGCGGATGTGAATGATGGGGAACAGACACGTCAGGTGGCTTTTGAGGTCATTATCAGGATTGACAATACCTTGACGCGTCCAAACATTACCTTTGATTTGTCCGTTCCCAACGATCTGGTCATTCAGAATCAGTTGGCAACCTTTTCACAGGAGGAGCGTACCGGCCAGGCTTTGAATTTGTTGATTTACAATACGTATACGGCGCCGGGGACTGCAGAGTCGGGTGGCGGCGGCAATATGGCCGGCAATGCCATTCAGAGTCTTGTGGAGAATGAGTTGAATAAATATACCCGGAGGGCGGGGTTGACGGTGGGCTTTGACTGGCGTAATACGGGGGAAAATACTACCCGTACAGATGTCACATACCAGTTTTCCCGCCAATTGTTCAACGACAGGATCAGGGTGAAAATCGGAGGACGCATATCAATGGACTCGGATGTCAATGAAGGCGACAATCTGCAGGATAACATAGTGGATGATATTTCGATTGAATATATGTTGACAAAAATGAGAAACTTGTATATAAAGGTTTTCAGACATTCAAATTATGACAGCGTTCTTGACGGGGAGGTGACGCAGACGGGGTTGGGTATTGTCTGGAGAAAAAATTTCCGCAAGTTCAAGGATTTGTTCAAAAACAGGAACAGAGAAGAGAAAAGAAAGGCTGAAATGTTGAGAATGTGGCGTTTAAATGCAGTAAGAAATGATGAATAGAGGCAATAGCTGTGATTGGAGGGGACGAACGGAGGGAGTTGTCAGGATTCCTTCACGGTTCCGTGTGCTTTTATGT
>X301_European_Hare__coassemble_1362_pt1 | contig 12991 bp, 15 predicted proteins | sample X301_European_Hare__metabat2_high_PE_017 | metagenome-assembled genome bin X301_European_Hare
ATTCTACTCCTTCCTAGGGGCGCGAATATAGATAAAAGTTTGATGTTGTGCAAATTATTTCTACCTTTATTATTTCTCCTTTATCCCTTCTGTCACCGGTATCACTCCTTTTTGTGGAAGCCGGTTCATTTGTTGCTTCCGGCTTTCGTCTTTTTGGATGCGGCGGTGTTTTTTTTGCCTTTCGCTTTCTTTTTCTTAGACTCTTGTTGGTCAATCAGATGCATACATTCTTCCAGACTCAGATTTTCGGCTTCTGTAGTTTTGGGAATCCTGTAGATTGTCTTTTCATAGGTGATATACGGTCCGAATCTTCCTTTCAGAATCTGCACACCGTTGTCGAAAGCCTTGATCAGCTTATTACGGTCGCTTTCCCGTTTTTCCTCTATGCGGGCGATTGCCGTTTCCAATGTTATGGTATCAGGATTGTCTTTATCTTTTTTGAGAGAGACGAACTTGTTATCATATTTGATGTAGGGTCCAAACCGTCCGATTCCGACGATTACATCCTTATCTTCATATTTCCCCAGATTATGGGGAAACTTAAACAGAGCCAATGCCTCCTCCAGGGTAATGGTTTCCATGAGCTGGCCCTTCTGCAGACCTGCATAGCGTGACTGCTCACCCTCACCTATCTGCGCCATAGGTCCAAACCGTCCGATGCGGACGCTCACCGTTTCGCCGCTTGTGGGGTCGATGCCCAATATCCGGCGTCCATCGTTGCGTTCGGAGTTTTTCAGAGTGGATTCGACCATTGCGTGAAAAGGAGCGTAAAAATCACCGATCATTTTTTGCCATTGCACGGTTCCCTCCGCAATGTGGTCGAGGGATTCTTCTGCTTCGGCCGTGAAGTTGTAGTCCATTATGTTGGTGAAGTGTTCCGACAGGAAATCGGTGACCACCATACCCATGTCCGAAGGGAAAAGCTTTTTCTTTTCAGCTCCGAATATCCTTTTGGTTGTCCCGGACTTTATCTCGTTCCCTTCCAACTCGATTTGTTCGATTCCCTTTTCCACCCCCTCCCGGGATTCTTTTATGATATAGCCGCGATTCTGAATGGTTGTGATGGTTGGAGCATAGGTGGAGGGGCGTCCTATTCCCAGGGCTTCCATTTTTTTTACCAGACTGGCTTCCGTGTAGCGTGGAGGGTGTTGGGTGTATTGTTCCTGTGCTGTTATCGTAATACGGCTCAGGGAGTCGCCTTTGGCGATGGCAGGAAGCAGGTCTTTGTGCTCCTCGTCTGCTTCTTCATCGTGCGACTCCTTGTATACTTTCAAGAAACCATCGAATACGATGACCTCCCCGGAAGCCAGAAATGGGATTTCATGGTTCGAGAGGGCGATGAGGATGCTTGTCCTTTCAATTTCGGCATCCGTCATTTGTGAGGCTATCGTCCTTTTGTAAATCAGGTCGTAAAGTTGTTTCTCATGCTGGTCGCCTTCTATTTCAACCTTATCCATGTAGGTCGGACGAATGGCTTCGTGAGCTTCCTGTGCGCCCTTGATTTTGGTCGCAAAATTCCGGGGTCTGGAATATCTTTCTCCCAATGTTTGACAAATCACGGCTTTTATTGCACGTATAGCCAGATTTGAAAGATTTACGGAGTCGGTCCGCATATAGGTTATGTATCCGTGTTCGTAAAGTCTCTGGGCTACAGCCATGGTTTGCGACACTGAGAATCCCAGTTTGCGGGAGGCCTCCTGTTGCAGTGTGGAGGTGGTAAATGGAGGTGCCGGCTTGCGTGTGAATGGCTTGGTTTCGACATTCTTGACGTTGAAACTACATTGTCTGCAGGCTTCAAGATATGCGAGCGTTTCAGCCTTAGTGTTAAATCTTTCCTGAACTTCGGCTTTTAACTGCGCCTGCGCGGAGGTCCTGAAGGTTCCGGTAATCCTGTAGTACTGCTGTTCTCTAAAGGAGTTTATTTCGCGTTCTCGCTCTACAATCAGCTTTACAGCCACCGATTGTACCCGACCGGCAGAGAGCGACGGCTTGACCTTTTTCCAGAGAACCGGTGACACTTCAAAGCCAACCAGACGGTCCAGCACTCTGCGGGCTTGTTGGGCATCCACCAGATGTTTGTCAATATCTCTTGGATTTTGTATGGCGTGCAGAATAGCTTCTTTCGTGATTTCATGGAAAACAATCCGCTTCGTGTTTTCATGTTTCAGCTTCAGGACTTCGGACAGGTGCCAGGCAATAGCTTCTCCTTCACGGTCCTCATCGGATGCAAGCCATACAGTTTTCGATTCTTTGGACAAAGTCCTAAGTTCTTTTACTATAACCTTCTTGTCGGGGGAAATCTCGTATTTAGGCTGAAAATTATTTTTTATGTCAATCCCCAGGTTTTTCTTTTCAAGGTCACATATATGGCCGAAACAGGATTTGACGGTGTACCCTTTCCCTAAAAATTTTTCTATGGTCTTCGCTTTTGCCGGGGACTCTACTATCACCAAATTATCAATCATACACTTTCAAAATAGCAGACATGTTACATGCCGGTAATCAAATTTAAAATCAGGCTGCAAACCTACGGAAAAAAAATCAGAAAGAAAAAGAGGTGTGTTCAAAATCCGGGTAAAAAGCCGTCACCACGCATCATCTGTGTGATGTGGCAGGAATTTCCGCAACTGTCCGGAACACTGCCGCTCCAGAGGGGGTGGAAGATCGGGCTCGAACCGACGACCTTCGGAACCACAATCCGACGCTCTGACCTACTGAGCTACATCCACCATCTGTTCCTGCGCTGCAAAGGTAAAGAGAATCTCTGACTTTGCAAATAAAATAGGGGAAAAATATTCGTGTCTGTTGTGGGCGTAATTCAACGCGGGGGGATTTCTATCCGTCCCGATTCAATTTCTCGTGCGGCATATTCCAGCTGACTGTACCACTCTGCACCATAGCGGGCAATTAATGCTTCTTTCAGGAATCTGTAAAGAGGCGTTTTCTGTTGCTCTCCCTTCAAACGGGCGCAACTGCAAATGTCCCATTTGTTGTAGTTCAAGGTCTCAAGTTCAGGATAGACGGTAATCCTGATGGGGTACAGATGGCATGAAAGAGGTTTGCGGAAGTCCGATTCTCCGGAGTTCCAAGCCTTTTCGATAGCACAGTGGAATATGCCGTTTTCCTCTACCGCATAGGCACATTCTCTCATGTTCACCAGGGGTGTTACCACATCACCTTCGCTGTCAATGACCGAGAAACCTTGCTCTTCCACTGCTTTAATCCCGGCAGGTGTCATGAAGTTCTTTACGGTAGCATAGTTTTTTTCAATTTCCCGGATTTCCCTTTCTTCCAAAGGTGCGCCGGAATCTCCATCAACACAGCATATCCCCCTGCATTGCTGTAAATCACAACAGAAACATTCGTCGAAAATATCGAAGCTTACCAGGGTGTTCCCAATCTGAATCATAGAACAATTTGTATCGTTATCCCTGGATCAGACTTTTCCCTGTCATTTCAGCAGGTTTGGTCACTCCCATAATTTCCAGAATGGTCGGTGCGACATCGGCCAGCACTCCGTTATTCAATTTTTTCCCTTTTGTTTCCGTCACCCAAATGCAGGGTACCGGATTCAGCGAGTGTGCGGTATTCGGAGTCCCGTCCGGATTGATTGCATTATCAGCATTACCGTGATCCGCAATTATAAGGACATCGTATCCGTTGGCCTGTGCTGCCGCAACGACCTTCCCCACACATCTGTCAACTGTGGCAACAGCCTTTTGGATAGCGGAATACACGCCGGTATGCCCAACCATATCTCCGTTCGCAAAATTCAGGCATATGAAATCGGCAGATCGGCTGTTCAACTGCTCGACCAGCCTGTCGGCCACTTCCGGTGCAGACATTTCAGGCTGTAAATCATAGGTGGCTACTTTGGGAGATGGGACCAGAATACGTTTTTCCCCTTCAAACGGAGCCTCGCGGCCTCCATTGAAGAAAAAGGTGACATGAGCGTACTTTTCAGTCTCGGCAATGCGCAACTGTTTTAATCCTGCATTGCTCACCACTTCTCCAAGCGTATTCTCTACATTTTCCTTGTTAAACAGGATATGCAGTCCGTGGAAGGTGGCGTCATAGGGTGTCATGCAGCAGTAATACAGGGGCATGGTTTTCATTCCGTATTCCGGCATGTCCTTTTGAGTCAGGGCGATGGTCAGTTCTTTTGCCCGGTCATTCCGGTAGTTGAAGAAAATGACCATGTCGCCCGGTTCAATCACGCCTACAGGACGGCGGTCGCTTCCCACATGTACTATCGGTTTTATAAATTCATCGGTTATCCCTTCATCGTAGAACTGCTGCATGCTCACTTCCACATGTTGAGTCTGGGTTCCGACTCCGTGTACAATCAAATCGTAGGCTTCCTTTATCCTTTCCCAGCGGTTGTCCCTGTCCATTGCATAGTAGCGACCGATTACGGATGCTATGCGGCCTGTGGATTTATCCATGTGGGCTTTTAATTCCTTAATGAATCCTATGCCGCTTTTGGGGTCGGTATCCCGGCCGTCCATAAAACAGTGTACGAAAGTTTTCTTTATGCCGTATTCTTTGGATATATCGCACAATTTTTTCAGATGCTCCAGTGAGCTGTGCACTCCTCCATCGGATACCAGACCCATAAAGTGAACCTGTTTCCTGTTGTCACGGGCATAGGTAAAGGCCTTGACGATTTCAGGATTCTGTAAAATTGAATTATCCCGACAGGCATTATTTATGCGAACCAAATCCTGATTCACCACGCGTCCGGCACCTATGTTCAGGTGTCCCACTTCGGAATTTCCCATCTGACCATCCGGAAGACCTACATTTTCCCCGCATGTCAGCAGGGTTGAATGCGGATATTTCTCCGATAGGGAGGTGATGAATGGAGTCGGGGTGTTGTAAATTGCGTCGCCGGCATCATGTTTGCCGATGCCCCAACCGTCTAAGATCATTAATAAAGCTTTGTTCATATCGGTTTGTTTTATTTGTTTGTCCTTGTTGTTGTCTGTCCGTTCCTAAAAAAGATATCTCACCCGGGAATTTTTTCCCCATATCAGATTGCGGAGATCCGCCTTCTCTACAAGCGCGGGACGCAGATAATCCTTTCCATATTCCCGGTATATTTCATCTAATACCGGCAGGAAGGGACTGTCCGGAACAAATCGTTCCGTTTCCCCGCAAACATAATCCGGCACAATCATACCCCCATAAAACTCTAGTCCGGCAAATTCCCTTATTTCACCTCCGGTATCTCTTACTTCCGGCTCCTTCCCTTCGCGAAAAACCACATAGCCGTTTTTCACCAATGGAAAACCGGGTAAAAAAATATAATTTGCAGATATCTTTCGCATATTCTGATTATTGATTGTTGTTTTTTCGCAATTCCTGTTTCAGACGGTTCTCTGTCCTTCGGGAGATATAGGGCCGGAACAACCGGTTTTCCCATGCTCTCCCTCCAAATTCCCTTATGTCGATATCCTTCCCTTCTATGTCGGGTTTCTTCTCTTTCCGATTCTTGAGGGGTTTTGGCCGCTGCTCCTGGGGAATTATTTCCATGTAGTTGATAATAAGTCTGCTGTACGTGGAGTCTGCATATTGCGACCAGTTGTAGGTGCGCCTCAAGGTATCTATGCTGACGATGATATCGCGAACCCTTAATGTATCCTTGTCATCGGCGGAAACAAAATAGGAGGAGATACGGCGGGTACGGCTCTTGCTCAGGGAGTCGAATTGCAGGGTGGTGTTGAATTTATAGAGTCCGGGAACGATGCTGTCGATGTTCACCGTATATACTGTATCCAGCCACAGGGTATCGGCAATGGGGAAATAGTTCAGAGAATCATTGGCTTTCAGAAGATTCAGATTCTTTTCCACTGCCGTAAGCTGTCTGTTCAGACTGTCCAGAATGATGTCGTACATTTTGGAAAACAGGACTGTCTGGGCGGAATAGTAAAACATGCAGGAATCGAAATCCGCTCTGGTTATGCCATATTTTTTGAACAGATCGTTGTAATAGGAATAATTTTTCAGTTCGTCGTTTCCCTGCAGACCACGGTTAACCGCCAATGTCCCGTCCACTTTGTGCATATCCATCAATAAGGCGGTGAACTGCTCCTCGTCCAGCGGGACTTTCCGGCTGCAAGCACAAAAACAGGCCAACGCCACGGAGCAGATAAGGAGTCTGAAAAATATCTTTGTCATAGTACGTTTCTTATTTTCTTGAGCAGTTCGGATGAAAAAATAAAATTGTTCAGATATATGTTGTCCGTTTTCCCGATCATCTCCTTTGTCCCTTCCCATTTTTTGCGGCCTTCTTGAATTAAAACGATATTTTCTCCGATTTCGAATACCGAATTCATATCATGCGTATTGACCACCGTAGTCATGTGATATTCGTGCGTAATCTCGCTAATCAGATTGTCGATGACGATGGAGGTCAAAGGATCCAGTCCCGAGTTGGGTTCATCACAAAACAGATATTTGGGATCCAATACGATGGCCCTGGCAATGGCCACCCTTTTTTTCATACCCCCGCTGATTTCTGAGGGGTAGAGATTTTCCGCATCCTTCAGGTCAACCCGCCTTAGGCAGAAGATGGCCCGCTCCTTTTTTCTCTTTTCGGAATAATCGGAAAAAAGATTCAGTGGAAACATCACATTTTCCAGAACTGTCAGGGAGTCGAACAGGGCTCCGCCCTGGAAGACAACACCGATTTCTTCCCTCAATTTCTTGACGCGGCGTGTATTCATTCCCGCCAGATCCCGGTCTCCATAATAAATATGTCCCTGTTCTATCGTATGTAATCCGATGAGCGACTTAAGCAACACCGTTTTTCCGGATCCGCTTTTGCCAATGATCAGGTTCACCTTGCCGGCTTCAAACGTGACATTGATGTCCGATAAGACGACCTTGTTCTCAAACGATTTACTTAATCCTTCTACCCGTATCATTACAACATTATCTGAGTTAGTATGAGATTTGCGGTAAGAATGGCAATGCTGCTGTCCACCACCGCTTTCGTTCCGGCTTTACCGACTTCCCTGGCTCCTCCCTGAACATAATATCCGTAAAAAGCCGGGATGGAAGTGAAGATAAAAGCAAAGAAAAGGGATTTGACGATGGAGTAGGTGACATAATAGGGATTGAATGAAAAATGAAGTCCATACACAAAGTCCTCAAAATTCACGACCCCACTGACCAGTCCGGAGATGATTCCCCCGAGAATACCGATGAATACGCTGAAAATGTACAAAATGGGATTAATCACAAATGAAGCTACAATTTTCGGCCCGACCAGATATGAGATGGAATTTATTCCCATCACCTCCAACGCCTCAATCTGCTCGGTTATCCGCATACTCCCGATTTCGGAAGCGATATTGCTCCCGATTTTCCCTGCCAGAATCAGACTCACAATTGTGGACGAAAATTCCAGCAGCATCGTCTCCCTGGTCAGGTAACCGATAAGGTAGCGGGGAAGCAGCGGGCTTATCATGTTGTATGCCGTCTGCAGGGTCAATACCGCTCCGATAAAGAAAGAGATGATTACCACCAGCACAATCGAGTTCAAACCCAGTTTCTCGAACTCGTTGAAGAGTTCTTTAAGGTAAACGCTCCTCTTTTCCGGACGGGAGAAAGCCTTCCTGATAAAGATAATATACGTTCCGAATTTATATAAAAACTTCATATTCCAGTCTTTGGAAATTACTTTGCCGGCCATTTCACTCTTCTCCGGAAATCCAAGGTAAAAATATAAATTATTCGTGGATTTACGGTAAATGGCGTTTATAAAGTTTGTGAAGTTTATTAAGTGTGAAGAATCCGTGGCCGGGTTTAAAAAAAGTGCTATATTTGGTATATCTTTTGAAAGGGTATTTTCATAGTTAAACGCTTTTAATATCATTCGAATGAATCCAAATGCTTACTGTATAATAATGGCGGGAGGAGACGGCAACCGTTTCTGGCCTGTAAGTAACCGGAGCTGTCCCAAGCAGTTCTCGGACATTCTCCACACCGGGAAAAGTTTCATCCGTCAGACCTACGAACGGGTTGCCTGCATTTTCCCCAACCAACGTATCTTCATTGTGACGGGAGAGGAATATGAAAGTATCACCAAAAGGCAGTTGCCTGAAATTCCTGACGAAAACATACTTAAAGAACCGTATATCCGTAATACCGCCACTTGTATCGCTTATGCAGCCTACAAGATCAGGGGAATCAACCCCGACGGTTTCATGGTTATACTTCCATCCGACCATTTTATCAGCAACGATGCGGCATATCTTGCGGATCTGGAGACAGGCATTGAGTTTGTAGAAAAAAATGGGGGATTGCTGACCGTGGGTATCACTCCCACCCGGGCGGAGACAGAATACGGTTATATACAGGTAAAATCCAGGGACAACAGCCAAAAGATCTCTGCGGTGAAGACATTTACCGAAAAACCCGGTGCGGAAATGGCCAAAATGTTTTACGATTCAGATGAATTTTTGTGGAATGCCGGAATCTTTATCTGGAGGGTGCAGGATATTATCCGGGAATTCAAGACCCACATGTATGATTTGCATGCTCTGTTCACCACGGACTGCAAACTTAACACTCCGGAGGAAGCGGATTTTATAAAAGGTGTATACGGACAGTGCCATAGTGTCTCGATAGATATCGGCATCATGGAAAAATCCCAGAACGTGTATGTCCTGAACGGACACTTCGGCTGGTCGGATGTCGGAACCTGGCACGCGTTCCATGCTTTATGCCGGAAGGATGAGTTCAATAATGTTTCCAACTCGGGCAGAGTGATTTTGAAGGATTCCCGTGATTGTATCGTCAACGTTCCCCCCAGGAAAAATGTTATTGTTCAAGGCGTTGACAATTTGATTATTGCGGAAAAGGACAATTATCTGATGATATGCCACCGTAAGGACGAGGATAAGATAAAGCGTTTTGAAAAGGCTTTCCGGTTAAGGAGATAGAACCCCGGAACATCCTGTCTTTGGGTAGATTCCAATACGGACCGGCTAAAAATGATATGAACATAACCCTTGTACTGCAAAAGTTGTGGTTCGGAATAGCGGGAAATATTAAGATTATCAGTGCTTCCGCAGTCGTATGTCAGGATATTGTCAGTTCCGTGATAGCAGCATTCTTCATGATAGGCAGGTCTGTCATATCCGAAGGATTGCCTCCCCGGAGACAGGTGATTATAGCCCGGTTAAAGGCCCCGTGCCCGACTGCCACTACCCTTTGTCTGCAAAACCTGTCCTTAAGGAATTCCACGAACCTGACGGCCCGTGCATACAGTTCCTCCAGCGATTCCACTCCTTGAGGCAGTTGAGTCCAATTCACCTCCTCCAGGCTTCTTCCGGTGTAGATTCCCCAATCCATCTCACGCAACAGTGGGGTTGGAAGGGGTTCCAGGCCATGTTCGCATGCAATGGTGCAGGCCGTGTCATAGCTCCTGGCCAAATCGCTGCATACAATGGCATCCAGATGCTCGCCGCGGAGTTTTTCAGCCAGCTGTTTTGCCTGTTCCTTCCCGAGCGGGGAAAGAGTACCCGGTAATTGCCCCTGCAAAATATGACGTTGGTTCTCCAACGTCTCCCCATGACGGGTGAGTAATAGACTGATCTTGTCCATAAAATGAATTTTCTGCAAAATTATGATTTAAATTGCCGATGATGCAACAGTTTCAGATGAGAATTCCTGTAAATTCCCGCAAAATATATCCGAAAATCGTATCTTTGCGTCAGATGATGGAAGTGGAGGTGAGGTAAGTCTCCGGTGGAGCAGTAGCGAAAGGAATTTTTACTAATTTAGCGGTTTGACAAACTAATGTAGCCATGTACACAATAGAACAACTCGGGGAAATTATCAGGGAAGAGATAGACAGACAGGAATATGTCGAAGCGCCTTATTCATTGTTTGAACCAATCCGGTATATTATGGGGGGAGGAGGGAAACGACTGCGGCCGGTGTTGGCTTTGATGGCCTACAATATGTATCGGGAAGATATAGAAAAGGCGTATAAGTCGGCTGTCGGCATTGAGATATTCCACAATTACACCCTTTTGCACGATGATGTTATGGACGATGCGGAATTGCGGCGCGGGCGTCCGACGGTTCATAAAAAATGGGACAGCAACGTCGCCATCTTGAGTGGGGATGCTGCCGCCATCACCTCTTACAAATATATAGAGGAGGTGGCCGACATCTACCTGCGGAGGGTCATCAACGGATTTAACCAGGTTGCCATGGATGTCTGTAAGGGACAACAGTACGATATGGAGTACACGACACGTGAGAACGTGACGGAGGAGGAGTATATCCGGATGATTTATCTGAAAACCTCTGTATTGATAGCGGGGAGTATGCGGCATGGAGCCATGATTGCGGGGGCTCCGGAGAGTGAATACAATGCTTTGTATGATTTTGGAGGATACCTGGGATTGGCGTTCCAGTTGCAGGATGATTATCTGGATGTGTATGGGGAGGTCGGGGAATTTGGAAAGAAGATAGGAGGGGATATTTTGTGCAACAAAAGGACCTATCTGCTGATCAAGGCAATGGAGTTGGCAGGAGAGCAGGATAGGGCGCTGTTGACGGAGTGGTTGAGAAAGGAGAGGTTCAATCCTTCTGAAAAAATCAGGGAGATTGTCGGCATTTACGACAGAGTGGGGGTGAAGGAGGCCACTATGCAGAAGATAGAGTATTATCTGGAAAAAAGTCGGGTGGCTTTGGGTAATGTAAATGTGCCGGAAGAAAGGAAGGTCCGGTTCTATGAAATGATAGATTTTATAGGAAACAGAAGAAAATAGTGTGGGGTATGGAGGAGCCTTTAAAACAGAGATTGTTGGATGAACGGTATTTGAGGATGGCCAGGGTATGGTCGGAAAATTCCTATTGCAGACGGCGGCAGGTGGGTGCGTTGATTGTGAAAGACAAATCGATTATTTCGGACGGGTATAACGGGACTCCGTCCGGATTTGAGAATTTGTGCGAGGACGAGGAAGGACGGACAAAACCCTATGTCCTTCATGCGGAGGCAAATGCAATCACCAAGGTTGCAAAGTCAGGTAATAGCAGTGAGGGGGCTACCTTATACGTGACGGCTTCCCCTTGTATCGAATGTGCCAAACTGATAATTCAGGCAGGAATAATCAGAGTGGTCTATTCTGAGTTATATCGTTGTTGTGATGGGATTGATTTGCTGGGAAGGGCGGGTGTAAAGGTGGATCTGGTGGAAATCTGAGATGTCTTGGGTAGGACTTTGATATTGGAAAATTATGAATAATAACAGGTTGAATGTGGTTTTTTTGCCGGTCATTATAATTCTGGCAATAGCGTTAGGGATGATAATCAATTCATTATTTGTCAAACGTCAGCATATCTATGAAAGCGGTGCGATTTTCAGTCCGTTGCAGGACAGTAAATTGAATACTGTGATAAATATGATTGAGTATTCTTATGTGGATAGTGTCGATATAAAAAAACTGGAGGAAAATGCGATTGTTCAGTTGATCAAGGATTTGGATCCCCACACTATCTATATTCCCGCAGAGGATTTACAACGGGTGAATGAAGGCATGGTGGGAAATTTCGGTGGCATAGGAGTGCAGTTCTATCAATATTTGGATACGGTGACCGTTGTAAAGGTCGTTCCCGGCGGTCCGTCTGAAAAGGCGGGTTTAAAGGATGGCGACCGGATTGTTCAGGTGAACGACTCGACAGTTGCGGGAAGAAATATTGATTCCGACAATATCATGAAAATGATGCGCGGTGAAATCGGTACTGATGTCATGCTCACTGTGGTGCGGAGGGGGGTGGACAAACCTTTTGTAAAGAAGGTGACGCGGGGAAGCATACCTGTAAAGAGCGTTGACGTTGCCTATATGGTTAATGATACGGTTGGACTTATCAAGGTGAAGACCTTCGGAATGAATACTTATGTGGAATTTGTAAATGCTTTGAATACGCTGTCGGAATGTGGAATGCGCAAGGTGATTGTTGACCTGAGGGACAATGAGGGGGGTATTTTGCCGATTGCTATCCAGATGGTCAATGAGTTTTTGCCCGAGGGGAGATTGATATTATACACCCAGGGGAAGGCTGTCCCCGTATGGATTACAAGTCCAATGGCAAGGGGAAATTCCAGGACATCCCGTTGGCCGTCCTGATTAATGAGTTCAGTGCCTCTTCCAGCGAAATATTTGCCGGGGCTATTCAGGATAACGATCGCGGGATTATCATCGGACGGCGTTCTTTCGGCAAAGGTCTGGTGCAGGAGCAGCGGATACTTCCGGACGGTTCAGCTTTGAGACTGACGATAGCCCGTTATTACATTCCTTCAGGAAGATCTATTCAGAAGCCTTATGACCAAGGGAATGAGAAATATTACAGCGACATCTACCAGAGGCTTTTGCACGGGGAATTCGGGCAGAAGGACAGCATTCATTTTGATGAAAATCTGAAATATGAGACGGTTGGAGGACGCACTGTCTATGGCGGAGGAGGTGTGATGCCTGATGTTTTTGTTCCTGCGGATACGACAGGATATTCCGGCTATTTGGTGGAGGTCAGCCGTAAGAATCAATATCTGTATGAATATACCTTTGATTTTATGGATCGCCACCGGTCTGAAATGGCGGATATCAAGGATTACAGGCAGCTGCTGAATTATCTTTCCCGCTTTGATCTGGTGAGCGAAATGGCCGATTATGCCGAAAGGCGCGGTGTAAAAAAGGATATCGGTGGTATACGGAGTTCCCATTCCGTTCTGGACAATAATATCAAGGCCTTTATAGGGCGGCATGTGTTGGATGACGATGGGTTTTATCCTATTTTATATTTGGATGACATTACGGTGAAGAGGGCAGTTGAGGAGGAATACAAATTATTTTCAAATTAGTCGTCCGTGATTTATTTTATCCCGATAAATTTATTACTTTTGCGTTAGGAATCATGGCTGAGTAGTTCAATGGATAGAACGGAAGTTTCCTAAACTTTAGATTCGGGT
>X301_European_Hare__coassemble_1385_pt1 | contig 12531 bp, 7 predicted proteins | sample X301_European_Hare__metabat2_high_PE_017 | metagenome-assembled genome bin X301_European_Hare
CATCAGGTGGTTGCCGTAGCGACCATCCCCAATAAAACGTCTGTTGGCCTCCCATGCGGCAATGGCACCCGTCCCGCTCCCCACAGCCTGAAAATAATAGTCAGGTATGCGTCCTATCTTCGTTACAGCCGAAATCACCGTGGTTCCCATGCCATCCCTTCTGGCCACATTTCTCGCACCTCCCTCAGGATAGAAACCATCCAGCCCGCAGATGACATCCGAAAGATGTATGGCATCGAAATAATCGCTGCCCTTTGCCGTAGCGACAAGCTTTACGCAAGAATCCAACGGATGCAGGAACCACATGGCATCCAGACAATCCTCAGGTACGCACAATAGCAGGGGAATCCTGTTTTCGGAGCAAACCAGGGCAAAAGCCCTTGCAGTATTGCCCGCCGAAGCCACCACCATCACCTTGCCGCTGTTTCCATTTTCCCGCGCACAGACAGAGAAAGCCTCACATTCCTTGAAAGTGCCGGTTTTCATGGCAATTCCCCTCTCCGGCCAATATCCGTTGAAGGTGATATATAACCCGGACAACCCCAATTCCCTGCCCAATCCCTCGCTTTTGTAGGTAACGGGAGCTTCCGAGCCCTCCAGAATCCTGCAAACCGGCAACCAGTCGGCGAATTTGTACAAACCTGGCAAGTCATCCCTTATTTCCAACCGCTTTTTTGCATAATCGGAAAAAATCAGAGCGTCCCCATCCCGGTTCGGGCAATTCAACTCCCATCCATGATCGGCAAACCTTGTTCCACAACAACGGGATTCCAAAACATAGTCCGTCTTATCCACAGCTTTCACTTCATTACGATTTTCTGTTTATAACCTGCAAAATTAAAGTATTTAAAGGCATCGGAGCAGGGTATAAATACCACTTTTGACGCTTTTGTCTTCCCCTCATCTCCCATCATCCATATCTGAAATACATTCTCCACAGCTGTACCGGCATCCTCAGGAAATGAGAAAAGCGGATTTTGCTGTTTCCCTGTTCCAGCCACGTATCCAACGGAACTTCCAATATAATCTCATTGTAATCATCACGCATATTTCTGACCCTCAAGAGTATCTCCACGTCAAACAGCCACCTCGACAAAAAAGGCTGCCCGAACACGGTCCCGGCAATGCCCGCGGTCAGAATCTTGGCCCCACACTGAGTGTCGTAGGCCCTCAATCGAAACAATACGGCTATGACGGCGGCAAACAGACGCCCGACATAGTGACGGAAAAGACGGCGTTCGATGCGGACTCCCATTCTCCTCACCCTCGATCCCATTACCATACATACATCCCTTTTCTGTCCGAATACATGGATCAACCTGCTGATTTCACTCAGCGGAGTCGCCAAATCAGCATCGGCAAAGCCCACATTCTGATACCGGTTCAAAGCCAATACATATTGGAATCCTATCCGCACGGCCTCCGCCTTCCCCCTATTGTCGGGATAACCGATAAAATGCAGACGTCCAGGCATCCTGCTGCAAAACCGTTTCAGAATCTCTCCTGTTCCGTCCTTACTTCCGTCATCCACACAACAAAAGTCAACATCGGACTCCCGGCTCATAAAATCAAGAAACTCACCGGCCTTAAATCGCTTGGCTTCATTGTAACAAGGTATGACTATACATGTTCTATCCTGCATAATGCACAGTTTTCAATTGCCCGATTATCAACGCTGTTCCTCCCTGTGCTCCATCTCCCTTTGCAGTCTCAAAGCCTCCATGTTTCCGGAATCCACTTCCAGTGCCTGCCGCAATGCTTCGCGGGCTGCTGTATTATCCTGAACAGCCTCCGCATACATGGCCCTCAAAACGTACAGTTCGACATCATCGGCGACATCCTCCAACCGCTTCAACAATTTCCCCGCTTCACCAGATTTCCCCTGCTGCAGGTACATACGCACCATCACCTTATAAGCGGGATAATAGGACTCCTGCACCTGTCCGACCTTATCCAATATCATCCCGGCCATATTGTAATTCTTCATCCGCACCTGCATGTCAGCCACCCGCACCTGGACGTTGATTGTATTTCTGTATTTCAGGGCCTGGTTATACATTTTGACGGCCTGCCCGTAGTCCCCGTTATCCCGGAAAATATCGCCGGCCAGAACAAGCGCCTTTTCATAGTTCGGGCGGTTTGAGAGCAACAGGTTCAGATCCGATATGGCCTCCCTGTACTTTTTCGTTCTGTAATGTAAGTCGGCCCTCAGATACAAGGCATCGGGAGAAAACTTATTCTCTGCCAGCATACACCCGATAGCCTGATCCGCACCTGCAAAATCCTTCAGCTCCATTTTGGCCATACTGACCATATAAAGAGCCTCATTCAAGGCGGGCTGCAACCTCAGAGCCTGTTCCAAAGCCGTTACGGCATTCTGATACTGCCCGGTAACGAAATAAAGCTTCCCCAGTCGCGACCACACCTCCTCGTTTTGCGGATACTCCTTCAGACAAGACCTGAACACCTCAATTGCCTCCTGATACTTTCCCTCCTTTTCCAGCCGGAATCCCCCCAGCTCCTGCCTGGTTTCACGCTCCAACACACAGGACATGGGATACCCGTCAACCATAGGAGCATACAAAACCCCGACAGGAGGGAAAAGTCCATGCTTTAACTGGAACCGATTGATATAGACATTACAGAAAATGGCATAATCCCAGTCCTTTGAATATTTTTCGTAGTAACGGCTGTATATAACCCGCACATTGGTATCGTTCCGGAAATAATATCTTACCGGTTCGTATGCCTGTGTCACAACAGTGATTTTTCTGCCGGCCGGCAAGGATGGAAGAATATGCTGTCTGAACCAATCCGAAGAACGTTTGACAGAATTGAAATAGTAGTCTGTCTCATAGTCTCCGTAAGCCCCCCGGATTCCTCCCATAAACTCATTGAAATAGACATAGTCGTTAGGGTGGTTACGGATGGTGTGGCTGACCGGCAAAGCCAACAGACCGGCAAACACCAGGACAGAGACCAACTTGAAACAGCCCCGTCCCGACTGCATGATTCCGCTCCAGAATCGTCCCGCGACAACTACCATCGGCAGCATGACGAACAAAAGATGCCTGATACCGCCATACAGGTTCGAATGCTGGCAGATTACCCAGAAAACCGGAAAGACAGCGGCAAACAACAGAAAAAAACCGATCAGCGAAAACTCCCTTTTCCTGAACAGGGCGTACAACGGATAGGCAAAAAATCCGCACACCGTTATGACGGGCATTCCAATGCACAGATATTTCGGTGCATACCTCCAGGGCAGCATATTCGACATCATCTGCTCCCCGTCGAATATTGTCTTCAACCCCACGCTGAAATTTGTGAACTTTTCCAACGAATAGAGCACATTGGAAAAAGGCTTCTGCAAGGCAAACGGCCACAGTAGAATGGATATAACGTAACTGCATGCGACCACCGGCAGGACTGCCATAACGATTCTCCCCAAGGCGGCGGAATGTTTTCCGAACCTGTAAAAATCCCTTATCCCATACAGCCGGATATAGTAAAATCCGGCATACATCAGGAGCATGGGGTAGAGAATCAATCCTCCCGAACGAGTACCCAAAGCCAATCCTATTCCAAGGACCAGACCGGCCATATGCCTCAGCCGGAAAACGGGAAAACAGTCAAACAGCCGGACGGTATAGAACAAAGAAAGGCCGTATCCGACCGCAAAGGGTATGTCCTTCAAGTTGTTCATACTGTGCCCCAGATACCGTGGCGTAAAAAACATCAGCAGGACAGACAGGAATCCGCACAAACCGCCGCACCATCGCAAACCCATCATCCCGACGCTCCAAATTCCGATGGCACCGACGCATCCTCCAATCACATGCCTGAAAGCATAATAATCCTCTATATTGAACCAGCGGATTATGGCTGCGGCAATGACCTGTACGGCATTGCCGTAAAGATGCAGCACTGTCTCCGGCTGATTCAAGGCCGTCTTGTCCCCCTTGGAAAAATAATCCAGTACATACCCGGCATGACGGTGGTCAACATATTCGTCACCGCTTATGCCGTAATCCTTGCTGATATATGGCATAAAGACAAAGGCAAAACCCATGAACAAGTACATCAGCATGCGGAATACCATGTCTCTCTGTACCTTGTGACCGGACTTCAACAATGAGGTGAAGAACCCTCCCCCCACCAAATACCTGAACGGCAGCAGGAAGGAGTATCTGAACCACAATGTCCATCTTGAAACGGAATCATGTTCCCCCGCCTTCCCCTTCACCGCAAGGGGACTGAACTTCAATCCCCCGATCTTCTGCAAGCTGTAGCCAATGCCCGTCAACCCTTTTCCCAGATCTATACCGCCGTAAGCTTTCTTGAATGTCGATCTCCTGCCGATTAAAACCGGAGAAGACACGATGTCCGGATCGGCAGACCAAAGGTTGCGGATACATCCAAACCACAGCCTGGACTTCCGTTCTTCCCAATAGCCGATTTCATTGTCTCCAAATTGTTTGTTACAACTCTGAATAAAACTCCTCACCCGTTCGGGAGTCACCAGACTTCCGTCCACCAGGACAACACTCTCCGACTCTATACCATCCAACAATGCCGTATACGCCGTCTGGGTCATATCCCCGCTCACGACTCTAAGCCCGCATTCATGGAAAACGCCCTGCAGGATTGATTCATCTTCTTTCCTGGAAAAATAGACAACGGTAAACTCCGGATTATCTATATGCATACCTGTCAACTTTAATTCGTTTCTATCACAGTATCCCTGAACTCTGCCCGGAATCTTCAGAATTTCTGATATCCGCTCCCACATGACGCAACCTGTAACCGTGATATATATTATAAATGGAACAAATATAGTGATTTATCCGGATTAAAAAAAATCGGACGGATATTTTGCCGGCAAACGGGGAGTCCGGAAGCCTACCGCAAAATCCAATCATGCCGTTTTGTCAGTATATGTCATGCAAACCACACAATTCCATCTTCCAAAGTACGACATTTTTGCAAAAAAAACAGCCATACGGTGATGGCATACAATTTGACGGGAAGCGGGTGTGTCCCGATTGGAATCCCTGCCGCAGGTGGGGACGACGGTTGACAAAAAAAAGTAAAACAGATAAAAAAATACATTACATTATGGGAAAGATTATAGGAATAGACTTAGGAACTACCAACTCCTGCGTTGCAGTGATGGAAGGTAACGAACCGGTAGTAATACCCAATAGCGAAGGCAGACGTACCACTCCTTCCATTGTGGCATTTGTAGACAACGGAGAACGGAAGGTTGGAGATCCTGCCAAACGTCAGGCGATAACCAACCCCAAAAAGACAATATACTCCATCAAGCGCTTCATGGGTGAAACTATGGATCAGGTGCGTAACGAAATCAAACGCGTGACCTATGAAGTTGTCAGAGGTGACAACAACACCCCCCGGGTGGTATTCGACAATCGCCAGTATTCTCCACAGGAAATCTCGGCCATGATTTTGCAGAAAATGAAAAAGACAGCCGAAGATTATCTTGGTCAGGAAGTTAATGAAGCCGTCATCACCGTTCCTGCATATTTGAACGATGCGCAGCGTCAGGCTACGAAAGAGGCGGGAGAGATTGCCGGACTGAATGTCAAACGGATCATCAACGAGCCGCCAGCAGCCGCTCTGGCTTACGGGTTGGACAAAAAATCCCAGGACCAGAAGATTGCGGTGTTCGACCTTGGTGGCGGAACCTTTGATATATCCATTCTCGAATTGGGAGACGGTGTGTTCGAGGTAAAGTCCACAAACGGCGATACCCATCTGGGCGGTGACGACTTCGATGACAGGATCATCAATTGGCTGGCCGATGAGTTTCAAAAAGACGAAGGGGTGGATATCCGGAAAGACCCTATGGCCCACCAACGGTTGAAGGAAGCAGCTGAAAAGGCCAAGATAGAATTGTCAAGTTCTACCTCGACCGAAATCAATCTGCCCTATATCTTCCCCGTCAACGGAATTCCCAAACATCTGGTGCGCACCCTGACACGTGCACAGTTCGAACAATTGTGCGACAGCCTCATACAGGCGACCATAGAACCGTGCCGCAAAGCCCTGCAGGATGCCAATCTGAAACCTTCGGATATAAATGAGGTCATTCTGGTGGGAGGTTCTACCCGTATCCCCGCCGTCCAGCAGAAGGTGCAGGAGTTCTTCGGCAAGACTCCGTCCAAGGGAGTGAACCCCGATGAAGTTGTAGCCGTAGGGGCAGCGATTCAGGGCGGCGTATTGACCGGAGAAGTGAAAGATGTCCTGTTGCTGGATGTTACACCGCTGTCTTTGGGAATCGAAACGCTGGGTGGCGTAATGACCAAGCTGATTGATGCCAACACCACCATCCCGACCAAGAAGTCGGAGGTATTCTCGACGGCTGCCGACAACCAGCCTTCTGTGGAAATACATATTCTGCAAGGGGAACGACCGCTGGCAAAGGACAACAAGACCATCGGGCGGTTCCACCTGGACAGCATTCCGCCTGCACCCCGTGGCGTTCCCCAGATTGAGGTCACGTTCGACATTGATGCCAACGGCATACTGAACGTATCGGCAAAGGATAAGGCCACCGGCAAGGAGCAGTCCATCCGTATTGAAGCCTCATCAGGTCTGTCCGATGCAGATATCAAACGGATGAAGGACGAAGCGGCTGCCAACGCCGAGAACGACCGGAAAGAAAAGGAAAGAATCGACACCATCAACAAAGCCGACTCCATGATTTTCCAGACCGAAAAACAGCTTAAAGAGTTCGGAGACAAACTGCCGGCAGACAAAAGGGCATCCATTGAATCTGCCTTGCAGGAACTGAAAGAAGCTCATAAAGCCCAGGATGTCGCCCGGATCAACAGTGCCATTGACAAGCTGAACAGTGTCTTCCAGGCTGCTTCGCAGGAAATGTACAACGCCCAGGCCCAACAACAGCAGGGGAACACGCAGTATGGATCTCAAGAAAATCCGAATGCAGGTCAGCCGAACAACGGCGGAAAAGACCAGGAAGTCACCGATGTAGACTTTGAGGAAGTGAAGTAAGTATCGGCAGACAACGATAACCAAAAATAGGAATATAGGGTGTAACTCAATGAGTTGCGCCCTATTTCTTTTTATATCACTTTTCTTTGACTTCGCTTAATAATGCTTTGAGTGCCGAAGTGAGTGCCTCACCACATACGGGATGGAAGCATTCTACTTCTTTGTCTGTATTTCTAAGCCACATTGCTACTTTCTTTAGGGGTGTCGGGTGAATTTCATTCAAGATACCTTTACAACTGCTTTGCAAGTACATTTGCCAGTTTAGGCGGTACTGCATTTCCTATAAATAATTATTATCGAGAAATTACAATTTTTAATAAAAAGTATCGAACCTCAGAGTATATCGAAAAAAATTGTACCTTTACGGCGTGAATGGGTAAAATCAGACTACCCTGATATAATGTCATAATTCAAATGGTATCGTTATGAAAAAGAATTGCAGGAACGAGTGTCTTGTCCGGGGAAATGCGAAAAAATCCGTCATGTTCAGCAAGTTCTGCTTCGTTTTGATGTTATGGATGTCCTTCCACGTGTCAGCGGAGGGAGTGAATGTCCTGTCTCATGCCGATAACACAGTCCGTCTCAAGGGGGTTGTGACCGATGCGGCCGGCAAACCTCTGCCAGGGGTGACTGTCCAGTACAGTTTTTACGTGCTCTCCATGGGTACAAAGACGGGAGTCGACGGCAAATTCAGCGTGGAGATACCTGACGGAGTCAAATTGGAGGACATTGTGCTGGCATTCAGTGTTGAGGGAAAGAAAACCGTGGAAATAAAACTGAAGGAACTCAAAGACAAGAAAGTACTGTCCGGAAAGAAAGAGTTGAAAGTGACTATGGAGGATATGTCCGGGAGTTCCGATTGAAAGGCAGCGGCAAAACTGCCGGAAGATAACGATGACGGAGAAAGCGTCAACTGCCATCATTGTTTTCGTAAAAAAACGTGAAAAAACTTGAATTTTACCGATAATATGTTTAACTTTGTTATGGGTGAAGACATATTGTTCCTTCTCACCTGAGAAACTTGGGTTGAAGATGTAGTTCCGTGTCGACCGGTGCAAATATGGTTCTCCCGGTCCACGCAAGATGTCGAAAACAGAACCTGACGTACAAAACTATGAACAAAGGAATTATGAAAAAGATGTCATCGGATTTAGTGTCATGTCCGATAAAATGTAAGAATTATGTCTATCTGTTGGCATTGGCTATCGTGACAACCGTCATCTCGTGCAATGACTCGGATACGCAAGATGATCCCGATTACGGCAATCAACAAGTAGCCGGCCCCACGATTACGTGGGGGTCAAACGCGGATTCCACCGATGTGGACATTGAGGATGGAATGGATGTGAAATTCAAGTTCGATGTTCCCGCCGGTATTATGGTCTGCAGGATATATGCCAACTCGGCGTTATTCAAAGAGGAAGGCATCACGGATATCGACCTGATCAATCCGAGTGAAAAAGTGAAGGCTATTGCGGAGTCTGTCCTTGGCGGAGGGGGAAGCCCTGAGGGCATGACCTCCTACACGCTCGACCTCTCTCCATTCGGTCGGATTATCAACGACCTTACCGCCGAGGAAACGCAACATACAGTTACCGTCATGGTAGCGGACAACAACAACAAAAGGTGCATGAGGACAGTGGTGTTCCACCGGCTGAAGAATATAGACGCAATGAACACCGCCCTTAAGGTGTGTATGTTCACCCCGTTCAACGTCCGTTCGATTGACGGTGGCAAAGTGACTTTCCAGACCTCGCTCAACGATGACTCGGATGGGAACTTTTTCACATACTCCAAGTTAAGCTCTCTCGGACTAACGGCACAGGACGGAAGTGAAATTCTGCGTGACGATGACGGCAACGGGTACCGCATCCCGACCGCGGGAGAGCTGAACCTGTTAGTACCCATGTTTTCATTGACGAACAGGGAGTTGGGACAATTTGGAGGTGGGTCCGTGGGAGGTGCCCTGTTTCCATGCTGGGGCGAGGATTACGAAATCGCGCCGGAGATTGACCACACCACTCTCAAATTTACGGAAAAGAACTGGGTGGAAACTGTTTGTCTTAGAAACAGACTTAACAATGCCATCGATAACCTGACGATGTCAAAAGAGACTGACGGGGAGTTCCGTGTTTCCGGAAAGAGTTTCCTGAAGCGCCACGAGAGTGCCGACACCAACATTGTATATGGCCTTCGTTTCCAGGAAACGAGCCAGTGCGCCGCATATCGCTGGGAATATAAGAATGACAATAATCCGCAGCAGAGCTACCTGTCCATCAAGATAAGGGCTTTGGGCAAATACGATGTAACCACCAAGATTGAAGATGTGGCTGACGAGTCTTTCTGGACAGGCGATTACATCGAGTTCACATTCCCCGCTTCCGGCTACTACGATTCCGCCACTGCTGAAGTCACAAACTCCGGAGTCGGCGGCTTGTGTTGGTCCTCATCACTGACAGGTTCTAAAGTATATGCTCTGTTCTTCGATTCCTCCGATGCATACGTCACAAACGAAAAGTCGTTCGAGTTATTACCCGACAGCAAGTGCCCGCTGCGACTGGTTCGGATCACGCAATAAACAGGACGTTGAATTGCAGTCAATGTCAAGCATGAGGTTTTTAAAATGAAAAATTATTGGGTATGATTTTATTAAATTTGACAATGAAGAAAGATCAAATCATTCGATGCTCGAGGGTAATTTGGCATTGGGAAGCGAGAAAAATCATTCAATTGCTGATGATTTTGTTGTTGGGCAACGCTCTGAGCGCGTATTCTCAGAGTGCGGGGCGAAAGTCCGTGATTCTAAAGGGATTCGTCCAGGACATGAAAGAGAATCCCCTCCCTGGGGTGACCGTAAAACTGTCGGGAACCACCGTCGGCACATCGACCGACACGAGGGGCTGGTTCCGCATAACGTTACCGTTTGATAACGGACATATTGAATTTTCCACAGTGGGCTACAAGAAGCAAGACCTGGCTTTCACGGCTCAGACGGAGAAAGATACCCTCTACATCAGGATGAAAGAGGACATTCAAAGTCTCGATGAGGTTGTAGTGACGGGTTTCCAGGAAATAGCCGAGAAGGCAATGACCGGCTCCTACGCGACAGTGAAGGCGGAGGACCTGATCATGACGGGTAACGAAACGCTGGAGAGCATGCTTCAGGGTCAAGTACCCGGTCTCGTGGTGATAAACCAGAGCGGTCTGACGGGAACGCGCCAGAAGATACGCGTGCGGGGTACGACGACGCTGAACGGCACGGCTGAGCCACTGTGGGTGGTTGACGGCATCGTGCAGGAAGACCCGTTACCCGTGGAGGGGATTTCCGACGAGATGAATGCCGCCGCGGGGGATCTCGACATCATGAAGGACTTTATCGGTAGTGCCGTTTCCTGGCTGAACCCGAACGACATCGAGAGCATCACGGTTCTGAAGGATGCCGTGGCCACGGCGATGTACGGCGTGCGTGCAGCCAACGGGGTGATTGTAATCACGACGAAACGCGGGGGCAAGGACGGCAGCATGGCGGTGAGATATGACGGGGGCTTGACACTGAGTACCCGCATGAACTACCGTCGGCAGCACGTGATGAACAGCCTGGAGCGCGTGGACCTGAGCCGCGAGGGCTGGGAACGCGGAGCTACCATGCAGCGTGAGAATTTCGGTTTCAGCAAATTGGCTTACGACTATTACGTGGACCGGAAAATAAGCTGGGAGGAGTTCAACGAGGGGGTAAAACGCATGGAGAGTGCCAACACGGATTGGTTCGACATTCTTTACCAGACTCCCTTCTCGCACACCCACAATCTGAGTTTTTCGGGAAGGGCCAACCGTGGCAGCTATTACGCCTCTGTGGGGTACACCGAGAACCAGAACACGGCAAAGGGGAACTGGCAGAAATCTTTCCGCGGCAACTTGCGCATGGACATGAGTTTTCGTGACAAGTTGCAGGTACAGGCCTCTCTGGCCGGCACGAGGACCGAGACGAGCGCTTTCGCCAGCGGGGTGGACCCGTTCAACTATGCCATCACGACGAGCCGGGCGATCCCGTGCTACGATGAAGAAAGTAAAGACGGGTTGTATTATTACAACAACCAGAGAGCTTATAACGAACTGCCACCAAATCAACAAAGTTCAACGAGTTACAATGAAGAAATTTACCGTTACAATATCTTGAACGAGCTGGCGAACTCGGGTAACAAAAATGTGATGAACTCCATGAACATCAGCCTAAGCGGTCGCTGGAGTCCGGTGGAATCGTTCACCCTCGCGGTGACCGCGGGCGGCAACACTTCCAATACAAGTGCCCGCACGTGGTTTACAGAGGCCTCCTATGAAATCACGAACAAACGCGGCGTACTGTTGGAAGATCGGGATAACGTGGATATGAGTAACTCCCCGCTTCCCATGGGCGGAAAGCTCACGACGAACAACACGCGCAGCTACTCGTGGACGCTCCGCGTACAGCCGGAATTCCACAAGACCTACAACGGACTGCATAACGTGAGTCTCATGGCCGGAATCGATCTCCGTAGCTCCTCCAGCGATGGACAGTCATCCACGCGCTACGGGTACCTGCCCGAGAGGGGAGACCTTTTCGTGGACGTGCCAGTGGTATACGGCGAAGATATTCAAAACAGAACCTACGCCCGGGGGTCCAGCTCCCTGTCCAGTAGTATGGATAATAGTGTGGGTTATTACGCCAGTGCAAGCTACATGTATGCCAGCCGCTACTCCGCCAGCGTGAGTGTCCGCGGTGACGGCAGCAATGCGTTCGGCAAGGAAGGGAACTTCCTTCCGGTGTGGTCGTTCGGTCTTCGGTGGAACGTCACGGAAGAGGCGTGGATGAAGAACCAGAGCATCGTGAACAACCTGGGCGTTACTGCCAGCGCGGGTTACCAGGGGAGCGTGGTATCGGGTGTTTCCCGAAAGCTTACGGCCCGGTTGGTTGCGAACTCTAATAATTACAATTACTCGATGGAAATCGTGGAACTTCCAAAACCCGACCTGAAGTGGGAGAAGACGTTCAACTTGAATCTCGGCTTGAGCTTCAGCTTGTTCAACAATAGGATAAACGGCAATTACTCGTGGTACTACCGCCGGACGGAGGACGTGGTTTCCCAAGTGCCGATACCTTTCGAGTACGGTACAGAAATGATGTACTTGAACCAGGGCGACCTGACGAACACAGGATGGGACATGTCGCTATCGTTCGTTCCCGTGAGGACGAAAGACTTCTCGTGGACGTTGAGCACGACCTTCGCGGGTAACACCAACAAGATCAAGAGCAAACAGGACCCGAAGGGAGACTGGAAAGAGGCCGTGAGCGGGAGCATGTTCAAGGAGGGATATCCCGTGGGAGCTTTCTGGGCTTTCCGTTTCACAGGCCTGAACCAAGAGAACGGTGCCCCGACGTTTGACCTGACCCGTGGCAACACTGACAACTCCGCGACAGACTGCACGGAATACATGGAGTACATGGGAACCAAGGAA
>X301_European_Hare__coassemble_1391_pt1 | contig 12409 bp, 3 predicted proteins | sample X301_European_Hare__metabat2_high_PE_017 | metagenome-assembled genome bin X301_European_Hare
CACTGACAGTTGCTCAGCCCGACGGGAAAACGGTGCTTTCGCAGGGTACCGGTAAAACTACTGACAATAAAGTCACGTTTACCAATAGGAATCCACTTCCTGGCATAAGTCTTACGATTGCAGAATACGAAAGGAAATCTCTCCGGGTTGATTCCGTCGACTATGAAATATTTTATTTCAAGGGTCATGATTATTTTTCCAGGTTCTTTACCGCTTTAAACGATACTCTTCCCTATGTAATTCGAGATTATAGGAATGATTTTGAGATAGCCAAGGGAAGGGATTATCCTTTTGAAAAGTTCGTTTTGGCGGAGGCTCCGGTTCAGTTTGCATCCCATATCCGGAATTGGAAGGGTTATACCGAATATGTCATGCCGGAAATATTGTTTATCCCGGAAAGGGGAGCCACGCTAACCAGCGACTTCAGGTGGGCGGAAAATCGTTTCCGTGAGTGGCGGCGAGGCCAGGGGACCGATGAAGTGGAGTTGGCTCTCTCTGTCTTCAGGGATTTTTTTGACAACCTTTTGTCTGAGGGATCTTTCTGGAGCGGGGAAATAAACAAGTATAATATCGCTGCCATGTTTTTCGGTCACACCGGTTTTATCAAATCTGATGATTATCCGATTATGGACGTGGCAATCAACACTATGTTGAATCTGCTTTCCGCGTCAGAAAACGTATTCATGCGTTTCGGTGGTGTAATCAGCAATCAGCAGCGTGCGAACCTCTATCTGGAAAATCATAGCTTCGAGCAGTCCATATCGGATGGAAACCTCAAGCCGGAAATATTTTATGAATTGTTGAATTTGAAGAGCACTGCCCTGAGAAATTATATCCGGACGCAAATACCTCCGGAGCTGTTCGATGAGTTTCTGATGGATTTTTTTGAAGAAAATAGATTTAAGGAAGTTGCTTTTGAACAGCTGATTAGCAGATTCGAGGAGTGTTTTGGGGTTGATTTGAAGGAATTTATCCACCGGTGGTATACCGAAAACCATTCACCGTCCCTCTTTGTCAGGGATGTGGATGCCAACCAGGTGGTGGTGGATGAGGTAGTACGTTACCAGATTAAGTTCAAGATAAATAATCCTTCGGATGTTGACGCTATCATCACGGCTACGGTTATGCCGGGCGGTGGATTTCCAGGAGGAGGAAGGCGCGGAGGACGAGGAGGACGGGGCTTTCAATCTGACAATACCGTGGAGAATTATATTATTCCTGGCAGGCAGGCCAGGGAGGTTAAAATCATCGTAGATGAAAGACCGGCCAATGTAAACATAAATACCAATATTTCGCATAATTTCCCTGCCACCCTTAATTTCAATTTTGCAAAAATCGAAAATAGTATCGATGACACTCTGGCCGGAAGCTATCCTATCTCCCCGGAATTGTTCAGGCCTGTTCCTGGCGAAATCATTATTGACAATGAAGATAGTGGATTCAGAACAATAGCTTCCAATACCCGCCACAAGCTGAAAGATCTGTTTCAAAAAAGCGATGAGGAAAAATACAGGGATTTCCTTCCATGGCTCATCCCTTCAAAATGGACGGCCATCGTATCGGATGGGTATTATGGAGAAACCGTAAAATCGGCCTACTACAAAAAGAAAGGTAGCGGCAATAATTCAGTTGAATGGAAGACCTCTCTACCTCATGACGGCTATTATGAGGTATCTGTATGGAATCCGAGGACATCGAGAGGATTCATGTTCGGACCGAACAGACCACGGCGGCGGGAAGAAAGAAACCAGAGATATCTCGTTCAATCCGGTCAGATGAGGGAATCTGTCACCGTCGACCTGGCGCAGGAAGATGAGGGATGGATATCTTTGGGTAATTTTTATCTGTCCCGGGGGGAGGCGACGGTCACTTTAACTGATAAGGTGTCTGGAAATTTTGTAATCGCTGACGCTGTCAAATTCACTTTTGTAGAATAACCGCTAAATAAATGTAATATGTTGAGAAAAACACAGGTAACCGCACTTTTGGTCATTTTGGGAATTGTTTCTGTCCAGGCTCAGGAGATTCTGACTTTGGAAAAGGCACTTGACATAGCTTATCAGCATAGTCCGTCCTTGATTCAGAGCAAATTGAGTCTGGAACAGCGCCAGCTCAACCTGAAGGCGCAGGATGCTTCGCTGAAATCGCAGTTCAGCCTGGATGTCAGCCCTTTTAATTATACCCGTAACAATCAGTACGACAGCTATAACAGCAACTGGTATGCCAACGAAAGCATGACATCGTCGGCATCGTTGGGCGTTACCCAACCCATCAAATGGACTGACGGAACAATCTCCCTGGTAAATGATTTTTCCTGGCAGGATGCTTCCAATAGGACCTCCGGGGGTAAAAACACCTCTTTTAACCATAATCTTTCTCTGCGTATAGAGCAGCCTTTGTTCACCTACAACCGGACAAAAATGCAATTGAAGGAACTGGAATACTCCCTTGAAAATGCGAAGATAAGCTATGCCCTGCAGGAACTGAACATTGAAAAACAGGTCACATCTCAATTTTATGATGTTTATCAGAAGCAGAAGGATCTCAACATTGCCAGGGAAGAATACAGCAATCAAAAACAGAACTACGAAATCATCAGGAACAAGGTGGAGGCGGGACTGGTGGCAAAAGAAGAGCTCTATCAGGCTGAGGTCAATCTGGCAACCAGCGAATCGTCGGTGTATTCAGCGGAAATCAGCTATGAAAATTCAAAGGACAACTTTAAAATATTGCTTGGAATCTCCCTCGATGAGGATGTCATGGTGTTGCCCAATACGGAGATTGTCACGGTTGTCGTCGATAGCGAAGAGGCGGTAAAACATGCCCTTGAACAACGCATGGAGTTGAGACAAAAGCAGATAACCCTTGAACAGGATGTGTTCACTATTATCAGGGCCAAATCCGAAAATGAATTCAAGGGCAGCGTCAGCGCAAGGGTAGGTCTGGATGCCCTGGGAGGGAAGGTCAGCAATATGTATGACAAACCTACGGACAACGAGCAGATAGGGATTTCCTTCAATATCCCGATTTTCGATTGGGGTGCCAAGAAGTCGAGGGTGAAATCGAGCGAGCTCTCCATGGAGTCTAACCAGGTTGACTTTGAGGAAGAAAAAAAGAACATTACCCTCGATGTACGTCAGATATGCCGGAATATGCCGACGCTGGTAAGGCAGATCGAAATAAAGAAAAAAAATGTCGAAAACGCTGAGCATACCTATGAAATCAATCTTGAAAAGTACCGCAACGGGAATTTGACGGGAATGGAACTGCAACAATATCAGACTCAGCTGACCAGTGCCAAGCAGGCCTATACCGGTGCAATCATCAATTATAAGATTGAACTTCTGAATCTGAAGATTCAGACTTTGTGGGATTTCGAAAAAAACGAAACCTACCTGCCTACGGATTTATTGAAGTAAAACCGGAATAACAACTTAATCAGACGCAAACAAATAAACATTTAAATATCATGATGAACCGTTTTTTAATGTCTTTCAGTATAGTTTCTGCGGGACTGCTCTCGTACTCTTGCAGTAATAGAGGAAATAATTCAATGTCAGAAACAACGACTCCCGTCTGGATTGAGGATGTACAGTTCAGGAATATTGAAGAATGTATCACCACCACTGGGACGGCAAAAGCCTCCAAAACCATCGAACTGAAGTCAGAAACAAACGGAGTCTATTATCTTCAGAATAATCCGAAAACAGGACGTCCGTATCAATTGGGGGATATCGTTGAAGCGGGGGCATTGATTGTGCGCCTCGAAAACAGGGAATATGAAAACAACGTTCAGTTGGAAAGCAAGAAGCTTCAAATCGGGATTACCGAAAAAGAATGGGAGGGCCAGAAGATGTTGTTCGAGAAAGGCGGGGCCACCCAAAAGGATGTCAGCAATGCGGAGAATTCCTATATCAATGCCAAGCTGGCTCTGGAGAACGCTTATATCACTTTGGATAAAATGAGTGTCAAAGCCCCTTTCAAGGGGGTAATTGTAAGTCTGCCTTACTTTACTCCGGGGGTAGAGGTGGCTTCCGGTTCAACGGTTGCAGAAATCATGGACTACAGTAAAATGTATGTGGAAACCCAGTTTCCCGAAAATGCCCTGAACAGACTGGAGGTGGGGCAGGACGTACACATCACAAATTATAATATCAAATCGGATACTCTCAAAGGCGTACTCACGCAGTTGTCTCCTGCCATCAATGAAGACACCCGTACCTTTTCCGGTTATATTGTCATAGACAATCCCGGGCTGAAGCTCCGTCCCGGGATGTTTGCCAAGGCAGATATCGTAACTGTACGCAAGGACTCGGTTCTTGCAATTCCCAAAGAGGTTGTCAAGAACCGGCGTGGAGGGAAGCTGGTGTATACTGTAGAGCGGAACAGTGCCGAGGAGAAGGTAATCAGCACCGGTATCAGCGATGACAAATATGTTGAGGTGGAAAAGGGGCTTGAACCCGGTGACAAGATTGTGGTCAAGGGTTACGAATGGTTGCGCAACCGGAGCAAGGTGAAAGTGATGAAATAATTTGCGTGTGTTATTCAATAGAAAATCATGGGAATACTGAATTTTGCTGTCAAATATCCTGTCAGCGTATTGATGATTACCTTGGGAGTGTGTCTTTTGGGCATAATTTCCTACAATAAATTGGGTACGGATTTGTTCCCCGATTTGAAGAACCCTGCGCTATACATTGAATTGGAGGCGGGAGAACGCCCGCCGGAGGAGATAGAAAAGCAGTTTGTCGAAAAAATCGAAGCTATGGCAGCACGCCAGGAGGGTGTCAGGAATGTCAGCAGCAGCAGCAAGGTGGGGGGAGCGACCGTCACTGTGGAGTACGATTGGGATCAGGATATGGACGCTGCATTTCTGGATTTACAGCGAAGCATGTCTCAAATCGCTCAGGACGATCAGATTACCTCGTTGGATGTTACCCGTTATGATGCAAACGCAGCACCGGTGATGGTGCTCTCTATGAGTCATCGGGAAATCAAGGATATGAACGAACTGCGGAAAATCGCGGAAAACTATATGCGTAGTGAGTTGGTGCGTCTGGACGGCATTGCGGACATTCAGCTCAATGGGCAGGAGGAGGCCTATATAGAGGTCAATACCGACAGTTACATGCTTGAGGCATTCGGACTTACTGCAGAGACCATCGCTTCCAAGATCGAGAGTCTCAATCGCAATGTCTCTGGGGGAACGATTACCGACAACGACATTCAATATACCATCAAGGGTGTAAATCTGCTGAAAAGCATTGAGGATATAAGTAATGTCATCGTTGCCTTCAAACAATCGTCTTCCCAAAGCGAATCCGGTGAATCGTCAAGCGTTAAGTCGCCCGTGTATCTGAAGGATGTAGCGGAAATACAGTTGAAAAACAAGGAACCGAAAAACCTTGTCCGCTACAATGGCGAGCGCAGTCTGAGTATCAGCATTTACAAGGAAAACAAGTACAACACGGTAAAGGCTATCGAGAATATTACCGCAAAGTTGGAGGAACTTCAAAAGAGCATGCCCGGATATGAGTTTCACGTCATCAGCAATCAGGGGGACTTTATCGGTGCATCTATCGGAGAGGTGAAGGATTCTGCGATTATGGGTATTTTGCTTGCCATGCTTGTTCTTTACGTTTTCCTGCGCCGTATAAACACCACTCTTATCGTGAGCGTTTCCATTCCGGTATCTATCATTGCCACATTCAATCTGATGTATTTCAATGGATTGAGTATCAATATCATGACTTTAGGCGGTCTGGCACTTGGGGCGGGTATGCTGATAGATAATGCGATTGTAGTGATGGAAAACATATACCGTAACCTTGAAAACGGGCTTTCGTCAGGGGAGGCTGCCATAAAGGGGACTTCGGAGGTTGCGGGGGCCATCACATCCTCTACCCTTACCACCATTGTCGTATTCCTCCCTATCGTCTATATTCAGGGTGCAGCAGGTGAGTTATTCAGGGAACAGGCGTGGACGGTGTCGTTTTCGCTGTTATCCTCATTATTCGTGGCTATGCTGTTGATGCCGATGCTGGCATCAAGGTACATCCGGCGGTCGTATTCCACGCGCGGCTCCGTCCGGATTAAGGGGTACGGAAATTTTGTCGGAAAACTTCTGGACCATCGTTATGTGGTGGTTTTGTCAGCTCTTGTATTGGTTGTCGGCAGCTATATGTTGGTGCCTTTCCTGGATATGGAATTTATGCCAAATGCGGAGTCAAAGGAATTCTCTGCCTATATTACGCTGGAACCCGGTACACGGCTTGGAAGTACGGACAATGCCGCAGCGACCATAGAAACTATGATCAGGGAGTTGGCCGGGGACGATCTGGAATGGATTTTCACACAGGTTGGACCCTCCAATACTGACAACGGGAGCGGGGAGAATCCGGAGGACGAGAATCAGGCTGAAATACGGGTTAAACTCAGGGATAAATCAAAGAACGATGCTGACAATATCATCAGTAATCTCAGTCACAACTACACCATTCCCGAAGGGGTGCAGATATCGTTTGAAAAGGAACAGTCCGCTCTGCAGAGCATTCTTGGAACCGGGAGCACTCCGGTGGTGATAGAAATCAAGGGGGAGGAGTTGGAACTCATTGAAGAATTGAGTAATGAGGTAAAGGATAAGATAGCTTCGCTCCCAGGTCTTTACGATTTGCGAACTTCCATGGAGCAGGGGGCACCTGAGGTGAATATCTCCATTGACAGGTTGAAAAGCGGTATTTATGGGTTGGATATCAGTTCTGTAGCATCCCAGGTAAAGGAAAGGTTAAACGGGAAGACGGCAAGTAGTTACGAATCTGAGGGAGAACCCGTAGATATAGAAATTCGTATACCGGAGGTTTCTCTGACAGAGTTGGAGAATGTGGAAATCTCACAGGGCGATAAAAAGTACCGTTTGGGTGAAATTGCAGACATTTCGATAGCGACGGCTCCAAAGGAGATTAATCGGAATAATCAAAACAGAGTGGGAAAAGTTACTGCAATGCTCGAAAAAGGGTACACTTTGGGAGGGGTGGCGTCGGATATTATGGCACGACTCCGGGACATTCAATTCCCCGCAAAATATTCTGCCGTAATTACCGGTGATGAGGAAAAAAGAGCCGAGTCTTTCAATGGTTTATCCTTGGCACTGCTTTTATCCGTCGTCTTGGTTTATATGGTAATGGCCTCTCAGTTCGAATCCTTGCGACATCCGTTCACGATTCTACTGACGATTCCTCTGGCGGGAGTCGGCTGTATATATGCCTTTTTGCTTACCGGCGCTTCCCTGAACATGATGGCATTTATCGGTATAATCATGTTGGCAGGTATAGCCGTCAACAACTCCATATTGCTTGTGGATGCCACAAATAAACTCAAGGCTTCTGGCTTTTGCCTGAGAGATGCGGTCAAGGCTGCTGCCCAGCAACGTATCCGGCCGATTCTGATGACCAGTCTCACCACCATATTGGCTCTGTTGCCTATGTGTTTCGGTTTTGGGGAGGGTGCCTCCCTTCGTTCTCCCATGGCTCTTGCAGTAATCGGAGGTCTTTTTACCTCTACCGTTATGACATTGGTTGTGATTCCGTGCGTGTACTATATTTTTGATAAAAAGGGAAAAAACGGAATCGCATAGAATGTCCGGAAGGTATGAACAAATTAGATAAGAAGAGATGAACACCTTGATAAACCGAAAAGTTCTGATTTCAATGATCTTCATTGGTATGACGATAATGGGGATATTTTCATACCGATATTTGAAGATGGAATTGTATCCGGATGCGGAATATCCGTCACTCAATGTGAATATTTCAGCCAAAACCGAACTTGACTGTAAATATATCGAGAGCTATGGGGCAATTCCGGTCGAGGGCGTAATCAGCGGCATGGAGGGTGTAGAGGAGATAACTACCAGCATTTCCCCTCGAAATGCCCGGATTAAGGTTTCGTTTGCCAAGAACACAAATGTCAAATATGCCTATCTGAAACTGGAGGAAAAAATCAAGACATTGGCCAAGAGCTTGCCGGAGGAATTTACTGTCCAGGTGAGTAAATCCGGGGTCGGAAGAGCCAGCGACCAGTTTATGACACTGCAGATTTTGGGGGACGAGGATATCGATTATGTTCGGAATATTGCCGATGCCGATATTGTACCTATACTCGAAAGCACCGATGGCATAGCTTCTGTTGCCGTATTGGGAGGTCGTCAGAAGAGCATAGAGATTCTGTTGGATCAGGAGAAATGCAAGGCATTGAATATCACCACTTCCCTTGTCAGCTCGCTCATCAGCAAAAACATGTCTGAAAAAAGTTTTGCAGGCTCGGTTTATCAAAACGTCAAACGCTATTTTGTAAATGTGACTGCCGAATACCTGCGAACGGAAGATTTGGGAAACATTGTGGTGGCTGATGGACCTGTCTTGCTTAAGGATATCGCCGATATCGAATTTGGAATCAAGGACGAGGAGTCTTATTCACGCGTAAACGGTAAAGAGTTGATTACGTGTATCCTTTCTAAATCTCCGTTGGTCAATATCATCGAATTGTCGGAAAGGGTAAGGCAGGAAATCAAAAAGTTAAATGACGATTTAGCTTCCAAGGGAATCCATATACAGGTTGATACGGATGCGGCAGAGGTGATGAGTAAAAACATCAGCACCATTATAAATCTCGGCATAACCGGAGCCATTCTGGCCATATTTATCCTTTATTTATTTTTGCGCAACTTCAAAATTGTCGCATTTATCGCATTTGCCATACCGATTTCTGTCTTTTCCGCATTTTATTTTTTCTATCTTTTTGATATTAGCATCAATACGCTGACATTAACGGGAATTGCATTGGCCGTGGGTATGTTGCTGGACAATTCGGTTGTTGTCATGGAGAATATATTCCGTCTGCGTGCCATCGGTATGCCCTGTCAGGATGCAGCCGTAAGGGGAACCTCAGAGGTTGCAAAGGCTGTGATTGCCGCTACGCTGACCACAATCACCGTGTTCCTGCCTTTCCTTTTCTCGGATGATTTCCTGCTCAAGCTTATCGGGGAACATATTGGCGTATCCATCATTACAACGCTGCTTCTTTCGCTGGTGGTGGCTTTGCTTCTGATTCCGATGGCCGTCAATCAGTTTATGAGAAATCAAAGGGAAAATGTAAACTTCAGCACACTCTCCATACATAGCCGGCCTGTACAGATTTATGTCGCATTGCTCAAAATATGTCTGCGCAAACCTGCGGCTGTCGTCTTTTCGGCGATATTGCTACTTATTGTTTCCGTGGTGTTGTCATTGACGCTTACCATGAATACGCTGAAGGAGATTGAAGCGGATACTTTCAATGTATTCATGACCTTCCCGAATGGGAATACCCTGAACCGTACCGATGAAACTGTGAGAGCATACGAACAGCGCCTTGATGAAATCCCGGAAATAGAGCAATACAGTTCAAAAGTGTTTGCTACGGATGCCAGCTTTACGATAAAATTGAAGGATAAGTATGAAAAAATCGGGAAGCGGTCGCTGAACGAGTTGAAGAATGTGGTTCTCTCGCAGACCAATGGGTTGCGTGTCAGCGATATCAGTCTGGAGGCCATTGAAAGCAGTGAAAATTTTCAGGGAGGAGGCGGGAACTCCATGCTTGGTGGGGGAGATGAATTGCTGAGGAGAATGGGTATGGGTACCCAAAGTGAAAAAATCATCATAAAGGGGCAGGACTTTGAAAAGATGGTGAATCTGGCCGAACTTCTGAAATATCAGCTCGAGGAACTGGATAATGTCAATTATTCCAACGTCAGTTCCTCACGCGGAAAACCGGAAGCCAGAATTATCTTTGACCAGTATCTGATGGGTACCTACGATGTCACACCTGGGAATGTGGTGAATGAACTGAATAATTTTGCGCCTCAGAACACGACTTCCATCAAATATAAGGACGGGAATCAGGAGTATGACATTACAATCAAGGACAAGGAACTGGCACAAAGGCAGGAAGAGGAACAGGAAACTCCCGCCCGCACTTTGGAGGATCTTCGAAATATGGTGGTCACCAATCAGAATAATTCCACGCTGGACCTGAAAAGCTTCAGTCAGATAAACATAGGACGGGGACAGGGGAACATCAACCGTGTCAATCAGGATAAGTTAGTCACTGTAAACTACCGGTTCAACTCTGATGTCAATGAGTCCAAGGATATTCTGAACGCTGCCCGTATGGAGGTTGACGAACTGATAGAGAATACGGATATTCCCACGGGACTGGCAGTAGAGGTGGTTCACGAAGAAAACGAAACCGGAGAATACACTTTCCTGATTCTGGCCACCTTTATTTTGATTTATATGATTCTGGCTTCCGTGTTCGAATCGCTTACCGCACCGATTGTACTGATGTTCGCCATTCCGCTTGCGGCTATCGGATCGCTGCTGGCTTTGCTCCTCACAAGCAATTCGATAATGAATGCCAATGTTCTGGTCGGCGTTATCATACTTATAGGCATTGTGGTTAATAACAGTATCATACTGATTGACTATACCTCGCAGTTGAGGAGGAGGGGCAATCGCAAATTCCGGGCTTTGATCACTGCGGGCATTTCGAGGGTAAGGCCTATTCTAATCACTGCCATAACTACAATTGTAGCCATGTTCCCGCTGGCCATGGGGCAGGGAGAGTTTGTCTCAGGGTTGGGTGCTCCTTTTGCCATTACTGTCATCGGGGGGCTGACCATGAGTACGCTGCTTACACTGGTTATTATACCCACTTTATATTCCGGTCTGGAAGATGCGCTTACACGTCTTCGTACTCAAAGCATGATGATGAAAACTGTGCAAATTGCCCTCCTGATAGCTTCTGTCATCATAATATATATTCTGGGTGATTCTTTAGTATGGCAGATTGTATCTTTGATAGGTGCGGTCATTATTATTCCTGCTGCCACCTGGTTTCTGGAAACCAGTCTTCGGCGGGCAAACAGTAATATTATCCCTGACGATGAAGAAATCCACATTTCCATCCGCAATCTGGTGAAAATATATGGACGTCCCAATGAATTTCAAAGGGAATGGCTTTCAGGACTAAAAACCCGCGAAAGATTGGGGCTGAAGACTGAATATAAATCCCTCAAAGATTTGCAGCCTTTGATGTGGATGATTCCCCTCGGGATTTTTATGTTCTATTTTGCCTTTTTTTACCAGACGCTTGTTTTTTGGGCCATTGTTTTCGCTGTGTGTACCTGGCTCCTTTTTACCTATCTGGCCAATATTGGAAAGATTTTTTTCCAGCATTGCGGGAAACGGTTGTTAGCATTGATTTTCCGGGGGATAGGTTTGATTCTCTATTATATCTCTCCATTATTTACCCTGATATGGGCTTCCGTTAAATTTTCGGATTCGGGCATAGTTATCCTGATGGGACTCTTCTGGTATGCTGCGATTGCAGTGCGTTATCTTTCTGAGCGGTTGCACAGATACAACATTAATATCGACCTCGTGGATGGGCGTTTCCGTAATCTGAAAAAAGGCATTTACCGGATAGCGGCGCAGATACCATTTATTGGTTATAAGAAAAAGCCGTTCAAGGCTTTAAATGCTGTATCCATGGAGATTCACACCGGTATGTTCGGTCTGTTAGGTCCTAATGGGGCAGGAAAAACTACGCTGATGCGTATCATTTGCGGCATTTTTGAACAGAGTTATGGGAAAATTTTCATAAATGGCATTGATACTCAGAAAAAGAGGGAGGAGCTTCAGGGCCTTATCGGTTATTTGCCGCAGGAATTCGGTACTTATGAGAACCTTACTTCATGGGAATTTCTGGAGTATCAGGCGTTGCTTAAAGGCATTTACAATCCTGCTGTCAGGAAGCAGAGGATTACCGAAGTTCTCGAAGCGGTTCACATGTATGAGAATAAAGACAAGAAAATCGGAGGGTTTTCCGGTGGAATGAAACAGCGTATCGGGATAGCTCAGACATTGTTGAATCTGCCGCGAATATTGGTGGTAGATGAGCCTACGGCAGGTCTGGACCCCAGAGAGCGTATCCGGTTCAGGAATCTGCTGGTGGAATTGTCCCGCAACCGTATTGTAATATTCTCCACCCATATCATAGAGGATATAGCAAGCTCCTGCAATCAGGTGGGAGTTATCAACAAAGGTTCTCTGAAATATCACGGTACTCCGGCGGAAATGGCGGAAATCGCCAGGGATGTCACATGGACATTTGAGATTCCGGCGGAAGAGTTTGAGAAGTTGCCGTCCGACCTGTTGTTGGTACACCATATCCGAAACGGGGAATTTATCAAGGTAAGGTGTTTGTCCGAGTCTCAGCCTGTACGGGGAGCCGTAAGGACCGCGCCCTTGCTGGAGGATTCGTACCTATGGTTATTGAGGAGTGTCAAACTGGCAAACAACGAACAAATTAT
>X301_European_Hare__coassemble_1442_pt1 | contig 11552 bp, 11 predicted proteins | sample X301_European_Hare__metabat2_high_PE_017 | metagenome-assembled genome bin X301_European_Hare
AGGCTTGCTCATGTAATCGTCGGCCCCCGATTTGAATCCCTCCAGTACATCTTCCTTCATATTCTTTGCTGTCAGGAAGATGATAGGAATTTCACTATTAATCCGGCGGATCTCCTTAGCCAGCGTAAAACCGTCTTTTTTAGGCATCATAACATCGAAAATACATATATCAAACGGCTGGTTCAGAAATGCTTCATAGGAGACCTCCCCGTCTTCGCACAGGACGGTTTCAAAGCCTTTCGCTCTCAGGTATTCTTTCAGCAGCATACCCAGATTTGTATCGTCTTCTGCCAGTAAAATTTTTATTTTCTCTTCCATAACTATTGATTTAAAATTAATTATCTAAAATATACGTCTTTGCAAGGATTATGGCACTCTTCAGCCTTTTGTTTTTTTGGACAGCGGCAGGATAATATCGAAACGACTCCCTTTGCCTTCAGTGCTTTCCACCTTTATCCTTCCGTTGTGGGCTTCAACGATAGTTTTCACATAGGAAAGACCCAGTCCGAATCCTTTCACATCGTGAAGATTGCCTGTGGATACCCTGTAGAATCTTTCGAAAATCATCTTCTGCTCTTTTGCAGCAATTCCTATGCCATTGTCTATCACGCTAATAATTATTTCGTTCCCCTTATTCCTGGTGTATACGCTGATTTCCGGCACTTTTGTGCAATATTTTATGGCGTTGTCCAGCAGATTTGATATGACATTGGTGATGTGTACCTCATCGGCAAAAATCTCGTCGTGTTCCGCTTCGGGATAAAAATATAGCTGGCCGTCCTTATCCTTCACCCGCAGACTGAATTTCGTCACCAGGCTTTCTACCACGCCATTCAGATTTATGTTCTTCTGCTTCAGTTTCATGCGGGTTTCCATAAACAGGGCCGTTTGCAACACTTTTTCCACTTGAAACGTCAGTCGTTTGCTTTCATCTCTGATAATCCCCGCAATATGGTCGATTGTGGATGGAGAGTTGTTCATCGCACCGTCCTTCAGCATCTGTGATGCCAGTGAGATGGTCGCGATGGGAGTCTTGAATTCGTGGGTCATATTGTTTATGAAATCATTCTTGATGGACGACAATTTCTTTTGGTGAACAATCTCGAAGATGCAGAATCCGAAACTGAGAACCAGAAGCGTGGTGATAATCAGGCTGGGCAATATCAATATGATGGAAGAAAGCAAATCGTGGGTCTGGCCGGGGAAAATCAAAAACAGGGTTGCCGTATTCTGTGGGTCGGCAGGGAATAATTTCCGGTTGTAGGAATAATCGGAATGACTGTTGAAAAAATGCCGTGACGTCACGGTAAATTGGGATTTCTCCTTGATGGCGTATTCATACTTTGCATTCACTCCGTTATTTTTCAGATATTCTCCGATCAGCTGGTTGAAGTCTATCCCATGAAGCCACTCATCCAGACTTTTTTGTGCTTCTCCGGACTTGCTGACGACTATCAGGTCATATTCCTTGCCGAGACTTTTTTTCAGCTCTTTTCTCGATTTTTCTATGGAGTTGGCCAGACTGGGATTCCCTTTCCGTCCGAATACTTCCGAGGCTTCTGTATCCTTTTCATCGTAATCCAGGGGGAACGCGGTATAGTCGATTACAATAGACATGTTGTCGTGCCCCTGTAAATTGGGCTGAACACCGGGAATGGGGTGATTTCTGGGTGCCGGATCTTTCCCATCCTGACGGCCGGAATCCGCCGGTTTGGGGTCTGTTGTCTGTGCCTTCCTGTTTATCTCCTCGATGGCATTGATTGCCTGATCGACAGATTTATTGACAAGATAGTCAAACTGAGTCTTTTTAAATTTAAAGGCGGTATGGAAATAGCGGGCCTGTGTGAAGATCAGCCCTAATAAGGCCGTTCCCATCACCACGCATAGAATGATTATCTGCTTCTTTCTCATACCCACAAATTTAACATTTCAATTTTAACACTTCTCACACTTAACACACTTTAACCAATGGAGACGGACATTCAGAATAGTGACAGCTGGCCTACGTTGTCCTCCCGTCTTTCCTTTCCCAAATGCCGGTATGCCAGGTCGGTGACCTCCCTTCCGCGGGGAGTGCGCTTGATAAAGCCTTCCTTGATGAGAAAAGGTTCGTATACCTCCTCCAGCGTACCTGCGTCTTCGCCTACGGCAGTGGCAATTGTGGTCAATCCCACCGGACCGCCCTTGAATTTCTCGATAATGGTCAGCAGAATCCTGTTATCCATTTCGTCCAGTCCGTATTGGTCAATGTTCAATGCTTCCAGTGCGTAGCGGGTAATGGCGTGGTCTATGCTCCCGTTGCCTTTCACCATGGCAAAGTCGCGTACCCGTCTCAGCAGCGCGTTGGCAATGCGTGGGGTGCCTCTGCTCCGCGATGCTATCTCCTCGGCTGCCTGGGTTGAAATTCCTATCTGGAGGATGGAGGCCGACCTGTGGATAATGCCTGACAACACTTCCATGTCGTAGTATTCCAGGTGGCAGTTGATGCCGAACCTGGCCCGTAGCGGTGCCGTCAGCAATCCGCTCCGCGTAGTCGCCCCAATCAGCGTAAAAGGATTGATTTGTATCTGCACGGATCTGGCGGCAGCCCCTTTGTCGATCATTATATCAATCCGGAAATCTTCCATGGCCGAATAGAGATACTCTTCGACAATGGGACTCAAACGGTGGATTTCATCGATGAAAAGTACATCGTTCTTTTCCAGGTTTGTCAGCAATCCGGCCAGATCTCCAGGCTTGTCCAGCACCGGCCCTGAGGTGACCTTGATGCCGGAACCCAGCTCATTGGCAATGATGGTGGAGAGGGTGGTCTTGCCCAGGCCGGGGGGGCCGTGGAAAATGACATGGTCCAGGGGCTCTCCCCGCATTTTGGCGGCGCGTACGAACACCTCAAGATTTTCCACAATCTTCCTTTGCCCGTGAAAATCCTCGAAATTCAGGGGACGCAGCGCACGCTCGAATTCCTTGTCCGTATCCTTTAATGCCTGATTCCTGATGTCAAACTCTCCCATATCTGAAATTGCGGTGTTTTCTCTGTTTCAAAAGATAATACGTTTTTTCTCTTTATCCTCCATTCCAATTCAAAGTTAGGAAAACAAAATATCAACTCAAAGTTGTCAAAGGCAAAAGATACCTGTTCCTGCGTAAATTAATTGTCGTGGAAAAAATGCAGGATATCCTCTTCTATCCGCTGTATGGGGAGGTAGGCACCGAATTTCAGATTCCGGCGCAGACGGCTGTCCAGGCTGTTCCTGTTCCGGTAGAGCTCGCCGATCATGGCGCGGGTGACCTCCTTATTCCTTTTCTCCGCACGGATGAGAGCCTTGCAGACTTCCTTGCACATCAAGGTCACCATATCATATAAATTGTGGCCGCGTATATACAGATATACATTGTCGGGAGTTACTCCCAGCTTCAGGTATTTCTCTTTCACCTTATCCAGGTTGACAGCCGGATAGTCCTTTCCCAGCATATTCAGTTTGCATGCCACGCGTTTCCCTATTTCATGCAATGCACGTGCGCCATTATCCTGTACCAGCGGAAGCGCCCGGGTATTGGGTAGGACGACATAGGAATTGAATTCGGATGAGGTGAACAGGAAGGGATCCGTGTTTTGAAAGTACAGATGCCAGATGAAAAGAGGATAAAGTATATTGGAAAATCCCTTTAGAAAAGCACTGAAATCAAAGAGGTCATTTTCCAAATTTGTCACGTGCGAACAGACTTCACCCAGTCCTCCGGCGTAGCAGAGATGGTTTTCAAAGGAGTAGGTGTAGGTCTGCAATACAAAGTGCCTGACGTTAATCCTCCGTTCCCGGAGAAGATACCTGTAGTCGCTGTCTATGCATATAAAAAAATGAGGGTTCAAATAGTCAAAGTATTTCAGACATTGTGTAACCCCCGACGTCTCGTGCCCGAATTCATTTCTGGAGCCTGAGATGAAATGAAAGCTGTCCTGGGGGCGGAAGTGGTTCAGCACTTGACTCCAGAAATCGATATCGCCTTTATTCTCGACATGTACGGCGGCTTTGCAGCGCAACACCCTGGCGTCCGCAGCAAAGCGTCTTGCCGCATTTGCAAAATGAGCCGCCCGGTGGATAGCGGCCTTGTTTTCGTGCACAAACATATTCTGTTCTTTTCTTCAATCTTTCAGTTTGATCAGATCCTCGACAAATACCAGTTTATCCCCCCATCCGTCACCAAAGAGACTTGGGGAGTGGGTGGAGGTAATGATCTGGCAATTTTGGTTCAGACGACGGATTTCTTCGAATAATATGTACTGCCATTCAATGTGCAGCGAGATTTCCGGCTCATCCATCAACAGAATGTAGGGAGCTTCCTCCATTAAAAACACTCTCATCAGAATCAGCAGCAGCTGTTTTTCTCCCGATGAAAGTTTATATAGTGGGATGACCTCCCCGTCGTCTATAAAGACCAGATGATTGGTCTGAGGGTCTATTTGAATGATTTTACCGGTTTTGGCAAACAGGCGGTCCACTGTCTTGAACAATGTCCGGATACGCTCGTTGATTCTGTCGGCCTGCTCCGGGAAATTGGTGGCCTTCAGGCGATAATCCGAAAATGAGGGAGTGTTGCCTCCGATATCATACACTATGGCATGGAGTTCGTTATACAGCTGGCTATATTCCCTCCCGGCTTTGGGCCTGTCCCGAAAAGGAACATCAAAGGTGCTGATTTTTTGGTACTTCACATTTTTCAATGCGGTTTTAAGCTCGTTGCCTGTCATTTTCTGATTATATTGGACAACGTTATCGTGCAGTTCGATTTTCACCTCCACCCCGTATGCCTTCAACCGTTTGACATCGGCCAGCATAATTGAATCGATGATATTGAACAGCGTGGTTTTGCCGCTCCCGTTGATGCCAATCAAAATGTTTACGTCCGGATTCAGATTTTCCCATAAAAAATCATATTTCCGCCATAGATTCCGGATTTCAATGCTGTGTATCATACATATATTTTAGTAAATGAACATCCGGACAGCCAGGTCATGCCCTGCGCCCTCCTTCTCCCACAAAGATAGGAAAGTAATGATGAAAAACAAACCGAAAACAGAACAACAGACGGAGGAAAAAGGTACTTTTGTCGTGCAAAAAAAATGACGGTCGAAATAAAGCAACTATGAAAGGATTGTACACTGTTCTGCTGTTGGTCTGTTCCAACATCTTTATGACATTCGCCTGGTATGGTCATTTAAAATTGCAGGAAGCCAGAATCAGTACGCATTGGCCTCTGATTGGAGTCATCGTTTTTTCATGGTTCATCGCTTTTTTCGAATATTGTGCCCAGGTACCCGCAAACAGGATGGGATTCGAGGGCAACGGGGGGCCATTCAGTCTTATGCAGCTGAAGATTATCCAGGAGGTCATTACTTTGGTGGTTTTTACCCTTTTCTCCCTGTTTCTTTTCAAGGGTGTGGCCTTGCAGTGGAATCATGTAGCTGCCTGCATCTGTTTGATTCTGGCTGTCTATTTTGTTTTTATGAAGTAAGGCCGGAATCCTCTTTCCTCCGGTTTTGTCCGTTTCGTCGGACGGGTATCTGGTGGCTCTTACCTCCCCCTGGTATTATTTCCATGAAAGACGGAAAAAAGGGAATGCCTGAATGGGTCAGGCATTCCCTTTGATGATTACAGGCAGTCGGGGTACGGTTGGCCTCAGAGCCGTCAATCCTCGCGGATTGCCTTAATACCAGGCAGTTCTTTGCCTTCGATGTATTCCAGCAATGCACCGCCACCGGTGGAAACGTAACTTACCCGTTCTGCCAGTCCGAACTGTTTTATTGCCGCAACGGAATCACCTCCTCCAATCAGGGAGAAAGCCCCGTTTTCAGTGGTTTTAACAATGGCTTCGGCTATGGCTCTGGTTCCTTCGGCAAATTTGGGAATTTCAAAAACTCCCACAGGACCGTTCCATAGAACAGTCTTGGAGGCTTCGATAACTTTGGCAAAGCGTTCGCGGGTTTCGGGGCCGATATCCAGTCCCTCCCAACCGTCAGGAATGTTCATGGGATCGCAAATCCGGGTGTTGGCATTGTTGCTGAAGTCATCGGCAATGACAGCCTGATTGGACAACACGAGATTCACTCCCTTTTCCTTTGCTATACGCATGATTTCGAGGGCTAAATCCAATTTATCGGATTCGCATATTGAGCTGCCTACATGTCCGCCCAATGCGGCCTTGAAGGTATAGGTCATGCCGCCACCCAGAATCAGGTTGTCGACCTTGTCCATAAGATTCATGATAATGTCAATTTTGGAAGATACTTTCGATCCGCCCATGATGGCGGTAAAAGGACGTTTGGGATCCTTCATGACATTATCGACAGCTTTCAATTCCCCCTCCATCACGTATCCAAACATTTTGTCATTCGGAAAATACTTTGTAATCAGGGCGGTAGAAGCGTGAGCCCGGTGTGCGGTGCCAAAGGCATCGTTGATGTAGACATCTCCCAGGGAGGCCAGATCCGCAACGAATTTTTTCTGGGATTCCTTCACCTTGGCCTTTGCGGCTTTCTTTTCCTCCTCGGCAGCATCTTCGGACAAACCACGGGGTTTCCCCTCTTCCTCTGCATAATAGCGCAGGTTCTCCAACAGCAGGACTTCTCCCGGTTTCAGGCCGGCTGTCTGTTTTTTCGCGCTCTCCCCGACACAGTCCTCGGCAAATTTTACAGGCTGCCCCAAGAGTTCTTCCAGATGCTTTTGAATGTGCTTCAGAGAATATTTGGCCTCAACGCCTTTCGGACGTCCCAGGTGGGACATCAGTACCACCGAGCCTCCGCCTGCCAGCACTTTCCTGACGGTCGGAATGGCGGCCCGCATGCGCGTATCGTCGGTAATTTCAAATCTATCGTTTAGGGGCACATTGAAATCCACCCTGACCAATGCTCTTTTCCCTTGAAAATTGTAAGTGTCAATCGTCTGCATATAAGTATTGTTAATGGTTAATGAACTTTTGCACCGGCCCTTTCGGGGATGATAAAATTAAGGATAAATTTAATCCAATCAAAATTTTTCACCGACAATCGCTTTTGTGTCATATTCAAACGATTGTTTCCGGATTTTGCGGCGGAACATAAATCCTGATGGTTACATTTGAAATTTGCAAATAACTTTTATCTTCGTCACGAAATAGGAGTGGAACATTCAGCTGATGACAACGCACGAACAATACATGTCCCTGGCCCTGGAGGAAGCGGCCAAAGCTGCCGGGGATGGAGAGATACCGGTGGGGGCTCTTGTGGTATGCAGGGGCATAATTGTGGCAAGGGCACATAATGAAATGGAGAAATTGAACGATGCTACGGCTCATGCAGAGATGATTGCAATCACAATGGCTTCTGCACGGATAGGAGGTAAATATCTTGATGAGTGTACTTTATATGTCACTCTGGAGCCTTGTACGATGTGCGCCGGGGCCTTGGCATGGGTGCAGTTGGGAGAGCTGGTTGTAGGAGCTTCCGATCCCATTAGAGGATATGCACGCTTGTCTCCGTCTGTCCTCCATCCGAGGACCAGGGTAACTTCGGGCGTTCTGGCTGATCAGGGCGGCAATATCATAAGGGAATTTTTCCGCAGCAGGCGTTAGAGCCGGCTGTTGAGACAGTTGATTGGCGGAAACGGATTTTCATTCACCGGTCGGTCAGGACATAAACAGCCTGTCAATCTCCTCCCAATATCCGGGGAATGACTTGTTGACCACTTCTTTGTCTGAGATTACTATTTTTGGGAATTTCAGGGCTGCCGGAGCAAAGGACATGGCCATCCTATGGTCGTTGTATGTAGAGATGTGCGGCACCTTTACAACATTTTCCCGGTGTCCCTCCCATGCCAGGGCATTCTCCCCGGTTCTCTCTTCCAATATGAATCCCATTTTGGCCAATTCGTTCTTCAATGCCTCAACACGGTCCGTTTCCTTAATCCTTAAGGTGTCTATTCCTCTGAAAACGAAGGGCAGATCCATCATACAGCATGCTACGGCGAATGACTGCACCAGATCCGGCATCTCGATAAAGTCTTCTTCCAGTCGGGTTGTCAGCCTGGGTCCCGGTGTCAGCACAACCCCTTCGTCCGTAAATCTTGTGATTACGCCAAGCTGTTCCCACACCCTTGCCTGCCTGGAATCACCCTGCATCCTGTCCCGTGACAGGCCTTTGAGTTCGATTGCCCCTTTCCCGGCAATGGCCAGACATTCATAAAAGTAGGATGCGGCACTCCAATCTGGTTCCACCCGGAAAGGGCGTGGAATGTAATTGCCGGGAGGAATGCGGATGACAGCCTCCTCTCTTTCGGCGTTCACCCCAAAATACCTCATCAGTTGCATTGTCATGTCCAGATAACTGCCCGATACAATTTTCCCTGTCAGTCGGATTGTCAGGCCGTTCTTCATATAGGGCGCAATCATCATCAGGGCGGATATGTACTGGCTGCTGACAGATGCGGGGATTTCGATTTCTCCGCCTGTCAATGAAGTGCCGTAAATGACCAGTGGAGGATAGCCCTCCTTTTCCCGGTATTCAATATGAGCTCCAAGGCGGTTCAAGGCCTCCACCAGTACCCCGATGGGACGTTGTTTCATCCGTTCGGAGCCTGTCAGTTCCCACCTGCCGGCAATCAGGGACAGGTATGCGGTAAGAAAACGCATGGACGTACCGGCATGGCCGATATCGAGGCGGTTGTTATCGGAGTGCAGTGCTTCGACCATACTACGGGTATCGTCACACATCGCCAGGTTTTCCACGGCATATTTGCCTCCCGCCAGTGCTTCAATGATCAGAACCCGGTTGGATATGCTTTTGGAGGCCGGCAATAAAACCTCTCCCTCGAGGGTCTTATTCCTATAATTCAGGGTTATTTCCATTTTTATCTCTCATGATATGATATTGTCAGCCGCAATTTCCTCAAAACGGTGTGATTCCCGGGTTTCCGGGAACACCTCCCCCATGCATGGTCAAATCTGCTCCAATGCTTCCTTTATCTCTCCGGCATTGCAATACTGGTTGATTTCCGCTTCTCCCGGGCATCTCAATAGGGTGAAATTAACCCCCTCTCGTTCGTTTTTCTTGTCGTGCAGCATCAGTTCATACAGCTCTTCCGTTGTCCCGGTAGTGTGATAGGCGGGATATTTGTCCCGTATGTATCGTTTGATTTTTTTATATTGTTCCGCTCTGAATCCCAGTTTCTTTACGGATAGGTATAGTTCGGCAACCATGCCGTAGGCCACGGCATCTCCATGGTACAGATCCATGGATTCACGGATGGAGATGCTTTCGATGGCATGGCCTATTGTATGACCGAAATTCAGGGATTTCCGCAATCCTTTTTCGCGTGGGTCGTTGTGTACGACAGCTGCTTTTACCTTCACCGATTTCTCTATCAGATGCAGGAATTCAGGCTCGCCCGCTTTCGACAGGTCGGCCTGCATCACCTCTTCCAGATGTTCCTCGCCGGAAAGCAGGGCGTGTTTCAGCATCTCTGCAAATCCCGATAGAATCTGTCTTTCCGGAAGAGTTTGCAGAAAACGGTTGTCTATAATCACGCATTCCGGCACGGAGAATGTTCCTATCTCATTTTTAAGTCCGTTGAAATTAATGCCCGTTTTCCCGCCTACGGATGCGTCCACCTGAGCCAGTAGTGTAGTCGGCACATTGATGCAGCGTATTCCGCGTTTGAAGCAGGATGCGGCAAATCCTCCGACATCCGTTACCACCCCGCCCCCCAGGTTTACAAGCACAGAATTTCTCCTGGCTCCCCGGGAGGATAGGATATGCCAGATCCGGGCGACGCTCTCTATCGATTTGTTATGCTCTCCTTCGGGAAGTGTGATAAGGTGGTCCTGGGGTATGAACCCGGGATTCAGGCAACTCAGGCAGCAGTCGCGGCTGTTGTTGTCCATCAGCAGGAAAACATCCGCAGGACAGATGTCTTTCAGCGATTCCTTCAATTCAACACCCGCGTTATTCGTAAAAACAACATGATCCATGGGGATAATTTTTTACAAAGGTAAAAAGATAGGACTAAAACCCAAATTATGGAAGAGCGGATTTTATGATGGAATTTATGGCTGTCATTCATTGGCTGTCAGGAAAGTTTTTCATATATTTGTTAGGATTCATCTGAAAATATGATCCATGAAAGCTGATAGTTCCATACGTTCGGTAGTTGCTGCAAGTCTTATTCCCAGACTTAACAGCACGCTTTGTCTTCCTTTAATTGAGAGATGCGGAGGTATAGAGGGATTCTTCCGGGAAAGCGATGCCGCTCTGCAGCATATCTGTCGGGAGATGAATATTTCTGCCAGACTTTTCGACCGTTCCAAGGCCTGGAATCTTGCAGAGGCGGAGATGGACCAAATCGACCGCCACAATATTCAGGTCTGCACCATAGAGGATGATTTATACCCGGAGTTGTTGAAGCAGTGTGAAGACGTTCCCCTGGTGCTTTTTTACAAGGGGAATATCCGGATTCCTGAAAATACGAAATGCATGGCGATTGTGGGTACCCGCCGCTCTTCCGCGAGATGCCGGGATAGGGTGGAAATCGTTCTTTCCGAACTCTGCGCTATGGGCTGCTATCCTGTGGTTGTCAGCGGACTTGCTTACGGGATAGATGCTTCGGCACACAGAGCCAGCCTGAAATTGTGCTTGCGTACTTTCGCCGTGCTGGGACACGGACTTCACATGATTTATCCTGCCTCTCATAAGGCTCTCGCGTGTTCGATTGTGGAGAGCGGAGGTGCCCTGATCAGTGAATTTCCCTGTACGTCAGTCACTCATCCCGGTAATTTCCTGAAACGCAACCGCATTATCGCAGGGTTATGCCATGTTACCCTGGTGGCTGAATCTGCCGAAAGGGGCGGTGCCATGTCCACGGCATCCCAGGCTCTGTCATATAATCGTGATGTTGTGGCTTTTGCCGGGCGTCCAGATGATACATACTCTGCCGGCTGCAATCGACTGATAAAGGAAAATGTCGCGGCATTGGTGGACAACGGACTGGATGTGGCGCGGATACTGAATTATCCCATTCCTTCTGAAACGGCAGGCCGGACGGTTTTGGATCTGTTCCCTCATGATGATAAGAGCCGGATTATATTGGAATTGTTGGAGGAGAAAGGGGATACCGGAATAGATGAGTTAAGCGTAATATCCCGTATCCCTCAGGGGGAACTTTCCGCTTTGCTCCTCGAACTGGAACTCGAACAGAAGGTTCTGGCACTCCCCGGCAAGAGATATGCCGTCAAATGAGTGAGTGCCTGGCCTATTATATCTCCATCATCGCAATCGTCGGGGGAAAAATGAATGTCGTGCCGATGAAATCATTATTTTTGCAGAACGAAGGACATTGCATATGAAAGATATAAACAGATTGAAAATCGTGTTGTGCGAAAAGAAGCGAGCAGGCAAATGGCTGGCGGAGCAAACGAACATCAATCCGTCAACCGTTTCCAAAGTATACCGGATGCCGGACACAATGATTTTACTAAGAAACTGTTTAAAAATTATCCAATAAATTTGTTAAGCATGATTTTACAGA
>X301_European_Hare__coassemble_1445_pt1 | contig 11531 bp, 11 predicted proteins | sample X301_European_Hare__metabat2_high_PE_017 | metagenome-assembled genome bin X301_European_Hare
TTTTTATGGACCGAAGTCCTGGTTTTTAAAACAAATATAACAACACCTTTTACGGATGTCCCTGAATCCGTTATACTATGGTACAAACTTACTAAAAATACAAATAAAACGGCACACATATTGCAACTTAAAAAGGATTGTTTATTTTTGCACGAATCTCTCAATGCCCTGAAGATGCCGGGCATTGACACTTTGTGAACCACTATCCAAGATAATGAGAAAGGACGAAAGATATAACCGGCGCGGCGTTTCTGCATCAAAGGAGGATGTACACAACGCCATAAAAAACCTTGACAGGGGGATTTTCCCGCGTGCATTCTGCAAGATAGTCCCGGATTATCTGGGAGGCGATGACTCCTACTGCAACGTCATGCATGCTGACGGTGCCGGTACGAAATCATCCTTGGCTTATATGTACTGGAAGGAAACAGGTGATTTGTCGGTCTGGAAGGGAATCGCACAGGACGCTCTGGTCATGAATATCGATGATCTGCTTTGCGTGGGAGCCGTTGACAATATTCTGCTTTCCTCCACTATCGGACGAAACAAGAACCTCATCCCCGGTGAGGTCATCTCTGCCATTATCAACGGCACTGAGGAGCTGCTTGAAAGATACCGGGAACTGGGAGTGGGCATCTATTCAACCGGAGGGGAGACTGCTGATGTCGGTGATTTGGTGCGTACCATCATCGTTGATTCTACGGTTACCTGCAGGATGAAGCGGAAGGACGTGATTGACAATTCCTGCATCCGTCCTGGAGATGTCATAGTCGGATTGGCCTCTTACGGGAAGGCAACCTACGAAACGGAATATAACAGCGGAATCGGGTCGAACGGACTCACATCGGCCCGTCACGATGTATTCGCCAAGTACCTGGTTCAGAAATATCCGGAAAGCTTTGATAACGGGATTCCTGAAGAGCTGGTGTATACCGGCGGTTGCCGGCTCACTGATAGCGTGGAGGGCGTGGAACTGGATGCGGGGAGACTTGTTCTGTCGCCAACCCGGACCTATGCCCCGGTCATCAAGAAGATACTTGATCTCTACCGCCCCCAGATTCACGGTATGGTTCACTGTTCAGGCGGAGCCCAGACCAAGGTGTTGAATTTTGTGGAAAACATGCATATCGTTAAAGACAGACTTCTCCCTGTCCCCCCGTTATTCCGACTTATACAGGAACAATCCGGCACTCCTTGGGAGGAGATGTACAAGGTCTTTAACATGGGACACAGAATGGAAATCTACGTCAATGAGGAGCTGTCCCGGAAGATCATTGACATATCGCAAAGTTTTGATATTGACGCCCAGGTCATCGGCCGCTGCTATGACAATGACGGGGGTGAAGGGAACAGACTCACGATTGCCGGTGAATTCGGAGAGTTCACTTACTGACGGGATGTCTTACATCAATCCCTCTGTTTTTGCGGACGGATACCAGACTTTCAATAAATCAAATATTTTGCCCTTATCTTCATGAACTTATTCAGGGCGGGTTGCCAGGAAGCCCTGATTTCCTCCTCGCTTTTACCGCTTTCGATATCCTTGCGCAATCTGTCGTTGCCCGCCAGCTTGTCGAAAAAGGGGGTAAAAAACGGAGCCTTTCCCGAATAATTCCGATAGGCTGCCAGCAGCCAGTCCAACCGCAACCGTCTTCCCTTTTTCACCTCTTCATATTTCTGCCTTAAGTCCATGCCATGGCAAAGTTCTCCCATACACTTTGGATATCTGCTCATTCCGGGAATGCTGCGCGGAGTAAATGTATAGGGCATATTTTTAAGGTCCGGATGTCCAAAAACCTGAAAGGGCGTATCTGTTCCCCTTCCCTCGCTTACGACAGTGCCTTCAAAAAGGCACACCGAGGGATAGAGCATCACCGAGATGCTGTCGGGCAGATTGGGGGAAGGACGGACAGGCAATGGCAGCGTCATCGACCTTTCCCACCCCTGGCATGGTATCACCTTTAACCGGCATTTCACATCGCAGTCCAGCCAACCTTCACCGTTGATCATACATGCATATTCTCCAATCGTCATGCCGTAGACAATTGGTACGGGATGCATACCTATGAAAGAGGTGAACCCCTCCTGCAAAACAGGGCCGTCAACATAGTACGCATTCGGACAGGGCCGGTCGAGAACAACCACGGGAATATCCTGTTCGGCACATGCTTCCAGCACATAATGCAAAGTGGAAAGATAGGTATAAAATCGGACTCCGACATCCTGCATATCGAAAACCATTGTCTCTATGTCCCGCAAATCCTCCGGCAAAGGTTTTTTCTTTTTCCCATACAGGGAAACGACAGGCAGACCGGTAGCCATATCAACGGCGTCTCCCACAGATTCCCCGGCATCTGCATCCCCGCGAAAGCCATGCTCAGGAGAAAATACCCGGACTATATGAACTCCGTGTTCACGTAGAAAATCGACACTGTGCTGATTCCCCGCCACGGAGGTCTGATTGGCCACTATGCCTATACTCTTCCCTTCCAGCAAAGAGGCGTATGCCCCCCAGTTTTCCACGCCGGGAATTACCGCACAGTTTGCCTCACACCAGAGCAGGCTTCCAAGACAGCATATAAGAAACCTCATCCCTGACCTTTTTCATTTTCTTCATAATCAATCTGCATGGAGAACATAATGCTTTCCACCTGACAGATCTTGTTCCGTTTTTTCCCTTCGGGAGCATATACGTATCCAAGCATATAGATGATTCTGCTGTTCTCCTGGTCCAGCACAACATTCAGCACAAAGGGACCTCCCATAAAATCATTCTCTACAGTCCATAATCCCTTTACCAAAAGAGCATAATGCTTTCCGTCGTAGTTGTAGTTGGCGGCACTCATCGGAGTGTTCATGTCCAATGCCATCCAGGTACTGTCAAGTGGTCCCGGAATGTGCTTCCTGAGATTTTCGCAGACCTTGTCAAGCACTATCTGATAGTCCAGCTGACTCTGATGCTCGTAGGGTTCCTGAAAAAAAATCAGCCCCTTGCTGTCAATGGCGGTTTCAGAGGAAATCCATACGAAATCGGCCGTATCCTTATTGATATTGTATCCTCCGGGGCAATAAAGCAGCATTTTATATTTCTTCTTGAAGGTATCGAAAATCTTCTTGTCGGAACTCTTTTTATAGACTCCAATCAGACGGTCTCGTTCGGCATTTTGGAATGTCCCCATTATCATACGCTTGTTCTTGTCGAAAATCCTGTAGAACTCATCTTCATCCGGTGCGGAAATCTTAAAAAGCTTTTGCGAATTGGCCCATGGACTTTCAAAAAATACCAGGGAAGCCGAATCCGCCTTATCGGAAATTGAAACCATCAGAACATTCCTGTGGGCCTTGATGTTCTTGTCAAAGGCCGATGGAGGTAAACTAATGACATCAAATGTCGGTTCAGACTGTGGCAGACCGATCTGGTCCTGACCGAAAAACTGCTTTATGGTATCGCCTACAGCTCCTTTCCAAATGCCCTGGGAAGCCACCACCAGCAATTCGTTCGTAGCCCCGGTTACAGCCGGAAGTACCGACCTTCTCTCCATAGTATCCTTACAGGAGGCCAATACCCCCACTATCATGGAAACGGCTGTTGCAAGAAACGGTAATCTTTTCATAATATTGGGTTTTATCATTTCATCACATATTTCCTTTACTGTCCGCCATGTTTAGAATACCTTTGACGGACCCGACAAGGATCTTTGCCTCTACCATCAGCGGCAGACGATAATTGTCCTTGCTTAGCCAGACTTTCATGTCCTCACCTCCTTTAAATACATCGCCTTCCACCAGCAGGGGTGAAAAAACATAACACTCCTGTTTCCGTCCGGCAATCTTGGTCCTGTTCACTCCAAGGTAGCGGACATACAGGTCGTATATCTTGCTGTCAATCAGGATTCGGATGGGTATCAAATCGTTTTTCTTATATTTTTCGAAATCGAGTTCCCGGATCATCCAGGCCACCGAAAGCATATCGAAAGTACCGGGCAACAGTTTTACGGTGTCTTTGCGATGGTATTTCCCGATGCGATTGACCTCTCCGATGACTATAGAGTCCTGATAATTAAATACATAGTCGAATGTCTTGTGATAATTTCCTTCGTGCGCCTTCCTGGAAAACTCATAGGGCAGAAATGTCGAACTGTCATAGTGGGACACCAGCGTATCCCGTAACTTGAATATCCAATCCCATTTGGGCAGGGAACTGCCTACCGCCTCCAGTTTAACGGCATTCGGATATTTGTCGGATTTCGTCAGTGTAAATTCCACCTGTCCCGCTTCCATCCAGATAAACCCCCAATTATAATATCCCGTGTATGCCATGCGTTCCACTACAGGGTATCTTGACTGCGAAAAAAGCGTAAGCCCGGCCGACAGCAACAGAATCAATAACCAACTTTTTTTCACCATGTCTACTTTTCTTCCTTTTCGTTATACGATTTCGACAAATCGAATTCCTGTTCTATGTCAAAATTTTGCTTGACGGCAATCTCCGCCGGCAGATATACAATCTCCTCCGGCTGCTGATGCTTTAGGTATAGTCCGGTATCCCAAATCCCATTTCCATTTGTGTCCAGGACAGCCCTGAACATATATTTCCCTTCGGGCAGCATGTCGAAAACCAGCTCTCCATCCTGACAAATCGGTTTTTCTTTAAGAATCTGATATCTATGACTCCCATTTGTGGATTTCCCGGAATCCGGTTTGTACATCTGGATGACCGTATTGCCGGTCACACCCTTCACGGAGAGAATCACTTTGCCGTAATAGTCTTCAGTCCGCACCTTAAAGCTCTTCTCAAATTTGTTGTTGAACCGTCCGTAGATATCGGAAACTTCGGCAGAATCGATTTCAATCCTATACTCACCTCCGGATTTCCATTGCGCATCTACGTAAACCAGACGTATTTTAAGACTATCCTCCTGCAAGGTAAAGGTTATCGGCTGATAAACTGTATCCACTTTCTCCGACACCCTGATAGCCTTTTCCAGTTCCGTCCTGTTCAAAGGCCGGTCGAATTCAAGTCCGACTCTTCCCCCCAGATCCAGTTCACCGCCGATGTTGGGTCTGATATCCAGATAACTGACAGCCGCACTTTCCTTCTCCTGGTTTTTTTCTTTGCGTCCGGTAGTGCTCTTCTCCTTGAAAGTATAGCGGTTAGTATCAGAAAGGACACTCAGCTGTCCGGTGCTGTCAGTGCGGAGATAGGTCAGAACCAGATTGAGATTCTCCCGATTATAGAGAGAGGAATCCTTAATCCACAAGGTTATAGTATCGTTTCCCGCCGTTCTTTCCTTGATATACCACTCCCGGGGCAGGGAATCCATCGCCAGGGTATCCCACACCTCCACTGTCAGACGGTTGTCTCCGGGGATGCTGAACACGAATTCCAACTTCTCCCGGATTTCCCGTTTGTCAACGCTCAGATACAATTGTGTCCCCTTCTCCTGGAACATCCGTAAATAGAGATTCCCGGGACCATAGGCAAGGTATTCCGTGGTAACGACACTGTCGGAAGTTATGGTATCCAGACCTACAATCTGCCTGATGACCGTAAATGTATCTGTCCTGACCATCGGCATTACCACCGGATGAACAGTTGAATCCATAAAGGCAAACATCTCGTCTTCGGGAGTATATTTCTTATCCTTGTTTTCATCCGCCATGGCGATGACCCGATAGACGGCCTCGCGGATGTTGATGAGCCTGAAATTTCCCGAACTGTCTGTACGTGCGATATAGTCGGGCATCTCCAGCAGGGGCAGGGAGTCGGCTTGCCCCGCATATATGCCTACCAAGGCATTTATCACAGGCTCGTTGGATTCGGCATACACGACGGTCCCTCCCAATTCCAGCGTATCGATTATGTCACCGGTAGAAAACACATAGCGGTAATATCCCAGAGAATTCCCCTCATTATTGTCAGCTATGGCATCGGAAAAGTCCAGATTGTAGGTGGTATTCTCCCTCAGGGAGTCGGGCATGCTGACAAGTATATATTTCCCCCTGAGATTTACTTTGGGATTTTTCTTCATAGGGGGTGATACCACGAACCTTTCGTTTATATCCTTCAATTGGACAAATTCATCGAAATAGATCTCTATCTTTTTTTTGTCAAAGTTCTTCGTGAACGACACCGGCACTTCATTGACTACTACGGGTGGGGTTGTGTCTTTAGGCCCTCCTTCCGGATATCCTCTGTTGGCGCATGCGTACACCATAAGAGCCGCTAATACAGTCCCCAACCAATCAAAACTGAAGATATTCCGATTCGAGAATTTCATTTGCCGGTATGTTTTACCCATGTTTCACACAATCCACAAAGATAGTCTATTAGAATAAAAGGCAAAAGTTAAAAGATAAAAAAGTCATACCGTCCGGGACAGGCATCCCACACTGAATTTTACCCCTCCGGCTCCGGCAAGCACCTTCAGACAGGAGCAGACAGTCGCCCCCGTTGTGATGACATCGTCCACCAGAAGAACGTGACGGCCGTTGATTTTCTCGGGGGAGACCAGAGAAAAAATATTCTCGACATTCTTAAACCGTTCCGCTGCGTTCTTCCCGGTTTGGGAAACGTTGTTTTCTGTACGCACCACCACGTCCTCCAGAAGTTCCAACCGGAGTACGCTGTTGATTCCCCTGGCAATCTCCATCGCCTGATTAAAACCGCGTAGCTTCTCCCTTTTCGGATGCAACGGTATCGGAATAATGCAGTCGGCCTGACAGGAATCCTTTATCCTTTCCCCCAGCATGGTTCCAAGATAGAGGGCCAGCTTTCGGTAGGATTGATATTTTATGAGATGGATCAGATTTTTGTATTCACTGTATTTGTTGTAATAGTAAAGGGTGTGTAACTTCTCTGGACGACACTCTTCGGGAAACGTCTCCAACAATGCATTTTCTGTCTCGAAAGACTCATCGGTAAAGGGAAAATCCGACAGACAGTGCGTGCAGACATACTTCTCCCCTCCAACCAGACTCTTTCCGCATACGTCACATATCCGTGGATAAAACAAATCTGTCACCGAAGCCAGCAGCTCCAGGCATTCCCGCGACATATAGCTCCAGAGTTTCCCTTTCATTACTTTATAGCTCTTACAAATCCATAATATTCCGGGACACACCCTTATTGCTTCACAAAGTGATATGTGATGGTACCCTTTTGCATAGCCGGTGCGTCAGGGCTCACATTAAAGCGTGACCGTCCGGCCGCATCCACGGCCACCCTCCACAAACAGTCGTCTGCTTCCGACTGTTCTTCAAGTACCACTGCCTTTTGAACGGCACCCTTGGGATTAACCCAAATCTCAACCACCACTTTCCCGCCGAATTCGCATTTAAAGACGGGAATCGGCAGAAAACGGGCATAACGGTCTTTCAGATTGTAGCTCACACTGCTTTCTCCCGAATAGAAGACGGATTTCAGGGAATCCAGTTCCCGTTCCTTCCGGTCGCTCAAATATTGGAGGCTATCATTTTTATAGTGTTTGTCCGTCACGGCCTTATATCGGCCTTGACTACCGCTGTCGTGCAGCTCTTCAAGAATTTCCTCCACATATTCCTCCACACTGGTCTCACGGTTGGTCTCTTGCCGTTTGACATTCTCATTGACCGCAATGGAGCGGAGCATCTTCTCCACCTCACCGGCGGTGCTTTTCTGACGAATTTCCTCCCTTCTTTGCAGTTCTTCCCTTTGCCTGTGAAGCTCCTCCGGATTGGGCGTTTCCATCATAATCTCCATTTCGGAATGGACGTTCACCCGGGATAGCTCCATGCTGAGCAGAAAAATCATCAGCAGAAGGTGAAAAATCACCGTTCCCATGATTCCCCTGCGATGGGACACTATAACACGATTTAAAGCCCTTTTCCAGTCCATCATTTTCAATTTGCTATCTTCACCCTGTCACTTCCTCCGTCTGCGGGATATCCCGTTTCCCCTATTCAAAACGTATGGCCCTGACCGGACGTACGGATGATATCAATACAGTAGGCACAATCAGCATCAGTCCGGAAACGATCAGAACCCCTATATCCAGCGAAACAATATACCCCCAATGGAAATACACAGGGACCGTATCCATGTAATATGTATCCGGGTTCAATCCGATGGCACCGAAACGGTGCTGCACTCCTCCCAGCAAAAAAGCCAATATGTTTCCCACTAACATACCCTTTAGTATCAGACCTATAGCTACATAGAAGAACAGACGGCGCAACGCCGCATTTTTATATCCCAGTGATTTCAGTATCCCTATCAAGGCCGTCTTGTCCAAAATAAAAATCAGCAATCCGGATACCATATTGAATCCGGCAACCAAAATAATCAGAACGAGGATGACGGCCACATTCATGTTCAATAAATTCAGCCAATCGAATATCTGGGGTGCCGTTTCCTTCAGCGTTGTGACTTTAAATGAAGGGGTCTTCCCGTATGATTCCATCAATTCTTCAACCTTCTCCCCGGCTGCCTGAATCCCATTGATATCCTCCAGTTCTATCGCCACGCCCGTAAAAATATCCGGCGGCCAGCCGTTCAGACGCTGGAGATGTCTGACGTCACATACGGCGAACAGATTGTCGTATTCCCTGAAGCCTGTATCATAAATACCGCTTACAGTAAAAACCCTCACCCTTGGAGGCTGCTGGACAAAGTGGGCCGTCAGGCGGTCGCCTGTCCTCAAATTCAGCAGCTGGGCCACGGGAGCTGAAATCAATATTTCATCCGAAGGTCCGGACCCCGTAAAATCGGGCATTTCTCCCTCACGGAGATTCTTCACGTAAAAATCTGCATCATAAGTACTGTCCACCCCCCTGAGTACCAGACCGTGTATTTCATCCCTGCCCTTAAGGATTGCAGGTTTGTTAACGTAGAGATAAGCCTGGTTCACCTCCGGCAGTCCGCACAACCGTCCGATCAGGGTATCAGACACGTGGATTCCGCTTCCGGAAAAGGAATCACTGCTGTCGTAAGCCGCAACATTCAGATGGGCCATAAAGCCCGACAACTTCGATGTAATTTCCTGTTTGAAGCCTGTAATCACAAACACGGAAATCAACATGACACACACGCCCAGACCGATTCCGGCCACTGCTATCTTTACGATAGGCACCGACACGGTTTCCCCGCCTTTCCCCTTCAGCAATCTCCGCGCAATGAAAAATTCCAGATTCAAATTCCTGCCTCTTTAGTAGTTCAAACAAACAAGACACCCTTTCATTCCATTAAGCCCCTCTCCGCAAAATTACCGAATTAATCTCCATGTTTCTAATATTCGGTTGAATTTTTTTATAACCGGATTTCACATTTGACGGACAGATGTGAAAGTTTGGATAAAATCCGCAAAATACATTCTTCATTTTTTGCAGATTTCATATAAAACTATAACTTTATACCCCGAAGCTATTACAAAGCGTAATGAAAACATACAAATATTCGATAAATTATAATTTTTCAAGATTATGGCAAAATTCAGAGGAGCAATCGTTGTGGATACGGAAAGGTGTAAAGGATGCAGTCTGTGTGTCGTGGCATGTCCGGTGAAGGTAATCGCGCTGAATCCGGATGTAAACGGGAAGGGATACCACTATGCCTACATGAAAAATCCCGAATCATGTATCGGCTGTGCCAGCTGTGGACTTGTGTGTCCCGATTCCGTCATCACCGTATATAAGAAAGAGATAAAGTAAGGACTGAAGACAGAAACAGTTAATTTGTAATTGAGAGAAATATGGCAGAAGTTAAGTTAATGAAGGGGAATGAAGTGATAGCTGAAACAGCTATCCGGTGTGGTTGCGACGGATATTTCGGATACCCGATCACCCCTCAGTCTGAGATTATGGAAACGCTCATGCTGCGTAGGCCGTGGGAGGAAACCGGAATGGTGGTTTTACAGGCAGAAAGCGAAATTGCCGCCATCAACATGGTATATGGCGGAGCGTCATGCGGGAAAAAGGTAATGACCTCCTCTTCGAGTCCCGGAATAAGTCTGAAGCAGGAAGGGATTACCTATATTGCGGGGTCGGAACTCCCGTGCCTGGTTGTGGATGTCATGCGCGGAGGTCCTGGACTGGGAACCATCCAGCCCTCCCAGAGCGATTATTTTCAGGCCACCAAAGGAGGCGGACACGGAGATTATCATCTGATTGTCCTGGCACCCGCTTCGGTTCAGGAAATGAGCGATTTTGTAGTCACCGGGTTTGATTTGGCATTCAAATACAGAAATCCTGTTATGTTGCTGGCAGATGGAGTCATCGGGCAGATGATGGAGAAGGTTGTCCTTCCCGATTTCACTCCCCGCAGGACAGACGAGGAGATAGAAAAAATGTTTGGAGACTGGGCGTTGACAGGGAAAAGGAACCGTCATAGAAACGTAGTTACCTCCCTGGAACTGGATGCGCACCGTCAGGAGATTTTCAACGAAAAACTGCAGCGGAAATATCGCGAGATAGAAAACAATGAAGTGCTCTACGAGGCTCTTCATTGCGAAGATGCCGATTACGTCCTCGTCGCCTATGGCTCATGTGCGAGAATATGTCAGAAATCCATCCAACTGTCCCGTGAAGCTGGCATAAAAGTGGGTATTATCCGTCCCATCACACTGTATCCGTTCCCCACCCGTCCCATCGCTGAAATGAGTAGCCGGGTAAAAGGATTCATGTCGGTGGAGATGAGTGCAGGACAGATGGTAGAGGATGTCCGCCTTGCTGTCGGAGGGAAAACCAGGGTGGAGTTCTATGGTCGGATGGGGGGCGTAGTACCGACCCCGGAGGAAATCGTGGAGGCTATCAGGGCCAAATTTATGATCTGAACGCAGGGCGTGGATGCCCGGACATCGGCAGTTCAATGAAAATCGTAAATAAAAAAAAGAAAGATGGAATTAACAGATATCATAAAAGAAGAAAATATCGTTGTACGGAAGAGCAGGCTTCTTACTGACAATGTCATGCACTACTGCCCCGGTTGTACTCACGGCGTGGTTCACAAATTAATTGCGGAAGTGATAGAGGAGCTGGATATCCAGGACAAGACTATCGGAGTATCTCCGGTGGGGTGTGGAGTGTTTGCCTATAATTATATCGACATTGACTGGGCAGAGGCAGCCCATGGACGGGCACCTGCCGTAGCTACTGCCATAAGTCGGCTGAACCCTGAAAAGTACGTGTTTACCTATCAGGGTGATGGAGACCTGGCTTCCATTGGATGTGCTGAAATCATGCATGCATGCAATCGTGGCGAGAACATCGTGGTTGTGTTCATAAACAATGCGATTTATGGAATGACGGGAGGCCAGATGGCTCCCACCACGCTGCTGGGACAGGTCACGTCCACCACTCCCTACGGACGTGATGCCAAGTTAAACGGATTTCCCATGAAAATCACGGAGTTGCTGGCTCAGCTGGACGGCACCTGCTATGTAACCCGTCAAAGCGCTGACACTCCCGGTGCTGTAAGAAAAACCAAAGCCGCACTGAAAAAGGCCTTTCAGAATAACAGGTAGAAAAAGGGGGTGTCCTTTGTAGAAGTTGTAAGC
>X301_European_Hare__coassemble_1462_pt1 | contig 11355 bp, 5 predicted proteins | sample X301_European_Hare__metabat2_high_PE_017 | metagenome-assembled genome bin X301_European_Hare
GAGATAGACACCCCCGTAGGACATATAGGTGGTCGGATAGTACAGCGTTTTCTGGTAATTGCCGCGTACGTCATTGTTCCCGACGCGACCCCATTGGGCATCCAGCGCGAGATAGCAGTCATCGGTTTTTAGAAGGTCTACCCCTAAATTCAGGCCTCCGTAAATTCCCCATCGGCCTTTGGTACCGAAATTGGAGGAACCCTCCACATAAATCCTTCCGTCCAGACTTATCCGGTCCAGGTAGCGGACACCCGCTTCCGCGTAAAAACTTAGAGTATTCTGCTTATATTTCATGTTGGCGATGGAATCCGCATCCCCATATCCAAGGGATTCGAAGTCATCTCCGGGGGTATTTACGCGCCTTCCATATTCCATCTTTTCCTCTTCGTTTTCCACAATCAGACCGGCTTTGCTGTGCCATGTTCCTTCGGCGGTCAATCTTCCTGTATGCTCCATCCATGTATTCCATCGTAATACATAGTCGCTGTATGTGCGTTTTGCATTTTGTCTTTTGCGATATTCTTCCGGAACAATACCTTTTTCCATACGCCTTTGGTCTTCAATTGAATTGGTATAGCTGATGGATAGGGCAGTGTTGAGAGCTGTCTTGCTGCCGACATCCCAGCGGGCTTTTATCATCCCGTCTACGCGGTTGTCTGTCCCCTTATTCTTCAGATTATCTTTGATCAGGGCCGGATTGCTTTTCCCCAGTTCATCGACATCTGCATCCAGGGTGGTTCCGATTCCATTTTCGTCATAATGGAAAGGAGAGAGAAACGGAGCCTTGGTCAGAGCCACATACAGGGGATGTATTCCCCAATTCATACCCTGGTCAAGAAAGTTGGATGCACCATAGCCATAAGCCAGGTAGTTGGCAATGCTTATTTTCTTTGAAATCTTGTAGTCCAGGTTAATGCGTATATTGAAGCGACTGTAGCCGGTAGGTTCCATTGTCCCTTCCTGCGAGCTGTAGCCAAGACCGAACATATAGCGGGTGTCACCGTCACCTCCGGACATTTTCACCTGATAGTCCTGAAACATTGCATTCCGTTTTATTAAATCCGGCCAGGTGGTATGGTGGTTGTATTTAGCATTTCCCAGATTGAAAACGTTCATCTTTTCCAGATCTACGATGGAACTTCCCATATCATACATAAAACCGAACAGATATCCTCTGAAATCCTCCCCATCCATCATGGCCGTTTTTGTATAATCGGCTTCCTGAACACCGATGCGTGCCATGAACTCAAAGGAGGCCGTTCCTGCGGTACCTTTGTTTGTGCTGATGTCAATCACTCCATTTCCTGCCTTGCCACCATAGGGTACCGACTGATAGCCGCTCTGCAGAATCCGGATATCCGCGATGTCCAGAGGATTGATAAAGGTGGTATTCAGCGGTTGATAACCGGATGCAAAAGGCGAAATGTTGCGGCTCATTCTGAGCACTACGCCGTCTACAACCACATAGGGAGAGGCATTCAGGTTTATCGAATTGATGCCTCTGAGCATGATGTTTGCTCCATTGCCTGGAGCACCTCCGATAGAGGTGTAGACTCCATTGGTAAGTCCCATCAGTCCGCGCTCGAAGGTAAGGTGAGAATTGGATGAATACACCTTTTTCCATTCCGCATTTGACGTTGTGTCCTCAATTGATATCCGGGCTGTCTCTCTTTTTGTCTTCTTCTCTCTATTTTCTCCGGAGGCCTGTGTAGTCGTGGACAGCAGAGATAAAGAACAGATAAGAAACAAACTCCCGAACCATTTTCCGTATATTTTCATATTCTTAAATTTATCTTTGTTCGTAATGTCATTTTTCAGCAACGGGACGCAACTGGATCATATAGGCCTGGAAATCGCAGCACGCGGAGGGGGCACGTGCAAGCTTCACCACCTGGAATATCAATTTTACATCTCCCCGTTCTTTTACATCAATTTCTCCCACATCCTTATACTGTAATTGGCTGTTTTCCCCCCACGTATAGTAACTGCTGTTCATCTGCACCTCTTTATTGACGATATCATTGTCATAAACCACCATAAAGTCTACAGTTTGGGCAACCTTGTATATAACCCGTACCGTCCATTTCCCTTTTACAACGTCCGGAATGACAATCCAGCAATAATCACCGATCATATAGCTGTCCATAACTGCCATGGAAGCATTGTAGAAACCATCGACGCGGGTCATTGCTGCCGGCGGTTCGCAAAAGATATTCTGGGCATTCTTGACGGAACCGTCATCGTTGACCAGGGTGGTGCCATGCAGGACATAGTCACGGATACCGGGCAGGGTCTTTACAATTTCGCTCGTTGTATCCAATACATGATAAATGCCGTTCTCGGCAACATTGTTGATACCATCCTCCAGAGTTGTACTGAAACCATAAATCTGGTTCAGCCACATTCGGCCGTACTTATCCACGTTAAAAGTCAGCGACTCGTCCGGAAACATGGAGTAAATGGTTTTCCCGTCCAGATTCACGTCGAACAGCTTCTGGTCGAAAATTATATGGTATTCGGCCCACTTGGCCAGACTGTCAGCTTCCATGCTGTCAGCGTTAAAATGGTCACGTGCCAATACATTATCCGGTTCAACCATCACAGTTACCGTGCTATCCTGCAGATAGGTGGAAAGGCCGGTTTTATCGAAGATTCCCAATATAGTATTGAATTTCCCGCTTTCCTTCAGCATTTCATAAATATTGGAGGTAGGAGGAAGCAGCACCTTGTCAATGACATCGACATATCCGTTGGCCAGTTCTATATCATAGTCCATAATAGTGGCACGGCTGTTCAATTTGATTGCCTTATATGAGTTGCGCACATCGGACACTATATAGTATTTTTTCCCGGTCATACTGGGTTCTCCCAGTATTCCGTTATCCATGGAAGTACTTTTGATTTTGCTCTCGATGGTCATATATTCCAAATAGTCTTCCCAATATTCAGCCGGTTTGTCCTCTATTCTGCCGATATTTTCGCCTTTTGCATTCAGTTCCTTGAAGAGATCGGCAAAAGCGTCATCGGTAGGTACAAAGGCCGTATATGTTCCTGCCGTTGACAGCAGGCTGCTGAAATTTGTATAGTCCAGCAATTGCTTATATATTGAAAGATCTTCGCGCGACTTTACATAGTCGTAAATCTGCATTTTGTCGTTTGAATCAAACCGCAGACCGGAAAAGTTGTCTTCACATCCACCCCCTGAAAAGGCTATGGCAGCCAGTCCCAGGAGCAGCATGCCGTATTGATATATTTTCTTTTTCATATTATTTCCCTTCATAGTAAGTTTTCTGATTCAGTAACGGATTTTTTTCCACTTCTGTCTTATAATAGGGCAGAAACCAGCTTTCATGTTCTAACAGACGGGCGCGTATTGTCTGGAATTTTTCTTCCGGAACCGAGTACTGAGCTGCCGTGGCATTCCGTTCGATGATAAGATCTTCGTAGCCACGCCTTGCCATGCGCACCTGTGAGAACCAGTGTTTCCCTTCAAAGGCCAGTTCGCAGATTCGTTCGTCCAGCAAATTGTTGAAAAAGCTTTCTCCCTCACCGTATGTAGAGGATTCCTCCACCTCCGGCACTCCGGTAGCCTTCCGGATCTTGTTGATGCAGGCCACCGCTTTCTCATACTCGTTTTTCATCGCCAGTGCTTCTGCCTTTATCAGAAGTATTTCGCGATAGCGGTAGAAAATAAAGTTGGCATCCCGTCCGTCTGCACCCCGATACTCCAGCGGTTGGTTATAGGGTGATGTAAGCAGATATTTCAGCACTTCTCCGGTAGAGTTTACCGTGGCAACGGCTATACGTATGGTATCTCCAAACGTGTGGTTCTCGGATACCGCGGGGAATAGGGTGTTTATTCGCTCTGTCATATACTCATAGTTGGCCTTCAGTATGTTGCCTGAACCCAAATAATACAGATTGTAGAGCGGTGAGCTGCTGCCTTTGTTGTTCAGGAACTGATACTCAAAAATGGATTCGGGGCTGTTTCCGATGGAAAACATGGTATACCATTCAGTCCCATTCAGAAGACGGTTGTCATACACCTGTCCCAATTCATCGCACAATGCTATGCAGCCGTCATAATCCCCTTTCCAGAGTTTGACATCTGCCCAGATTGCCTTCACTGCATTTTTCGTGATATATCCGTAGGTCTCCTGAGGACTGTCAAAGCTTTCCCTTGCATGTTCCAAAGCCCTTTTCAGGTCGCTTTCAATGGAATCCAGCACGGTTTCTTCAGGAGCCGGTGCCGCGTATGGAATCTGTGTATCCGACTCATAGACCTCCAGAATAAGCGGTACATCCTTGAATGTACGTACCAGATAAAAATAGTACAACGCCCGGATTGCATAGGCTTCCGATTCCCATGCGGACATCTCTTCTTCACGGATAGTCGGATCGTGTTGCATAGTAGAGCGTGCGTTTTTCAGGAAGGAGTTGGTCCAGTTGATGGCCCTGTATATTCCTGTCCAGCTGACCAGACTGTTTGTAGTGGATATATCCTGACGGACAAATTCCACGAGGGCGGATCCGCTCGCATCGCCATAATCATAAATTTCAGAGCGTAAGTCGCCCCATTCTATCATCTGGGTAAGATTCGTGCCGATGGATGTATATACCCCTGTCAGGGCCGCTTCTACCTGATCCTTTGATTTCCAATAATCTTCCTTCAACAGATTATCAGGAACATCTACATCCAGGAAAGAACAACTGCCAAGTCCAACGGTCGCCAATGCCCATATCAGGATGAGATTTGTAATGTATTTTCTCATAATTGCCTTTATTTTAATGGTTAAAATGAAGCTCTCAGACCGAATGTCAGACGAATTGGGGGAGCTGTGTTCTGCCTGTCCACCCCGAAGATGGAAATTCCTCCGCCGCTGCCGATTTCAGGGTCAATACCTTTATACTTTGTCCATGTCCACACATTCTGCAGATTTGCCCATATACTGAATTGGTTCAGGTGCAATTTCCGGCAGGTGCTTTTGTTAAACTGATAGGTCAGGGACAAATCCTTCAATTTGATAAAGGAGGCATCTTCCACCCAGCGGCTCGATGCATCGGTGTTCCAGCTTGCGTCCCGTTCCGCTCGCGGCATATCCGTGATATCACCCTGCTTTCTCCATCTTCTTTCCACAGACCGGCCCTGGTTGTCCTGTCCGGTCATGCCCTCCGTATTCCGGCGCATACCATTCACCACGTCCTGGCCCAGATTGTAATACAGTCCGAAACTGAAGGTCCAGTTTCTCCAGTTAAAATCGTTGCGCAGCATTCCGAATATGTCTGGATTGGCATCTCCGACCTGTACCATATCCAGTTCGTTGATTATGCCGTCATGATTGATATCGGCATAAATCATATCTCCGCCCCGGAATTCATGCCCGTTGGATGACCGCAGTTTTTTAGGAGTACCGTTCTTGTTATAAATAGGATTTCCGTTAAAATCCCTGGCAATGGCATCGTCATCGCGGGCGTAGACTCCCAAGGCCTTGTAACCATAAAATCCTCCTATCACATCGCCGGGCACCAGTTTGGATTTGAAGCCTTCTATTGTCTGTGTATAGGCTGCGTTATCAGCCATAAAATTTTCCGGCAGTTCTTCCAGCTTGTTGCGGTTGCGGGCCATATTAAAATAGGACTTCCAGCGGAAACGTGCATCCGTTTTGTCAATCCATGTGACATTGATGCCGAATTCCCATCCCCTGTTCCGGATAGTTCCGAAGTTGGTGTACTGCTGACTGAAGCCGGAGCTGCTGGCTATGGATTGCAACAGCAGCAGATCCGTTGTCTTGCGGGTGTAATAATTGAATTCTCCACTCAGGCGGTTGTGGAACAGATTCCAATCCAACCCATAGTTGAAATCGTTTGTTCGTTCCTCATGCACATTATCGTAGGCAAACTTGTTGATATAGGTATAGGAATTGCCCAGATATCCGTTGGCTGCGGCAGCGTAGGTCACAGACAGAATATTCGCCACGCCGGGCAATTTGCCGGATCGTCCATAGGCAAAGCGCGGTTTGATAAGATCAATCCAATCTTTCTCGGCAAAGAACCACTCCTTTTTCATGTCATAAGACAATCCGACTGTGGGGAACAGCGAATAGGGGTTGTCATCTCCAAATAAAGAGGAACCCTCAGTCTTCAATGATACGTCTAAATTGTAGCGGTTCATGAATTTATAATGGGCGTTCAGTACCAGACTGATACTGGTGCTTAGTCCTTTGCTCCCGCTGATTCCGCTTATGCGTGCAGACCCGTCGGCTTCCCGCAGTTCCGGTGCCGCCCCGTTGCTATAGGAAATCTTCATGCTGTTGCTCCTGTTGTATATCAGGTCAAACACGGCTGTCACGTCCAGATGATGTTTTTCAGTCTCAATCGGTATAAGGAAGATACGGTTGTTGTTCACTAACTTCATCTGATAGCCGTCCGACTTCATACCATAATTGTAGTTGCTTTCCCCGGCAATGGCTCCGATGGCGTAAGGAGGTATGAAGTAATCATCTCCGGACTGGCGGTAGTCGATGGATACTTGGGAAAATATATTTATCCATTTAAACAGATCATAATTCACCTGAAGTGTCGATGTAAAACGGTTGGCCGTAGTCATAAAGGACGAATAGTCGATGATGGCTACAGGGTTGTATTGCGAAGTCCAGGAGGTTCCCTCCTGATCCGACCGTTTGATGTTGTACTCCGTACCGTTTTCATTATATACGGGGAAGTAGGCGGCGCGTGCCCGTGCAAAGCCTAACGGGTTGATTGAACGGCCGTCCGTGGTGCTTACCGGGTGGGCCGAAGAACGTTTGTCCGTCAGAGAATGGGTATAGGAAAACTTGGATGAGATTTTCAGCTTGTCGGAAAACCGGTAGTCGAGGTTCACATTCGTTGAAAACCGGTCATATCCGCCACCTATCGTGGTTCCATACTCATTTGTGTAGCCGAGTCCCCAGTAATAATTCAGACGTTCGCCGCCGCCGCGCAGAGAGAAGGTGTAATCCTGCTGGAAACCGGTGCGACTGATTTCATCCACCCAGTCGGTGTTGTTGTTATACATCCATGCATCCTTGCGGGTCATATCTCCGCGCAATTCCGGCAGGAAAGTCCCGTTGTCCCCTCCTTGCTTTGCCGAATAATTCTCTATCAGGAAAATACGCAGTTGGTCACCGTTAAGCATGGGAACCTTTCGGGGTACGAAGGTGGTATTCAGTTTTGCCGAGAAGCTGAATTGCGGCTTCCCTTTGACACCTCTTTTGGTTTTTATGACAATCACCCCGTTCGCTCCCCGTGAGCCGTAGATAGCCGTTGCGGAAGCGTCCTTTAAGATGTCGATGGATTCAATGCTACTCGGGTCAATGTCCCCAACCGGACTATACCCGAAGTTTGTGATACTTTCCACATTGTAATCATCGCTTATTACCTCTGCTCCGTCAATAATCCACAGCGGACTGCTATCTTCTGTCAGGGAGGTTATTCCACGGATTCTGATGGACGCTCCGGCACCTGGGTCCCCGCTGTTAAAGGTGACCAACATTCCGGGAGCCGCTCCCTGCAACATCTGTTCCACTGAGGATACTCCGGTAATCTCAAGGGCTTTCATGTCCACGGAGCTTACTGCACTTACTATCTCCCGGCGGTCCTTTTGGAACAATCCCATATCCGCCTTCGCATTGGCGCCCTTTACAAGCACTTCGTCCAGAAGTTCAAGGTTCTCTTTCAGAACCACCTCATACTCCTTTCCCGGTACAAGAGGGAGAGTCTGGGTGGTCATCCCTATAAAAGAAAATGAGACAGAGACAATTCCATTGTCAGGAATACGCATCTTGAAATTACCGTCAACATCTGTCACCGTCCCGGTGATAATACGGTCATTGGCATTCAGGAACATGATGTTTGCACCCGGCAGGGGTTTGTCCTTCGTATTCTCGAATACCCTGCCTCTGACTTCTATCCCTTGTGCACAGACTTGTGACAGGGACAGCAGCAAGGTACACAACATAAACGTACACTGTATTAATCTTATCTTCATAATGTCTGTATTATTGTTTTTTCTTTAAAACTTTAGTGACGTGGTGCAGTACACCATTGTTGGCCTGCCGGTTTGATTTTTCCAATATAAAAGGTATGGATTGCCCGGATTCATCTGTGATGGTAAAACTATCCCATGCACCGGACAGACTTATCAGTTCACCGTTCATATTGTTTATCACCCCTGAAAACTTTCCGTCTGTGAATATTTTCCGTTGGATAACGTGTCTCTGGACAAATTCCCTCATCTCCTCCTCAGAGTAATTCATATCCTCCATTCCTGCTTCAATCATGGCTTCATCCGTAGGAGCCAGGATGGTATACTGGAATGACCCTGCCAATTTCAGTTTTTCGCTTACTCCGCTCAGATCGCAGGCAATCTTGAACAGAGTGTACTCCTCCGTTTCCTCAAGGTACATTTTATACAGATTCTGCATTGTATCCGCCGCCGACAGGGGATGGAAAAATCCGTCCACATCGTATATCGCACCATTGGAGCCACTCCACACAGCTTTTCCCGAGCGAAGTTTCACAACAGTATTGCGGTAGTCTATGAATGATTTGTCCTTATAGAGTAGAGAACCGCAACTCGTGTTATAGTATTTGTTGTTTTCAAATTCACCGTCCTGTATGTTATCCAGAATAATGCTGGTGTAAAGCACCCTTGACATACTGTCCCGTTCCTCACTTTTCATATCCGATACATATACCTCCCACAAATCATCCGGCTGTATCAGGATTGTCCTGAGCGGATGCTCGTACATCAGGGGATCGGTCAAGCCGTTTATGTAAGCATTGTTTACCATAACGCCCCATTGGGAATATTTGCTTTTGTTGACATGAATGCCTCCTTCAACGCTGTTCAGCAGGGGTGGAGTCATCATTTTGTCGATTTTATAAATCATGGCATTACTGCTTGGCACGCCTCCGGCGTAATACGGTTCCACATCATTCCCTTTCCGGATGTAGGTACTCGCAACAGAACGTATAAAGGGCACTCTGTTTCCCCTTGTTATGTCGCTCATTCCGAAATAGTCGCTGACCAGGGCAGTCTGAAGAATGGGGGCAACCAGCGAATTGGGGATGGAATCATAACAATTATAGAAGTTATCAGCCAGATATGGACTGAAAAACTTCCGGATGGACTCATTTGTCGGTGCAATGAAAGTCAGTTTCGAGGCTTCGTTGGCGAGATTTGCTCCTATGGAGCCATACGATTTTATTTTTGTGGTGTCGATTTTGCCGTCCTCTTGCGGCCCTTTTATGTTATATTGCACAAAGCGGTCCAGCCATGAATTGACAATACTCAGGGACGTGTCCCTTGCAATCGCTTCATCCGCACGGGGCAGCGGCTCAAGCGGTGCCGATAGGACATGTATTACCCCATTTGAAGCATCGATATCGTACTGGTCGGAAAAAGCGACATCTTCAGCCATAAACACATCGGGGTCAACGGCTATATTATGTAAGTACTGATAATCCCCACCCCTTTCCGTCAGCCACGGAGTGGTATACAGGCGAAGGAATTTCCCGGGGTGTTTTGAGTCTTCCCTGGTTTTCCAGTTCGTATTGCTACGGTAAAAGGAGAGGTCGTCCGGGTCGGAATAGGTGGAAGTTCTCAACTCAATGTCGTAGCGGTAGTACATTCCCATAATCAGATGAAAGTTCAGCCACACAGTCAGTTCATCTGTCGGGACATCCTGGATTGACGCATAGCCTTTGGATTTCAGATAACTCTCCACATCCTTGTTCGTTTGCGCCAGACAGGTGTAAATGGCGGATTTCCCAAGAGTATTTGACAGATCCAGTCGGTCGATTGCCTCGACAAATAGGGAAAAGTCAGGATTTGCCCTTAAAACGTCAACGATGTTTTCCTTGATTGTTGATTTCCCGGATGTCTTGTAATGTTCATCGAATTCTTCGTTGCATGACATTATTGTCCAAAGAGATAAGCATATACAGGAAAAAATTGTTCTGTTCATAATGCTGTAATTATTAGGTTAGTCTTCCTCAATATCCTGACCATACAACGAAAATTCGGCCAAAGATGCGTGAACCGAGTTGCCTTCTGTGCAAAACAGCCGGATATATTGATATTGATATACTGTAGTATCGGGAAAGGAGATTGTCTGAGCGTTGTTGTTGGTCTTGAGCTCATATTCGACAATCTTTTCCCAGGGACCTTCCTTGCCCGGACCTCCCTGAATTTCGATTTTCTTCAAATCCGTTTTGTTGACCCTCCGGTACAGCTGTGCCTTTGTCAGGATTACCTTGCGTCCCAGGTCAAAGGTGATATAGTGTGGATACTTACCAGGAACGTCCGAACTCCATCTCGAATGCCAGAACGTGGTGACATCCCCGTCCAGAACAGCGACGGCACGGCTGTTTACCTTGCCTCCGACAGACTGTTCCTGCACTTCCTCCTGTGAGGAGAAATCAACGACTTTCCATATACTTCTATCCAGCCACCCTGACTCAAGTCCGACATAGGGGTAGATAAATGGTTCCGAGACATTCCTGTTCACATCGCTTACCGTCAGGTACAGCCGGGCAGTTTTAACCCCGCTGATCGGTACGAAACGACTGGCAGGACCGTCCTCTCTAATCACAATTTCGTAGTCAGGCTTTGACTTTATAGTGTCAATGTTGAGATTGATATAGAATTCCCCTGCAACATTCTTGTCCCAGTTTACGTTGACGCCACTCATTTTGATACTGACAGAAAGTGTTGAGGCCAGCTGTTTGAACGCAGGTTCAGCCCCGTGGGCTATCACCTTTGTGGGATAAGATGCCTGAGTGCCGCGATAGGCTGTAAAGATGTATTCTCTGTCATTTTCATCAGGCAATCCGCTTACCAATTGTTCTGTTTTGGCACCCTGTACGATAATCCGTTGATAATCTGCCTGTGCCGCATCATTTTTGAACAGGATTTCCACGTATGAGAGATTTTCATTCGGATTTTCCCATTTGAAAAGTATCCCTTCCGCTTTTTGTTCATAGGTAATGTTTGCGAGTGGTTTCACTTCAGTCACTGTTTCGTCATCATCTTTGCATGAAAAAATCACAAGACACAGCAACGAAGTAATCCCAAAGAGTGTGATTCGCTTCATAAGTGGTTGATTTAATTGCTGAAGAGGGGTTCTGTAATTTCTACTCCGCGATTATCAGGCGAACCCGATTGCTCCTGATTGTCACAGATTTTATGATTTTGTCAGGCAAAAGTATATTTTTTAATTTATATTAGTTTTACCCCCCCGTTTTAACATATAATTAACGTTATTTTCATATCCTATGAAATTATCATTACCGATACTGTCTCTTATACACATC
>X301_European_Hare__coassemble_1476_pt1 | contig 11215 bp, 10 predicted proteins | sample X301_European_Hare__metabat2_high_PE_017 | metagenome-assembled genome bin X301_European_Hare
CAAGTAAATATTGCCGTTCCGTGAACAATGGCATGGTGTTTCTTTTAATTTTGGCGCATATTGGCACATAAATGATTACCGCATGAAAATTAAAACAGGAATAGGAATAGATGTACACAGGCTGGAACCGGACCGTTCCTTTTGGTTAGGCGGAATCCGGATTGAACATGAAAAGGGGTGTGTTGCCCATTCGGACGGAGATGTGCTGATTCACGCCATCTGCGATGCACTGCTGGGAGCTACCGGATTGGGGGATATCGGCCTGCATTTCCCTGATACATGCCCTGCGTATAAAGACATTGACAGCAAACTTTTACTGCAAAAGACCAAAACATTAATCGAAAACAACGGATATGCCATCAGTAATGTAGACACCGTCATTTGTCTACAGCGTCCCAAAATACATCCCTATGTGGAGGATATGCGCCATTGTCTGGCGGATATACTCGAATTGGAACCGGGAGACGTTTCCGTCAAGGCGACAACCACCGAACAACTCGGCTTTGAGGGAAGAGAAGAGGGAGTTTCTGCCTATGCCACCGTCCTGGTCTACAAACTCTGACAGGCAATTTGAAGTATGTGGAAATACCGAGGTAGTTTCCACATACACAATAGAATCAGTACATATAATCCCATACGGGCAACTGCACAGGTTTTTCACTCAATGCCCGGATGGCCTTTTCATTCAGATACTTTCTGTGAATTACAAGACGGAACATATACTCATCAAACCATTTGTCGGTGAATGTGAGATAGCCGTTATGCCCACTGGCAGAGCCCCAACTATTTTCAAACTCCCACTTTACCGGTCTGTCATCCTCATCCGTATCGCAACCGATTAAAGTCATGGCATGCGAAGAACCGCTCTGACGTGTCAGGATGCGGGTTTTTTTGTCCATACCCAACTTTACACCGAACAAAGATTCATAATCGTACATGGACGGGTCGAGTATTCCCTGCGTGCTGTTGAACTGTTTGCCAACATCACAGGAGGCATACATGGCCTCATTGTTTTTGATGGAAGCCAGCGCGGCCGCCTTGATCTCCTCATTCGGCAAATTCAAATATACCCAGTTGATGCCTTCTATTGTATTCCGGTAATTCTGAATCTCATAAACCCTATAATACTCCCGCGTCGGATCATTCATAATCATGATGTAATTTCCCGGATTATAGTCATCGGGGGTTATCTCCCGGTAAAATTGTTCCGGTGTATAGCCCGCCAGCTCTTTTATATTCCCCGACCTGTCCTTATATCTCCACGTAAATTCGCGGGGAGGCTCTCCCAAACAGAGTGCCAGTATGCGGTAGACATCCTTCAGAACACTGTACTTCTCGCTCCGCAGTTCATCTGCATTCTTCCCGGCCCGGGCCATCTCGCGAAGAGTATAGCCTCCAAGGCGCAACCTCTCGCAGACAATGCCGACCATTTGTGTAGTATTGTTGGAATGAGCTGTCTCAGGCATCACTTCCTGCGGGACAACTCCATATTTTCGTGCAGCGTTGTAATACAGATTCCAGACACCGCCATCGTCTACCGGCGACTTAAAGTAGGTGGTTACAGTACGGTCGTCCATCGGAAGATCCGCCGTTCCGATAATATTCTCAAGGAACAGATTGGATTTTTCAAAGATATCCCAAAAATAGATGTAATTGTGTGAAAAATCGAAATTGTCCAAATTGTATTTTTCCATCACTACAGGTCGCAACACGTTCATGGAAGTGAACATCCAGCAACGTCCCGACCCCTCCTGATCAGTGATACCCCTGACATTGACCCGGTATTTGAAATAGTGGTCTACTTTCCCCTGCAATTCTCTATTCAACGCATTATCCCTGATATTTTTATCATTGGTAAGAACGTTTTGGATGGCGGTAGTGGCCGCATCTTTCTTAAAGCTGCCCCGAATTTCCTGCAATTCCCTGTCCGTAATGCTCTGGGCGAACAAACCGGCTCCGGTCAGCATCATTGCTACAGTTACTAAACTCTTTCTCATTGAAAACAAATTATGGTCGTGATAATCCTAAATTTCCCTGTCCGAACCCTCACAGCCTAAAGGTGGATCACTTCATCGTAAGCTGCCGCAGCTGCTTCCATGATGGCCTCACTCATTGTAGGATGAGGATGGATTGTCTTGATTATGCCATGAGCCGTGATTCCCTTTTTTCTTATTACTGCCAGTTCGGCAATCATTTCCGTCACATTGGCTCCGACAAGATGGGCTCCAAGTAACTTCCCGTCATGTGCATTGAAAACCAACTTTACAAAGCCCTCGTTCGCTCCTGCCGAAGTCGCCTTTCCGGAAGCGGTAAACGGGAACTTCCCGATTTTCAATTCGTACCCGGCTTCGCGGGCCTTGGCTTCAGTCAGTCCTACGGAGGCAACCTCAGGACTGACATAAGTACAACCCGGTATATTGGAATAGTCAATAGGCTCGGGGGTCAGACCGGCAATCCGCTCCACACAACAGATTGCTTCGGCAGAGGCAACATGGGCAAGAGCAGGACCGTGAACAATATCACCGATTGCATACACTCCCTCTACATTGGTACGGTAATATTCGTCCACCTTTATTTTGCCCTTTTCCATGACTATGCCCAATTCCTCCAGGCCGATATCCTCCACATTAGGGGTAATGCCGACCGCCGACAATACCATTTCGGACTCATAAACTTCAATATCACCCTTTTTGTTGCGAATGTTAATCTTCAGCAACTCACCTGATGTGTCGATGCTTTCCACAGTTGATTTCACAAGCACCTCAATCCCGGCTTTTTTAAAAGAGCGCCCCACCTGCCTGGAAACCTCCTCATCTTCCACCGGAAGGAGAGCGGGCATAAATTCCACGAGTGTCACCCTGGTTCCCATAGCATTGTAAAACCACGCCAATTCAGAGCCGATAGCCCCCGAACCGACCACCAAAAGAGAGCCGGGTCTATGGTCGGGCATCAACGCTTCACGGTATCCGACAACCCTCTTCCCGTCCTGTGGAATGGCAGGCAGAACACGAGACCTGGCCCCTGTGGCCAGGACAATGTGATTCGCCTCGTAAAATGTCTTTCCACCCTCACAATCGGCCACCTCCACCTTTCTGTCGGCAGTAAGCCTGCCATACCCGTAAATAACAGTAATGTTGTTCTTCCTGAAAAGATACTGTATTCCCTTGCTCATGTTGTCAGCAACCCTCCGGCTACGGGCGACGATTGCATCAAAATCCGGTTCTGCGGCATTCACCGTAATTCCATAGGAATCCGCGTGGCGTGCATATTCTAACACTTGAGCCGATTTCAGCAGGGACTTGGTGGGAATACACCCCCAGTTCAGGCAAACGCCACCCAGTTCCGCACGCTCCACCACGGCAACCTTCAAGCCAAGTCTGGCACCCCGAATGGCGGCGACATATCCGCCCGGGCCGCTTCCGATAACGATTAAATCATAACTCATATCGACTGTTTATCTCTAACGTTTTCATTTTTAAGCCGCAAAGTTAATAAAAAGATACCGGATATAAAAGAGTGAATGTCACCCTGAATGCCGGAATGCCGAATTTTCCTGCAAAGAAAGACAGATTACGATTTACACCGTCGCCTGATTTTGTGGAGTAGCCATACAACGATAAACTGAACCAGGAAACAGATGACAATGGTTGCTCCTGAAGGGGTATCTATCTGTGCGGAAACAAACAGACCCACAACGGAACCGAAAGTGCTGATCAGAGCAGAAGCCAATAACTGCGTGGTATAATTTTTATAAAGCATACCGGCAATAGCTTGAGGAATGGTCAGATAGGACATAACCAGAATGATTCCCGCAAGCTTCAGACAAAGCACGATGCACAGGGCGATGATTATCGTAACGGCGACTTCGATGACATTGGCGTGGATATGATGGGTCTTGCTGTATTCCTTGTCAAAAGCAATATAAAACACAGGGCGGTAGAAGCAGATAAAAAAAACGATAATCAGAAAGCAAAGCACTGCGGACAACAGGATTTGTTCGCGTGTAGCAGTCAGAATATTCCCGAAAAGATAGGACATCAGATTGGGCGCATATCCGGGTGTAAGGTATATGAACAGAATGCCGATGGCCATACCTGCCGACCAGAAGATGCCTATCAGGGAATCCTCACGCAATTTTTTGCTCTCGGATAAGGTATATATACCCAGTGCGGAAATCAGGGAAAAGATGGTGGCGCCAAGCATTGGCGACCAACCCAGGAAATAGGAAAGTCCCAATCCCCCGAATGAAGCGTGAGTTATTCCGCCACTAATGAACACCATTCGCTTTGCCACAATGTAAGTGCCTACCAGACCACAGCTGATACCTATCAGAACAGCACCTGCCAAGGCATTCTGAAAAAAATCGTATTTCAACAACTCCCACATACCTGCTTTATCCATCTAATCATAACCCTATTTCTTTAGCCTTACATATTGATTTTCCCCACCCTCTCCATGGTCACCCAATACCCGATGGGGAATCCGGCCATGGGAAATCAGTTCAATCGGACAATGATAGGATTGAAGCTGCTCTGCCGTTATCAGATTTGAATTATGATAATGCAATTCTCCGTTGACGCAGGCAATGGTTTTTACGTAAGAGCAGATAGTTCCCAAATCATGGGACACCATGACTATACTCATCGATTTATTCAGCTCCTCGAGAATGGAGTAGAATTCCCTTTCAAAATTGCTGTCCACATAAGTTGTGGGCTCATCGAGAATCAATATACGGGGATTCGACACGATTGCCCGGCACAGCAGAACCCTTTGCATCTGCCCGCCGGAAAGATCACCTATAGGGGTTTTGCGATAACTGCCAATACCATATTTGTCGAGCAAATCCCAGACTTTATGCTTTTCCGACTGCGTATATCTTCTATACAATCCTTTGGACATCAACCCCGACAAAACAACCTCAGTCACACTTATGGGAAACCGCTGGTCGAACCGGCTGTTCTGGGGAAGGTAACCGAAAAGATTTTTTTTGGAAACGGGGTAAACGATTTCCCCGCTGAAAGGCTTCAACAACCCGAGAATCACCCGAAGCAAAGTTGTTTTGCCACCTCCGTTGGGACCGATAATTCCGACAAAATCACCATCTCCGATTGCCAAATCGATATTCCTGAGGACAATGGAATTCTCATAACCGGCCGTAATATTTTTTAATGAAACAACTGTTTGCATCAAATGAACTTTTAATTGGACAGACATCAAATCCGACAGCATCAATCGGTCCCGGAAAATTCGGCGTTGAACACGCTGATGATTCTTTGCATCTCCACCGTCCAATTCTCAGCCAGCGGATCTATGGGAACAATTTTCCCGTCAATTTCCCTGGCAATGGATACCGCATTCTGGACATCGAACTGACTCTGTATGAATATCAGGTGAACACCCTTCTTCCGCACCTCGTCAATCAGCTCTTTCAGATGGGCCGGATTCGGCTCCTTGCCTTCATCTTCAATGGCAATCTGCTCCAGTCCGTAATCCCGGGCAAAATAGGTCAACGCTGGATGATATATCAGAAACACCCTCCCCACCGGATTCCGGAACACCTGCACCGCCAGCTGTTCCACAGAATCGATATCCCGCACAAAGGATTCGTAGTTTTCCCTGAACTGCTCCTTTCGCTCCGGATAACGATCGGCCAGAGTTTCGTATATTCCGGCAGCAATATGACGGACATTTGACGGAGAAAGCCAGATGTGAGGATCTATACCGGCATGTCCGCGGTCTGCGTCATGTACATGACCACAATGCCCGTCCAGCAGCGACAGCCCCTCTGAATGATTGACGACCTGTATATTCCCATGATTTTTCAGTACAGGATAGAGATGCGTCAACTCAAATGGCAGATAGCCTATAGTAAAGCATAGTTCACTATCATAAAGGCGTTTCAACTGCTCAGTATTCAAATCACAACTCTCCGGATTCATACCGGGAGGAATCATTACATTGACATTGACATAGTCACCGGCTATCCGTTCAACGAAATATTTCTGAGGAAGAATGCTTACCGTGACAATCCTTGAACTTTCTGTTTTTCCCTTACACCCTCCGAAAAGGGAAAATGTTGTGAAAAGAATAAGACTGGCATAAAAGCGTTTACAATTCATAAAGGATACGTTATATACTTATTTGGGGTCAGTAAAGGTAAAAAATAAATGATTTTCATCTCTGACTTTTTGTTTTTTTTTATTTCACCGCTTATCTTTGTGCAGTCAATATGAAGAAATGATGGTGTTTGACAGCAATATCGGCCTGAATAACAGTAATTGCAACAATGATTGATTGCAATCAGGGATGTATTGTTTTTCATGAAAGATATACAGCAATGAAAAGGCCTTCCTGATTCGGCAAGGCTTTTTTAATTTATAATATTTACATATATGAAGCAGTTTATCATACCTCATGACTACACCTCCCAACTGGATGTATGGCAGACAGAACGTGCCATCAAGTTTGTCAAGGACACTTTCCAACTGGCATTGGCTGCCGAATTGAAGCTGAGAAGAGTGACCGCACCGATTATAGTACCATCGGGCAAGGGCTTGAACGACAATCTGAACGGTTCGGAGCAACCGGTAAGTTTTGAAGTCCGTGCGCTCGATGGACAAAAAGCCGAAATTGTCCAGTCGCTGGCGAAATGGAAGCGGTATGCATTATGGCGGCATCATATCCAGCCTGGAATGGGAATCTATACCGATATGAATGCCCTGCGTCCTGACGAAACCATTGACAATATCCACTCAATATATGTGGACCAATGGGATTGGGAAAAGGTGATTACCTCTGAAGAGAGGACTCCTGAAAGACTGCAGGTTTGCGTAGAGCGCATATATGCTGCCATAAAAAGAACAGAATTCCTGCTAAGCGAACAATTCCCTGCATTGAAACCGTTTTTACCTGAACACATCCATAATATCCATGCAGAGGAATTGCGGCAATTATATCCAGGACTTTCTCCTAAAGAACGGGAAAACAACATAGCAAAACAATACGGAGCCGTGTTTATCAGGGGGATAGGGGGCGCATTGGGCGACGGTTCTATCCACGATGACCGTTCTCCTGATTATGACGATTGGTCAACCGTGACACAAGACGGATTAACCGGGTTGAACGGGGATATTCTGGTATGGAATCCGGTGTTACAGTCAGCCTTCGAAATCTCTTCCATGGGAATCCGGGTGGACCGCGAAACCCTGCTGCGGCAGCTCAAAATAAAAAATGCAGAGGAAAGGGAGAAATTATATTTCCATTCCCTGCTGCTGGACAACAGACTACCCCAGACCATGGGTGGGGGGATAGGACAATCCAGGCTATGTATGTTGTTACTGCAAAAATGTCATATCGGAGAGGTACAGGCAGGATTCTGGCCTGAAGAGGTGCAACACGCGTATGAACAGGCCGGCATATTTTTGTTCTGAGCTGCGTTACAATCTGATTTTCGAGATTATGAAAATTATCATAATCTCTTTTGAAATGAACGATTTTTTTCAAATACTTTTTAGACTTACGATTCTATAAAATGGCTGCTATAAAACAGGACTATATGAAAAAGATAATCTATGTGCTTTGTATACTGACAGGTGTAACTTCCTGCGTATCAAAACAAAAATTCTCAATTGCCGAAAACGGACGATTGGCTGCTTTAAGTCGGGAAAGGGCATTGAACAAAAACATGGACCAATTGAAGGAAGAAAATGAGGGATTAAAAAATGACATTACGTCCATGAAAGGAGATACCGCACGCATGGGACAAACTATCCGGGAATACCGCGAAGCATTGTATTCAAATATGTCTGAACAGGATAAGTTGACCATGATGCTAAAGGACAAAATGTCCAAACTGGCCGAAAGGGAAGCAACCATTAACAGGCTGCAGGAAGAGGTCGATGCCCAAAACGGTAAGGCAACCGCCTTACTGAACAGCGTGAAAGACGCCCTGCTTGGATTTGAAAGTGACGAACTGGCGGTGACACAAAAAAACGGGAAAGTGTATGTGGCCATGTCAGACCGACTCCTGTTTGAATCCGGAAGTGCCTCTGTGAACAAACAGGGGAAAGCCGCACTTGGAAAGTTGGCCGAAGTACTGAAAAAACAGACGGATATTGATGTTATGATTGAGGGTCACACAGACAACAGACCCATCAAAACAGTACAATTCAAGGACAACTGGGATTTGAGCGTAATCCGCGCCACATCGGTGGCCCGTATTCTGACCGAAGATTATGATGTCAATCCATTGCAAATTGTTCCCGCCGGCAGAGGAGAGTATATGCCGGTAGACGATAACGGCACGAGCGAAGGGCGTGCACACAACCGCCGCACAGAGATAATCATGACTCCACGTCTGGACAAGCTGATGGAAATGCTCAATTAACCGGCTGAACACCCGGCATATCTCACCCCGGCCCACCCCTTTCGATTTGAGGCCTGCATGAGATCCGGCACCGGTTATTTTGATTTTTTACAGCAACACTTGAACGTCCTTTCCATGATCAATCAGGATACCATACAGAAAATTATTGACGCGGCGAACATCTATGACGTGATTTCGGACTTTGTGAGTCTGAAGAAACGTGGGGTGAACTATGTCGGCTGCTGTCCTTTCCACAATGAAAAGACAGGCTCGTTTACGGTATCTCCTGCCAAGGGGATATATAAATGTTTCGGTTGCGGCAAGGTCGGGAATGTCGTAAATTTTATCATGGAGTATGAGCAACTGTCTTTCATTGAAGCCATACGCTGGCTTGCAGCGAGATATAATATCGCCATAGAGGAGAGACAACTCACAGAACAGGAGGAACACGAGAAATCCGAGCGTGAGAGTATGCTTGTTGTTACAGGTTATGCGGAGAAATTTTTTGCAGACCAGCTGCTACACACAGATGAGGGAAAATCCATAGGAATGGGTTATTTCCATCAGCGCGGCCTCGATGACCTGACGATAGAAAAATTCAGGTTAGGTTACTGCCCCGAAGTATGGGACGGTTTTACAAAGTCGGCCCTGGCAAAAGGATATAAAAAAGAATTTCTGATAAAGACAGGGCTGACCATAGAATCGGAACGGGGACTATTCGATCGCTTCCGGGCAAGGGTGATATTCCCTATCCGCAACCTGGCAGGGAAGACAATCGCCTTCGGAGGCCGTATTATGACCAATGACAAGAAAAACGCGAAATACCTGAATTCACCGGAATCCGAGATCTATCATAAAAGCAGCACCCTCTACGGGATTTATTTTGCAAAAAAAAGTATTGTAAAAAACGACCGTTGCTATCTGGTAGAAGGATATCTGGATGTAATCTCCTTCCATCAGAAAGGAATCGAAAATACGGTGGCTTCATCCGGAACCTCCCTGACCATCAACCAAATCCACCTAATCAGGCGTCTGACATCCAACGTCACCATCATTTATGACGGGGATGCGGCAGGGATTAAGGCTTCGTTGAGGGGAATTGACCTGATACTGGCAGAAGGATTGAACGTGAGGGTAGTGTCACTGCCCGAAGGGGAGGACCCTGATTCCTATGCCCGGTCGCATACCGCCGCGCAGGTATTGGACTATATCACTGCCAATGAAACGGATTTTATTGATTTCAAGACCCGTCTATTGCTGGAGCAGGCGGGGAACGACCCGATTGAAAAGGCAAAATTGATAACGGATATTGTCAGAACCATCTCTCTGATTCCCGACAATATCACCCGCTCGCTGTATATTCAGAAAACGGCCGGCGAGATGAAAGTCGAGGAAAATATCCTTTATGCCGAGATTGCAAGTCTCAGAAAGAAGAAAGCTGGTGTCACTTCCCCGGCGCAACATAAAACCGAAACTCCCAAGCCATCGGAAATTGTTCTTACTGCTCCCAAAACCGGGGGAGTCACTCCATGCGATATCGAGGAAATGATGCTGGTGCGCTACCTGCTTATGTTCGGGGAACAGGAATTGTATGCCGAGAAACGCGATGGACATGGGTACTCGGTAAGTGTCGGGGAATATATTATTGATGAACTTTCCGAAGATGATCTGCTTATGCTGAATCCCATTTTCCGCGAGATTCAGCAGGAATACTACCGCAACTATAAATCGGACGGATTTCTGCCTGCAAAGTATTTTACAGGACATCCCAATCCGGAAATAAGTGCCATAGTTGCAGATATACTGAGCGAACCCTACGAGCTTAGCAAAATCTGGAATTTAAATACACATCCCTCCCAAACCGAAGAGATGCTGCTGAGTGAGCTGCTGCCGAAAATTGTAGACAACTACAAAATGAAAAGGGTGGAACTGATGTGCCTGGAAGCCGATGAGAAGATATTGAGCTGTCAGAATGCCGGCGACATGGAGGAAATCCTGAAATGGATCAAGAGAAAAAACACCATGGTGAAAGTGAGATCCCGCCTACATGAAAAGCTCAAAAGAACCGTATAATCCCCATTGGGAAAAATTCTACACTCTCTCCCGGACCAACAGAAAACAGGAAGTACAGAAGAAATCCCTGACATAAGGGATAGCTCCCAACCATGAAAACAGAAGACGGGGTTTTAAATGGAACTTTATTTCATAATGAGGATTTATAAAATAAAGTTCCTGCTTCTCTATGATATAATTATGGCTGTGCAAATAGCGATGGCATCCTTCAATGGTCAGCCCGCAACCTTTAATCGATAGAAGCTCCTCCACAACCTCCTGCGGCTCGCGGAATGCCTGTAAAAGACCCTTATACATAAAGCGAGGAAGCAAATGATAGAATGGAAGCCTTGACAAGAACCGGCTTTTGCAAATCTGCTGATGACCACCGAAAGGCATCTGCCAGACCGGGAACGCCAAAAAAAGTTCTCCCCCGGGTTTCATAAACTCCCGGACAAACTCAAAGAAACGATCCTTATCCGGAATGTGTTCAATGACATCGTGTACTATAATCAGGTCAAAAAGCCCCTTTAGACTGGTCACCGTAAAAATGTCGGCACATATCAATTCTATGCGCGGATTTTCGTCAGCCTTTAACATTTTGGCTGCATTTTCAATTCTGTCCCTCCCCAAGTCAACTCCCGTTACGCGACATCCTCTCTCAACAAATGGCAATAAATTTCCTCCCATACCACATCCTATCTCCAGTACCCGTGTATCGGATGTCACCTTTTTAACCTGTTCTATCCTAAATTATTCATAAAAAAGTAAAGGAATCCTCATAATTATTTGGCAATC
>X301_European_Hare__coassemble_1550_pt1 | contig 10417 bp, 4 predicted proteins | sample X301_European_Hare__metabat2_high_PE_017 | metagenome-assembled genome bin X301_European_Hare
GGATTATGTCTGAAAGGGCAAAGCAGGTGGTATCGCCGTCCATTTTCTGGCTGCTGAGTCTGTCCGGTTCCTACTTGTTGTTTTTTTACGGTTGGCTTCGGGATGATTTTGCCATTATTTTCGGCCAGTTGATTTCATATTACATTTACATCTGGAATTTGGATATTAAGCATAGTTGGGAGAAAATCTCCCGTCCCATCCGTTATTTGCTTGTAGCCACCCCGTTTTTTGCCATCGGCTATGTACTTTCGGAGGGCAGTTGTTTCGTCCGTCAGTTTTTCAACAACGACAATATCCCTCTGGGACTGCTGGTCTGGGGGTCTTTGGGGCAGGTTGTCTTCACCTTACGTTTCGTATATCAATGGCTCTATTCCAGAAGACGGCAGGAGTCTGTCCTGCCGTTGGGATTTTGGATATTCAGCCTTGTCGGTTCGTGCATTATTGTGAGCTATGCTTTGGTCCGACATGATCCGGTCCTGGTTTTGGGACAATCCGCGGGAATCATCGCATACGTCCGCAACATCCGGATTATGCACAATTGTAACAGAAAAATCACCCGGTGAAAATCAGTCCTGAACCGGTTTCTTCAGGCAATTCACCGTTATGAAACCACCACATTTATGATTTTTTTCGGTACGATAATCACCTTCCGGATGGTTTTTCCCTCCAACCATCTGGCAGCATCCGGGGAGCTCATGACGGCAGCCTCAATTTCGGCATCGGATGCTGCGATTGGCATATTTAGCTTGAAGCGTACCTTCCCGTTGAAGGAAACCGGATAGTCGATACTTTCCTCAACCAGATATTTCTCTTCCCACTGCGGGAAGGAGGCTTGTGTCACACTCTCTTTGTTGCCAAGCAGATGCCAAAGTTCTTCGGCTATATGCGGGGCGTAGGGAGCGATGGCGATGACCAGTGGCTCCAGAATTTCCCTTTTGTTGCATTTCATGGCGGCGAGCTCATTCGTGCAGATCATGAAGGCGGGGATGGAGGTATTGAATGAAAAGTTTTCGATATCGTATTCGATTTTCCTGAGGGTCCTGTGCAGGATTTTAAGTTCTTCCTTGCCTGGAGGCTCATCGCTGACCATAAATTCTTCTCCATTCATAAATAGTCTCCAGAATTTGCGCAGGAACTTAAATACCCCGTCAATGCCTTGTGTATCCCAGGGTTTGTGCGCCTCAAGCGGCCCTAAGAACATTTCGTAAAGCCGTAGGGTATCGGCACCGAATTGTGCGATGATATCGTCAGGATTTACCACATTAAACATGGATTTGGACATCTTTTCAACCCCCCATCCGCAAATATATTTGCCGTCTTCCAAAATGAATCCGGCATTGGCGAAATCCGGCATCCATTTCCTGAATGCTTCGGTATCCAGAATGTCGTTTTTCACAATGTTCACATCCACATGGATTTCCGTAGTTTCATACCGGTCTTTCAATCCTGCGGACACAAAAGTGTCGGTTCCTACAATGCGATATACAAAATTGGAACGTCCCTGGATCATTCCCTGGTTAATAAGTTTTTTGAATGGTTCGGGTTCACATACTATGCCAAGGTCGTAGAGGAACATATTCCAGAACCGGGAATATATCAAATGCCCGGTGGCGTGTTCCGCACCGCCAAGATAAAGATCGACATTCCGCCAATATCGGTTGGCTTCCCTGCCGACTAAGGCCTGGTCATTGTGCGGATCCATGTAGCGAAGATAGTAGGCGGAGGAACCGGCAAATCCGGGCATCGTATTGAGTTCGATGGGATAGCCCTCTTTTGTCTTCCAGTTTTCAGCCCGTCCGAGCGGGGGTTCACCGTTTTCTGTCGGCAGATATCTGTCGATTTCAGGCAATTCCAGCGGCAGTTCCGATGTCTCCATCATATATGGCATGTCATCCTTGTAATAAACGGGGAATGGCTCGCCCCAGTACCGTTTGCGACTGAAAATGGCATCCCGCAAGCGGTAGTTGACCTTGCTTTTTCCAATGCCCCGTTTCTCCACTTCCGCAGCGATGAATTGAATGGCTTCCTTTACATCCATGCCATTGATCAGTCCGCTGTTTATCATTCTCCCCTCCTTGGCGTCATACGAATCTTTGCTCAGGTCTATAGGCTGTCCGTTGTCTATCACAGGCACGATGGATAGGTTGAATTTGCGTGCAAAAGCATAGTCCCGGCTGTCGTGGGCAGGAACGGCCATTATGGCTCCGGTACCGTAACCCGATAGAACATATTCGCTGATCCACACGGGTATGGCTTCCTGTGTGAACGGGTTTATGGCATAGGAGCCTGTAAAGACTCCCGTAACTGTCTTGACTTCACTTTGTCGTTCACGCTCTGTGCGTCTGGTTACATATTCAAGGTATCCGCTGACCTCTTTCTCCTGTCCGGGAGTCGTCAATTGTCTCACATAATCGCTTTCGGGTGCCAGAACCATAAAGCTCACACCGTAGATGGTATCGGGGCGGGTAGTGAAGATTTTAAGCTGCACGTCCGAATCCTTGACATCGAAGATTATATCGGCTCCTTGCGAGCGTCCTATCCAGTTCCGTTGTATGTCTTTCAGCGATTCCGACCATTCGAGTGTTTCCAGACCCTCGAGCAGTCGCTGTGCATAGGCAGATACGCGCAGCGACCATTGCCTCATGGTCTTTTGAACAACCGGAAAGCCGCCCCTTACGGAAAGTCCGTCTTTGACTTCATCGTTGGCTAATACGGTTCCCAGTTTCGGGCACCAGTTCACCATCGTTTCCGCCAGATAGGCAATGCGGTAGTTCAGCAGAATCGTCTGCTGTGCTTTTGTCCCCATGTTTTTCCACTCTCCGGCGGTAAAGACGGCCGTTTCTGAACAGGCCGCATTGACATTCCCGTTGCCCTCCTTTTCGAATATGGAAATGAGTCTGCCGATAGGTTCGGCTTTTTGGGCGCTTCTGTCAAACCAGTGATTGAACATCAGGATAAATGCCCATTGTGTCCATTTGTAATATTTTGGGTCACAGGTACGCACTTCCCTATCCCAGTCGAAAGAGAATCCAATCTTATCCAATTGCTCCCGGTAGCGGTCAATGTTCTTTTCTGTCGTGACAGCCGGGTGCTGTCCGGTCTGGATGGCATATTGTTCGGCTGGCAGTCCATAGGCATCGAATCCCATCGGGTGCAGTACATTGAATCCCTTCAGCCGTTTGTAGCGGGAATAGATATCGGAGGCGATATAACCCAGAGGGTGGCCTACATGCAGACCCGCACCGGATGGATAAGGGAACATGTCCAGTACGTAATATTTCGGTTTCGAGGGGTCTGCCTCAACCTTATAGGTCTGGTTTTCTCTCCAATAATTCTGCCATTTTTGTTCTATTTCCTTGAAATTGTATTCCATGACCAGTGATTTATGCGCTAATCGGTTGATAATCCATGTGTCAGTTGTATTATCCTGCAAACGGATATGCAAAGATAACACTTTTTCCCCATTTCTCAACGGACCTCTTTATAGCGCACATCTTTAATTTTGGCGAATCCGGAATACTCCCAGCCGGGTTTCAGCGTCAGCTTCATGCCGTCACTCCCGCTCACGTCATAGAAGCGCAGCATTCCTCCGTTTTTGTCTGTGACGGCATTTTTGTATGAACAGACGATCAATTGGTTTTCCCGGTCACGGTATATGTTTTTGATTTCATCGTCATATTTTGAACATAGGTCATCAATGCCCCATGGGTCATCAAACCGGTTAAATTTCAAGCAGGTAATCTCTTCTCCTTCTAAGGTGATTACCGGTTCGGATTTCCCTGTACCCATATTATAGGCATAGACTTTGTTGCCATAGGCATAATAGAGCACGTAGTACTGGGAACTTGCGGCAAAGCAGGTGGCCTGGGCAAAATTTTCCGCTGTAACATCATTGAAGCAGGCGTTCTGTCTGATTTCTTTGCCTGCCAGATTAATCACGTAAACGTGCCGTTTGCTCCCGTCCTGCATTATGCAATACACCATACCTTCGGAAAAGGCGGTGCTGAGCATGCATACCAGGTCCATATTCCCCGTTTCGTAACTGAATTTTTTCTCACTTGGATCATTCAATGGATGCAGTACCTGTTTTTTGCCGGCATTATCTTCCGTGTCACTGCCTTCGCCGCTCCAGCAAATAAAACGATGATTGTCCGTATCAAACAGCAAAGCTATTCCGTATTCAGCTGATACCGGTCTCTTTAAGGTTGTCCCGATATAAGGAGCTACCCGATATTCCGGTGTTTTCCCCCGTTCGGAGGTATTGACAGGATGTTCAAAACCTGTTTCCAGTGCCCTCGTATTCCATACATAAGCGTTGCCTTCCCTTGACACACAGATTACGGCATCATGGTCTGCCTTGTACGGCACATTACATGGAACAGGCACAAAGTTTACGATATGGTCATCACAATTACTCAAGAACATGGATGTTTTCAGTTCATTATAACCGTTCAGTTCTGTAAATTCCAGCCATCCTTTGCCGTCTTTAGTCTGTAGGCAGTAAGCCGCATCTTCGGACATCATCACAATACGGTTTCCGGTGCCACCGTTAGTGGAATAGAATCCCAGATTCGTGGCATGATACTGTTCCGGCACGTCCTCTTTCCGAATAATCACATCATAGGCCGGAATAATCCGACTTGTCGATATTTGTGCAAGCATATCCAAACGCACACGCTCGTTCTCACCTTCATTACAAAGCAACATCCAACCCTCGGAAGTAATCGTGGTGGCATTCACGTTAAACAGCTTCAGACTTTTTACTTCCGTCCGTTTATCGGTAACGGAAAAAAGAAAAGGATGTGTGCCGGTCTCCAGGGAGGCCAGAATGTAAAGGTCTTTCTTGTCACCGACTTCCACCCATTCGCCTCTTGAATTTTTTCTCTGGTATGAAAATTCAAAATTCGGATTTCCGTCGTCAATAATACCTTCCAGATTAGATGTGACTGTTGGTTTTAAATCAATGTATTCCGCCCCTGCCAATACATCAATCCGCGAGGCAATACCATCGATTGTAATGACCGCTTTATCCCCATAGGTATAGTTTCCTTTGTCCTCCGCGCAGGCAGCGACCAAAAGGAAACTGCACAAAATGCACGGACGTAAAAATTTCAATGTATACATTTTTTCCGGAAATTTTAAGATTTTAAACCAACATTCGAGTAATCCACATGGTAGGCATCCGGCAATTGCATATAGGATCCGTCCTCATCATACACAGGATCGCCTTCATCCGCTCTTCGCTGTAATTCCTTCTGCAATTCCCTGGCATAAAAGGGCATCCGACCCTTGGATATTTTTTCAAGAGACAGCATCCAGTCGTCATTCTTAAAGCCGAAGAAATCATTGATATATGCATAGCGTGTCGCATTCCATGCACCGAAGTAATTTTCGGCAATATCCCAGCGGTTAGGTCTTGTATAGATTTCGCTGATCATAAATGTATAGCGGGCTCCGTCTATTGTATTTGCCGTGGTGTTGCTCCATACATTACTGGATTTGTATTCATTTAGGACATCGAAATATTGGTTGGGCTCTAATTTCAAGACCAACGTATCCACCTGCTTTTTAATGGAAGCATTCCGCATAAAACGAACGCCGACAACTCCTTCGTTTGTTCCGGCTTTAATTTGCAGCGTGTCGAAATCTATCATATATCCTCCATCGGGATTAGTTGCGGCATCATAGGGAGTCATTGTGGTATGTTCTTCGTCGACAACGACTTTCAGGGCACGGTCGTAATCTTCTACCTCCCCCAGCAACTTCACCCTGGCTTTAAATACTACCGATGTATAGGCCGCAGCATAATCGATAAACGAAAATTCTGTCTTCGTGGTATATCCCTGGGCACCGTTACCCCCTGAGTAGTTCTGTTCCTGGAAATATACCATACTGTCACCACGAGTGTACAGTTCGACTTCCTCTTTCTGGCAGGCAACAATTATTCCTGCTACGACAACAGTCCATATCCATTTGTTTATTCCACTCATATTGCGTGTTTTTTTTAACGGTTATCCAATTCATCTTTCGGCAACGGGAGTACAAAACGTTTTTCTTTCTCTTCGTCAGTTGCTTTATCTTTCGTATCGTATGTCGGCGGTATTCCCAAAAACGGGATTCCAGGATCCACCTGTACTTTCTATTCTTTCCGGCCGTTATAATCGTCATCGAATCCCATATTCCGTCGTTTGAAGTAGAAGAATTTCTGGCCCTCTCCGACGAATTCACGGATATACTCCATGGTCAGCCAATCCTGTAAGAAGTTCTCTGCGTTACCTGTTCCCCAACTTTGGGTACCCCTGTCAACGAACATTTGGTTCAGATATTCCCATGCTGCCGGAAGATCGTACACTTCGGAACCGGTTGTACCGAGACACTCCGCAGCGATGTAATACGCCTCGCTAAGTTTGATCAATGAACAGAATGAACCGTAAAATTTCTGACTCTGCAATAACTGGTTTTCATCTTTGTTATTTATTACCTCATCACGTTTTGAATCGGTAATATCCTTGAACTTGATCATTTGATAACTTGGATTTCCTTCCAGTGTTAGCCCGACGGACCATTGTGACTGGAAGCGCCAGTCTCCAACCCAATATCCTCCGTATTTGTAGAACAGGATACCGTCCACATATCCAGTGCGGGGTATCAGCAGTGCTTTACCACTGTTGCCTCCTCCAAAAGTATAGTCGTAAATCAATCCTCTGTTTTTATTGTAATATCCGAACAGACACTCGGTCGAAAACATCCGGTCGGGATCGGAACTGTTCCCTAACAACTTACCCGATTCAACCACAGGGAAAAACTTCCTGACCTGAGGATCGTCGGTCAGTTTGCGAGCTTCAATCAAGGCATTACCATAATCTCCTCCCCATAGATAAGCCCTGGCCGTCAGCAATACGGTCGCATAGTAATTCAGTCGCAATTGCCGGTAGCGCATGGAGTTGTCCAGAGTCTCCTCATCGTATTCCGCACGTGGGCCCTCGGTAAGTACGGGATCGGAGGCCAGAAGTAAATCTTCGGCTTCTGTAAGATCGCGGATAATATAGCTGTTCAGCACCGTAGATGCCGGCAGAATTGAAAGAATCTGGGGATCGGTGTCTTCATTGTAGGGAATACCGCGCCCATCCGGATTATTCGCCATAATCGGCCCGAACAAACGCAACATATCCAGGTGCAGCATCGCGCGTACTGCCAGCATCTCGCCTTTTAGCATTCTATATTCCTGCTCCGGCAATATCTTGTCATTGACGGCATCCTCCTCAATGTTCTTCAATACTACATTGGTATTCATGATTGTCGAGTAAGCTTCATTCCATATATTGCTCAACACCCCCGTAACTGTCTCGTTAGAATAATCCCATTCGGTCAGAGCCCGCAGATATCTGTAGTAATCGCTTTCATCCGACTGCTCCACGGCGTAATATTGTCCAAGGATATCAATCATGTCATAACTCATATATTTTCCGTAAAGCGAGTTCCCGGACATTCGGTTGTAAACCCCGTTAACAGCGGCATAAAATCCGTCTTTGGAAGAGAACTGCTGCTCTTCACTCTGTTTGTCACTCGGTTTGTAATCCAGCCAGTCGGTACAGCTGTGCAATAGGAAACAGCTTAACAGAAGAGTGGAAAGGATTCTATATTTTTTCATGATATCGGATTTATAAAGTTAGTGAAAGGGCGAAGGACACACTTCGTGCGAAAGGATAGGAGGTACCCCGTTCCATCTTGATGGTCGACAACCGAAATATGTCGTTCATATAGGCATTCAGACGCAGTGAGCCAAGCCCCCATTTGTGAACCAATTCGGGAGAGAATTCATATCCTATTCTCAATGACTCCAGACTCAGAGAATTGTCTTTTTGTACAAAACGGGATGACATGGGAGTGGATATGGAATTGGCAATGTTCTTGAACTGAGCCTTGTCGCCTGGCTTTTGCCAACGGTCATAAAGAGCGCGCCTATCCTGATTATATATCAGGGAACCCGTACTGATGTTCTCTACTTTATTGAATAAAACGGAATTAAACGAATGTCCGCCTATCCGATAACGGAAGTCCAGGTTACAGGAAAAACCTTTCCATGAAAAATTGGTACCCAGTACCCCTTCCACTTTCGGACGGCTGTTGGCAACTACCACTTCATCGTCATAGGAAAAATCATAAGTCAGTTCTCCGTTTTTCTTTATAAACAGTTCCCGTCCGGTGGCTGGATCAATTCCTGCCGAACGTACAGCCCAGATATCGTCGGGATCTGCACCGTCGTAGTACCGTTTTGTCGACCTGTTATTACCTTCCCGTTCCTGGGAGTTGTACATTTCCAGGCGGTTGCCGATACCGGACAACTCATTGGATCCATGTCGCAGATTACCCCGAACCGACCACCAAACCCGCTCGCTCATCCGGCGAATGATGTAATATGTTGCCGATGCCGTAAAACCTTTGGAGGTCTGTTTGCCGAAATTTTTATAGGTGGTATTGCCTGTCGCTCCCGAAGAGGGCGGCATGGAGATGGAAATCAGTAGGGGATCGGTCGTCTTGTAATAATAGTCCCCGTTCAAGGTCAGGCGGTTGTTCAGAATCGTGATATCGAACCCGATGTTTTTATCAAGGGTTGTCTGCCATTCCAGATTAGGATTTCCCAGCTGAGCCAGCGATGTTGTCATTCCGAAATAATTAAAGGAATTGAAATTATAACGGAACGTGGTAATGGTTGCCGAAGAGGAAAAATTCTGATTTCCCGGATTACCGATGGAGGCCCTTAGCTTTAACATGGAAATTCCGTCAAAATGGTCGGCAATAAATCTCTCATGATGCAAATTCCATCCCAAACCGACAGACCATGTCCCGATATAATGCTTGTTGGCCCCGAATACTGACGAGCCGTTGACGCGATAACTGAAATCGAGCAGGTAACGGTTGTCGTAAGCGTAATTCCCAATCACATACCCGCTCACCGAGCGTGTCATGCTTTCGTTATAAGCCGGGGAGCCTCCGTCCGGGTAACTATTGGCAAAGGATGGGAGAGTGAAATCTCCTACCGGAAAACCGATGGCTGAGTATCCTTGTGATTTCGATTCCAATGCAGAAAGATAACCTCCCAACACGATGTTGAATTGATGGGCTTCTTTCAGGACATTTGCATAAGTGAGCGTAAATTCCCCTTCATACTTGTTGCTCTGTGTTTCCGTATTTCCATACGAACCGCGTTCTGAGAAATCCGTTTCGGCAAAACGGGTATCCAGGGGAGAATAAAAAGCTTCCGCTTTGGAATTATAGTGGGTAAAACCGAATCGGGCCCGTAATTTTAACATCTGGACGGGAGTATATTCTACGATGAATTTATCCGACCACGACAAATTGGAGGCTTTGTTATAACTGTTCTGCCTGGCATTGTAAAGAGGATTGGATGCCTTAATATAATCCGTATATTCCAGCCATCTTCCCACATCGCCGTTCTCATCGTATTTCATATAGTAGGGATTGGCATCGGCATATTGGGAGAAAGCGACAATCGGATCCTTGCTGTCTGTATTGTTCATGTCGAATATATTCATAAACTGAAATTTCTTCAGACGGTAAGTCAGGTCAATATTGCCGCTGATATTATCCCGTTTGGATTCTTTCATCACACCGGTAATCCCGTTGTATGACAGTCCGATACCGAACATGAATGCACCTTCCCCACCGTCTACATAGAGGGAATGACGGTGATTCAGTCCAATCCTCAAAGGCTCCGATAGCCAATAGGTGTTTACCCCGCGGGCAATATCGGCTAATTTATCATAATAAGACTTTTTCAATTCAACTTCTTTTACAACATCATTTGATGCATCATACCTGCCGACCAAATTTTCAAATCGCAGTTTTTCGCTGGCATCCATCAAATTATAACTGGTCAGGTCTGCCCATGAAATGTTGGCATTCCCGTTGTAAGCCAGATTTAGCTTACCCGATTTGGGGCGGATGGTCTCTACTACCACCACTCCATTTGAAGCCTTCGAACCGTAAATGGCCGTTGAAGCGGCATCTTTCAAAATAGTAATCGAAGCTACCCGGTTCATGTCCAAATTATAAACTGCTTCCAACGAAGACTCAAAACCATCCAGAATGAATAGAGGCTGGTTCGGGTCCTCGCTCAGCTCATCCCGGGTACTAATCAGACTTGATTTTCCCCGGATTTCAATATCCGGTAATTTATTCGGGTCGGAACCGTATTCATTATTTTCAAGTACGTTGAATGAGGGATCCAGAGTTTTCAAGCTTGCGATAACGTTTTGGGTACCCACCGATTTCAGCTGTTCCCCATCGAAAGTTGCAGAAGCCCCGGTAAAACTGTCTTTTTTACGGTTAAAAATTCCGGTAACGACTACTTCATCCATCTCCTTGACATCTTCTTCGAGAATTATATTTATGG
>X301_European_Hare__coassemble_1624_pt1 | contig 9602 bp, 9 predicted proteins | sample X301_European_Hare__metabat2_high_PE_017 | metagenome-assembled genome bin X301_European_Hare
CGGGGCTTTTTCAATTGATGCACGCCGCGCATTTCCGCTTTCTTGACCGGTTTTCATTACGAACAAATAGGGGAACACAGGGCATGAAAACACCTTACGATGATATAATCAACTTGCCACACCACGTTTCCGGGCGGCACCCTCAGATGTCGCTCTACAGCCGTGCCGCGCAGTTTGCGCCCTTTGCGGCTCTGTCGGGACATGACGATGCCATTGAGGAAACAGCCCGCCTGACCGATGAACGGCGGGAACTGGAACAGGGGGAGAGTGAGGTGCTGGACCGCAAGCTGGCTTGTCTGGCTCAAAGGCAGGGAAGCACATCTGTGGATATAACCTATTTCCAGCCCGACGGACGCAAGAACGGAGGCAGTTACCGTACCGTTACAGGAACGATTAAAAAAATTGATGACATTGAGGGCAGGATAGTGCTGACGGACGGTACATCCATACCGGTTGATGCCGTTTCGGACATTCGTGGCCAAATTTTCGACCAAACCGTCGGTTAGCGATATGCCTGGACGGAAAGTATTGTTATAAAGGCGGCTATCCTAAGCAAACGTCTGTCAGAAGAGGAAACAGGCAAGTCAGAGGTCATACCCCAGCTCCAACTTTGCTACCTCGCTCATCCGGTCTGGAGTCCATGGCGGCTCGAAAATCAGATTGACGGTGACATTCTCGATGCCGTCGACTTCCATCACCACGTCATGGACTTGCTGTACGATTTCATCGGCAATCGGACAGCCGGGGGCGGTCAGGGTCATGTGAATGATAACTTCGGATGGTTTGGGGAATTCCATATCGTATATTAAACCCAGTTCCCAGATATTGACAGGTATTTCGGGGTCATATACCGAACCGAGTTTTTCTATTATCAAATCTCTGGTTGTGCTTTCAGTCATACATATTGAATTTAGCGGTTTTGCTTTGCTTCGGCAGCAATAGCATACAACTTGATTTGTTTCACCATGGACAACAGTCCGTTTGAGCGTGTCGGTGAAAGGTGTTGCGTCAATCCGATCCGGTCGATAAACTTAAAATCGTCTTTTGCAATATCCGCCGGCTTTCTCCCGGAAAAGACCCGTATGAGCAGCCCGGCAATCCCTTTTGTAATGATGGCATCGCTATCCGCTGTAAAATAGAGCAGCCCATCCTTCATTTCCGCATGAAACCATACTCTGGACTGACAGCCTTTGATCAGATTTTCGTCTGTCTTGTGGGCTTCGTCCATTTTCTCCATCCATGAACCGATTTCGATTAAATGGGCATACTTGTCCATCCAGTCGTCATAGACCGAAAATTCATCCACTATCTCCTGTTCAGTTTCTTCTATAGTCATTGTTCAATGTACGTTAATGTCTGCAAATTCAGATCTGAGTCAGTGTCATCCCACTCCGAACATTTTGGCCACCCTTCGCAATCCTTCGCAGAAAATGTCTATTTCCTCCCGGGTATTGTATATTCCGAGAGATGCTCTCACCATGCCGGTCACTCCGTAATGTTGCATTGTGGGTTCGGCACACAGCTGCCCGCTTCTTACCGCTATTCCCATTTTATCCAGCAGAGTTGCTGTGTCCGAGTGGTGGATGTTTCCAAGTGCAAATGAGATTACCGTTGATTTACACGGAGCCTCCCCAAATATCTTCAAGCATGGCACTGATTTCATCTGCCCGACGGCATAGTTCAGCAATCCGTGTTCATGCACGGCGATTTCTCCGAGTCCGATTGACTCCACATATTTCAATGCCTCGCCCAAGCCTATGATTCCGATGAAGTCAGGAGTGCCCGCCTCAAACTTGAATGGCAGATCGTTGTAGGTGGTCTTCTCGAAATGCACTTCGCGAATCATTTCACCCCCTCCCTGCCATGGAGGCATCTGCTCCAGCAGACATTCCTTACCGTAAAGTATCCCGACTCCGGTCGGTCCATAGATTTTATGGCCGGAAAAGGCGAAAAAATCACAATCCATCTCTTTGACATCTATCGGCAAATGCGGTATGGCTTGAGCACCGTCTATCAAGACCTTGGCTCCGACGGCATGAGCTTTGTCAATGACCTTCCGGATGGGATTTACACTGCCCAGCACGTTCGAAATATAGGCCATGCCCACCAGCTTCACTTTTTCTGTCAGCAGATCGTCCAGACGGGACAGATCCAGTTCACCGTCATCCGAAAAGGGAAGCACTTTCAGCAGGGCGCCTTTGCGTTCGCAGAGCATTTGCCATGGTACGATATTGGCATGATGCTCCATCTCGGTGACAAGGATTTCATCGCCCTTCCCGATAAACTTTTCTCCGAAGGATTGCGCCACAAGGTTTATGCTCTCAGTGGTCCCGCGTGTAAAAATGACCTCTTTGGTGGAGGTTGCACCGATAAACCTGCGTACGGTTTCGCGGGCATCTTCACAGGCATCCGTGCATTTATTGCTCAGGAAATGTATTCCCCTATGGACATTCGAGTTGTATTTCAGGTAAAATTCATCCATTTTCGCAATCACCTGAATTGGACGTTGGGCTGTGGCTCCGCTGTCCAGGTATATTAGCCGTTTCCCGTAAATCTTTTCTTCAAGTATCGGGAAGTCCGCTCTGATTTTTCCTATATCGAACATATCACTGTATCTTAATTTCAGAAGTTTGTTTTGGGCAATCACTGCTTGCATTGCATTATGCAATTATGACACTTTGACAGTTCTCCTCTCAGCCGTTTTTCAACCATTTCGTCAATTTTATTGCGCAAAGATTCCAGTTTCACCCGGCGGATAATGTCGTGTGCAAAACCGAATATCATCATCATGCGTGCCTCTTCCGGCCCGATACCCCTTGAACGGAGATAGAACGTGGCCTCTTCATTGATCTGTCCGACTGTGGCTCCATGGCTGCATTTGACATCATCGGCATCGATTACCAGCTGGGGTTTTGAATTGATCCGGGCAGACCCGGACAACAGCAAATTGTTATTTGCCTGGTAGGCTTCCGTTTTTTGGGCGCCGGGTCGCACCCGTATGCATCCGTTGAAGTTTGCCAATGCCGTATCGTCCATAACGCCTTTGTAATGCTCGTTGCTCAGGCAGTGGGGTGCGATATGGTCGATATGGGAGAAATTGTCGGCAATTTGGTTTTTGTCAAGGATATACACCCCATAAAGTCCGCATTCCCCGCCTTCCTTGTTCAGGGCAACATATACATTATTCCGGATTGTTCCTCCATACAGGGTAACAATATTACTGTCAAAAACTGAATTCCGTTGTTCGGAAACCAGTACGTTGTTTATCTGAGAGGCTCCCAAATGTTGGTTCTGCACCTGGTAGTATTCCATCCTGGCATTATCTTCGAGATAAATTTCGGTTGTATCGTTTATCAGGAAATTATGGTCCGACAAGGTATGGTCGCAAACCAGGACGGTGGCCACGGCGTTTTTCCCCAGGATGACCAGATTCCGCTGGAAGGCCATAAGATTCACATCGGCATCCAAAAGGTTGATAATCTGTATGGGACGTTCTAATGCAACCTCATCCGGGACGTATACAAATACTCCGTCCTGTGCAAAAGCGGTATTCAGGGCAATCAGACTGTCTTTGTGGGCTGCGGCGGGATATTTATTGTAATATCGGTATAACAGATCGGGATATTTTATGCCGGCTTCCTGCAGACTGCAAATCACTATTTCCTCGGGAATCTCGGGACGTATGTTTTCTTTATGCCACCAACCGTTTGTGGTCAGCACGGGATATGTGTCCAGGTCAGTAACCGCACAGCGAAAAGTTTCGTTCATATCCACTTCCTTGTTGACATCTTTCAGAATCACCTGATAATCTTTGCCGAACATGGACAAAAGGTTAAGATAAAGGTATTCTTCCTCATTGTGAGGAATTCCCCCCAACCGGACAAACTTTTCAAATGCATTATTCCTGCAGCCGTTCATTACAGAACCGCAGTTTTTCTCCAACAGACTATGGCCGTTTTCAAAAAGTCTTGCGAAATCGGTATTTATTCTTTCCAAATCCATACGAACAGATTTTTGATTTGGATGCATTGACGCATTGACGGCAAATATTCTTCAATGCCATATCCCGTCATTGCCAAACCACCTTCCTTTTCCTTTTTCCAAATTTATTTATTTATTATCCCTTAATCCTTTACTTTTTTCTCCTTCCCCTCTTTTTCTCGGATACTGTATCCCATCTCTTTTTCCCATTCTTTACCCTTTCCCTTTATGCCTTATCCTTTTTCAACTCTTTTTTAATCCAGTCATACCCCATCCTTTCCAGGTCAGCCACTAATTCATTGCCGGCTGTCTTCACAATCTTTCCGTCATACAATACGTGAACGACATCAGGAACTATATAGTCCAGCAGACGCTGGTAATGGGTGATAACGATGGTTGCATTGTCCGGCTTTCTCAACTTGTTCACTCCGGTGGCCACTACTCTCAGTGCATCGATGTCCAGTCCGGAATCCGTCTCGTCCAGAATGGATAGCTTGGGTTCCAATACCGCCATTTGGAAAATCTCGTTTTTCTTTTTTTCGCCGCCTGAAAAACCCTCGTTCAGTGAACGGTTGAGCAGTTTGTTATCGATGCCTACCAGCTCCATCTTGCTCCGGATCATCTTTAGGAATTCTCCGGGAGGATAGGGGGATTGACCGCGATATTTTCTGATTTCATTTACTGCCGTTTTAAGAAAATTGACGGTGCTTACCCCTGGAATCTCTACGGGATATTGGAAACTCATGAAAATTCCCTCGCGTGCACGATCTTCCGCCGGCAATTCCAGGAGGTTTTTCCCGTTAAACTCAATCTCGCCTTCCGTTACCTCAAAACATTCTTTCCCTGTAATCACAGAGGACAGGGTGCTTTTACCCGCACCATTGGGTCACATTATCGCATGGACTTCTCCCGCTTTCACCTCCAGTTCGATACCTTTCAGTATCTCCTTGCCATCAATGGCAGCATGTAAATTCTTTATTTTTAGCATAATTCCAGATTTTGCTTTCCAAATTTTCCCTGAATTCCATTCTCGCATATCGCGGTTGTTCCTGTCCGCTTATCCCACCGATCCCTCAAGGCTTATCTGCAGTAATTTTTGTGCCTCCACAGCAAATTCCATCGGCATTTTATTCAATATGTCTCCCGCATACCCCTTGATAATCAAATCTATGGCATCCTCTGTAGAGATTCCCCGCTGTTTGCAGTAAAAAATCTGGTCATCTCCAATCTTGGAGGTGGTGGCTTCGTGTTCCACCTGTGCCGTAGGATTCTCTATTTCCAGACATGGAAATGTGTGGGCTCCGCAATGGTCGCTAAGCAGCAGCGAATCGCACTGTGAATAGTTCCGGGCATTCAGGCAGCTTTTCGCCACTTTCACTTTCCCACGGTATGAATTGCTGCTGTAGCCGGCGGAAATCCCCTTTGAGACAATCCGGCTCCTGGTGTTGTTGCCCACATGAATCATTTTTGTGCCTGTGTCTGCCTGCTGGTGGTTGTTTGTCACTGCAACGGAATAGAATTCACTCATCGAGCCGTCCCCTTTCAGAATGGTGCTTGGGTATTTCCAGGTAATTGCCGAGCCGGTTTCTACCTGTGCCCAGATCAGACGTGCATTCTCTCCACGACAAAGACCCCTTTTCGTAACAAAATTATAAATTCCACCTTTCCCTTCCTTATCGCCGGGATACCAATTCTGCACGGTGCTGTATTTCACCTCTGCATTTTTCTCTACAACGATTTCCACAATTGCGGCATGCAATTGGTTTTCGTCGCGCATTGGAGCCGTACAACCTTCCAGATAACTCACATAGGCATCATCCTCGGCAATAATCAGTGTGCGTTCGAACTGTCCCGTATTCCTGGCATTAATCCGGAAATAGGTGGACAATTCCATCGGGCATCTTACATTTTTGGGGATATAGACAAACGAGCCGTCACTGAAAACGGCGGAATTTAAGGCGGCAAAATAATTGTCCGAGTAGGGAACGACAGTCCCGATGTACTTTTTTACAAGTTCAGGATAATTCTTTACGGCTTCGGAAATGGAACAGAAAATGATTCCGCGCTCGGCCAACGTATCCTTGAAGGTTGTCTTCACCGATACGCTATCCATGATGGCATCCACTGCAACCCCCGAAAGTGACATCTGTTCGCTCAACGGAATGCCCAATTTATCGAAGGTGGCTTTCAGTTCGGGGTCTACCTCCTCCCAATTTCCTGTTTTCTTTTGTTTAGGTGCCGCAAAATATACAATATCTTGATAATCAATTTCCGGAATATCCAGTTTGGCCCAGCGGGGAGTCTTCATGGTCAACCATTTGCGAAAGGCTTTCAATCTGAATTCCAGCAGCCAGTCAGGTTCTTCCTTCTTGGCTGAAATGCTTTGGATTACCTCTTCGTTCAATCCCTTGGCGATGGTTTCTGTCTCCACGTCGGTAACAAACCCGTATTTGTATTCGCTTCCGGTAATTTCTTCTATAATATTATCCATAAAGGCAATTAAATTTTATGAACACAGACCGGAATCTTCCGGCAGCGTTTCATCCGACCTTATCTTCATAGGCTGTCCGGACGGCTGCCGATGAACGGTGGATTGTATGCACAAATGTAAGAAATTTATTGAAAGATTATAAACGCAATGTTATGGCAATCCTTTTTTTAAGATTACTTTTGTCTCCTGAAGTCATAGCATATAAAAGTATGGAGAAATACACGGAATTATCCGCATTGGGGGAATTCAGGTTGATTGATCGTCTGACCAGGGGTGCCAGGCTTATAAACTCCTCCACGGTAAAGGGAGTCGGAGATGATGCGGCGGTGCTTGATTATGGAGGAAAGAAGCTCCTGGTCAGCACGGATATGCTGATTCAGGGAATTCACTTCGATCTGACATATACTCCGCTCAGACATTTGGGTTACAAGGCTGTGGCCGTAAATGCCAGCGATATTTATGCCATGAACGGCATTCCACGGCAAATCACGGTTTCTATTGCCGTATCCAGCCATTTTTCAGTCGAGAGTCTGGATGAATTTTATTCCGGCATATATCTGGCCTGTGAAAAATATGGAATTGACCTGGTGGGGGGAGACACCACTTCGTCCCAAACGGGATTATGTGTTTGCATCACTGTTTTGGGCGAGGGCAAGGAAAAGGAGATAGTTTACCGGAGTACTGCCGGAGAGAACCAGCTGATATGCGTCAGCGGGGATCTGGGAGCCGCTTATATGGGATTGCAGCTTTTGAAAAGGGAAAAGCTGGTCTTTCAGGACAATGGACAGGCACAGCCGGATTTCGCGGGATATGAATATATCCTCGAACGGCAGCTGAAACCGGAGGCTCGCAAGGATATCATAGAGTTGCTGGGGCAAAAGGAGATTCTTCCGACAGCCATGATAGACATTTCAGACGGTCTGGCTTCGGAAATTCTGCATATATGCACGGAGTCAAAGGTGGGATGCAATATTTATGAGGACAAAATTCCAATTGATTACCAAACGTTCAAGATGGCTGAGGAACTGAATATGAATGCCACTGTCTGTGCCTTGTCCGGAGGCGAGGATTATGAATTGTTGTTTACTGTTCCCCTTGAAAAACACGATTTTTTGTCAGCTCTTCCTGGAATAAGCATTATCGGATATACCTGCAGGCCCTCCGAAGGGTGTTACATGACTACCCGTGACGGAAACAGGTTCGAGCTCAAGGCACAGGGATGGAATAGTTTTTCTGCGGACTCACAGGATAACAAATAAATTGAATGATGGAGGAAAGTTTGCGCGGAATATTACGGGAAATCAGGATACTGGGTGACAGTGGCAGGCGAAGGGAGCTGACTGTCGCTTTGCGTTCCATTATGGGAAACAGGAGAGAGCTGTTTCATCTTAGTGAGAGTGAAGACCTTCTCGATGAGTATGCCGATGCCCTTTATAAGATGCTGCTTCTGGAAATTGATGAAGAGGAGGAGGAAAGCATTGAAATTGCCGAGCTGGCCTATCTGGGAATCGGGGCTGTTCTTAAGGGGGAGGAATCCCGGAGAGCGGAATTCTATAAACGCAGACTTTTATTGTTACACTATTTCTACGACTATTTCACCGATGCGGTCATTGAGGTGTTCCTGACCCGTTATCGTGATGAGAACCGCTTGCAGGCACGGAATCTCGCCATCGAATGCCTGAAAAAAATGCAGTTGTCGGATCTCTATTATCTGGAGGAAAATGAGCCGGAACTTGTCGACAATGACGAACAGATTAACGATGTCTGCAATGCCATTGAGTCTGGCGGCGAACTTTCGGAGTCGGAAAGGGCTGAAGCTGCCCTTTTGCATAAGGTGCTATATGCCTATCTGAACGTCAAATACAAGGCGGACTCTCCCAAAAAGGTTTTTTGAGTTTCCCCTTTTGTTTTAGCCGGAGCGGTGTCCCGTTGCGGTATGTCCGCATTTATGCTGATTTTTCCGATATGGGTTCCCGTCAAGAGATGTCGTAACCGTTCCCGTTTTACAGTTCCGGCCGATTGCCTTTAAGCCGAAAATCATGAATGCCGCGACAGTTATACCAGATTGGAAGCCGGAAGTCTGACACCTCCTTCTGTAGTGGTAAACGTGATTTTCCGTGTCACCGATTCTTTATCATGATTAATTTCCGTCTGCTGTAGCTCAGTATGGTTCTCTGTCTTGAGAGTAAATCGTAGCCTATGACCCCATCCATAAGTCCCAGGACGCTGAGATCGCTGAACACGACACTTGTTCCCGCAAAATCCATGTTTCCTATTTTCATGGATTTCAGATTGCCCTTGTTGACCGTCATGCTGTTGACACCGGCACCTCTCAGTATGTCGGTACGCACGCTATCCATCTGACTCTCCATTTCATGCCACAAACTCTTGTCAAGCAGGAATCCCCCTGCACCGCTGTCAATTCCCAGCAGCACGTGTCTGGTGCCGACAACAGACTCAACTAACGGTATATGTGCGACGGCACCTATCAGATCGAAAGTAATCTCCTCCGTCACTTCATAGCCGTTGGACTTCAGAAATTCTCCGGTATATTCAGGCCTTATCAGCTTCAATTCCCCGGACGGATAGTCAAAGAGAACATCGTAGTCCTTGAAGATGTTATATCCGAGAAGGCCGTGTACCTTACATTCTTTTTCTAAGTGGGAAAGGTCGGACATGTCAGCCTCGGCATTGTCCACCCGGATTCCACCGAAATCCAATGAGTCCACAACCGTGCTCTCTATCCCCGCAATGCTTCCCGTTGCCCCTTTCCCTTCACCGTCAGTCCCGGCACTCCTTTCGTAATCCTCGAAATAATTTTTGTTCAGATGCAGTCTTTCGGCTCCGTTGTCGAAGACGAATGTACATTTCTTTCCTCTCACTGTCACAGGCACCAGAATCAGATGGTCGTCCGTAACTACCATGGGGATGCTGATAACGTCCGATTGTGGTTGCCGGATGATCTCCTTTCGCGTCAGGGCGGATATGTCCAGCCTTTCCAGCCTGCCCTCACCATCGAAGGTGAACATGATATTCCGGTATCCGGTGCGGTACACGAAACGGTATATCAGCATATGGCCGCTTTCCGAGACTTTATCGAAACCCGATACTCGTCCATACTGCTGTCCGG
>X301_European_Hare__coassemble_1646_pt1 | contig 9461 bp, 5 predicted proteins | sample X301_European_Hare__metabat2_high_PE_017 | metagenome-assembled genome bin X301_European_Hare
ACTGTACAGCTTGTTGAACAATATTGCAAGATCCATATAGATGGTGGTGTTCTGGACCACAATATGCTGGGGGACCTTGATGCGGGCGGGGGTAAAGTTCCAGATGGCCCGTATTCCCCATGCCACCATCAGATCCGCAACGTTCTGCGCGTTCTCGGCCGGCACCGTGACAATGCCCGTCACCACATTCCGCTCCGCAGCCATGGCACGGAACATATCGATATGGTAAATGCCTATGTCATTGACCCTGGTGCCGATTTTCGCCCGGTCAACGTCGAAAGCGGCCTCTATGCGCAGCCCGAAGGCGTCGAGCCCCTTGTCCTGCAGCAAGGCACAGCCCAATGACCCCGCCCCCACCAGAAAGGCACCGTCCACCCTGCTGAAGCCGAGGAAATCTTCAAGCACACGCACAAATCCGTCCACCTCATACCCGACCCGCGTCTTGCCGGAAATTCCGGTATGCGACAAATCCTTGGTCACCTGGGTGGAATCTATCTCCATATACTCCGCTATCCGGGTGGAGGAGACATATTTCTCGCCCTGTTTCTGCAACGTCTTCACAAAAGACAGGTACGAAGGCATACGCCTCAGCACCGGAACCGGCACATTCTTGTCAGTTTTCATATAATGTCGTTCTATCCACAAAGGTAAACATTTTTTCCGGTTTCCAACCTCCAATTTCCATTTGTTTCGTATTTTTGTCGCGGCAAAAAAATCAAAAGAAATGACCTACCGGGAAACACTCGACTGGCTGTACACCCGACTTCCGATGTTCCAGCGCGAAGGACAGGCAGCCTACAAAGCCAACTTGGACAATACCATTCGACTTGACCTGCATTTCGGCCATCCTCACCGCAGATTCCGCACTATACACGTCGCCGGGACAAACGGAAAGGGGTCGGTTTCGCACATGCTGGCCTCAATTCTGCAGGAAGCAGGATACAGGACAGGACTGTATACCTCTCCGCACCTGAAAGATTTCCGTGAACGGATAAAAATCGACGGGGAGATGATAGGCGAACAATATGTCACCGACTTTATAGGCGGCAATAAAGAGCTGTTTGACAAGCTCCGCCCCTCCTTTTTCGAAATGACGGCAGCAATGGCCTTCAAATATTTTGCCGACTGCAAGGTGGACATCGCCGTCATCGAAACTGGACTCGGAGGGCGGCTGGACTCGACAAATATCATCACGCCGCTGGTCTCCGTGATTACCAACGTCTCTCTCGACCACACCAACCTGTTGGGGAATACGGTAGAAAAAATCGCCGCGGAAAAGGCCGGAATCATCAAACCGGGCATTCCGGTCGTGGCAGGCATCCGCGACAAAGGGTATGACTATGTCCTTGAACAGAAGGCCGCCTCCACGGAATCGCCGGTAGAATTTGCCTGCGACAACTGGCAGACCGCACGGGATGAAGAGGGGTTCTACAACCTGCGCCACAAGTCGGGACTGCGGTTTGACCGCCTCGAAAGCGAGCTGAAAGGCATCTACCAGAGGAAAAACATCCCCACCGTCATGGAAACGGTACTTGCCCTGCGGAAGAGAGGTCTCGAAATTTCAGACCTGCAAATACGCCGCGGGATTGCCCGGACCGTCAGGAACACGGGGCTGTACGGACGCTGGCAGACACTGGCCGAACATCCGCTTACGGTGTGCGACACGGGACACAACATGGACGGTCTCCGCGAGGTTGCCCTGCAACTGTCCGGCTGCCGTTACCGCCGCCTCCACATGGTGATAGGGATGACCGGCGACAAAGATGTGGAGGGGATGCTCAGGCTGCTGCCGCAGCAAGCCGCCTATTACTTTTGCAAAGCCTCCATCCCGCGTGCCATGAACGAGGTTGTGCTGGCTGAAAAAGCGGAGGCCGCAGGACTCCACGGGGAAATCCATCCCACGGTGGCGGAAGCCCTCAAGGCCGCCCGCGCCAATGCCGGTGATGACGACATGATATTTATCGGCGGAAGCACCTTTGTCGTTGCCGAAGTCATCTGATAATTTTTTATTTTGCCGATATGAATTATCTTTGCACGCGGGAACGGATGACCGACAGATTTGAATTATTTACCAATTGCTTGTATAGTGCCGAAAAAGAGACTCAAAAAGGACATGGAAACGGGATTTATTCCGGGGATTTACAACTACTGCGACCGATGGTGTGAAAAGTGCGACCAGCAGCTTCATTGTGTGAGCTATGTGATGGGCAAAAGACTGAAGGAAAAGGGAGAGATCAGTCTTGACGTGGACTTTACGGAGGGAAGCGACGGCTTCTGGGGCAAGCTGAGGCAGGTTTTTGAATCCACCGTCGAAGTTCTGCACGAACTGGCAAAAGAGCGCGGCGTCAATGTCGAAGACATCTATGCCCCGGAAAGTATCGGCATGGATTTTCTGGAGGAAGAGCTTGAAAACAACGGCCAGGAAGAGAACTACGGAGGACATTCCGACCCGCCGGAAATAGTGAAAATCTGCATGATTTATGAGAATCTGGCCGGCCAATGTATAGAGGGGATTTTCCGTTTCCTTGAATCCGGGAACGACGACCTGCCGGACGGCACGGCAGATGATGCCATAGAAACGGTAAACCGCTATCTCGATCTGATTCAGACAAAGCTACGCCGCGCCCTGCACTGGCTGTATCTCCACGAAACACCGCCCGCGAGCGGAACGGAAGACTACAACGGTCCGGCCAAGGTGGCCCTGATTGCCGCCGAACGCTCCCTGAGAAGCTGGCGTCTGCTGGGAAAGACGTTCAGCCGGTTCAAAAGGGAAATCACCCACATAACGGTGGTGCTGGAAGAGCTTCTGGACGACATCGAAAAGACCTTCCCCGAAGCCCGGGATTTCAAGCGCCCTGGCTTTGAACAAAAGGCGTAAGGCTCCGGACACCTCCACAACGGAGAGACACACCGCTACCAGAGTCCTTCAATCAACCGGTCATCAGCCGCATTCGGCAAAGTCACCTTCAGGTTCGGATTGGCTGCCATAGCCCTTCTGATGGCAAAAGCCGCACCCTTGTTCCCTGCCCAGCTCCTCCTGGAAATACCGTTGTTCACGTCCCAGAAAAGCATGCTTTTCAGTCTCCTTTCCGCATCTGCCGATCCGTCGAGCAGCATCCCGAAACCGCCGTTGATCACCTCTCCCCAGCCGACACCTCCGCCGTTGTGCAAAGAGACCCATGTCGCTCCACGGAACGAATCCCCGATGACATTCTGTACAGCCATATCCGCGGTAAATTTTGAGCCGTCGTAAATGTTGGAAGTCTCCCGGTACGGCGAATCGGTGCCGGAAACATCGTGATGGTCACGCCCCAACACCACGGGTGCGGAAATCCTGCCCTCCGCTATTGCCCTGTTGAAAGCCCCGGCAATACGCATCCGTCCCTCCGCATCGGCATACAGGATACGCGCCTGGGAACCCACCACAAGACGGTTCTCCGCCGCAGCCCTGATCCACCGGATATTATCGTGCATCTGCTGTTGAATCTCTTTCGGGGCCTCCGCCGCCAGCTCCTCCAGCACTCCGGCTGCAATCTCATCGGTCATGGCCAGATCCTCCGGATTTCCGCCGGTGCATACCCAACGGAACGGCCCGAATCCGTAATCGAAACACATCGGCCCCATGATATCCTGCACATAGGACGGATATCTGAAACTGCCGTCAGGCTTCAGGATATCAGCTCCCGCCCGTGAGGACTCCAGCAGGAAGGCATTTCCGTAATCGAAGAAATAGGTACCGAACCGCTCCACGCATCTGTTTATGGCCGCGACATGCCGCCGCAGGGAGGCCTGCACCTTCTCCCTGAACAAATCCGGCTCCGCCGCCATCATCCGTCTGCTCTCCTCAAAATCCACCCCTACGGGATAATAGCCCCCGGCCCACGGATTGTGCAGGGAAGTCTGGTCAGAACCCAACTCCACCGCAATATCCTCCACGGCCAACCGTTCCCACAAATCCACCACATTACCGTGATAGGCAAGGGAAACGACCTCCCCCGCCGCCTTCGCCTTACGTATTCTCTCCATCAGGACATCCAGGCTCTCAATCACCTCATCCACCCAGCCCTGGGAGTAACGGGTACGGATAGCCTTGGGATTAACCTCCGCCGTGACACTGATACATCCCGCGATATTCCCGGCCTTCGGCTGCGCCCCCGACATACCTCCCAGTCCCGCCGTCACAAACAGCTTGCCGGCCAGTCCCTCGCCCCGCTTCGAAATCTTTCTTCCCGCATTCAGTATGGTGATGGTTGTACCGTGAACAATCCCCTGCGGCCCGATGTACATATACGACCCCGCAGTCATCTGTCCGTACTGGGAAACTCCCAGTGCGTTGAACCGCTCCCAATCGTCAGGCTTCGAATAATTGGGAATGACCATACCGTTGGTCACCACCACCCGCGGCGCATCCCTGTGGGAAGGGAACAACCCCAACGGATGGCCCGAATACATCACCAAGGTCTGCTCATCGGTCATCATCGACAGATACTGCATTGTCAACCGGTACTGCGCCCAATTCTGGAATACGGCCCCATTCCCCCCGTATGTGATGAGCTCGTGGGGATGCTGTGCCACGGCCTCATCGAGATTGTTCTGAATCATCAGCATGATGGCGGCCGCCTGCAGACTCCTGTGCGGATAATCGTGGATGCAACGGGCATACATCCTGTAATCCGGACGGAACCGGTACATATAAATCCGTCCGTACTTTTCCAGCTCCCCGGAAAACTCCCGCGCCAGCACCCGGTGATGGCGGGGATTGAAATATCTCAGGGCATTCCGGACAGCCTGTTTCTTCTCCTCTACGGTGAGGATATCCTTCCGTTTGGGCGCATGGTTGATTTCCGGATCATAAGGCTTGGGTTCGGGCAACACGTCGGGAATGCCCTCCCGGATTGACTGCTGAAATTCCTCTATGGTCATATAAGGGTTGTTTTTTATTGATTGTCACTCTTTATCTGCTTTCCATTTCCCCGATATAGCGTTCCGCATCGATGGCAGCCCGGCAGCCCATGCCGGCAGCCGATATCCCCTGACGGTAAACCGGATCCATGATATCTCCCGCGGCGAATACGCCCGGGACATTGGTCCGCGTGGAAGAGCCCTCCGTCACGATATATCCCTGTCCGTCAACGTGAACATATTTACGGAAAACCTCTGAATTGGGATGGTGTCCTATTGCCAGAAAGAATCCGTCTATCCTGATTTCCCTCTCGCACTCATCGGGCTCTCCCTTGCGGTACAACAGACGCGCACCCTCCACGCCCATATCCGAGCCTGTCAGTTCCAAGGTGTTGTGTTCAAACAGGACTTCTATGTTCGGCGTATTGAAAACCCGCTCCTGCATGGCTTTCGATGCTCTCAGGAAAGGCTTCCGTACAATGAGATACACCTTGCGGCACAATCCCGCCAGATAGGTGGCCTCCTCACAGGCCGTATCCCCACCGCCAACCACGGCGACATCCTTCCCACGATAGAAAAAACCATCGCAGGTGGCACATGCGCTCACCCCCATACCGCGGAATCTCTCCTCCGAAGGCAATCCCAGATATTTTGCCGAAGCTCCCGTAGCTATAATCACCGCATCGGCCTCCACCTGCACCTCCCCATCTATCGTCAGCCTGTGGGGGGTGCCCGAAAAATCGACCTCCGTAACGACTCCGAAACGGATATCCGTACCGAAACGCTCCGCCTGTCTGCGCATATCCTCCATCATGACAGGTCCGGTCACACCCTCCGGATAGCCCGGAAAATTCTCCACCTCAGTGGTTGTCGTCAACTGTCCACCCATCTGAAGACCGGTATAGAGCACCGGCTTCAGGTTGGCACGCGCCGCATAGATTGCCGCCGTATAACCGGCAGGTCCCGACCCTATAATCACACACTTTATCCTTTCTACAGCCTTCTCCTTTGACATGATATTAAAATTCAACTGTTAAATATATCGTTTTCCTTATCGCTCCTACCTCCCGCCCCTGTCTACGGTTCCGCCAGCCACCCTTTCAACGTTCCAATCAGATCCTCCCTGGACACCGGGTCAAAATCCTTAATCCGGCAGGCATGACCCATATCCCCCCTCACATATTTCCTGCATCTGCCGTTGTTCTTCAGCTCCACAGCCGTCCCATACCAGGGATCACTCCCCCCATAGACAAACAGAATCCTCTCCGCATCTGTCTGCAACCACTTTTGAATAGCCTTCATCTGTGCGGCATTGAAGGGCTTTAGGGGAATATCAGGAGGCAGGGCAAACGAAAAATCTATGTTTCTGACATCCTTGATGTATTTTCTGAAAGGTTTGACCTTATAATCATACATGCCGATTTCCGTCAGCGCGGCATAAAAGAAAGGCCGCATTCTCTCAAGATACCCGTCATCGAAGAAATCGGGGGAGGACACCCTGACAAGGCAGTCCGCAATCTCCCTCCAGTTTCCATACTCTCCGTCCGGAATCTCCTCACAACTGTATCCCCACTGCCAGAAAGCGAAGGGAAATTCGAGCACCACCAGGTCGTAGGCCCGCTCCACACCGCCGGCCAGCCGGTAGGTGTATCCCCTCCCCTCCACATAGTCCCTGAACAGGGGGAAAATCTCGCCCTTATGCTCAAAACAGAGGTTCTGGAAATCATGCACCTTATAGTGACAATCCTCCCTCTCAGTACCCCCTCCGAATACGGACAACAGGTCATTCCTGACTGTACCAAGCTTCTCCAGAAACCTGTCCAGACGGGGATCCACATACTCCAGGTTCAAAGGGGCTACATACGGAACGCTGACATCCACATCCTCAGGATAAAAGTAACGGTGGAAGACGGTTGCCTGACCGCCCTTGCTGATGCCGGTAGATATCCATTTCACCCCCGGATAGACACTCTCTTTCAATGCACGGATAACCGCATGATGATCATCGGCAGCCTGTCTGATGGTCAGGTATTCCCACGGAATCTCCCCCTGAGGCACACTCCCGTCAAAAAACCGGTGTTCAATCGTCAGCTGGTTCCCCGCGAAGAGCGTGGTCAGTTCCCCGGCCTCCTCCGACCGGATGCCGTACCCTTCCAGCTCAACGATGACAGGAGCATCGAAACTCCTGTGCCCCAAAAGCACCTTCTGACCGAACGTCCTGCCCCCGGGATGCCCATGATCGACTGGCTGCTCGAACCGGAATTCGTAAAATTCATCGAAAAAGGGCACCTCCTTTTGTCTGATATCGCTGACCTGCGGTATCCGCCGGAGCATCTCCAACAGCTCCGTCCCGGCAGACACCCTGACAGAGCAGATACACACCAATACAATCGTACTCAGAATCCTTCCCATAAAAACCAGATTTATAACGGCAGCCGCCTCCGACGGGGCTGCTTCAGTAAACCACTATCTCATCCAAAAACAGGAAACCGGCCTGACGGCGGGCAAAAAACTTCACATAACGCCCCCGCGCCTTAAAACCGGCTGTAAAATCCTTTATAACCAACTCCTTCCTGTCCGAAGGAACATCATTGTCCGCACGGGCAACCTCGGAAAAGGTCTTGCCGTCGTCCGAAACACTCACGGAAACATAATGCGGCATGTAGACCCCGGGACCCGTCAACTGCATGAAACGCCCCGACACATACGACAATCCGACTATCTCCCCCATGTCAATGACGACCTCCACATCGCTCAGAAAACCCTGCCACCGGCCGTCTCCGTATGTAAGGCCGCCCCTCACCCCATCGGTCAGAGTCACCTCCCCGGCCGCCGGATAGGAATCATTGAAACGATATTTGTATCCGACCTTCTTCCCTATCGCACGGTGGTAGTCAACACGGGCTTCAAGCATCTCCCCCGCACTCCCGTCCGACTTTACGGCATAGGCCCTGATCCGTGCCGAATCGGTGACGTAAAACGGCTTCGTGTATTCCATCTCCCCCCCGCCATTCACAGAATAGCGGATTTCCGGACGATATAGCTCAGAGTCGAAACTTATTTTCAACCGTTTCCCGACAGTGTCCACCTCCGCCAGCAACTCCGGACGGCCACCTGGTATGAAGACATTCACCCCACGCCCCTTCAGCCATTCGATATGGCCGGCAATCCTCCGCTTGAAGTCGTCCGCATCCCTGACCTCCTCCGGCGACCATACCACCTCGGCCAGGGCAAGCATCCGCGGAAAAATCATATATTCGGCATGCGACTCAGTCGAAATATACTCCCCCCACACATTCCCCTGCGCCCCTATGATATGCCGGGACTCTTCAGGTGTCAACACATTCGGAACAGGATGATAGGAATAGACCTTAAGATAAGGCAGATATCCCCCCATGGCCGGCGGCTCCGTCCTGGGATCCGCCTGATAACTGTCGAAATAGCAATATCCGCCGGGGGTCATAATCACATCGTTCCCCATGCGTGCAGCCGCGATACCTCCCCGCTCTCCCCTCCAGGACATCACAGTAGCCCCCGGCACCGCGCCCCCATCGATAATTTCATCCCAGCCGATTATTTTCCGCCCCCTCCGGTTCAGAAACTCCGCTATCCTGCGAATCAGATAACTCTGCAGCTCCTTTTCATTCTTCAACTTCTCCCGCCTTATCACGGCCTGACACTTCGGACAGTTCCTCCATGACTCCACCGACGCCTCATCCCCTCCTATATGGATGTATTCCGACGGGAAAAGTTCCAGAATCTCCTCCAGAACGTTTTCCAGAAACTCGAAACTCTTTTCGTTGCCTATACAGAACTCCCCGTTCCGGTAGGGTTCTCCCGAACAGGACAACTCCGGGAAGACGCTGACCACCTCCTCCGAATGTCCGGGCATTTCAATTTCGGGTATCACCGTTATATGTCTCTCCGCCGCATAAGCCACCACCTCCCGGATCTCCTCCTGCGTATAGAAACCGCCGTATGCACCCGCCGAATCCCTGTGGGAATAGAGCCGGCTGCCATTCCACCAGTCCATATAGTTCTCCTGTGTCCTCCAGGCCGCCCGGAGCGTCAATTCCGGATATCTCTTTATCTCAACGCGCCATCCCGCCGCATCCGTCAGATGCCAGTGCAGCCTGTTGAGCTTGTAGAGAGACATATAGTCCAGAATCCTCAACACAAACTCCTTGGGAAAGAAGTGTCTCGAAACATCGAGGTGCAGACCGCGGTAAGGGAAGGCCGGATAGTCCGTTATCTGCATTGCAGGGAGGGTCAGGCAGCCCTTCTTCCCATTCCGGAACCGGCTGTCGTTCAGCAACTGCAAAAATGTCTGCACCCCATAGAAAGCTCCGGCTTCCGTGCGGGCTGCAATCTCCGCGGAATGGCTGTCCACCGTCAACCGGTACCCCTCCTGCGGAAGCTCATGCAAGGATGTATCCAGAACCATACGGATGCACCCGTTCCCGCCCTCTCCTGACGACTGCAATCCGCAGCCGGCCGACTCACCGACTGCACCGCTCACCATCCCAACCGCCGGATTCCCGTCCGGAAAGCCCTCCGCC
>X301_European_Hare__coassemble_1672_pt1 | contig 9251 bp, 7 predicted proteins | sample X301_European_Hare__metabat2_high_PE_017 | metagenome-assembled genome bin X301_European_Hare
GCAATATTCCTTTCCAGTATGTATCAGATGAGGCATTCAGACCTTTTGCCGGCCGTAATCATCAGGGGGTGTTGGCCGAAGTGGCTCCTGTCCGCTATAGGGAATTGAACGAAGTGTTGGACGGCTCTGTTGGCTGCGGCAAGGTGCCTTTTATCCTGATTCTCGACAGGATAACGGATGTCCGGAATTTCGGTGCTGTCGTCCGGAGTGCGGAGTGTGCAGGCGTGGACGCTGTGGTGATTCCCACTAAAAATTCTGCAAAAATATCATCTGATGCCATAAAGACATCGGCGGGAGCTATCTGTCATCTGCCGGTCTGCAGGGTACTGAACCTGAAAAGGGTGGTCCGCGAATTGAAATACCAGAGGGGATTTCAGGTATATGCTGCCACTGAAAAGGCGGGAAAGTTTTATACTCAGGTAGATATGACTTTGCCTACTGTTGTGATAATGGGTTCCGAGGATAAGGGAATCGACGAAAATTTGTTGAATATTGTGACGGATTGCATAAGGATTCCCCAGTATGGACAAATAGAGTCACTGAATGTTTCGGCGGCTGCGGCAATAATCATGTATGAAGGAAGAAGACAGAGGGGCTTTTAGTTTTTTGTTGTCCATAGATTGCATGTTCTGAGAGTCATAGGTGGAAAAAGGTGGTGGAAACAGAGAATTTTTTCGTGTTTTTGCTGTCGGATGCCTGAAATTCACTATTTTTGTTGAGAATTGAACAGTTGGTTGGATTTGATTATTAATTATACAATAAATGATGAGTATTTCTCATGTCGTGGAGGAAATCGTAAAGCACAGACCTTATTTGTCGGAGTCATTGGCCGCGGGGATTATCAATGTGTCTTCCCTGGCCAGACAGTTGCAGCCGGATGTGGAAAAGGTGCTGGGCAAGGAGGTGAATACCGGGGCTATTGTAATGGCATTAAATCGTCTGGCTCCTTATTTGCAGGTGCGTGAACAGGTGCAGTTGAATAAGTTGCTGAGCAATATGGGGGATATCATCCTGCGCAGTAATCTGTGTGATTATACTTTTAAAAACTCGTCCACTTTATTGGAGTGTCATATTGAGGTACTGAAAAACCTTGTAAAAAACGATGAGATTTTCTATACGATGGTGCAGGGTGTTTTCGAAACCAACTTTGTGATCAGCGATATCATGGAATTTTTGATTGACAATTATTTTAAGGATGAGCTCTGTCTGTTCAGACAGGGAGGACTCTCTTCAGTTACGTTGAAACTCCCTAAGGGGAATAGCATGCAGGCCGGTTTGTATTATACTATTATGAAGGAGTTGTCCTGGGAGGGGATTAACCTGACGGAGGTGATTTCATCCACCAACGAGTTTACGGTGGTTGTAGATAACGCCTTGATTGATAAAACGTTTGTTGTATTGAAGAATATAGGGAAAAGATAGATAGTAATTTATAAACAAAAGAGTAGAGAATGTTTGAGAATTTATCGGAAAGACTGGAACGGTCGTTCAAAATATTGAAGGGACAGGGTAAGATTACAGAACTGAATGTGGCTGAAACCCTGAAGGAGGTCAGAAGATCTTTGCTGGATGCCGATGTCAACTACAGGATTGCCAAGGACTTTACGGTACGTGTAAAGGAGAAAGCCTTGGGAATGAACGTGTTGACTGCCGTAAAACCTGGTCAGATGATGGTTAAGATTGTTCACGATGAGCTGGTTGAACTTATGGGCGGACACAATGTGGAGGTTGATATCAAAGGTCATCCGGCTGTCATATTGATGTCGGGGCTGCAGGGGTCCGGAAAAACCACCTTTTCGGGCAAGTTCGCCAATCTGCTGAAAAGCAAGAAGGGGAAGAAGCCTTTGCTGGCAGCCTGTGATATCTATCGTCCGGCAGCCATTGGGCAGTTGAAGGTGTTGGGCGGGCAGATCGATGTTCCGGTATACAGCGATGAAACATCCGGGGATCCGGTGAAGATAGCCTGCGATGCCATAAAATTTGCCAGGGAAAACGGGAATGACATTGTGATAATCGATACGGCGGGACGGTTGGCGGTGGACGAGGAGATGATGAATGAGATTGCTGCCATTAAGGATGCTGTACAGCCAAATGAAACCCTGTTTGTGGTTGATGCCATGACCGGTCAGGACGCTGTCAATACAGCCAAGGAATTCAACGATCGTTTGGATTTCAGCGGGGTGGTCCTGACGAAGCTTGATGGGGATACCAGGGGCGGTGCCGCCCTTTCCATCCGGACTGTGGTAAACAAGCCGATAAAGTATGTGGGTACCGGTGAAAAGTTGGACGCGCTGGATGCCTTCTATCCGGAACGTATGGCCGGACGTATTCTCGGTATGGGAGATATTGTTTCCCTGGTGGAAAAGGCACAGGAGCAGTTCGATGCGGAGGAGGCGAAGAAACTGCAAAAGAGAATTTCGCGGAATCAGTTCAATTTCAATGATTTTCTGAGTCAGATTCAGCAGATCAAGAAGATGGGGAATATCAAGGAGCTGGCCTCTATGATTCCGGGAGTGGGCAAGGCACTGAAGAATGTGGATATCGATGACAATGCATTCAGGGGTGTGGAGGCAATCATTTACTCCATGACAGCTCAGGAAAGAGAAAACCCGAATATCATCAACGGTTCGAGAAGGATGCGTATCGCAAAGGGGAGTGGCACTACGGTGCAGGATGTCAACCGTCTGCTGAAGCAGTTTGAGGAATCCAGGAAAATGATGAAGATATTGTCGGGAGGAAACAGGATGAATGGTAAAATGCCGGGAATGAGACGTTGATGCGGATGTTCACTACAAAACAGGAATATGGAATTGATTGACGGGAAAAAAATTGCTGCGCAGATCAAACGGGAACTGGCCGGGGAGGTGGTCAGACTGAAGGCCATGGGTCATAAGGTTCCTCACCTGGCTGCAGTGTTGGTGGGAGATGATCCTGCCAGTGAGACTTATGTGGCAAGCAAGGTGAGAGCCTGCAGGGAGGTCGGGTTTAAAAGCACGGAATTGCGCTATCCTGCAGGGTTGACCGAGGGGCAGTTGCTGGAGACAATCAGCCGCCTGAACAGAGATGACGATGTGGACGGCTATATCGTGCAGTTGCCATTGCCGGAACATATTTCGGAACAGAAGATATTGCTCGCCATAGATCCTGCCAAGGATGTGGATGGCTTTCACCCGTGCAATGTGGGGAAAATGACGACGGGGCTGCCGGCCTATCTGCCTGCAACGCCTGCGGGAATCATGGAGTTATTGAAACGTTATGGGATTGAAACCTGTGGCAGGCATTGTGTGATAATCGGACGTAGCAATATCGTCGGGACACCGATGTCGGTGCTGATGTCGAGGAAGGCGGAGCATGCCGACTGTACGGTGACGCTCTGCCATAGCCGCACCAGGAATATCAGGGATTTCACGCTGCAGGCGGATATTCTGATTGTCGCTTTGGGCAGGCCTAATTTCGTCACTGCCGATATGGTCAGGGAAGGGGCTGTCGTTGTGGATGTGGGCATCCACCGGATTCCGTCGGATAAGACAAAATCGGGATTCCGCCTGGTGGGAGATGTGGACTTTGAAAATGTTGCTCCCAAATGCTCTTTCATCACTCCGGTTCCGGGAGGGGTTGGACCTATGACGATAGTATCGTTGTTGCAGAATACGCTGAGAGCTTGCAAGGGCTTGTAACCGGGCGTAGTGCGCCTGTCCGGCCGCCATCTTGGCAGGAGCGGGGGCACGGGTTTTGTCGTGGACTGTCTGTTTTTTTCCTGAACGTAGTGATATGGAAAAGGTTGTCGTTGGAATGAGCGGGGGACTCGATAGTTTCGTTACCGCCATGCTGCTGAAAGAGAAAGGGTATGAGGTGACAGGCGTCAAACTGGATTTGTGGGACCATGACGACCGGTCAGAGCTTGACGATGTCTGTAACAGATTGGGAATCCAACTGTTACATTGCGATGGAAGGGAGCTGTTCCGGCGGGTTGTGGTGGATGACTTTGTACGTGGGTATATTGCTGCCTATACTCCGAGTCCGTGTTGCATCTGTAACGGTTGTGTGAAATGGCAGTTGTTGAAGGAAACGGCGGATGAAATGAATATCCGTTTGCTGGCAACGGGCCATTACGTCAGGATAGCCGCAGGAAACGGAAAATATTTTGTCTTCAAGGGAGTGGACAGCGATAAGGATCAGTCCTATTTCCTTTGGAGTCTGTCTCAGGATATCCTTTCCAGGGCAATTACACCGTTGGGTCTCTTTACTAAGGGTGAAGTGCGGAAGCTGGCTGCGGACCGGGGCTATATGCAGATGGTCAGGAAAAAGGAGAGTATGGGAATCTGTTTTCTGCATGGGAGAGATTATCGGGAATTTATCAGGGAGTATGTACCGGATTTCAGGGGGAGTGAGGGTGATATTGTCGATCGCATTGGAAACGTGATTGGGAGACACAAAGGGTTATTGAATTATACAATAGGACAGAGACAGGGGATTCCGTGTGTTGGCGGCAGACCTATGTATGTGGCGCGGATGGATGCCGGAAGGAATGTCATTACGGCGGACTTGAAGGAGGGGTTGCAGACCATGACGCTGTGTGTGGGGCATGTTGTTGTGGCTGATTCGCGTGATTTGCAGGCGGATGATTTGCAGGTGAAGGTGAGGGGAATCGGACTGAACCCCAAGGGATATGTGAAGAAGGTGATACCGGCAGAAAGCGGATTAAGGGTGTTGCTATCCGATCCCGCTTGGGCGGTGGCACCGGGCCAGCCCGTCGCCTTTTACAGGGGCGAAAGACTGGTAGGGGGTGGTCTGGCGTTATAGGGGCGTCATAGGATAAGATATCAGCTGATATAGCGCCAGGTGATTCGGGTCTTAAAAAGACGTTTGATTTGTCTGGCAAAAAGTTGGTTTTCCTCCTTTTCGAGATCAGGGTCGTCTGCAAGTATTTCGTTGGCAACGCGTACAGCTTCGTTGAGGATGACGGCATCTTTGCCGAGATTTGCTACTTTCAGACTGCAGCTCAGTCCGCTTTGCTGTGTGCCTTCGATATCGCCCGGACCGCGGAGTTTCAGGTCGGCTTCTGCAATTTCAAAACCGTCGTTGGTGGCGGTCATGGTTTCAATGCGTTTTCTGGATTCATTGGACAGCTTGAAGGAGGTCATAAGTATGCAATACGATTGGTCGGCACCTCTGCCCACACGTCCGCGAAGCTGGTGGAGTTGTGAGAGTCCGAATCGTTCGGCGCTTTCGATGACCATAATGGAGGCATTCGGAACGTTGACGCCGACCTCAATCACGGTGGTAGATACCAGAATCTTTGTCTCGGCTGAGACGAACCTTCGCATCTCGTTTTCCTTTTCCTCTGATTTCATTTTTCCATGAACCATTCCCACCTTAAATCCTCTGGGCAGGAAATAGTCGTTCAATTGTTCAAATCCGGCGTTCAGGTTACGGTAATCCAATTTTTCCGATTCTGAAATCAGGGGATAAACGACATAGGCCTGGCGTCCCTTTTCCAGTTCTTTCTCCATAAACCTGAACACTTCCATCCTTTTTTGGTCGAAAGCATGAAAGGTGGTGACCGGTTTGCGTCCAGGGGGCAGTTCGTCGATGACGGATACATCGAGATCGCCGTATAGTGTCATCGCAAGGGTTCGCGGTATTGGGGTGGCTGTCATGACCAGAATATGAGGGGGGATGGAGTTTTTTTGCCACAGACGGGCTCTTTGTGCCACTCCGAATCGGTGTTGTTCATCGATAACCACCAGCCCGACATTCCGGAAAACGACCGTATCTTCGAGCAGTGCGTGGGTGCCTATAAGGATTTGCAGGGTGCCGTCGCCCAGACCCTGCCGGATTGTTTCCCTCTCACTCTTCCGTGTGGAGCCGGTCAGCAGATTCACTGTGATTCCTGTCCCTTGCAGCATGCCGCGGATGGTTCCGTAGTGTTGTGCGGCCAGAATCTCCGTCGGGGCCATAAGGCATGTCTGATAGCAGTTGTCGAGGGCTATCAGCATACACATCAGTGCAACCAGCGTTTTCCCGCTACCGACATCCCCCTGCAGCAGGCGGTTCATTTGCTTGCCGGAGCCGCAGTCCTGCCGGATTTCCCGGATGACCCTTTTTTGTGCACCGGTAAGTTCAAAAGGCAGACAATGGCTGTAAAAATTGTTGAAATAATTGCCTACAGTTTGAAATACATGTCCTTTAAAGTATCTCTTCCTTTTATATTTTAGTTTCAGGATATTCAGCTGTATGTAGAACAGCTCCTCGAATTTCAGACGGAAAACGGCTTTCTGCAGTGCATCGGGGGAACCGGGGAAATGCACGTTATAGAGTGCATCGTGCAGAAACATGAGCTTATGACGTCGGATAAACCAGGCCGGCAGTGTCTCTGAAATCCTCTCCTGTATGGTTCTGAAGATAGAGGCCTGGATTTTACTTATGGCTTTGGAATTGAGGAATGCTTTCTTCAGTTTCTCGCCTGTAGGGTATACGGCCTGGAAACCTGACAATATTGGAGAGGCTTTATCGTAACTGTCGATTTCCGGGTGTACGATATTGATTTTCCGGTTGAATTCGGAGGGTTGGCCGAAAATCAGGTATTCCTTGTCGGGGTCAAACTGGCCGGCCAGGTATTTGAATCCCTTGAACCAGACCAGTTCAAGGGTGCCTGTTTCATCGTAGGCGGTGGCTGTCATGCGAAGGGATTTCCCTGCACCCACGCTTTTGAGACTGCGGATTTTGGCTTTAATCTGTATATATGGCATATGGCTTTTCAGATCCGCTATGCGGTAGATTTTGGAGCGGTCGATGTATTTATATGGAACATAATAGAGCATGTCCTCGTAGCTCTCTATTTCCAGTTCGTCCCTTAGGACGGCGGCCTTCTTGTCCCCTATGCCGGGAAGAAATTTTATGTTCAGTCCGGAAAGTTCCATTCCCATATCTTTATTGCAGTCTGTATCATCGCCGCTTGAGCTCCGCCGGTCCTCTTTCCTTTTCGGATGCAGACAGCCTTCCTGTATCGGGTTGCCTGTGTTCAGGCGGTTCCGTCGCGAGAACGCGAAGGTAGTGTTTTTCGTTGATTTTCGGACGTTTATATGCAAATATAACAATATTTAGCCATATACGGATATATAATTTTCTTTTTTCAGCTTCACAATTCTATCACCGTATCTTTCCGCATTTCGCTTTTTTTGCAGTAACTTTGCGGTATAACAGCTTTTGCGGTATTGATTCATGCTATGGTTTATCTGAAAGGACTGATTAAACACGCAGTACGTTTCCGCCATAAAAGGGGTTATGGAGTACACTCTCCCTTTATGTTCAATCTGATATTGAATGTCATCCGGGACAGGGAGGGACGGTTCGCTTATCCTCTGAATCTGGAAAAGAGGTGGCTTTTGTCCGGGCGTGAGATAAAGATGTGCCGGCTGTTATCGCGTCTGGTCCGGTATTTCGAGGTGGGTGAGGTGGTGTGTATAGGGAATGATGCGGAGTTGCTGGCCGGTTATCTGCCGGAAGTATATCGTGAGGCAGCCATCCTGTGCAATCGTCCTGACAGTCTTGGGCAGGCGGATTTCATCTATCTGGGTCATGACTCCGCGCGTTTTTTGTCCGGCGGGTTTGTTCTTCCGGCTTTCCCGGAGTCTGTCAGCGGATATATCGTGATTGCGGATATTTACAGGAACACTTTGAATCGTCGTATCTGGTGTCAGTGCATGGATAGTGCGACGGTGTCCGTGGATATGGTGTGGTGCGGATTGTTGCTGTTCGACAACCGGATACAGCGGGGAAAATACAGTTTGACGATATAACTCTCAAATACAGGATACATGAAAATATATACAAAAACCGGAGATGGGGGAATGACCTCTTTGATTGGGGGGGAACGGGTGCCCAAAAATAATTCCCGTTTGGAGTCCTACGGGACCATCGATGAGTTGAACAGTTTTCTTGGGATGCTCCGCTCTTTCCCGATGGATTGTCAGGTGGAGGAGGAGTTGGTTGAAATACAGTCCCGTCTGTTCGATGTAGGCGGAAGTCTGGCCACCAATCCGGAAACTGCCCGGTTGAAAATGGGCATAGGGATAAGGGAGGAGGATGTAGACTGCCTTGAGAGAGCCATTGACCGGATGGATGGTGAGCTCCCTCCAGTAACCCATTTTGTATTGCCGGGAGGTAGCGTGGCGGTGTCGTTATGCCATATTGCCCGCACTGTCTGCCGGAGAGCTGAAAGGCGTATTGTGGACTTGAGCGGTGAAACGGAGGTGGATGCTTTCGTCCTGAAGTATGTCAACCGTTTGTCGGACTATCTTTTCGTATTGTCCCGGAAACTGGCACATGATTCAGGGTTGGAAGAAAAAAAATGGATACCTGCGATGCGCAAAACGATATAAAGACAGGGTTGCTATGGATGACGGGCACGACAGGACGGAAATATTTTTTGTGACCGGCATGAGCTGTGCCGGTTGTGCTTCTAATGTCGAACAGGCTTTGAACGGATGTGAGGGGGTGAAATCGGCAAAGGTGAATTTTGCCGGCTCCACCGCCATGGTGAGGTATGATGCCGGGCGCGTGTCGCCTTCCGGTTTGCAGAAAACAGTGCGGCAGGCAGGATATGACCTGGTGGTTGAAGATGAAGAAGATGAGAATCAGGCAGAGCGAATCCGGCAGCAGGAACACCGGAAATTGAAAAATAAAACGATAGGGGCGGTCATATTGTCATTGCCGGTGTTCGTTATCGGTATGTTTTTTATGCATATCCCTTATTGCGAATGGATTATGCTTGTCCTTACATTGCCTGTGCTGACTTTTTTCGGTCGCGGGTTCTATGTCAACGCCTGGAGGCAGTTGAAACACGGACATGCCAATATGGATACCTTGGTGGCCGTAAGTGCGGGCATTGCCTTTCTTTTCAGTGTATTCAATACCGTTTGGCCTGAATACTGGACGGACAGGAAACTGGAGTCCCACGTATATTATGAGGCGGCTGCGGTAATCATAACCCTGATTTTGTTGGGACGGCTGTTGGAAAGTCGGGCAAAGTCAAACACCACATCGGCTATCCGCAAATTGATTGGACTGCAGCCGCGTATGGTGGTTCGTTTGCTGGATGACGGAACGGAGCAGAACATACCCGTCAGGGCTGTACAACGGGGGGATATCCTGGTGATAAAGCCGGGCGACAGGATTCCTGTGGACGGTTCGGTAACGGATGGGGTGTCTTTTGTCGACGAGAGCATGATTACCGGTGAACCCATACC
>X301_European_Hare__coassemble_1678_pt1 | contig 9214 bp, 6 predicted proteins | sample X301_European_Hare__metabat2_high_PE_017 | metagenome-assembled genome bin X301_European_Hare
CACGCTACACGGACGAGAACCAGAACCTCTCGCGAAGGAGCTTCCGCACGGAGACGGAGCGTCTGCAGAACGAGATGAACCTCGCCTTCAACCTCTACAACCAGATGGCGCAGCAGCTGCAGCTGGCAAAGGCCAAGGTACAGGAGCTGACACCCGTCTATGCAGTCGTGCAGGCGGCGACCGTGCCGCTCGAGCCATCGAAGCCCTCGAAAGCGCTTATACTCATCGGATGCGTATTCTTGGCAGGGGCAGCTGCCGCAGCATGGACTCTTTTTGGGAAAAACATTGTCGGGGAGTTCAGGAAAGAGATAGAAGAATAAAACGAAGCCCCGTTTGAAAAAGAGAATCATGCCGGGCAAATCTCCTATTAGGCATTTTTAAATGAATCCAAACGACTACCGTATAACAAAAAATATTGCACTACTGTACGGCAGGATGCTGTTCATCATGTTGGTGACGCTATACATGACGCATATTACCTTAAGGGTTTTGGGTGCATCGGATTATGGCATTTACAATGTTGTGGGAGGCGTTGTTTCCTTTCTTTCCATGTTTACGGGTTCTATGACATCGGCGATTACACGTTTTTTAACCGTAGCATTAGGTGAGAGAAAAGATGAGCGAATGAAAATCATATTTTCTTCTGCGGTAAACATTCAGGCAGTTTTGTCCGTCGTGGTTTTATTGATAGCTGAATCAGCGGGGCTATGGTTTCTAAACGATGAAATGAATATACCGTCCGAGCGTATGTCCGCCGCCAATTGGGTGTTTCATTGCTCGGTTCTGACCTTTGCCGTCAATCTTATTGTTGTTCCCTATAATGCAGTCATAATCGCCCATGAACGAATGAAGGCATTTGCTTACATAAGTTCCCTCGATGTCATTCTGAAATTAGGTGTAGTATGTTTCCTGTCGCTCCGGTTGTATGACGGTTTGGTCGTATATGCCCTCCTGCTGTTTATGGAAGCCATGGTCATTCTTATGGTATACAGATTCTATTGCAAGAGGAATTTTGATGAATGCAGGTATCACTTCATCCATGATCGCGGACTGCTGAAAAAGATGGCTGCTTTTGCCGGCTGGAATTTCGTGGGAGTCACATCAGGAGCGTTACGAGATCATGGGAGCAATATACTGCTAAATCTCTTTTTCGGGCCACTTGTCAATGCAGCTCGTGCCATCTCCGTCCAAGTAGGAACTGCCGTTAACGCATTCGTCACCAATTTTATGACGGCACTTAATCCACAGCTTATGAAATCATACGCTGTCGGTGACAGTGATTATATGATGAGCCTGATTTACAGAGGTACTCGTTTCTCGTATTATCTGGCGTTGTTTTTTGCTCTGCCTCTCCTGCTGGGAACCGATACCGTTCTTGGCATTTGGTTGGGGCACTTTCCTGAGCATACGATTTCACTCGTCAGGCTGATGCTTGTTTTTGTACTGTCAGAATCCATATCCCAGCCCTTAGTTACCGCCATGTTCGCAACGGGAAAGATTCGGAATTATCAGATGGTTGTAGGGGGGGCACAGATGGCGATATTCCCGCTGTCATTCCTTGCACTCCGCTTGGGGGCGGCTCCGGAATCGATATTGTACATAACCATAGCGGTGTCACAGATTTGCCTGTTCCTAAGGCTTTTCATGCTGCGAAGAATGATCGGGCTCCGAATCCCTGACTACATACGCTGTGTCTATCAGAACATATTGTCCGTGAGTCTTGCCACGGTCATCCCGCCCTTGGTTGCATCCCGTTTCTTACCGGACAGTATCCTAGGATTTATGCTCCTGACCGCACTGTGCGTGGCGAGTGAAGCCTTAGTAATCTATGTTGTCGGATGTTCAACGGAAGAGAGGCGGACGGTCAGACGTAAGACCGGAGAGTTCATCTGTAAAGTAATGAGAAAATGATTGACATACGGAACGAGAAAGATTGCTGCGGGTGTGGCGCATGTGCTGAAATCTGCCCGCGAAACTGCTTGTCCATGATTCCCGACCGTTATGGATTCCCGTATCCCGTGGTCAAAAGGGATGAATGCGTAGATTGCGGCATGTGTAACAAGGTTTGCCCCATTGAAAATACTAATGCTCCGAGACGTCCTATAGTCTCTTATGCATTCATGCACAAAGACATGGAGATCAGGAAGAGAACCTCTACCGGAGGTGCTTTTGTGGCTATGGCGGAAAAGGTGCTCTTGGAAAACGGAGTGGTATTCGGCTGTGTATTCGATTCCGATTGGAGTGCAAAGCACATCGGGATTGACAATCGGATGGATTTAAACCGGCTTGTCGGATCCAAATACCTGCAGAGCCGGATGGGCGGGTGTTTCAGGGAGTGCAAGACGCTCCTGGAAAAACGTCGCAAGGTACTGTTCAGCGGAACCCCGTGCCAGATAAGCGGGCTCAGGAGGTTTCTGAGGAGGGATTATGATAACCTGATCTGCGTGGATTTGATTTGCCACGGAGTACCGGCTCCGGGAATCTGGCAAAAATATCTTCATGAGCAAAGACAGAAGATGTCACTCGAAAAAGGAGAACCCCTATTCGTGAAGAATGTCAATTTCCGGGATAAAACGAGAGGGTGGGCATCCTACTCCTTATCCTTATCCTTATCCTTATCCAACCAGTATGGACACGTCTATGAGAATCCTCCTCAAACGTGGTTTGAAAATACGTATATGCTCTCTTTATTGAGGCATCTCAACATGCGACCCTCTTGTTTTCATTGCCGTTTTCGTAACCTGAGGAGTGGCAGCGATATTACAATCGGAGATTTTTGGAAATTCACCGAGGTACACCCCAAGATAGTAGACGACAAGATTGGGATAAACGCCTTGATAATCAACACAGAGAAAGGAAGAATCTTTGTTGATGGGATCGATTTTGACGGATGTGAATCTTCCTGGCAAAAGATCGTGTACGGGAACCGGCAACTGGTAATGTCTCAGTGGCCCCACATAAACCGAAAGAAATTCATGGAAAGCGTGAATAAAACCGATGATTTCGATGGTTTGGTCGCGGACTGCCTACGCTTGTCCCTTTTAAAGAAGTGTCTTTCCAAAGCCAGAACATTTTACCACGTATATCTAAAACATCACAAATCATAAATCATGGAAACGGTAGGAATCATCACAGTGCATCATTACGGTAATTACGGCTCGGCTCTGCAGGCATACGCATCACAAAAAGTATTCGAAAAGCTGGGTTACGACACATATATCATAGATTACAGATCTCCTAATGTCTGCTATGCGACAGATAGGTATATGGATTATAATTCTATGGATGATTCTTATTGGAGAAAACTTGAAAAACGTAAACGCGGATTTGTGAAACGGGCAGTAAAAGCGGTTTTGTCTAGACCTAATATTGCTCAATTTCTTTATCACAAGCTAGGGGTAACAAAAGGTGTAGATTTAAACCAATTTTGGCTAAAGAACTTGAAGATGACCCGTCGTTATAATAGCTTACGGGAATTATTCAGTGAGCCTCCCCACTTCGACATTTACGTGGTGGGCGGCGACCAACTGTGGAACACATACATTACGTACAATAATCCTGCTTACTTCCTGGCATTCGCAGACAAAGGAGCTAAAAAAATATCTTTCTCCACCAGCATAGGCATTCCCCACATTCCCGATGAAGCACTCCCCTCGTTCAAGAAAGGAATGAATAATCTCTCATCAATCCTAGTAAGGGAGGATGAAGGTGTTGCGTATTTACGTTCAATGGGATATAAGGCGGAAAGGGTACTTGATCCTACATTAATGCTGACTAAGGAAGAGTGGAATCAAAGGTTGGATAAACATTATAAACCGGCTTATGAAAAATATATTCTCGTTTATTTTCTTGATCCCACAGATTGGACAGCAGAATTGTTGGAAACTGTAAGAAAACAGACCGGGTTATCTGTTATTGTCATCGGCAATAAGCAGGAGGGTAATCCCAAAACAACTGGCTATACCTATACAGGTAATATTAAAACTGATGTGTTCTTATCGCTTTTTGCAAATGCCGAGATAGTGGTCACCAATTCTTTTCATGGGATTGCATTTACACTGATTTTCGAAAAGCTTCTGGTTGCCACTTATCGTGGTGAGGATTCGGATGTTTCCATGAACTCCCGGCATCGCAATATAGTAAATATGTTTGAGTTGTCATCCTGCTTGTATGATAGGACTCATTTCTCTACGGAAAGAATAAATTACAAAATGAATTATGACCGAATCCGCTTTTTAATGAATGAGTACAAAAGACAAACATTTGATTTACTGAAGAATGCTCTTTCCTGAATGATATGGGAATTTATATAGCATCACTATTTTTGCTTTTGACACTTTTCTTGTCATGGCAAATGGATAAATGTCCAATACATCCAGTCACCATCACTTCTTTTGTATGGCTTTTTCTTTTGATTGGATATAATGTTATTGATCACGGTCTTTATCCATTGAGCGATAAGTTTTATAATGCGTTTCTGGCATGGATTATACCGTTTCAAATAACTTGCATGGTTTTTAGTAGCAGATGTGTAAGCGTAGGGAGTTTACATTTGCCCCATCCGGCAACCTCTTTGATAGTAAACCGCTATGTCTTGCTTTTCGTATCTCTATGTATTATAATGTCATTGATAATGAACTACCAACGGTCTATGGCATTTGATCCATCAAACTTCTACAGTGCGTGGAGAGAACTTTTGATTGCTACAAAACGAGGAGAAGAGGTCCCTTTATCTGCTTTACACTTAAATTTTTTCAGAGTTGGCCAGATAGGGTTCGTGTTTTGTCTTATTTGGATATTGAGAGATGTCCGGTTTAGGTATCGGTGGTTGTTTACCTCGTTAGTTTTTGTGTTTATTGCTATGGGTGCCGATAAGGGCGGCATGCTCAGATTGTTTTTTGCATATATCGGAGCTCTTTATTTCGCAAATAAATTGAAAGCTCGTGTTTTGATAGGAGGTAGTCTGTGCCTTCTCCTGACCATATGCGCTTTGAATTTTTTTCGAGGAGATGCAGAGGGTATAGATATTTTTGAATTAATATATATCTATTTATTCTCTCCTCTCCCCGCCTTTGACCACTATATATTAAATAGTACTGCGGACTTAGCGACTTATTTTAACGGGGATTTGGTTTTCAAGAATTTTCCTTTTGTAGGCAGACTGTTCTCAGATAATTATGATCCTGCAAATGTGAATTATTTCAATTATGAAATGGTGCATGTTCCTTTGCCTACAAATGTTTATACAATGATGGCTGGATATTGGGCAAGCTGGAAATGGTCGGGATTGATTGTCGGAGGCTTCTTACACGGGAGTTTCTGGGGATATGTATATAACAGATCTAAAAAAACAGAAGTTTTCAAAGTCTTGTATGTTTCCCTTTTGTCCGTACTGGTTTTCTATTTCTTCCATGATTTCCTATTGGAACACATAGGATTTCATCTGCGGATGATATTTATACTGTTTTTTGTGCTCTATAATCCGATGTTTAAACATTCAACGCTAATAAAATGAGATATTATTCATACGATCTTTTCGATACCTGTTTTGTCAGGGCATGCGGGCATCCTAAAAATGTATTTGACTTGTTGGCCTATCGGATATTGGGAGATGACAGCAGTGAAAGTGCTCGGTATGATTTCGCTCTAGTACGGATAAAGGGAGAGGAATCAGCCCGAAGATTGTCCGGCAGGGAGGAAATCTCCTTGGATGACATTTACGCATATTGTGATTTCTCCGGTCTGACCGATGTATCCAATAATACTATTTTGAAAAAAGAAATAGAGGTGGAGAAAGAACAACTGATCCCCGTATATTCTTATTTGAAAAGAATACAGAAAATCCACAAGGAAGGGTACAGCGTCTTTTTCATCTCGGATATGTATCTCCCCTACGGTTTCCTGTTGGAATTATTGAAAGAGCATGGCTTTTGGCAGGACAAGGACCGTCTTTATGTTTCTTCTGCTTTCGGTTTGACCAAGTCCACCGGAAATCTCTACGAGAAAGTGGCGAGCGAGAATAAACTTGTATTTGGGAAGTGGAGGCATTGGGGAGACAATAAGCGCAGCGATTATATTATCCCCAAAAAGAAAGGTATCCACGCTACGCTTGTCAGACATAAATGCTCTTATTACGAACGCTTTTTGCAGAAACAGGATTATTTCCCAGGCTTCTTTGTAAATCAGCATCTGTCAGGTATTTCGAAAGCGGTAAGACTGTCATTCCCGGATACGCCGCAATATGCTTTTGCCGCTGATCTGATAGCCCCCTTGTATGTTCCTTTCGTATATAAAATTCTATCGGACGCTGTTCGTTCAGACATTAAAAGAATCTTTTTCTTGTCCCGAGACGGCTATATTCTATATAAAATAGCACAATCGATGCAATTCGAATTCCCCGATGTGGAATTAAGATATCTATATGTCTCACGTTCTTCACTATATCTCCCGGGTTTGCCGGAGATAACTCCAGGTAACCTGGTTTCTCTGACAAAGACGGAATTCGGCTTTACAAATGAGACCAGACTGGAAGTATTGGAAAATTTCGTCATCCCGGAGGTTATGGAACAAATAAGACAGATTTCACTTACAGAACCGGAAGAGGATATTTTTATCAATCATAATGTACTATCCATATTGTCCGGGTATCGAAAAGAGCAGGAAAGCCTTGTTCTTGAATATTTCATTCAGGAGGGATTGGCAGATACCGACCATAAGGCGGCCGTGGTTGATGTCAGAGGTACACGGACCTGCCATAAGGCAATAAACGCCATTTTATCCAAAGGAGGGTATCCGACCGTGAAAGGGTTCTATCTGGAGGTGTTTGAAAATCGGACAACAATCAAAGAAGCTGGGGAATATGATTCTATTCTTTATAAAGAACGCTATAATATCAATTCACTTAATTCCTTTGTATATATACATGAGTTGGGAAATATCTTTGAGCAGTATTTCTCTCTGTCGCCACATCATAGGACAATAGCCTACAAAAAAACAAACGGATCGGTACAGCCCGTGTTTGAAAAATCCGAAATAGGAAATATCATAAAAAATACGGTAAAATGCCACGAGGATGTCATGGCTTTATTCTCAAGGCTATTTATCTCAAACAAGCTTCAACTGCATCTTTATTCAGTATTGCTTCTTTCCACGAGGGTGCTTATACATTTCAGCCAAAAACCTGTCTACCGATATCTTTTGGCTCTGTATCCTGTAAAGATCAACAATAAGAAGGGTAAAAATATCTGGATTGTGAAGCGGGTGTCGCTTTCTGATATAAGAAAGCATAATGTTTCTTGGTGGAGGGGAAGTCTCTATTTTATGTTAAGAACCACAGTCCTTTCCAGGTTTATCAATCTCATGTCATTTTATATGAAAAAAATATGCCAAAAGTAAAGATATTTCTAATTACGCTAATTTTATGAAAACATTTTCAGTCATTGTTCCTATTTATAAAACAGAGAAATACCTTCCAAAGTGCATTGAAAGCATTACACAACAGACCTATGCGGAGTTGGAAATCATATTGGTCAATGATGGGTCGCCGGATAATTGTCTGCAGATTATGGAGCGTTATGCCGCTAATGACGGGCGCATCCGGATTGTTTCACAAGCTAATTCTGGGCTGTCCGCTGCAAGAAATGCGGGTATGAAAGTCGCTACGGGTGATTATGTGGCCTTTATTGACAGTGATGATTGGGTGGAAAAGGATATGTTCGAGGTTTTGGCTACGCATCTTGATTCAGAGCACTCAGATTATGCCTGCTTTAGATTACAGTTTGATAATGAGGGAACAGGTGGCTGTCATGTTTATGGCAGGTCTTACGACATAGCAAGGATAGAAGGATCTGAGAATATTCTGAAAGATACACTGGAGATCATTCACATAGGCACTGCCGCATGTCTCAAAGTGTATAACCGTGCCTTCTTGTTGGCAAACGGACTGGAATTTGAGGAGGGCATCGTAAACGAGGATACACTTTTTTCTATTCAGGTCGCATGCCATGCAAAGAGGGTTAGTTTTGTAAACAAGGTGGTGTATCATGCGACAGAACGAGAAGGCAGTATTTCCCGTTCATCGCAGGAACGTTTGTTTCTGGATATGCATACAGCTTTCCTGAAAGCAAAGGGAAGCATGGTTGAGTCCGGATATTTTAAGCAATTCCAAAAAACATACAAGGCGAGATATCTGCGATCGATGTTATACAATCAGATGCAGGCTGCCCAAAGGCTTGATTATAGATCGTATGCCAGAATTATGGGCGTATGCTTTCAGCATACATTCTATAGGCGATACAACAAATGTAGTGTACGGAGAAGCTTATCATGGAAGTATAGAGTTATGCTGATTTGTAGCCCGTTACTTCCCGTTTTTTTCTTAGTCGTAAGACTGATGAATAAAATTGGAGTACGCATGCATTAATAAAATATTAACATTAAATGAAAATTTCATGATGAAACATTTGGTTTCTATTATTACTCCCATGTACAAAGGTGTGACCTTTATAGGGCAAACCATCGAGTCTGTACTGGCGCAGACTTATTCGGACTGGGAAATGATTATTGTGGATGACTGTTCTCCCGACGGAGGGGCAGGAATCGCCGAGGTGAAGAAGTACGCGGATAAGGACAAACGCATCAGGCTGATAGCCTCTCCCGTGAACAAAGGCTCATCAGGCGCACGTAATATCGCCTTGAAAGCTGCACAAGGACGTTTCATCACATTCTTGGACTCGGACGATATTTTAGAGCCGAATTACATGGAGTCGCAGTTGCGTTACATGAAAGAGAAAGGTGCAGCCATTGTCACCGCTTCATATCACCGCATCAACGAAACAGGGGAAGAAGTGTTGCGTCCCTTCCTTGTCCCGGATAAAGTGAATTATCGGGATATCCTTAAGTCAAACCCTATATCTTGTCTGACCACGCTCTATGACCGCACTTTGGTCGGCGACCATTATTTCAAAGAGGATTTGGGAAGTATTCGTGATGACTATGCTTTCTGGCTGGAAATTTTACGTGAAAAGGTAGACTATGTATATGGCAACCCTGAGATTTTGGCATCATATCGTCTTGTATCCACCAGTGTTACCCGGAATAGACGCAGACTGATTAAACCGCAGTTCATGATTTATTACAAGGTGGAAAAGCTGGGGCTGCTGAAAAGTGTCTGGTATTTCACGAACTGGATGGTAAGGAGCATCCTTAAATACAG
>X301_European_Hare__coassemble_1685_pt1 | contig 9195 bp, 5 predicted proteins | sample X301_European_Hare__metabat2_high_PE_017 | metagenome-assembled genome bin X301_European_Hare
ATCTTGTCATTATTCCTCAGCACGCCCTCCTTTTCGTATCTGGAGACAATCGCTGTGGTAAAGTCATGCTTCTCCTCGGAGAACTCCCCAAGAAAGCCCTTACGGTTCTCCCACCATGTCGGCTTTGTAGTCACGGGGAATGTAAAGTCTTTCCTATCCTCCGGAGCCGCCGTAGCATTGAAAGCATCCAGTGCCTGCCGCAATTCAAGGTTGTATATGTCAGTCTCGTCCCACATGTGGTAGTTGCTTTCAGAGAACAGCTTATGCGAATAGGTCACCATAAAGGCATACTTTTCTTCCGAAAATTCGCCCAACCAGTCGCTCCTGTAACGCCATGCCGACGGCTCTTCATAGGTGTCCTTCACTTCGAGACGATATACGGACTGCTCCGCAGCTCCCATTTCCTTGAAGAAGGCATCGCTACCGGCTGTGTCTATCGTGACTCCCACGACATACGTCCCACGCGTCGGAGGCCTTAGAATTGTCAGCTGAACGGTATCTTTGGTCTGATTCGGATTCAGACTGTAATAATCCTCAAAAAGCACTTCGGCCACTTTCGTGGAATCCTGCCCCTTTACCAATACCGTTTTGAGTCTGTAACGACGCTCGTCCGGCGATGGGAAACCCTGCAATTCCAGGACAATGGATTCCTTTCCGCTATATGTCCACGATTTCAGTGAATCTCCGTAATAATAGTAATCACCGTCCTCCCGCACCGTATTGGCAAGCGCGAAATTGAAGCTTCGGTTCAGCACATTCGCCGACTCTTCCCCGATATAGAAATGCAGGGCATCCCCCTCCTGGGAATACCACACCAGGTCGTCTTCCTGGCAGGCGGACAAAGCAATCAGAAATATCAAACTTATGTATTTTTTCATCTCGTATCCTGTTTTTATGTTACACTTTGTTCTATTTCCTGTATTCAATCTCGTCATCAGGAGTCGGCAACACGTAATACAGTCTCATGTCATTCACCGGACAGCGGTAAAAAGTCCGGCAGTTGTTCCGTTTCAGAAAATAGAACCACTGTCCTTCCGCAAAGAACTCCTTCTGGTATTCCTTGTTCAGGGCATCTGTTCTTGCGGCTTCATCATACGAAACATCCGCAACAAGGTTGTAAATTCTGCCGATACCCCGTTTATTCCTCACTTCGTTGATATATCCGACACTCTCCTCCAGACTGACCGACTCGGCCAGAATATAGTACATCTCCGCAAGACGGATCAGCGGCACCTTCTCCATATAGCGCAACTCCGTACCAAGGTATTTCCTGCACAACGTGCCGTTGGTCCCGTGGATAAATCCCTGACGGTTCAGGTAGCGGATATCGGTGGTGCCGGGACCCGCCCTATATTCGAACACGTCCTGAAGATTATCCAGAGAAATATACAGTTCGTTCGAAAATGTCGTCTTGTCCGCCCAGTCGCTTTTGAGCTTCTCCTCCATATCATCCATACCGAGACAGAAAATCGTCTCGTTGTACATGGAAACATCCTCTCGGTTGTCGGTAGCCAGCTCCAGACCGCTCTTTTCTATTACCTCCCTCGCCTTGTCCGCAGCATTCGCCTTGTCTCCAATCCAGAGATATGTCCTTGCCATCAGGGCTTTCACCGCCCACAGATTCATATAGTGTTTGCGCCATTCATTGCTGCTCATGACTGTCAGCTTCTCCTCTTTCTGCAGAAGCGATTCCGCGCTCTTCAGATCTTCGATGATGTACATTGCAATCGAGTCGGCCGGCAGCAGGTCCTTACTGTCCGCATTGACTTCATCCCGCCACGGCAGACAGCACAGAGAGGGATTTTCACTGTATACGGGTCCGTACAGACGCAACAGGTCTAAATAATGGAAGGCACGCAGTCCCAATGCCTCGCCTTTCATCTGGTTCCAGGTGTCCTCCGAAGCAATCACCTCCCGGCCTCCGTTGTCTAAACGCCACAGCAGACTGTTTATGTTGGCGATGGTACGGAAAGACTGCAGCCACACGTTATTCACTATCGACTGTCCCGTTCCGTTGTTTTTATAGTCGTAAATCTCGGCTCTCGACACATCCGTAGGCACATTCGTGCCATAATTGTCGTAACGTTGCACCAACTGTTCGATGGCACCGTAGGTCAGTGTCTTGCCGTAGTTATTCGTCAGGGTCATCCGACCGTATATGCCAATCCGTGCGCTGTTAAATCCTATCTCCGACTCGAACAGCTTGTTGCTTTCCACCTCCTGTTTAGGAGTGACGTTCACCCATTCGGAGCAGGCGGATGACAATGCGGTGAGCAGAATGCCTGTTATTATCTTTTTCTTCATAATTAACCATTTTATCAATTGAACAATATCGACAGCGACAGATTAAAATTACGTGCGAACGGGTATTCCAATCCTCTTTCCTGACGGATAGACGAAATCCGTCCGACATCCTGCATGGAAGCGTTCAGTGACATGCTGGCGATTTTGCAGGTCTCCAGGAATCTGAACTGTTTCGGCTCGAAACGGTAACCCACAGACACCGAATTGAACACGAACTCATTCACCCGCTGCAGAAACCGCGTACTTGTCGGCGTTTCCTGGTCGATAAAATCCATTCTCTTGTATTTGGCGTAACGGTTGGTCTCGCTCCACCGGTCCGGCCCGCCTGCCCTGCGGTCAACGTTATAGGCGATATTGATGTTCTCTATCTTATCGACGAGTGTCGAATTGTAGGCATCCGCACCGAACTGGAACGAGAAGCCGACGGCTGCCGACAGGTTTTTCCACGTAAGCGAAGAATAGAGGGAACCTCTCATTTTCGGCTCTGTGTCGCCCGCAACCACCTTGTCATCCGGATCCCATACAAATGTCTTCTCGCCGTTGCGTTTCAGGAACATCTCCTTACCCGTTGCGGGGTCGATACCGAGCGAAGGCACCAATTTCAGGATGGTGGTTGACTGCCCCTCCTCGTAAAGCGGCAGGATATCCCTGTCCTCTTCCAACGCCCTCTTGTTCATCTCCTTCAATTCGTTGGACAATTTTTTAATCACATTCCGGTTGTGCGAACCGTTCAATGATACAGACCATTGTATCTGTCTGTTATAATCATTGATTACCAAGGCGTTCACTCCCACTTCAATCCCTTCGTTCAACACAGCCCCGACATTTCTCGTAATGGTTGCAAAGCCGGTAGAAGGCTGTATGTTATTGTCGAGGAGCATCTCATCAGTGTAGTTATGATAATAGGAGGCCGTCAGATTCAGACGGTTGTTCCACAATCCCACCTCTCCGCTTATCGTTTTGCTAAAAGTCTTCGACCACCCCAAATCCGGATTGCCGATACCCATCAGCTGTGCTCCCAGTGTGGGTGCACCAGGATAGGTGAACATAAGGTCGCGGAACGAGTAGGTTTCAACGGCCTGATATGGCTGGTAGCCCTGTGAACCGGTAATTCCCATGTTTGCATAGAGAGCCAGATTGGAAACGTTTTTCCCTTCAAGCCATTTTTCACGGTGCATGTTCCACCGCACACCGACGGACCAGAAAGGAGCCATATGGGTATTGCTGCCGAACTGGGACGACAGGTCACCGTGTACGTTGACATCCACGGAATAGCGCTGATCGTACATATAGCTCAGAGAACCCAACATACCCACGGAACGGCGGGTGCTTTCGTTGCCCCTTATCCTGTTGTCCATCTCAAAACCGAACAGGAAGTCAGTCATATTGTCGTTCGGGAATCCTTTGGCGGACAGATTCAATCCGTCGCTGGTGGATGACTCCACATTCCAGCGCAGATTGGCGAACAGTCCGTGTTTGTCCTTGACGAAGTTGTATATCACGGATGCATTCGCACTCCAGCCAACGGATTCTCCCGTATTCTTCGAATAGGAGCCACGCTCTTCCAACGGTTGATTGACAAATGATGTATGGTTTGAGGAGAGGAACACCTCCGACCGTGCAATCCCTCTCGAAAAGGAGACCTGTCCCTGCAAACGCAGATTTTCCATCAAGGCATACTCTAATGAGAAATTGTCTACGATATTGAAATTCTTGGAGAAATTCTTATACGGAAACTGCGTATTGTACAACGGATTGGTGACAGTCACCCGCGCATTGCCGCTTCCCACAAACTTGTCCTCGATATACTGCTGATAGCGGCCGTTTTCGTCCGTCAACCGATAGTAGGGATTCAGCTTGGTATAGTCGCTGAAGTTGCCGTAGGGGGAATTGTTTCCCTCCGTATTCGACAAATTGAGAGAGTTGCTGATATTCCATTTTTTCCGGCGGTACTGTAACATAAAGTTCAGACCCATATTGCTCCTGTCCGACTTCTTCATGACACCGTACTCATCGCCGTAATTCAGAGTCAGACTGTAACGGACAGCCTCGTCACCACCATCCATGGTCAAACTGTGACGGTGTGTGATTGCCGTGCGCAACGGCTGCGACAACCAATAGGTATTCACTCCTCGCAGAATCTCCTGCTTGTATTTGTTGTAATAGTTCAGTTGCTCGGCAGTCTTGAACAGACCGGCTGCGTATTCATACTCCAATTTCTCGGATGCGTTCATCAGATTATAGTCCGACAAATCGGGCACGGAAATACCTATATCCCCGCCATAGCTCAGCCGCAGAGCTCCTGGCTTAGGTTTCTTTGTCTCGAAAATCAGCACCCCGTTGGAGGCCTTGGAACCGTACAGCGCCGTACCCGCAGCATCCTTCAGGATGGTTATGGACTCCACCCGTTCGGGGTCAAGGTCGACAATGCGCTGCAAAGAGGCCTCGAAACCGTCGAGGATAAACAGAGGCATATTCGGCCGGTTGGAATAGTCGCCCATCAACATCTGGAAGTTGGCCGCATCACTGCCTACAGTGCCCAGCTGAACGTCGCCACGCAGCCTGAACTCCGGCAATGTATTGGGGTCAGATCCCCTCAAATTGTTTTCCACAATATGGAAACTCGGATCGAATAAGGATAATGCTTCTAGTAAATTGTTAGGATTCAGGCGTTTAAGTTCCTCACCCTTGACTGTCACATAACGGCCGGTGTATCCCGAAACCTTTCTCGGAGCCATACCCGTCACCACAACTCCTTCCAACTCGGACACCACAGGCGACATCTTCACCGTCACGTTCGCAAGATCGCCCGTCTGCGGCAGCTTTACCTCCTCTGTTTCATAGCCTACAAAACTGACTTCCAAAGCTGTGGCACTGCCTTCCAATAATTCGATGTGGAATTTCCCGTCAGCATCGGTCACCACCCCCATCCCACGTGTCTCCTTCAGGACTATACTCGCACCTGTCAGAGTCTCACCCGACTTGGCATCGACCACCGTACCGTTTACTTTCTGCACTCCGACAGAGGGCATCCGGGTCTTGGGTCGCAATACAACCGTATGGTTCGGCTGATACTCGACATCCACCGAATATCCGGCTAACACCATATCCACCACATCCTGCAATTCCCTGTCCTTGACATCGATACTTATCCTCTTCGAAAAGTCAAAGGACGAATGGTTGTAAAAGAACCGCACATCAGCCGCCTTGCTGATTTTATCCAACACATTCTCCACCGTTTCATTCACCGCCTGCAGTGAAATTTTCTTTTTCTGGTACTCATCCACGGCAGCTTTCACACCCCCGGAAAAAACCAGCATAAACAGGACAAATACAAGGAAACGGTCTCCCGATATGCCCCGTAACACGCTTTTTTTCTGCATGATTCATATATTTAAGTTAGTAAATAGAATATCCATTCCCGCATCTATTTCTGCATTTCCGTCAATTCCTTCCTGTAATTCCTGTTTCTGTTGTATTTTCTGAAATAGTCCTTGCACAACTTTTCAATCAGTCCGAAATCATACTGACGGGAAGAAATTGCATTGTAAAACAGAATATACAGAGCCGCATCCCGGACATCCCCCTCATAGAACTCCGCCAATCCATCATAGCTTCTCTGCAAATCCCTGGCATATTTCCATTCCTGTCCGGCCTGATTGGCTTTCAATTTATCATTATATTCCTTATAATCAAGCAACCATGACCTGTATGCGAAACTCTTCAATGCCGCCTTGGATGTCCTTACACGATAACCGTCCAGCACATGCCAATAGCCGTCGGGAATACAGTCGCCGATATCCTTTTTTGCCACCTCCGAAACGATGTAGGGATATTTCACCAAATTGGAAAGGTACATACCCTCCAATTCCGCATATACATACTCATAGGCGAAAGGGTTTACCCGGGTACGCACGGCCTCCAGGAGTTCCTGCTCTTTCTTCCAGTTTGCCTGCGTCTCATCATAATATTCCTCTGCCGACACCTGCGTCACCACCGCGGCAAGGGGATTGGTCTTGTAACGCCCCGCCACCCGGTGATTGCGTCCGTCGCGGATGGCCTCGTTCAGGGCTACCGCAGACGGAGTGCCGTCAAATTCTGCCGTCCGGTAATTTTTCCCGTCATAATGGATATCGGCGTGAATCTCATCGCCCGGACTTACCATCAGCCAAATCCACTGATTGACCTTCACCAGGGCCGGCTCCTTCAACTCCACTTCAAACTCCATCCGCCGGCCGGAAACATACGGAAACTGCATATTGTTGTCAGGATTGTCGACAAACTCGAAGTCGACCACCCTCCCACTGTAACCGTCGGCCACAGCACTGATCTTTGCAATCTTCTGCGCCTGCACCCCAAATACGAACAGACAGGCACATACACTTGAAAACCATTTTATCATAACAACCTACTTTTTATTTTTCAACAATGTCCTGATTGTATTCACCAACTGTCCGCCCCTAAGGTTAAGTGCCTCTATCTTACCGTCTGGACCAATCAGAACGGTGTAGGGCACCGCACTCAGATTGTATTTCCGGGCCACTGGACTTTCCCAAACAAGGAAGTCGCAGGCCTGCGGCCATTTCATGCCCATCTCCTTCACCGCCTTCTTCCAATCTCCCTCCTTCTGATCCAAGGAAATGCCGATAATCTCAAAATCCTTTCCCCCGCACTCCCTGTAGAGCTTCACCACATTCGGCATCTCCCTGCGACACGGTCCGCACCACGAAGCCCAGAAATCCAACAGCACATATTTCCCGACATAGTTCTTCAGCTCTATCTCCCTGCCGTCCATCCCGCGGATGTTAAAGACAGGAGCATCATTCCCCACCTGCAACGCCTTATAGGCTATCACCTCGTCCAACTCCAGGGTATAAGGATGTTCTGCAAGGCAGGTGTCCAGCTGTCCGCGCAAGGCTTTCAGCTCATCCAACGACAGTTCATCCTTCATCTCGAACAAAAGGATAAAAGGGGCAAAAGCCTGCTCGTTATAATAATTTACCATGGCTTTTTCCATATTCAGCTTGCTTTCGTTCTGGAAACGGGTGCGATAGTTGAATTCCTCAGACCGTTTTTCCTGTGTCCCCATGCCGAAACGTGCCCAATCGGTGACTGCAGCCAACCGGATGCTATCTTTTTTGTATTCGACAAACCGCTGGTGCAGGTTCCACAGGTTGTTGTTGACAGTACCCTCGCTTCTTGCCCCAAGGAAATAGTCGGCCCGCATATTCATCCTGATATTCCCGGGTTCAAGGAACACAGGCGCAAGCTGTCCGTCCGCACTCCGGATAAAATGAATGACGGAGTATCGGGGGGCTTCTCCAGTGAAACGGAAGCGCCCATCCACCACCTCACAGCTGTCAATACATGTCTGAGGTCCGTGCATCCGCTCTTCGCTCACCAGATACACCATACCCATGTATCCTCCGCTGATTGTACCGTCAATGATATATTGCCCCGTCCTCCCGGGCACCGTTTCACCGTTTTGCTGTCCGGAGACCCACATCGCCGCCAACAGGCATCCACCTAAAATTACCCACTTTTTCATTTTCTCGATTCTTAATTGATTATATGCAACAATCTATTTGATATACACCACATTACCATCGCGCACACACCTTACGTCCGACACTTCCTCCAAGCGTGAAAGAAATACATCTATCCCCTCCCTTTTGTTCACCACTCCCGTATAATCAGCACCGGCGGCCTTCTCACTCTCCAACACAATTTCCACACCGTACCAGCTCCGCAAGGTCGAAGCAATCTTTGCCAGACCGGATTTTCTAAACACATAGAAACCCCGCTTCCAGGCAAGCACATCGTCCACATCCACGTTACGTATCCTTACATTTCCGGAATCATCATCTACAGACAACTGTTTCCCCGGGGTCAGAGTGTACTTTCTTCCCTCTACCGATGCAGACACCTTCCCTTCAGCCAGAGTGACCGTCATCTCTTTTTCCTGGGAATAGGCGCGTACATTAAAGCAGGTGCCTAATACCTCTATCCGCATACCGTCTGTCACCACCGTAAAAGGCCGTTTCTCCTTAGCTACTTCCAGATAAACCTCACCGCTGACATATACGGTCCTGGAATCCGGAGCGAACCTCACCGGGTAACGCATGGAAGAAGCCGCATTTATCCAAACCATCGTACCGTCGCCGAGAGTAAAGTGGAAATCACATCCCGACGGCACGCTCACCGTATTGTAATCCGACACAGGATAGGGGAATGTATCTGCAACCGTCAATCCACCCGTCCCCGGACCCTCCGGCATGACCCCTCCTTCCGGTATCTCAATCTGCTCCCCGGAAGCCAAGGTCAGAACGGGCCGGCTTCCATTAATCTCCGGAATTCTCTCCTGTGGCAACGATACGACGGCAAACGGCTCTATCCGCTTCACACCCCACTGCAGCCAGGCTGCGCTCAGACCTATCACCAACACGGCACAGGCAGCCGCACACCACTGTAACTTCCGTCTGAAAGCCAACTGCCTACGTCTGCGCAGGAAATCCTGAAAGGCCGTAGACACCTCCTCCTGACGATAAATGTGAATTTTATCCCGCATAGTCCGCTCCGCACAAATCCTCTCGAACAATGCTCTCTTTTCAGGACTTCCTGAAAGCAGAGAGTCCAACTTATCGCATTGTTCCTGCGACAGCGTACCTGACAGAAAGCCGGATATCAATCCGGAAAATTCAAAAAACTCCCTATAATCAATCGAGTCCTGCATCTGAATCATTTTTCACGCATACATAATAAATACGCACCACGTGAAAAAAAGTGGGGGTGTCCTAAAAAAAATCCCACAAAATATCCTAATATGGCATTTGCTGTTTGACTCCGCTTGCAAAAATTAATCAGTTGAAAATTTAATGATTAGTATTAAAT
>X301_European_Hare__coassemble_1726_pt1 | contig 8844 bp, 4 predicted proteins | sample X301_European_Hare__metabat2_high_PE_017 | metagenome-assembled genome bin X301_European_Hare
GAATCACTCTCCAGCGTGCGCGGATCGAAACTGTCCTCCTCACCGTCGAACAGCAGATCCGGCTCAATGAAGAGCGTCACAAGACTGTCGGTAAGCCATGAGGTCAGCCCCTGACCATCAAACAGCGAAAGCATGATTTCAAACCGTCCGTCCTCCTTCAGCATATCGTAAATCGAGGTGATGGGCGGCACGATAACCGCATCGATAAGATTCAGATAGCCATTCTTCAATTCGATGTTATACCCGATAATCACGGCAGTGTTGTTCAGCTTTACAGCTGTGTACGATGTCACATCGACCGAAAGGAAATAGTTTTTGTCCAACATGGTGTAATCGGTCATTTTCCCCCCGTTCAACGAATTGGTATTAATCTGCTTTTCCAAGGCGGAATACTTCAGATACATCAGCCAATACTCCGGACTCTTCTCCCTGTAATCGCTTATCTTAAGCTCGGTGTACAGCTTTCTCCAGGCCGAATCGACCGGGGCGAAAACCGTATAGGTTCCCGCAGTGGAAATCTGACTGTAAAAGCCGGAATAATCGCATATTTCCTTGTATATCGAAAGGTCGGGACAAGTCTTGACATAATCGTATATCTGCATATACTCTTCATCGTCATCGTACTGCCGTCCTATAAAATTTTCCTCACACCCCATCAGCTGCATCATGCACAGCAATGACAAGACCGGAAACATCCACTTAAAACTCTTCATTTTCATTGATTTTAACGGTGTGACAATCACTTTTTCCCTTTATAAAAATCTTTCTGCGTCAGCAACAGATTATTCTGCACCTCCGAATCATAGTAAGGAAGAAACCACGATTCCGGATTGGCAAGATAGGCTTTCAGCGTCTGTTCCTTTATGGACGAAGAAGAGTGCTCGCCGATTCTGTCAATCAGAAGATCCGTATAGCCCGTGTTGCGGGCAATCCGCAACAGAATAAACCAGTCCTTGCCCTCGTATGCCAGTTCCGTTCGGTGTTCACAGATAATCCTATCCATGAAATTTTCTCCGGAACCCATCTCATCAGGTGTCACCGTCACCATGCCTGTGGCCGTCCGTATTTCATTGACCGGCTCCACAGCCTCCTCATAACGCCCCAATGCACCCAGAGCCTCGGCCTTCATCAACAACACCTCCCGGTAGCGGTAGAATATGAAATTCACCTTATTGCGCCCGGTCTGATCCCTCTGTACAAACTGACCGTTGGAAGCGAAAATACCGAGATATTTGAACACCCCGTCAAAATCATCCACGCGCTGTACGGTGCGCTGCGGCCGTATGGTATCCGTCGTTTCGCTTCCCCCGAACACCGGCGGATACACTTTGCGCACATTGTAATAATAGGCGGATCTGTTTGCCGTCACAATGCCATAAAACAGATTGCCGACACCACTGGCAGGTCCGTCGTCCAGATATTGATACTCGAAAATGGATTCCCTGGCATTTCCTATAGAGAACATAGAGAACCAGGAGTCGGCAGCCACTGTCTGCCCCCTGTATTTCTTCTCAATCCTCTCGCACAAATCTATGCACTCCTCATACTTTTTCCTCCACAGCTTTACATCCGCCCACAATGCCATGACAGCATTCTTCGTAACATATCCGTAATTTTCGTTTGGACGGTCGAAACCGTCGGGAACCATTGCCAAAGCACGCGACAGGTCAGATTCAATCGAATCCAGCACCGTCTCCTCCGGCACGGCGGCTGCATAAGGACTTTGCGTATCGGACTCGTATGGCTCCGTATGATACGGCACATCCCTGAACGTCCGCACCAGGTAGAAATAATTCAAGGCACGGAGTGCATAGACCTGTCCCATCATGGCGTTCATCTCTCCGACGGTAAAACTCCGGTCGTTATCCAGCACCAGATGCACATTCTTAAGGAAAGAATTGGCTCTGTTTATTCCCCTGTAGACCTCACCCCAATCGCACAGCGAATTGGTAATCCTGATATCCTGATCCACAAACTGTGAATAGGGATATATGCCACTTCTCAACCCATATATTTCAGAACGCAATCCGCCCCAACAGATAAAGTTCGGTATGTTGTTGCCCAAAGTCGTGTACACCCCGACCAAAGAAGCCTTTGCATGATCCCTGCTCTTCCAGTACTCCTTTTTGGTCAGCGAATCAGGTACATCCACGGTGAGGAAATCGCTGCACCCGAACAGACAGAGTACCAGGAACAAACCTGCAGTTAGAGTTATTTTCTGTTTCATATCTTTATATTTACCCTTTCAACCATTAAAATGAAGCTCTGATACTGAAAGCCACCTGCGCGGATGGAGGTGTCGCGCTCTGGTCCACGGCCACCTTTGTCAATGTTCCGGTATTCAGTCCGATTTCCGGATTCAGTCCCTTGTATTTCGTACCGCACCAAAGATCCATCGCCGTTACACCCAAGGACAACGTCTTCAGACGTAACTTTCTGGCAATGTGCTGAGGCATGTTATAGGTAATGCTGACCTCCTTCAGCTTGATAAAGGAAGCGTCCTCCACCCAGCGGGAAGAAGCTGCATAGTTCCACTCGGCAAAATCGTAGGCACGCGGCATATCCGTCACATCCCCCTGTCTGCGCCACCGTCTCAGGATGGAGGTCGCCTGGTTGTTGTCACTCCTCATACTTTCGAGATTATACCGCTGCCCGTTGATTACATCCTGTTCGAGACTGTAATAAAAGGAGACTCCCAGGGACAACTGTTTCCAATTGATATTATTGCGGATCATTCCGAATATTCCGACATTGGCATCACCTATCTGCACGATATCCAGAGCATTTATCACCCCGTCGTGATTGACATCCTCATAAATCATGTCGCCACCCTCGAAAATATGTCCCGTGGATGAGCCGTAACGCATCTTCTTGGGCGTTCCGTCCGCCTCATACACCACATTCCCGTTGAAATCGCGTACCACGGCATCCTCATCCCTGGCATACACACCCTTGGCCCTGTAACCGTAAAAACCGCCGATTACCGAACCCTCCTCCAGCTTGGTCATAAAGCCGTTGAAAACATTCTCGGTGTATCCACCCTCCTCGCTATCCTTCACATATTCGGGCATTTTCAAGATTTTCTGGCGGTTGCGCGTGGCACTCAGATACATACTCCACTGAAAGCCGGACTCCAGACGGACCGGCACCACGGTTATTCCCAACTCCACCCCATAATTCCGGAGGTCACCGAAATTGGTATAGCGACTGGAAATGCCGTATCCGATTGAAGAGGAAATCATCTCCCGTAACAACAAATCCTTGGTGGTACGGGTATAATAGTTGAATTCTCCGGCAAACCGTCCATTGAACAGATTCCAGTCCAGACCGACATTGTACTCCGTGGTCCGCTCTTCGTGGATGTTATCATAGGCAAAACCTGTGATGGTAGAATAAGGCTCGTTCATATACCCGCCTGTTCCTGAGCTATATGTCACATCCAGCATATTCGTAATGTTCGGCAGTTTACCTGTCTGTCCGAAAGAAAAACGCGGCTTCAGCATGGTCACCCACTCCTTTCCCTTCAAGAAAGGCTCCTCCTCCATCCTCCAGGCAAAACCGGCCGTGGGATAGAGAGAAAAAGGATTGTCCTTGCCATACTGGGAAGAACCTTCAGTTTTTAGAGAGAGATTCAGATTGTAGCGGTTCAGCAGACGGTACTGAGCATCCAGCACCACACTGACTGCAGTGCTTTCATTGTTCACACCGCCGGCATTGCTCCACATGGCGGCATCCCCGCTCTCTGTCATACTTGAGGAACCGCCCCTGTTATACTCCATTGAAGTGCTCCCGCTGGTATTGTAAATAACGTCGAAAACTCCGTTCAACGCCACATAGTGCACATCGTTGTCCACCGGACGGAAGAACAGGCGGTTCTTGTTCATGAGCAGCATGCTGTAACTGTTGTCCCGCAGCCCCCTGTTGAACCATGGATGGTGACCGAATACACCCAACGCCTCGGAAGGGGCAAAAAACTCGTTTCCACCCTCGCGGTAATCCACTGACACCATAGAGTAGAGATTAAGTCTGTCGGTTATGTTGAAATCTATGGACAGCAGAGAGGTAAACTGGTTTTCCCTGTTCTCGTAGGTCGCATTGTCGATCATGGCTATAGGATTATACATTTTTGTTCCTATACTTGGGATGGCATTGCCACCGCTACCCTCATCATCGATATAATACTCGGTGCCGTTCTGAGTGTATACCGGCAGGAAAGCCGCCCGACGATAGGCAAAAGAACGGGGATTGATATTCTCATCTTTCCACCTGTTGAAGGCCTTTATCGGCCACATCCACGAACGTTTGTCCTTCATCAGATTGTTATACTGGAACTTGGAAGATATCTTGAATTTATCCGACACCTTATAATCCAGGTTGATCATGGTCGTCATACGATTGAAACCACCCCCTATGGTTGTTCCGTATTCCGAATCATATCCCATACTCCAATAATAACTCAAACGGTCACCGCCCCCTCTCAGCGAGAAGATATATTTCTGCTGGAATCCCGTTCTGGTCATCATATCAATCATATCCGTATTGTTATTGTAGATCCATGCATCACTACGGGTAAGGTCGCCCCTCAGTTCCACCATGGTAGACTGATCGTCCTTCCCATTGGTGTTTGCCCTGGACTCGATTACATACATTCTCTGCTGGTCACCGGAAAGCAAAGGGATAGTCCTCGGCTTCAGCATCGCTGTCAGCGTGGCATTGGCGGAAAACTGCGGTCTGCCGCTTCTCCCCCTCCTAGTGCGTATGACAATCACCCCGTTGGCGCCACGCGACCCATAGATTGCCGTTGAGGAGGCATCCTTCAGAATATCTATGGATTCGATATCCGAAGGGTCGATTCCCGCAATAGGACTGGAGCCGAAATTATTCAGATCCGAGACATTATAATCCTCGCCCAACACCTCGGCACCGTCAATCACCCACAGGGGTTTGTTGTTTCCCTCCAAGGAGGTGATACCCCGGATGGTCATGGAAGCCCCCGCACCGGGATCACCGCTGTTGAAAGTCACCTGCAGACCGGGTGCCGCACCCTGCAACAGCTGATCCACCGAAGCCACAGGCTGCGTTTCCAACATCTTCATGTCTACGGCCGTGATGGCATTGGACATATCCTTCCGCGATTTGGTGATAATACCCATATCCGCCTGACGTTCACGTTCGGCCGTTACCGTCACCTCCCCCAACAACCTTTCCTCGCCCAGGAGTATGATTTCATACCTCTCCCCGTAAACAAAAGGTCTGGTGACAGTCTTCATCCCCACAAAAGAAAACGATATGCTGCTGATTCCCTCCGGGACCAGCACCTTGAACTCACCGTCTATATTTGTTGTCGTTCCGCCTATTATACGATTGTTGGCATTCAGCATTATCACGGTTGCACCCACCAAAGGATTCCCCTTCTTCTCCTCGTAGACAATTCCCTGTGCATAGTACCCCTGCGCACATACCCTCCCCGTGCACCACAGTATCGACAGTGCCAGAACGCCTACATATTTCAAACATTTTATCCACATAATCTATTCATTTAATTTTCGACAAGTCCATCCACAATATGCAGCACGCCATTGGAACCCTGTATGTTGCACTTACCCTGTACGAATCCGGCCCTGTCGTAGGTGGCACGTATGCTGCAATTTTCCCACGCCCCCGAGAGATTACGGGTAGAACCGTCCAGCATGGTAATCACCCCCTCCGAAACACCGTCGGTAAACAGGCACCTGCCGGATACCACACACTTGTTGAACAGCTTTTCCGCATCCTCCTTCGTCATCGTAGAGATGTTCCTATTCATCAAAGCCTCGTTACAGGGAGCGAAAACAGTATATTTGATACGATCAATCCTGTCCAGCATATCCACCTTCTCAGCCTTTTCCACCAGCTCCCGGAACAGGCTCAAATCCGCATCCTTGGCGATATATTTCCGGTAAAGCAACTCTGTGGAATCCTCTATATGAAGGTGGTTGAAAATGCCGTCGACCTCAAAAATCGCTCCGTTATCCGCCTCCCAGACGGGATCGGGAGCGGTCAGATGCACCTTCCCTCCCTTAAAATCGGTAAACACCGGCTGACCGTCCCCGTCATATTCGCACAGAACCGAACCATAGGCCGTCGGATAATAACGGTGTTCAAATTTCCCATTCTCCAGCTTCACCTGCAGCACCCCCGTCTGCAGACGCATAACCAAAGTGTCCAGATACTCCTCCTCATATCCGTCAATCCCGCTTTCACTTCCCGGACCGTTATCCCACGCCTTGGAGTCGTCAGCCTGAATCAACACCGTCCGTGGGGAATGCTGAAATGAGTTATCCATCCCGAACCAGCTGTCGATATTGACAGACTTTCTATCCACCAGCTTCGTCCATTCCCTATAACGCTTGTAGTTTATCAGGTATCCGACCTCGATATTGGTAAACAGGGGAATATCCGGAACCTCATTGATTTTGTATATCGTGCTGTTGGAACTTATCAGGGCACCTGTATACATTCCCGCCAGGTTGTTGCGTAATGGCAGCATGGCACCGGAATAGGAGCTGAAAATGGGCGAATTACGGGTTATATCGCTTAATCCCCAGATGTTCTGTGAACTTTGGGCAACCAGAGATCTCAGGAAAGGAACTACCAGTTCATTTGGAACGGAATCGAAAGAGACCAGCAATTCAGGCGTCAGATAAGGGGAGAAGAAACGCTCCATCGCATCATCCGTCGGCAAGAAGGCGGTGCTTACAAAATTTTCATCGGCAATGTTCAAGGCTTTCGAACCGGGCTTTAATGCAACGTCATAATATTTCATAAGGGTTGTGTCAATCCTGTCGTTCTCCATGCCCACTGTGGCATACCCGCTGAACCGGCTGAACCATTTGTTGATGATGGAAAGGTCAGGATCGGAAGCGATGACCTCGTCCATGCGGGGAGTCAGCAACAGCGGACCGTCCAGGACATGTATCACTCCGTTGGAGGTTGGAATATCCCTGTCCGTCACGGATACGGGAATATTTTCCACCATAAAGTCCCCGGGTGTCACACCCATCATTTTCCGGTAGTCATCCGCCCTCACCGTCAGGTATGAATTCGTAAATACCCGGATTGCCTTTGAAGGATGGGCCTTGCCCGAAGTACGGGTGTCCTGCTTTATTCCCCCGGCGTAAGCGAACGGAGACTTGTCCCAATCGCCTGAATTCTCATAGTATTTCTCAAAATCATAATAATAAACCATCCCCAACATAAAATGATAGTTGATAAAATCTATCAAAACCCGTTCGGGAATGCTTTCCACTGTCCAGCCTTTTTCGTCCAGCCAGGCCTGCACATGCTCATCCCTGGGGGCAAAACAGGTATATAGCCCCGACTGGCTCAACGTGCGCTCCAGATCCGCACGGCGGATCATATTTACAAACAGTTCAAAACCTTCCCTTTCTTCCAGCACCTGAACCACACTCTTGCCGATGGAGGCATCATTTACTTCATTATAGTGGTCATCGAACTCCTCCCGGCAACTGCCGAACAGAAGCATAAGGCCACATGTACACAACAAAATCCTTGCATTCATATATATTCGATTTGATTATTCGTCCGCAATGTCCGAACCATACAGATAGATTTCAGCCAAGGAGGCACAACTGGCATCATTGGTAACACCTACAAGCGGCGAGGTGCATACCACCCTGAAATAACGGTACTCTGCAATATCCGGCAATTCAAACAGCTGTTCGGTCTTCACATCGACCATTTCGAACTCGTGACAAAGATTCCACATGGATTCGTCGGCAGGAGACCCGCTTACGTTATTTCCGTACAGGGACACTCCCTTTACCATGGATTGATTGTTTATCCGCTGATACAGTCCTATCTTTTCAATCCGCTTCTTCGAGCCGAGGTCAAGGACAAAAGAATGCGGATATCCGGCTTTGTTTGAACTCCAACGGCTATGCCAAAATGTATTTACATCCCCATCCAGCAAGTTGGCAGCCTTGCCATTGGACTCTTCCTGTGAAGAATAGGATACGAGCTTCCATTTGCTCCTATCCAGCTTGCCCGCCTCTTTCTTATAGAATTCCAACACCTTACGATCCGATTCGTTTCCATTTTCGTCTGTAATGGTCGCATATATCGTCAAACTCTGAGACCCCGTCAGACCGGCTCCGATTCTGACGAATTGCCTCCCCGAAGAGTAGGGGGCAACAACCAGCTCCTCCTTGTAATCGTTTCCGTTCAAATCAGTATAACTCAAATCAATGTAGAAATTCTCATTGAAATTGTTCTCCCAACTGACGTTAATGCCGCTAAAATCAACTCCCAACTTGACCCGCCCATAAAACAGGTTGACTGTCGATTCCAACGCAGAGGCCATAACCTCCACAGGCTCCGATACATTTCCGTCTCTGTCATACACCAAAAACCGGAAATAATATGGGGAACTGTCCGGAATACCCTCTACCCACCGCTCTTCAAGTCCCTCCAATACCAATATACGGTGCAGATTTCCGGATTTGTCCGTATAAGAAATCTCCACATATCCCAAATCCTCTGTCTGCGGATTTTTCCATTCAAAAAGCAGAGCCCCATGGGCGGCAGTGTACCTGACATCGGATACAGGAGCAACTTCGGGTTTCTTTCCGCCGCCATCATCCTTACATGACATTGATGACAACAGCAGAAATAAAATCGTAAAGCATTGCATTAATGATTTCATCTCATTATTATTAATGGTTTGATTTAACATTAAAACTATTTATTATGTTTACTCGATAACTACAAAACGACATCTGCACGTCTTAAAAAAAACGGACGATTTCTTGCGACAAGATTTGACAGTTCCTTTTTGGAGTCAGT
>X301_European_Hare__coassemble_1727_pt1 | contig 8842 bp, 2 predicted proteins | sample X301_European_Hare__metabat2_high_PE_017 | metagenome-assembled genome bin X301_European_Hare
CTATCTGGGTTGCCGTACTGAATGCATTGAACTCCGGGGCGTATATGCTTTGGAGTGTGGCGATGCCGTCCTGGTATCTGCCTGTCCGGCTGACCCATACAGGATATTCGATGACATAGGTACCACGGTGCAGTGCATCGAAAAAGAAATTGGTGACTGCATCTTTGACATCCTGATAGTAGACAGAACCGAATTTCCAGTGGATGCCTGAAAGTTGTCCGGCAGGTTCGAAACAGGCAGCACGCATATCTTTCAGGTGAAGGAATTCCATATCTCTGTCCAGTGCCAGTGTAAGTCGTACTATAACCTGGTCGCCGGTTTTGACAGCCTGGCCTTTAATCGGCACTAACTTGGTGGAATTGTTTTCTTTTACCGCCAGGAAAAGCTGTTTCTCGATGCTGAGCCGGTTTTTCTGACTTTCAATCCGGTCAAGTTTCTCCAGGCGTTGAAGGTAAAGGGCACCCCATGTGGGGCTGTCGGAGGTTTTTGTAATCCGAACGGTGGTCATATCGGGCTGAATCTCTTCCCCCGTAAAACTTTTTTTCAGATATCCGGTCGGGTCATTATGTACGGGGGTGGCAAATTCATGTTTCCCCAGACTTACTTTTATGCTGTCCTGCCGGACGGTCAGATTCTTTCCCGTTGACAAAAGAGCGTGAATTGCATCGATGCTGGCCGGTACGCTTCCCCAGCTCTGCACTTGTTTTTGCTGTAACAGCCATTGTTTCATGCGGTCGATGTCAGGATTGTTGCCTTCCGTCTCGTAGAAGGCTTCCAGTATTGCCGTATGTACCTGAACTGCGGAATTTCTGTAGAAATCATTCCGGTTGTTGGGCCAGTACATGCCGGCAGTCGTATCCGTGACGGCATATTGGCGCAGTGATTCCAGAATATTGCCCGCCTCGGCCGGCATACCGTAATTTTTGAATGTAATGGCGGTAATTGCCTTTTCATACAGGGAAAATCGCGACCACTGTTTTTGGGCGAGAGCCATGAAGTATTTATGGGATGTCAGCGCGTCTCCGAGAGGGATGTCCCGGTAGAGGCTTCGTACATAAAGGTACATTATCTGGTCGTAGCCGATGCGTTTGGGGGTGTGCTTGAACTCCTGCATAATGTCTTGGTCCAAATAGCGCAGAGCCTTCGCTTGCATGGATTTTTCCTGTTGTCCGTAACTTTCGGCGTCAATGATGGCATTTGACTTGGCCATGATGGCAAGTACATTGAGGGTCATGAAACGGTTGCTTTTCATACCTTTAAACCAGCTCCATCCACCTTCGGGTGTTTGGAGGGATGCCAATTTTTCCAGAGCTTGTGTACGAAGATAGTCTGTTCGGTTCTGATCCAACAGTTGGTGAAGACTTTGCATCTGTTCTGTTTCGTCCCTGGCCTGGAGAATCCAGGGGGAAGCATCGAGTAGGATTGACTTCAGTTCACTGTTTTGTTCCAGCTTCGACAATAGGTTAGGACTCTGTGGGTTGGAGTTCCATTGGCGGATTGCTGCCATGATTTCGGGATTGGATTTTGCCAGACAGCCGGCTATGGTGTTTACATAATAGGACGCTGAAATGTCGATTACGTTTGGATTGGCAGGTTCTGTCAGTGGAGGCAGTGCCAGCACTGCATACCAGATAGGGTTGGCTGTCAGCTCCAGTGTGAGTCGGAGATCCTTTCCTTCGGAGGTTGGATTTTCGAGACTGAACGATTGTGTCCCGGACATTTGGGAATAGACAGGCAGGGTATGTATAACCGGTATTTTGTCCGGTAATACGGGAATCAGATGTTGTTCACCATCGCTGAATTCCCCACTGGTTGCCGTCAGACGACATGTTAGCATCCCGATATTTTGGGGAACCGTAAAATTGAATCGCAGGGTTTTGTTTTCTTCCGGGGCAGTTTGAAACTCCTGACGTTGAGTGAAAATAGACTTGTCGCTGTCCGGGAGGAAAAATTCTATGGTTGCCGTACCCTGCTGTGTATGCGTGGTAAGATTGCTTACAGTCATGCGGAGTTCATTCTCGTCTCCGCTTCTGAAAAAGCGGGGTAGATTGGGGCGTACCATAAGGGGTCTGGAGGTGGTAATATAGCGTTCCAGCTGTCCCGTTGCCATATCCGGAGTTGTTGCCAATACGATGAATTTCCATTTCGTCAGACTTTCAGGCGTTTTAAAGCGGATTTTTACATTTCCGCTTGAATCCGTTCTTAGCTGTGGATAGAAAAAGGCCGTTTCCCGGAAGTCTTGTCGCAATTCGGTTGAAACAAAGCGGGCAGCCTGCGATTCCTCTTCAGCTACTTCTGCGACATTGGGTGACGGCTCTTCAACAGAACCTGCCATGGCATTGACGGCTTTGGTTGCAAATTTTTTCGATAATAGAAATGTCCCGTCAGAGATAGCATCTGTCGCCCCGCCAAGATCCGTGACTACGTCGATTTCCGGAAGGAACATATTCAGCCGGTTGAATCTGAATCCTGGTATTTCCAGTCTTGTTTTATGAGAATATATGCCTGACCGGTGGAAGGATGAATATACGTATGAATCTTTCCATCGGTTGTTGAAGTAAGGGGTGAAATAATCGGTCTTCAGCGTAACTTTATATGGAAGAAGTCTGTCAAGTGATGCATCGTACATCATTGCCAGAATCTCGGCAGGGACCGGCTGTTTTTTGCCGTTCAAGACGGTAATTTCCCAAAGTTCGTCCTGTCCCGGCTGCAACTTGTCACGGAATGTCTTGGTCAGAACGGCAAGAGTGGCATTTTCGCGTATCCGTTCGATTGGAATTGTTTTCTGGAAAAACTGTTTATCCTTGACATAGTAGATGTTCAGCCATATAAGATGGCCGTATTCCGGTAAATAGGGAATGTCAATATTCAGTATTTCATTGGAAAGCGTAAGGGATTTCTGACAGAACAGCTTTTTACGATTGTATATTTCATAATGAACATAGGCAATGTCGGCTGAGGTGCCAAACTGAATGCGGGCGGTATCTCCCGTTGAACAGACCGTCTTTTGCTTAATCAGCCATGAATAGGTGGGTACGGGAGGACGTTTGTCGAGAGACGAATAGAGGTAGAATACACTTTTCTCCGTAACACTGTCGCATTGTACCGTAAAAAGGTATGCTCCTGAAGGCATGGAGCGCAGGTCGGGGAAAATCGAATCTGATTTCTGAATAATCAATTCGTTTTTCAGGATGTTTTTTTCAATATCCGTCGGTTTGACGGAAGTGATTTTATCGGGAGTGACGAGTTTGTCGATTGAATAGTGGACGTTTCGTCCTGTAGTATGCTCTGGCAGATTGGCCAGGGAGATTGTGAAGGCTGTTCTCTTGTCTTTATCTACATATTCCGGTATATTGAGCTTTGGGCTGGCAATCCCGGAATAGACGGGAATGTTGGTTGTCGCTTTCTGTGTTTCTCCTTTGGAATCTGTCGCTATGATGTTGACTTCATAGCCGGATATTCCTATACTCCGGAAATCGGTGTGGACAGGTTTCTCCGATTTGAAGGCGAACTCGAATGTTCCATCGGGAAGGGTGAAGAGGCTTCCGTCAATCTCCTGATGGGGTGCAGATTGAAAAATGGAATGGATGTATTGCCTGATTTCGTAGCGGACGGCGGTGTGGCCAAGTGGAATTCCGGACATGCTGTTGATTTTCCCTCTTATATAGATAGAATCTCCGATGTAATAAGGATGTGACGGTTCGGTAAAAGTGATTTCAAATTCCGGTCGCTTGTAGTCGCTGACTTCAATGAAAAAGTTGTGGCTGCCGACGTTAAGCGTAAAGATTCCGTTAAGTACATTGGCCGGAATCAGGAAGTTTCCGGTAAAGGAGCCGAATTCGTTGCTTGTTGGCTTTGCCGAAGAGAGCAGTTTGTGGTTGGCGTCCAGAAATCGGATTTCATTCATCCGGTTGTTGAGGGCATATATGCTGTCAGGAGTTTCCTTCCATATAAAGCCTTTATAGTAAACGGTCTGCCCCGGGCGATAAAGTTTTCTGTCTGTGACCAGTTTGATGCGGGCAGCCGGATTTTTTTGGTTGTAGGATGTGTAAATATATTCCGGTTTGCCGTTGGGGTTGTCAGAATTCACCACTTCGTATAGAAGCTGCGAGTCGAATTTTTTGGAATACGTTGCCGAACCCGTGCCATCAGTGTGTATGGAACCGATGATTTTGTAATCGGGATAATTGTATTCATAAAGTATAATTCTGGCATCTTTTACTGGCTTGCCGCTTTGCCAGTCGCATACCTTAAAACGGATGCCATCGGTCACGGGCTGGGCAATCGGAAAGAGGGATGTGGAGAAAAAGGTGCCGTTCACCGTATCCGGAATGTTTTTAGCCGTGATTCTTACGGCATAAAGTCCGCTCCGTGGAACTCTCAGTTGAAGGGTCGTGTCCTGAAATACAAGTCCGGTTCCTATGGAATGGTTTTCCTGCAGAACCATGGTTTTGGGCGCATTGACGTTGTATGCGGTAGTTTCTACATCAATCCGATATAGGGCAACGTTAATCGATGCGGTATTTCTGGACCTGATTTTTAGTGGCAGTGCTTCACCTGGGTAAATGACGTGGGGAAATTCGGTGGAGAAGGTGGGGGCTTTGATGGTATTCACGATGTCGTGCAGAAGATTGATCCGGTTGTAGTGCGGATATTTTTCTGACAATTCATTGCATAAAGCCAGAATCTGTTCTTTGGCACTTCGTTCCTGTTCAGGTGTTTTCGTTGTGCGGTTCGATTGATTTAATCGCATACCTGCTTCTTTTGCAACAATTTCCACAACCATGGGTGTCGATGCATAGACGGTTCGCATCTTCTGTAATGCGGCCAGATACAGGGAATCCTTGTTTGGAAGTTCAACTATTCTGTTGACATAATCGAGACGTTTCAAATCATTCATCAGCAGAGCATTGATATTGCCGGATTTTTGATGGAACGCCAATAGCTTTTGCAGGATGTCAAGGCTGTAGAATGCGGCATCCGGACTAAGGTCGGATAGGGAAGCATTTATAAAGTCGGATGCCGTGCCGAACAAGGCTTCCGCCATTTTTAAAGGTTGTGTCGGCTTGGAAAACAGTCTTCTGGATAAAATGTCCAGTGCGCGGTGGCACAAAAAGTCGTAGAGTGTGGGACGAAGAGTGTCGGAGTCCGCCCCGGTAATCAGAATATCTTTGTAGGAAGAGGCCGGAATGTCCTGCAACTCCCCGGCATGGGTCATGGAAGCTGTCAGATGACCGTATATTTTTTCTTCGAACAGATTTGAACTCCATGTGTTAATGTCATTGGTTTCAGCTTCCTTCAGTGCTGTGCGTTGACGGATTATATGGTAGTTGTTGTCGTAATAATCATCATACAGCTGTGCTGTATATGAGTGCAATATACTCCCGGCAACGGCATCCTTTTCCTGTCGGATATGCTCTTCCAGGTTTGCCAGTAGCGATGCGTAGTCATCCCGGTTGATTTTGAGACAATAGCCGGTTTTTATGATTAAGGATTTTATAAGCAGTTGGTTATCCTTTTTTTTGATTGCTTGTCGATACATCCGTTCAGCATCCTGGACGGCTTGTTTCGGATACTTTGAATAGTAGTCAAGCAGAGAGTCTTGTGGTGTTGTTTGAGCCCATAAAACACTGCCAAATAGTAAATTGACACAGATTAACAATTTTGCGGTTTTCATGGCTTTGTCTTTGATTATTTGAAATTGTCAAGATCTACGTTTTTCAGGAACCCGGTAGCTGCATCGATATCTTTATACATCACCCGGTCATGTTCGTTGAAGGGAACGGCAGTCCTGAATTCTTTCAGGAAATCTTCTAACCGGGGGGAGGTTTTTGCCGGTCTCTGCAAGTCTATGGCCTGAGCTGCATTAATCAGCTCTATGGCCAGAATCCTTTCCACATTTTCGGCAACCTCGACTGTTTTGGTGGCTGCATTACCGCCCATGCTGACATGATCCTCCTGTTCGTTGGAAGATGGGATGGAATCGACGGAGCATGGGGTGCACAGTTGTTTGTTTTTGCTGACAATGGCTGCAGCGGCATATTGCGGTATCATGAATCCGGAGTTTAATCCCGGATTGGCAACAAGGAATTCCGGTATATTGTGCCGGTCACCTGAGATAAGCCTGTAGGTGCGGCGTTCGGATATGCTCCCCAGTTCAGCCAGGGCAATGCTGAGGAAGTCCAGTGCCAGTGCCAAAGGCTGACCGTGGAAATTACCGCCTGAAATAATCATGTCGTCTTCTGTAAAGATGGTGGGATTGTCGGTGACGGAGTTGATTTCCCTTTCCACCACCGAGGCCACATACATGATGCTGTCTTTGCTTGCTCCGTGTACCTGAGGTATGCACCGGAAGGAGTAGGGATCCTGTACGTGCGTTTTCTCGCGGTTCTGGAATTCCGATCCTGCCAGCAGTGTCCTGATGTTGCGGGCCGTCTCAATCTGGCCGGGGTGGGGGCGTACTTCATGAATCTGAGGTAGAAAAGGGTCTATGCGCCCGTCATAGGCTTCTAACGATAGTGCACCTATGATGTCGGCATATCTGGCAATTTTAAACGCTTTCAGCAGCGCATACACTGCGTGCGAACTCATGAACTGGGTGCCATTCAAAAGAGCCAGACCCTCTTTAGCTCCCAGGACGATTGGTTTCCAGCCAAATCCGGCATTGATTTCTTTGGCGTTGCAGATTCTGCCATTATACCATACCTCTCCTTCATCTATCAGGGGAAGAAAAAGATTTGCCAGAGGAGCCAGATCCCCGGAAGCTCCGAGTGAGCCCAATTCCCGGACCACCGGCAGTACGTTGTTGTTGAACATGTCAATGATCCGTTCTACAGTAGCCAACTGCACTCCGGACTTTCCAAGGGATAGGGCATGTGCCTTCAGCAAAAGCATAAGCCGGACAATCTCTTTTTCTATAGGCTTTCCTATGCTGCAGGCATGCGACATCACAAGATTGGCCTGCAACTGGCTGAGATCTTCCTTTGAGATGCTGATTTTGCATAATGAACCGAAGCCTGTGGTGATTCCGTATAGGGGGGTTGCCGCAGTTTCAATCTTATGGTCAAGATAGTCCTTGCATTTTTGTATTAATGCCTTACTTTCTTCGGAGAGTGAAAGCTTGCAGTTGTCTTTCAGAATTTTGCCAATTACCTCAAACGTTAGCGGAGAGGGTGAAATATAGTGTACCATAAATTGAGTCCGTTAGCTGATTATGCGGTTTGTATTCGTGTTATTTATTGATTTTGAATCAGTGTGGTCAGCTCTTCGAGACTGACATCAGTCTGTTCTCCGGTGTTCATGTTTTTCAGGGATATCCTTCCTGTCTGCATTTCAGTTTCTCCAACGATGGCCACAAAGGGAATACCTTTTTTATCGGCGTATGTCATTTGTTTTTTCATTTTGGCAGCTTCATGGTAGATTTCGGTGTTGATGCCTTTGTTACGCAGTTGCCTTAGCAGAGGAAGACAATACTTTTCTTCTTTAGTACCGAAATTGACAAATAGCAGTTTTGTGGTTGTGGTATTGTCATCCGGGAACAGGTCAAGCTGGTTCATCACATCGAAGATACGGTCGGCACCGAATGAAATTCCTACTCCCGACATGTTTTTCAGACCGAAAATGCCTGTAAGGTCATCGTAGCGTCCTCCCCCGGTGATGCTCCCTATCTGGGTATCCAGGGCTTTTACTTCAAAAATCGCTCCGGTGTAGTAGCTTAAACCGCGGGCCAGTGTCAGGTCGAGCTTGATTCCGGCGGTAATTTCCAGACCGCGGAGATAGTCGAAAACTGTTTCTATCTCATCTATCCCTTTGAGTCCGATGTCGCTGTTTTCCAGTATTTTCTTCAGTTGTACTATCTTTTCTTCGTTGCTGCCGTCCAGTAGCAGAACCGGTTGCAACCTGTCCACGGCCTCTTCCGTCAACCCTTTTTCCCGGAGTTCGGCATTCACCTGTTCCAGTCCGATTTTATCCATTTTGTCGATGGACACTGTAATGTCGGTCAGTTTGTCGGGATATCCTATCGTTTCAGCGATTCCGGCAAGTATTTTCCTGTTGTTGACAAGAATCCGGACATTGATGTTCAAGCGGTGGAAAATTTCGTCTGCCATCTGAATAAGTTCCACTTCGTGCAATAAGGAATCACTTCCCACAACATCGACATCGCACTGATAAAATTCCCGGTAGCGTCCTTTCTGAGGTCTGTCAGCCCTCCAGACAGGCTGTATTTGGTATCGTTTGAATGGGAAAGTGATTTCGTTTTGGTGTTGCACCACAAACCTGGCGAACGGTACCGTCAGATCATAGCGCAGTCCTTTTTCTGAAATTTTGTCGGCAAGTTTAAGGCTGTTTTTTTCCAACAGTTCCGCGTCGGGTATCCCACCGATAAAATCTCCGGAATTCAGGATTTTGAACAGCAGTTTGTCGCCTTCATCCCCGTATTTCCCCATCAGAGTGGAGAGATTTTCCATTGCCGGAGTCTCTATCGGCATATATCCGTATAGTTTGAACACTCCCTTGATCGTGTCGAAAATGTAATTCCTTTTCACCATGATTTCCGGTGAATAATCGCGGGTTCCCTTAGGTATGGTAGGTGTTTGTGTCATTTGTTTGTTTCTTGGATTAAAGTATGGCAAACTTACGAAAAAATCTGTGAATTTCGATGTGTCTAAGGTTTCCTTATGTGGATATGACGGCAGAACGGTCTGTATTTCAGGATGGAACGGCGTGGATGAAAGAATGTTGTAAAAGAATAAAAAAAAGTGTCGGAAAAATTTGGAGGGAATGGTGCGGATGGATTATCTTTGCACCCGCTTCCGTTCCCGGCGGTTGGCCGTGTCAGGGG
>X301_European_Hare__coassemble_1755_pt1 | contig 8650 bp, 8 predicted proteins | sample X301_European_Hare__metabat2_high_PE_017 | metagenome-assembled genome bin X301_European_Hare
GTGCTATGTTTTCCCCCTTTTCGATTCTTTCTGCCATGCGGTCCGCCTGTACATGTTCATTGAATTTGTGATGGGATAGCATGGGTGTTGAAATGTCATAATGTTTGAGAAGTCTCGATGAACTCCTGGTATCTTCGGACAGGATTAAATCCACTTCTTTCAGAAGACGCAAAGCCCTTAACGTGATGTCCTCCATATTCCCTACCGGGGTAGGAATCAGATATAGTTTTCCCATTTTATCGGCAAGTTTTGTTGCAAATGTAGTAAAATTTGATTGTGTAAAACGACGGGAATGCGGGGAAAGTTTCAGGGCATGTTTCCAGGCAGTGGTAATTTGAGAAAAAAAAGCGGATTTTTTTTGTGAGGAAATAATTTTAAAGTATATTTGCGTCCGCTAAGAAAAGCGATGGTCAGTTCGTCTAGGGGTTAGGACACAAGATTTTCATTCTTGTAACACGAGTTCGATTCTCGTACTGACTACACCCAGATGTTGAATTTTTATATTTGTATAGATGGCTAATCATAAATCGGCAGAAAAGAGGATAAGACAGAATGCAGCCAGAAGGGCGCACAACAGGTATTATGCAAAGACAGCCCGTAATGCTGTCAAGAAGTTGCGGATGACGACGGACAAGGCGGTGGCCGCGGAACTTCTTCCGCGGGTGGTTTCCATGTTGGACAGGCTTGTCAAGAGGAATATCATCCATGGCAACAAGGCATCGAATTTGAAATCAAAGCTGGCTTTGCACGTCAACAGTCTATAGTTTGTCAATCTTTACGATTCGCGATATGTGCAGGAGATGGTGTTTCCCGTCTCCTGTATTTATTTGTGGCAATGTTTTGTAAAAATGCGATAAACGCTTGGCTTGTATCATATAATTCCGTAAATTGTTTGTCCGTTGATGAATAAAATCATAAAGGAGATGGACGAACAGTATCTTTCGATGAAATCATGGGCCGAAGACGAGCGTCCCAGGGAAAGGCTTATGAGGCTGGGTGCTTCGGAGCTTTCCCTGAACGAGTTGTTTGCCATATTGATGCGGTCGGGGATAAATGGAAAATCGGCGGTAGAGGTGGCCAGACGTATTCTGGCAGATCATCATAACGATTTGAACAGACTGGCCCGGTGTACGGTCAGGGAATTGATGAGCAGGTACAAGGGTGTGGGCATTGCAAAGGCGGCGGCTGTTGTTGCTGCTATCGAGATAGGACGCCGGCGCGGTGCGAGTGATATCCCCGCTTCGCCGGTAATCAGATGCAGCACGGATGCATATAACTACCTGCGGCCTTTTATGGCAGATCTTGAGCATGAGGAGTTTTGGGTGATTTATATGACTCTGAGCAACAGAGTCCGTGGGTGTGAGTGTCTCTCTTCGGGAGGGATGGGCAGTACTGTCATCGATGTGCGGATGTTGTTCCGGAAGGCATTGGACAGTAAGGCCTGCAATATCATTGTCGCGCACAATCATCCGTCGGGTACATTGCGTCCGAGTACGGATGATGAGGCTGTTACCCGGAAAATTTTCGAGGGGGGAAATCTTCTTGATATCAAGTTGTGTGACCATATAATCATCTGTGAAAACGACTATTTCAGTTTTGCCGATGAAGGACGTCTGATTTTTTCAGGGAAAGGGTAATGTCTTGTTATGTCATATTGGCAGGAAGAAGGGTTCTTTTGTCGGTTTCAGATAATGGCAAAGAATTTGCATGTTCTTCCTGCGGTGTATTTTATTGTGGCGGAGTGGAGAGGGGTTGCAGGAAACGTTGAAAAGTGAAATCTGGAAAATATAGTGCAATGTCAAAAGAGGAAAAAGATAGTCCGAAAGAGGAGAAATCAAGGCAAAGCCGGGCGGGAAAACACGACCGGGCGGAGGAGTGTGGCCAGGCAGAAGAGAAAAACCGGTCAGATGAGTGTATGACAGAGGAGAAAGTTGGGGAGAAAGTTGAGGATAAGGCGAAACGCGGCGAGGAGAATAACGGGAATGGCAAAACGGATGACGGGAACCGGCGGATTGAAGAGATGGAAAAGGAACTGGCCGGTATGAATGACAAGTATCTTCGCCTTTCCGCCGAGTTCGACAATTACAGAAAGCGTACATTGAAGGAGAGGATAGAGTTGATCAAGAGTGCTGGAGAACAGATTCTGACAAAAATCCTTCCGGTGATGGATAATTTCGAAAGGGCATTGAACAGCATGGAGAGTGCGGATGATGTTCCTGCCTTGCGGGAGGGTGTAAAGCTGATTTATTCGAATTTCAAGGATTTTCTGGTGTGCAATGGCGTCAAGGAGATAGAGTGTCTGCATACGGATTTCGATCCTGAGGTGCAGGAGGCGGTCACAAAGATTCCTGCTCCTGCCAAGGAGCTGAAGGGGAAAGTGGTGGATTGCATCCAGAAAGGATACACGCTGAACGAAAAGGTTATCCGTTTTCCCAAGGTGGTGGTCGGTGAATAGGCTGGACGGGAGGAATGAGGACAGGCGTAAGGTGTTCGGAGAAATGCGGAAAAATCTGCATGTTTGCCGTGAATGATATAAAGTAAAAAAAATATCCGGCTTCTGTTTCGGATTTTCAGTTTTCTGGGACAGGAGGCCGGAATGGAGAATAGAGAAATGGCTGAGAAAAGAGATTATTATGAAGTATTGGGGGTATCCAGAGATGCCGATGCCGCTGAAATAAAGAAAGCTTACCGCAAATTGGCCTTGCAGTACCATCCGGATCGGAATCCCGGCGATAAGGCGGCGGAGGAAAAGTTCAAGGAGGCGGCGGAGGCCTATGACGTGCTGAGCAATGAGGAGAAGCGTCGCCGTTATGACCAATATGGACATGCCGGAGTGGACGGCGGTGCCGGGGGGTTTGGCGGCGGAATGAGTATGGATGACATATTCTCTCACTTCGGGGATATTTTCGGGAGTTTCGGAGGCTTTGGATTCGGAGGTGGCGGTCGTCCTTCGCGCAGCGTGAACAGGGGGAGCAATTTGCGGGTCAAAGTGAAGCTGACACTTGAGGAGATAGCTACCGGTGTGGAAAAGAAAATCAAGGTGAGGAAGTATGTGTCAGATGCGCATTGCAACGGTACGGGTGCCAAGGATGGCAGTTCCTATGTCACTTGTCATACCTGTCAGGGTACAGGACAGGTGACAAGGGTTCAGAATACCATCTTGGGTGCGATGCAGACCACTTCCACCTGTCCCACTTGTGGGGGTGAGGGGCGAATCATCAAGGAGAAGTGTCCCTACTGCAACGGAGAGGGAGTGCTGTTGTCGGAGGAGGTGATTACCATAAAGATACCTGCCGGCGTTGAAGAGGGGGTTGAACTGACGGTAAGCGGTAAGGGTAATGCTGCACGGCATGGGGGAGTGAACGGAGATTTGGTGGTGCAGATAATTGAGATAGCTCATCCTGAGTTGGTAAGGGAAGGGAATGATTTGCTGTACAACACCTTTATAAGTTTTCCTCAGGCCGTGTTGGGGGATTCTGTCGAGATTCCCACTTTGGATGGCAAGGTTAAGGTGAAGATAGAACCCGGTACCCAGCCGGGTAAGATACTCCGGCTGAGAGGCAAGGGAATTCGTGATATGAACGGTTATGGAAGGGGGGACTTGCTGGTGAAGGTGAATGTCTGGGTTCCCGGTAATCTGAATAAGGATGATAAGAAAGTGATTGAGGATCTGAAGGAGCGCTCATTTCTGAAGCCTTTGAATGTTGAGAATGCGAAGGGTTTTTTCCGTAAGGTGAAGGATTTTTTCGAATAGTCGCGTGGCCATTCCGGGTCATTTGCCCCATGATTCGCGGTCCAGGCTTCTGTATTGTATGGCTTCGGCAACGTGTCGCGGGAGGATATGTGCGGAAGCTTCCAGGTCGGCAATTGTGCGGGAGAGCTTGACGATTCGGTCGTAGGCCCTGGCTGAAAGTCCGAACTTCTGCATTGCTATTTTAAGCAGTGTGGTGCATTGGGTGTCCAGATGGCAGTATTTTTTCAACAATGCCGGATTCATCTGTGCATTGCAGCGGATGCCGGGGAATTCCTTGAATCTTTCCGTCTGTATTCTACGGGCGGCGATTACTCTCTGTTTGATTGTCTTGCTGCATTCGGTCTCATGCTGGCCGGTGATTTTGTCCAGTTCCACGGGAACCACTTCTATGTGGATGTCAATCCTGTCGAGCAGGGGTCCTGAAATCTTGGACAGGTAGTGTTGTACGGCACCCTCATTGCAGCTGCATTCGCGTGTCGGGTGATTGTAATAACCGCAGGGACACGGGTTCATGGATGCAATAAGCATAAAGTTGGCCGGATAGTCCACGCAGTATCTTGCCCTGCTGATTGTGATTTTCCGGTCTTCGAGTGGCTGGCGCATGACTTCTAAGACAGAACGTTGGAATTCAGGAAGTTCATCGAGAAAAAGGACTCCATTGGTGGCAAGAGAAATCTCCCCGGGATGAGGGTATACACCTCCCCCTATCAATGCAATGTTGGAAATCGTATGGTGCGGAGAGCGGAGGGGGCGTATTGTAATCAGGGAACCGGTGCCTGACAGTTTGCCGGCGACGGAGTGTATCTTGGTTGTTTCCAGTGATTCTTCGATGGTCATCGGAGGAAGTATGCCGGGAAGTCGTCGTGCGAGCATGGTTTTGCCTGAGCCGGGAGGACCGACCATAAGCAGATTGTGCGCTCCTGCGGCAGCAATTTCCAGGGCACGTTTGACGCTTTCCTGTCCTTTGACATCTTTGAAGTCGAACAAGCTCTCTTCGATACTTCCCTGTTCGTCGGGATGGAATACAAATGGCGCGACGGGTTTTTGTCTGTTCAGGAAAAGAACCACTTCGCTGAGATGCCGGAATCCGTATACATTAAGTCCTTCCACCACCGCGGCTTCGTTGGCGTTTTCCATGGGGACTATGATGTTTTTGAATCCTTCGCTGTGGGCATGGATGGCTACGGGCAGGACTCCCCTGACTGCAACCAGACTGCCGTCCAGTGACAGTTCCCCGAGCATGACAAACTCGTCAAGTCCGTCTGCCGGCAGTTGTTCATTGGCGGCCATAATACCTATACATAGGGGAAGATCGTAGGAAGAGCCTTCCTTCTTGACATCGGCAGGTGCCATGTTGATAATGACCCTCCGTCCGGGAATCCGGCTGCCGATTTCCCGCAATGCCGAGTCTATCCGTTGTTGGCTTTCTTTAACGGCATTGTCGGGCAGTCCCACAATTATAAATTGTGCTCCGCTCAATATGTTTATTTCCAATGTGATAGTGGTGGCTTCAATTCCGTTGACGGCCCCACTGAAAAGCTTGACCAGCATGACCCCACTCTTTAGCTTAAGTTGATATAAGTTAGGATAATTTCAGCAGAAAAACAAGTGGTTGTGCCTTAATTTTTGAGAACGGTCTTCAATTGTACCGTTTCTCCGTCGAAAACTGCATAGCTATAGTGGGTTATCCAGTCGCCGGTATTTATATAACGGCTGCCGGAAGAGAGCGGAAGGTCAATCGGAAGGTGGCGGTGGGCAAAGATGAAGAAGTCGAAATGATGCATGATGGAGGTCTGCTTGCAGAAACGGACAATCTCCTCCCCTTCTTCGCCTTGAAAAGTGTCGGCCTCTATCTTCCCGTTTCCAAGTCTCGAATGGGATGACCATCTGTGGGCCAGCGCTATCCCAATGTCGGGATGTATCAGTCGGAAACAACGCTGCAAAAAGGAGTTATGGAAAATGCGGTATAAGAACATATAGCCCTTGTCGGCGGGGTTCAGGGCATCTCCGTGACCTATCAGGAACCGTTTCCCGTCAATGCGGAAAACGGTGTTGCCGGTGTGAAGCACAACGCCGCATTCCTGCGGCAGATAGTCGAACACCCAGATATCGTGGTTGCCTGTAAAGAAATGGACAGGAATACCGCTGTCGGTAAATTCGCAGATTTTGGCAAGAAAGCGGACATGCCCTTTGGGAACTGCCCGCTTGTATTCAAACCAGAAATCAAAGATGTCTCCCAATAGGAACAGACGGTCACAATCGGGACGGATGGTGTCCATCCAGCGTACCAGCTGCAATTCCCTTTCGCGGTTGTTCTCCAATACTGCAGAACCCAGGTGTACATCGGAAAGAAAATAGATTCTCTTTCCGGTGCGGAGAGTAAGGACGGTTTCCTGTTCAGGTATTCGGACTGTGCTATAGTTCACTTTCCCATTGGTTTTACGTTAATTGACCGGATTATTTCAGCAGGTCGTTCAACCTCTCTTCCAATCTCCTTCCCGTGAGATTCTTGCCTACGATTTCATATTTCGGGTTGATGATATAGTTTGCAGGAATGCTCTGTATGTTCCATAATCTGGCGGCGCGGCTTTGCATGGCTTCTCCATCCCGGACACAGATCCAGTCAATCCGGTTTTGCGCCACCAGGTTTTTCCATAACAGCAGGTTTTCATCCAGGCATACCTGGTAGATTCTGACGCCTTTGTTATGGAATTTGTCATATACGTCTTTCATACCCTGAATATACTCTTTGCTCCATTCGAGTCCGAGAACAGTGAAGTCGAGAATGATATATTTGCCTTTGAGTGAACTTAGAGCAATGGTGTCGCCTTCTGTGTCCGGAAGCCTGATTTCAGGCAGACTGTTTTCGCTATTGGCTATAAGCATGCGCAAGTTCTCACTGCGGATGTCTTTGTTGATTTGGTCGAGGTGTTTAAGGATGGCCTTAGTATATTGGGATTCGGGATACATGGCTTTGAGTGAGGTGGCCACAACTTTATACGAGTGTAGGTCGGAGACGGGATTGAGGACAAACTCATTGTCACTGTACCTCTGGTATAGGGCATAATAGGAAGCGGGGGAGATGGCGTGCCTGATAATAAAATCTTTGGTAAAGTTTACCTGACTGCTGATTACGGAATCCCATGAGGCGGATAGTTCTGTCCGTTGTGCGTCAGATTCGGTTCCATCAGACAGTGAGAGATAAAGCTTTCGCAGGGAGTCAAGTGCCGTCCGTGTGTTGCGGAGCCGGTAGTTCAGTGACTTTATCAGGAGGGAGTTTTCCGACCCGTTTACCATGTAGTTGTCTGACAGTCCGTTCAGACTGCCGCTGATTCCGATTCTTTCATCGGGGCCGGCAATGACTGTGACGGCTTCGTCGGATCCCACCTTGATATTATAGAAGGTCGGTTGTTCAACAGCGAGTTTGAATGTAAAGCGACCGTTTTTATCGGATTTCGAGGAGTCCACGGCTGTTGCACGGTCGACATTCAGCTGTTCGAGCACAACCGTCTGGTTGGCTCCCCCTTCGATTTCTCCGGTAATTCTGACATTATTGCGTGTGCCGCATGAAAACGGCACCAGCATAAGAAGAGGCAGTATTGTTGAGGAAATAGTTTTTATCATGATATCAGCATTATGAATGACAACAAGGAGTCCCGCTCCCTTTGCCGGCAGAATGTCCTCCCTGAATTCATCTTTCGGGAGAACATTTTACCTGTGGCACATTTCTTTGTAGGATTGGGAACAGAACCCCTTGTTATTGCAGAGGAATCGCATTATAAATCAAGGTATTTGCCTTCCTTGTCGAATGCTGACAGGGCGGCATTGACCCCTGGAGTATCTTCCTTGTAGGTCACGCCGAACCATTTTGCATCCGTTTTCAGTACCTTAACATCTGCTTTTTTGTCTTTGATTATCCTGTCGACCACTTTTGGAATATAGAACTCTGACTTAGGATTGTCCTTGTTTTCTGAGTAAAATTCAACGAACTGTCTTTCGATTTCATCGAACACGATTGGAGTGAATGCCCAGAAATTCATGGATACCAAGTCATTGGGGTCAAGAATCCTGCCGGAATCTTCGTCCTTGATGGTTCCATCGGGCAGAATGCCGATTTTGGTGCATTCTGTGACGGAGGTCAGATGTTGATGGTCATCGGATTTGCATACACCACGCGAAACGGTACCGTTTTCCGATAGAGTGGCGGCCATGCGATAACCCACCAGCCCGAATTCATGGTCGTCAGCCTCACCGGTCAGAAAATCGTGAGCTTTGACAAAAGCGTCGCTACCGTAGAAATCATCGGCATTAAGAGCTGCAAACGGTTCCCGGACAACCTCTTTGGCACACCATATTGCATGTGCGGTTCCCCAGGGCTTTTCCCTGTCAATCGGGGGCATACCGCCCGGCAGCCGGTCCATTTCCTGATAGCAGTAAGCCGTTTCTATCATGCTTTCCGAATACTTGCCTACAAACTCCTTGAACTCCCGGGCGAAACTCTCCCGGATTACAAATACTATCTTGTCAAAGCCGGCATGGACGGCATCGTATACAGTATAGTGAAGCAAAGCCTTCCGGTGGGGACCCAGCGGGGTAATCTGCTTCAGACCACCGAACCGGGATCCCATTCCGGCAGCCATGACCAAAAGTGTCGTTTTCTTTTTCATAGGACTCATAGGATTAAAATTCTGTTTTATTGTCCGGTTATTTCAGTGTATCGCCGTGTTCGTGGACATATTTTGCAAAAACTTCTATGGCCTCGTACTCAGGCATTCCCAACCGGTTGAAAATGTCGGCCGTATTCCGGTTGCGGTCCTCTGCCCTTTGCCAGAATTCACGCGGGTCATCACCGGGGAATGCCGGTCCGTTGTTCTGGGAACCGTGCTTGTATATGGC
>X301_European_Hare__coassemble_1763_pt1 | contig 8572 bp, 5 predicted proteins | sample X301_European_Hare__metabat2_high_PE_017 | metagenome-assembled genome bin X301_European_Hare
CTTACACACCGAAAGAGCGCCGTCATGGATTTAATTACTGGTACTCCTACGGCACATTCGATGAACATAAGAACCCCCATTACTGGGATACGGACGGCAAACGCCACGACCCGCACGAATGGTCTCCGCTGCACGAGGCGGGCAAGGTTGTCTCCTATCTGAGGAATGAGGGTAATGTGCGCGACCCGAAAAAGCCGTTTTTCATCATGGTAGGTATGAACCCGCCGCATAGTCCGTACCGTTCGTTGGACGACTGTATGGAGCAGGACTTCAACCTCTACAAAGACCGGCCGTTGGACAGTCTGCTGATCCGTCCCAACGCCGATCCGGAAATGGCAAAGGCAGAGAGTGCGCGTTACTACTTTGCTTCGGTTACGGGCGTTGACCGCGCTTTCGGGCAGATACTCGATGCTTTGGAGGAACTGGGGCTGGATGAGAATACAATCGTTGTTTTCTCTTCCGATCATGGTGAAACGATGTGCAGCCAGCATACGGATGATCCGAAGAACTCTCCGTTCTCCGAGTCCATGAATGTACCTTTCATCGTCCGCTTCCCCGGTAAGATCAAGCCACGTTTGGACGACCTGATGCTTTCCTCGCCGGACATCATGCCCACCTTGCTGGGATTGGCGGGACTGTCCGGTTCCATACCTGCGACTGTGCAGGGACATAACTATGCCCCGCTGTTCTTGGACGAAAAGGCCGATGTGGTACGCCCTACGGGTGCTCTTTATATCCAGAACCTGGACGGAGAGAAGGATGCGGACGGCAAAATCCGTTCTTATTTTCCCGCATCGCGCGGATTCAAGTCGGCCCATTATACGTTGGCGCTCTATATAGACCGCGACAGCCGGAAGCTCGTGAAGAGCCTGCTGTTTGATGACAGGAACGATCCGTACCAGATGAATAACCTCCCGTTGGAGGAGAATAAGGATGTTGTGGACGGACTGTGTGCCGAAATGGGGAAGGTGCTGAAGGAGATTGACGACCCTTGGTATAGGGAACGCATCCTGTCCGATATGATACCGTACGGTGAATAAGGATGATGACTGTTGCACCGGAGTGCTCTGTGACACACCCTTATTATATGCTTTCCGCTTTCGGGGCGCTTATTTGTTCAGCTTCCATTCGCATCCGTCCTTGCCGTCCTTGATTTCAAATCCCAGGGCAGTCAGTTCGTTGCGTATCTTGTCGCTGGTGGCCCAGTCTTTGTTGGCTTTGGCCTTCATGCGTTCTTCCAGCAGCATGTCCACCACTTTTCCGAAGGCGGCTTCGCGTTCGGCATTGGAGGCGTTGTCTTCCTTCAGTCCCAGAATATCGAAGCAGAAGAGGTGGAATGTCTCTTTCAGCTCTTTCAGGTCTTCGGCGGTAATGGTGTCGTTTCCGGCGAGGATGTTGTTCACCATTTTGGCGCCTTCAAAGAGGTGGGCGATGACGATCGGAGAGTTCAGGTCGTCGTTCATGGCTTCGTAGCACTTGGCACGCAGGGCTTTCGCATCTACCGTAGAGGTTGCTGCCGGTGTAATCTTGTCCAGTCCATGTACGGCATCCATCAGTCTGGCCAGACCCTTTTCGGCGGCTTGCAGGGCTTCGTTGCTGAAGTCCACCGTGCTGCGGTAGTGCGCCTGCAAGGTGAAGAAGCGGATGGTCATCGGGCTGTATGCTTGTTCCAGCATGGGGTGCGTGCCGGTGAACAGCTCTTCCAGGGTGATGAAGTTGCCGTAGCTCTTGCCCATTTTCTGTCCGTTCACAGTCAGCATGTTGTTGTGCATCCAGTAGTGCACCATGTCGTGACCTTGTGAGGCTACGGATTGTGCAATCTCACATTCGTGGTGCGGAAAGATAAGGTCCATGCCGCCGCCATGTATGTCGAAGTTCTCGCCGAGGTATTTTTTGCCCATGGCCGTACATTCTGCGTGCCAGCCGGGGAAACCGTCGCTCCATGGGCTGGGCCAGCGCATGATATGTTCCGGAGTAGCTTTTTTCCATAGGGCGAAATCGGACGGATTCCGCTTTTCCCCCTGTCCGTCCAACTGACGGGTGTTGGCAAACAACTCTTCCACGCGGCGGCCGGACAGCTTCCCGTAGCTGTACTTTTTGTTGTAGGCCTCGACATCGAAATAAACACTTCCGTCACTCTCATAGGCGAAACCGTTGTCCAGGATTTTTTTTACCAATTCCTCCTGCTCGATGATATGGCCGGAGGCATGGGGTTCTATACTGGGAGGGAGGGTGTTCAGTTGCTCCATATTGTGATGGTAGCGGTTGGTATAGAACTGTACGACCTCCATCGGTTCCAGCCGGTCGAGCTTCGCTTTCTTCTCGATTTTGTCTTCACCGTCGTCACTGTCATCGGTGAGGTGGCCGACATCGGTGATGTTGCGTACGTAACGCACTTTGTAGCCCAGATATTTCAGATACCGGAACAACAGGTCGAAAGTAATGGCCGGACGGGCATGTCCCAGATGGGCATCCCCGTATACGGTGGGACCGCATACGTAAAGACCTACAAAAGGAGGATTCAGTGGCTCAAACAGTTCTTTCCGGTGCGAAAGCGTGTTATACAGGGTCAATCGTTTTTCCATAGTTTAAATCTGACAAACATTTGAATCGGATTGCAAAGGTAAGGAAAATTACAGCTTGTTTGCTTTAGCCGATCAGGAATTCGAACAGATTGGGGTTGTCATTTAGGTATTCATAGATGATTCCCTGGTTCTTCATACGTTCTTCCAGTCCGTTGAAATCTTCAGGATGCTGAATTTCAATGCCTATGAGGGCGGGTCCTTTTTCCCGGTTGTTTTTTTTCTTGTACTCAAAATAGGTGATGTCATCATGCGGTCCCAGCACATTGCTGACGAAATTCTGCAGTGCACCGGCGCGTTGGGGAAACCGTATGATGAAATAGTGTTTTTGTCCTTCATAGAGAAGTGACCGTTCTTTGATTTCTTCCATGCGGGTAATGTCGTTGTTGCTGCCGCTGACCACACACACTGCATTTTTCCCCTTGATTTGTTCCTTATAATAGTCCAGAGCACTTATGCTCAGTGCACCGGCGGGTTCCACTACGATGGCATCTAAATTATACAGGTTCAGAATGGTGGTGCAGATTTTCCCTTCGGGTACAGTCACGATATCGTCCAGCACCTCCCTGCAAACATTGAAGGTAAGTTCTCCTACGCGTTGTACGGCAGCTCCGTCGACAAATCTGTCGACATCATCCAGTTCTGTCACTTTGCCGCATTCGAATGATTTTTTCATACCGGCGGCTCCCGAGGGTTCTACTCCGATGATTTTAGTCTTGGGGCTCATCTGTTTGTAAAAGGCTCCGATACCGGATGCCAGTCCTCCGCCACCGATTGGAACAAAAATGTAGTCAATCTTCATCTTGGCCTCATGAATTATTTCCAGACCGACAGTTGCCTGACCTTCAATGATTTTCGGGTCGTTAAAAGGGGGAATAAAGACCATATCATTTTTTTCACATTCTTCGATGGCTGCCTTATTGGCTTGGTCGAAGGTGTCTCCGGTCAGAACCACTTCGATGTCGTTGCCTCCGAACATTTTCACCTGGTTGATTTTTTGCTTGGGCGTAGTTACCGGCATGAATATTTTTCCTTTAATGTGCAGTTTGCTGCAGGAGAAGGCTACGCCCTGCGCATGGTTTCCGGCACTGGCACAGACAACACCCTTTTCCGTTTCTTCAGGACTAAGGGATTTGATTTTGTTGTACGCTCCCCGGATTTTATAACTGCGCACTATCTGCAGGTCCTCGCGTTTCAGCAGAATGGTCGCATCATATTTATCGGAAAGATTCCGGTTTTTCATCAATGGGGTAGGCACTATGATTTCGTTCAGGGTGTGCTCTGCCGTCATGATATCTTTCAGTGATGGGAAATAAGATTCGTTCATTTGGTTATGTTTTGTGTAATATACTCTCCTACGTCACTTGTACTATAGGCTTTCCCTCCTTCGGCAATGTCTTCGGTGACTATACCTGCCTGGATGGACTTTTCGACTGCTTTCCGGATGACGGTTCCTGCTTCCGGCAGATTGAAGGCGTATTCGAACATCATGGCTGCCGATAAGATGGTTGCCACAGGATTGGCTATGTTTTTCCCGGCGGCCTGCGGATAGGAGCCATGGACTGGTTCGAACAAGGAGGTGTGGATTCCGATGGAAGCGGAAGGAAGAAGTCCGAGAGAGCCTGTAATCACGCCGGCTTCATCCGTAAGAATGTCACCGAACATGTTTTCGGTAACGATAACATCAAAATGTTTGGGTTGCTGGATTATTTTCATAGCGGCATTGTCCACAAACATGTACTCCACTTCCACTTCCCGGTAGCCAGTTGCCATAGCCTGTACCGTTTCTCTCCACAGTCGGGAAGTAGCCAATATGTTTGCCTTGTCCACCACCGTAAGCCTATGGCGGCGCTTGGCGGCATATTCGAATGCGAGTCTGCAGATCCGTTCAATTTCGGCTTTTGAATAGACACAGCTGTCATAAGCGGTTTCCCCGTCTTCAGAGCGTCCCTGTGGGCGTCCGAAATAGATGCCTCCGGTAAGTTCCCGTATGCATATAAAATCTGACCCCTCCACCAATTCTTTCCGCAGTGGAGAGCGGTGAAGCAGCGAACCGAATGTTGTCACCGGCCGTAGGTTGGCATAAAGTCCCAGTCTTTTGCGCATTTCCAGCAATCCCTGTTCCGGGCGGATTTTGGCCTTGGGGTTGTTATCGAAACGGGGATCGCCGATGGCACCGAAAAGCACGGCATCCGATTCCATACAAATACGGTGTGTTTCTTCCGGATAGGGTTTTCCTGTGAGGTCTATGGCTGTCGCACCTACCACGCCATATCGATAGTCAATGTCATATCCTAGTTCCCGGCCGACGGCGTTCACTACGCGGACGGCTTGTTCTATAATCTCCGGACCGATGCCATCTCCAGGTAAAACTGCAATCTTTAAGTTCATATTGTATTTAATTTTTCATGTTATGATAAGTTGTGTTGTAAACACTTTGCCTATCAAATTTTATTGTGGGTATTTTTTTTCATAGTTTTCAATTTTATTCCGGATACTCAGTAGGAAATCAATGTCGTCAAATCCTTTGAGCAGACACTCTTTTTTGTAGGGATTGATGTCGAAATTTTCCTGTAATCCACAGGATGGGACAGCAACCGACTGTTGTTTCAACTCAATTTTTACCTCTGTGTATGGGTCCCGCTCTACCGACTGAAAAAGTGCTGTCAGGAATGTTTCTGAAACTTGGACTGCCAATAGGCCGTTATTCAGGGCATTGTTTTTGAAGATGTCCGCAAAATAGCTGGAGATTACGGCCTTGAATCCGGCTTCATAAATAGCCCAGGCAGCATGTTCGCGACTGGATCCGCATCCGAAGTTTTTACCCGTAGCCAGAATTTGTCCCCGATAAAGAGATGAGTTTAGGACAAATCCGGGTTTTGGATTCCCTTGGTGGTCATACCGCCAGTCATAAAACAGATTTTTGCCAAAACCTTTCCTGGTGGTTGCTTTCAAAAATCTGGCGGGAATAATCTGATCCGTATCCACGTTCTCTATGGGAAGAGGGACGACGGTTGAAATAAGTGTTGTAAATGGATCGATCATATTTGTCGGTGGTTTACTGAATTGATGGTATATTGTTCGATATTTCGGGAGCAGTGATCACTCCGTTCACGGCGCATGCGGCTGCTACGAGTGGCCCTGCCAGTAATGTTCGTGCCCCCGGTCCCTGTCTGCCCTCGAAGTTTCGGTTGGAGGTGGCTACGCAGTATTTCCCGTCGGGAATTTTGTCATCGTTCATGGCAAGACATGCGGAGCAACCGGGCTGGCGAAGTTCGAAATCCGCGGCTTCCAATATATCCCGTATGCCTTCTTCAATGGCCTGTCTCTCTACTTGTTTGCTTCCGGGGACAATCCATGCTGAGAGTCCTGGAGCCTTCCGCTTTCCTTTGACATATTCCGCAAAACATCGCAGATCCTCTATTCGTCCGTTGGTACAGCTTCCGACAAAGACGTAATCCACCTTTTTCCCGATCATGGATTCACCTGGGGAAAAGTCCATATATTCCAAAGCCTTTAGAAACGATGGACGTGATCCTTCCGGAATGTCGGACAATTCCGGTATATTGCCACTTACAGGGATACCCATGCCCGGGTTTGTGCCATAGGTAATCATGGGTTTGATAAGAGTGGCGTCAATTGTTATTTCGCGATTGAATACGGCATCCAGGTCACTGTAAAGCTGCCGCCATTGAGCCACCGCTTTATCCCATTCTGCTCCCTTTGGGGCATATTCCCGACCCTTCAGATATGTGAATGTGGTCTCGTCAGGAGCTATCATCCCGCCACGTGCACCCATTTCAATGCTCATATTGCAGATGGTCATCCGTGCTTCCATCGACAGAGAGCGGATTGTGGAACCCGCAAATTCGATAAAATGACCCGTGCCTCCTCCGGTTCCCAGTTGGGAGATAATATAGAGGATAATATCCTTAGAACATACGCCGGCCTCTAAGCGGCCCTCAATATTAATACGCATGGTCTTGGGTTTGCTTTGCAGTATGCATTGGGAGGAGAGAGCCATTTCCACCTCGCTGGTGCCTATGCCGAAAGCGACACATCCCATGGCGCCATGGGTAGAGGTGTGGCTGTCACCGCAGACAATTGTCATTCCCGGTTGCGTGAGTCCTGTTTCGGGACCGATGACATGGACAATACCGTTTTTGGGAGATCCTACCCGGAAGATGTCAATGCCATATTCTCTGCAATTCCTTTCGAGAGTGGCAAGTTGTCTGGCCGAAAGGGGGTCGTCAGGCGGAAGATGCTGGTTGAGTGTCGGGATATTGTGGTCGGGACTGGCGGTGACTTTGGAGGGACGGAATACTCCTGTACCTCTCGACTTCAGGCCTTCGAATGCCTGAGGGCTGGTCACTTCGTGAATATATTGCCTGTCGATATAGAGGACGCATGAACCTCCCGCCATCGTCTCGACTGTATGTGAATCCCAGATTTTATCGAATAGTGTCTTCATGAATGTGGTTGAATGTTGTGCCGGTATACGATAAATGAAGCGGTTGTGCCGGTTATGATATTTTTGAAATGGCGTCAATAAAAGATTCTACTGATGCCGTGATAATGTCGGTATTTGCTCCGAAACCATGGTACATTTTTCCTTTATGAGAAATCTGGATATGCACTTTGCCTATGTCATCACTTCCTCTGGTGATGGCCTGCACCAGATATTCCTCCACATGCACCCTTCGTTTTGTAATGTTCTTTACGGCCGTAATGGCAGCGTCTACCGGTCCGTTGCCGTTGGCAGTCTCTGTAAACGTGTCTCCGCCGAAGCTTATTTGTACGGTTGCCGTCGGGATGATGGTCAGCCCGCAAATCACCTGGAGGGATTCAAGTTTCATGTCACGTTTTTTTCGGGAGAATTCACTTCCGACCAGCACTTCCAGATCGCGTGTGGTGATGTCCTTTTTCTTATCAGCCAGATCCAGAAATCGTTGGTAGATGGCATTCAGCTCTTCGTCATCGGTATTATACCCTATTTCCTTGAGATGGTGTTTCAGGGCGGCACGTCCGCTGCGGGCGGTTAGGACAATGCTGGATTGATCCACTCCTACTTCTTCGGGGTCGATAATCTCATATGTTTCTCTGCTTTTCAGTACTCCATCCTGGTGAATGCCCGAGGAGTGTGCAAAAGCGTTTCTTCCGACGATGGCTTTGTTGGGCTGCACCGGCATACGCATAAGACTCGATACCAGTTGACTGCTGGCAATAATCTGTTTTGTGTTGATACCCAACTCAAAGTCAAGGTTTTTGTGACAGTGAATGGCCATGACAACCTCTTCCAGAGCTGTATTTCCGGCCCTTTCGCCAAGTCCGTTGACGGTCACTTCCACCTGCCGGGCTCCGTTTTGAATTGCAGACAGGGTATTGGCAGTTGCCATGCCAAGGTCGTTGTGACAGTGAGTGGAGATGATGGCTTTATCGATATTGGGTACATGGTTCATTAAGTAGGCGATTTTTTCACCGTATTCATTGGGGAGACAATATCCGGTTGTATCGGGTATGTTGACAACTGTCGCTCCTGCCCTGATGACGGCTTCTACCACTCTTGCCAGGTATCCATCTTCGGTGCGTCCTGCATCTTCGGCGTAAAATTCCACATCGACCACAACTCTGCGTGCGTATTTTACAGGTTTTATAGACTGTTCTACAATTTCGTCCGGATTGGAATGGAGCTTTTCATGAATATGATAAAAAGATGTTCCTATTCCGGTGTGGATACGCCCTCTTTTGGCAAACTTCAAGGCCTCGGCAGCGCAGTCAATATCCTTCTCCAGTGCACGGGTCAGTGCGCAGATAGTCGGTCTTGTGACCACTTTTGAAATTTCCACTACCGAATTGAAGTCTCCGGGGCTGGATATTGGGAATCCTGCCTCTATTACATCGACTCCCAATTTTTCCAGCTGACGTGCCACTTCGATTTTTTCTATCGTATTCAATTGGCAACCGGGAACCTGCTCGGCATCACGCAGGGT
>X301_European_Hare__coassemble_1871_pt1 | contig 7984 bp, 7 predicted proteins | sample X301_European_Hare__metabat2_high_PE_017 | metagenome-assembled genome bin X301_European_Hare
CAATTGAACCGGTCCGATTTCCATAAGGGACAGGAATCCCGTAGTCGGATATCAGCACATTTATCACGAACCACTAAAATTTGGATTATATGGCAGAAAAAAATCTCGAAAAACTCAAAGCCCTTCAACTGACCCTCGACAAGATTGAAAAGAACTTCGGAAAAGGAAGTATTATGAAGCTTGGCGACAACAGGGTTGAAAATATTCCCGTTATTCCGTCAGGGTCCATTTCACTGGACAAGGCACTTGGTGTAGGCGGGTACCCGAAGGGACGTGTCATTGAAATTTTCGGTCCGGAATCATCGGGCAAAACAACCTTGGCCATCCACGCCATCGCAGAGGCACAAAAACAAGGTGGTATTGCAGCGATTATAGACGCTGAGCATGCCTTTGACCGGAGCTATGCCGAAAAACTTGGCGTGGACATTGAAAATCTGTTTATTTCGCAACCCGACAATGGAGAACAGGCACTTGAAATCACCGACCAGCTGATTCGCTCGGCAGCCATCGACATCATTATCATTGACTCGGTGGCAGCCCTGACTCCCAAAGCCGAAATAGAGGGCAACATGGGCGACAGCGTAATGGGTCTCCAGGCCCGTCTGATGTCGCAGGCCTTACGCAAACTGACCAGCAATATCAGCAAGACGAACACCTGCTGCATTTTCATCAACCAGCTACGGGATAAAATAGGGGTGACATTCGGAAACCCCGAGACAACCACCGGCGGTAATGCCCTGAAATTCTATGCCTCCGTGCGACTGGATATCAGGAAAATCGGCTCGATTAAGGACGGGGAAGAGATTCTTGGCAGCCACACCCGCGTGAAAGTCGTGAAAAACAAGGTTGCACCTCCTTTCAGGAAAGCCGAATTTGACATTATGTACGGCGAAGGAATCTCCGTTTCCGGCGAAATCGTCGACCTCGGAGTGGAATACAATGTCATTAAAAAAAGCGGAAGCTGGTTTTCATACGGCGAAAACAAGCTTGGACAGGGACGTGAAACCGTGAAACAGCTGATTGCAGACAATCCTGAATTGGCTGAAGAACTGAAGCAGAAAATAGTCAATGTCCTCAATGGAACGACAAAAGAAGCCCCGGTACAGGAAATCACTCCGGAGGAAGATTGAAACGTGCCGGACCCGGCAATCAGACTTTTAATGTATGAAAAGAACTTTATACCCTGTATTATTCGTGTTATCCCTTACAGCCTGCAATGACAAAACCGAAACGACGAGCACCGCCAAGGGATATAAAACCCCGCCGGATCTGGTTCTCGATTCGGATATCATGACTCCCGAAGTCCTGTGGTCTTTCGGCAGAATCGGAAATGTCAGCGTATCTCCGGACGGCAGGCAAGCCGTATACGATGTAACCTACTTCAACAAGGAAGAAGACCGCGGATACACGGATCTGTATGTGATGGATCTCCATGACGGCAGGTCCACACAGGTGACCGATAACGGTGTCAACGAATCGGAAGCCAACTGGACACCCGATGGAAAATCCATCAGCTATCTCGCCGACGGACAGTTGTGGGAAATGAATCCGGATGGGAGCCATCCACGCCAGATTACGGACATAGAAGGTGGTATCAACGGCTATCTCTATGCTCCGGATATGTCGAAGATAGTTTTCTTCAAGGACGTACAACTCGAACCAAGCGTGCAGGACCTGCACCCCGATCTTCCGAAAGCAAAAGCCCGGATTATCAATGACCAGTTCTACCGCCATTGGAATGATTGGGTGGATGCCTATACCCACCCGTTCATTGCTCCATATTCCACCTCGCAAAAAATCACCACGGGCAAGGATATCATGGAGGGAGAACGGTGGGAATCTCCGGTACGGCCGTGGGGTGGCTCCGAACAGCTGGCATGGACCAAAGACGGTAAAAAGCTCATCTATACCTGCCGTAAGAAAACCGGCATCGAATATGCAGAATCCACCAACACCGATTTATACGCCTATGACGTGGATAACTGTGAAACGGTCAACCTTACAGAAGGAATGATGGGATATGACAAGAACCCTGCAGTCTCCCCCGACGGGAAATATCTGGCATGGGAAAGCATGGAGCGCGACGGATATGAGTCGGACAAAAACCGCATCTATGTCATGGACCTTGATTCAGGCATAAAACGGGATTTCAGTGAGGGGTTCGACCAACATGCCGAAGGATTGAGATGGGGTGACAACGGAACTCTCTGGTTTATTTCCGACCTGCATGCCACGGATGAAATATATTCGCTGGATATCCATACGGGAGATATCAGGAAACACACCGACGGAATACATAATTACACCTCCGTGATTCCCGCCGGGGACAAGCTGATAGCTACAAAAGTTTCCATGAGCAAGCCCGCGGAGATTTACAGGGTGAATCCTGAAACAGGCAAGGACGAGGAGCTCTCATTTGTGAACAAGGGTCTGCTCGACCAGCTCACCATGGGTAAAGTTGAAAAACGCTGGATAAAGACCACCGACGACAAAGATATGCTGGTATGGATAATCTATCCACCGCACTTCGATGCAAACCGGAAATATCCGGCCATCCTTTACTGCGAAGGAGGTCCACAAAGCACGGTAAGCCAATTCTGGAGCTATCGTTGGAATTTTCAGCAAATGGCCGCCAACGGCTACATCATCGTGGCACCCAACAGGCGTGGAGTGCCTGGTTTCGGACAGGAATGGCTGGAACAGATCAGCGGGGACTACTCCGGACAAAATATCCGCGATTATCTGTCCGCAATCGACGAGGCCAAAAAGGAACCTTATGTCGACGAGAACCGGCTTGGATGCGTAGGTGCATCCTATGGCGGCTATTCGGTATATTACCTGGCAGGTCATCACGACGGGCGCTTTAAGGCATTCATCGCCCACTGCGGCATCTTCGACCTGAAAATGCAGTACTATACCACAGAGGAGATGTGGTTTGCCAACTGGGATCTGGGCGGAGCTCCATGGGAGAAGGACAACAAGACAGCCCGACGCACGTTTGCCAACTCACCCGACCTGTTTGTCGGGAATTGGGACACCCCTATCCTGGTAATCCATGGACAGAAAGATTTCCGTATTGACGTATCACAAGGAATGGCCGCCTTCAACGCAGCACGTATGAGGGGTGTTCCCGCACAATTCCTTTATTTCCCCAATGAATGCCACTGGGTGACCGGATGTCAGGACGGAATCCTTTGGCAACGCACCTTCAAGGCATGGCTGGACAAATGGCTGAAATAAACAGTCTCCCTAATGAGAAAATATCTTCGGTTCATGAAAGAACCGAAGATATTTTCTCTATGACTATCAGAGACATTTTCCGTAAGAACCGTCGCCCCTACTTTTTCAACAGGTCACGTATTTCCGTAAGAAGAACTTCCTCCTTTGTGGGAGCAGGAGGAGCAGCCGGAGTTTCCTCCTCTTTTTTCCTCAAATTGCTCAGTTTGTTTATACCCTTTATAAACAAAAAGATGGCAAAGGCGATGATTACAAAATCGAATGCAGTCTGTATGAAATTGCCATAATTCAGCGTTACCGCCGCCTGCTACACTCCATCTTTAATCTGCGCCGGACGAAGGGTAAACGACAGGTCCGTAAAGTTAACCCCCCCGACCAACAAGCCGACAACAGGCATTATGACATCAGCCACCAACGAAGATACAATCTTTCCGAAAGCTCCGCCTATAACCACACCGACAGCCATGTCAATCACATTGCCGCGCATGGCAAAATCCTTAAACTCCTTAAAAAAACCCATATCCAATAAATTTATAATTATAATATGTTAAACAATCGCGCAAAGTTAGATAATTAAACGAAAACTCCTCTTCAAACGGAGAAAAAGATTTCCCGGAAGTTTGACATAACGTAAATTATTCCGAAATTTGCGGACACGAGGGGGACAGAAGTCTGTTTCCTGCGGAACGAGTTACAACATAAAACGAACCGATATGTACAAAGCCCTGAAAGAAGTCATAGAAAATGCCTGGGACAACCGGGAAAAACTGAAAGAGGCAAAAACCGGGACTGCCATTACCGATATAATAGAACTGCTTGACAAAGGCCTTTTGCGCACTGCCGAACCGTTATCCTCCGGCTGGCAAGTGAACGAGTGGGTAAAAAAAGCCGTGATCCTGTATTTTCAGATTCAGAAAATGGAAACCGTCACAACCGGACCATTCGAATTCCATGACAAAATCATGCTTAAACACGATTATGCCAAAGCGGGAGTACGCGTAGTTCCGCCGGCAGCGGCACGCTACGGATCCTATGTCGCACCCGGCGTAGTGATGATGCCATCCTACATCAATATCGGCGCTTATGTGGATTCAGGCACCATGGTAGATACCTGGGCCACCGTCGGGTCATGCGCCCAAATCGGCAAGAACGTACATCTCAGCGGCGGAGTCGGCATAGGGGGTGTGCTTGAACCGCTACAGGCCGCACCCGTCATCATTGAAGACAACTGCTTCATCGGTTCGCGCTGCATTGTGGTTGAAGGCGCACATCTTGAAAAAGAGGTTGTTCTGGGAGCCGGTACGGTGATTACCGCCTCGACAAAAATCATCGATGTCTCCACCGCCAATCCAATCGAGTACCGGGGCTTCGTCCCTGCCCGCTCCGTAGTCATTCCGGGAATGAGAAAAAAACAGTTCCCCGCAGGCGAATACGATGTCCCATGTGCTCTGATTATCGGTCAACGCAAGGCGACAACCGACCTGAAAACCTCGCTTAACGAGGCGTTGAGGGAATATGATGTTCCGGTTTGAAGTCCGCCGCCTGAGTCCGCGGTAAGCCGTTCCGGCCGCCTGTGACAGCCGATCACCTGTAAACAACCGGATATCTGTTGTTAAACCGGTAACCTATACCAAGCATCAGGTGGTTTGGATTGCGGAATTCCTGCAAATTGTAACCGACGTGGAGAAAGAAATTGCGGGCAACCGCCACTTTCAACGCCAAAATCTGATAAAAAGCCTTGAGGTCTCCACCCCGGTGAAGAACATTGGAACCGACACCTATGCCCACGATAAAACATGGCATTACATACTCCGCCCTCCCGGAAATTCCAAGTGCCGTCTGGGCATTCAGAGGAGGCTTGACAAAATGTTGGACTCCAAGCGCATAGTAATCCTTCCGTGTAAACACATTTGCACTTGCATCATAAACTCCATCAAGGGAAATCCCTGCCCGGAATTTATAACCGAAATTATACATGGCAGCAAAATTAAGACCTATTACCTTATAGGCCAGAGGAGAAGGGACAAACTTATCGCCATCTACATATCCTTTCCGTTTCCATGATCCGAAGAGCACACAGTCGTAACTGAAATGGGCAGGAAATGGGGGAACAGGTGACGGGGAACAGGACTGCATGGAGAATCCTGTCCGGTTGAAATAATATACCAATCCCACATTGAAACCTGCCATATTCAGACCCGCATTCGGAAATTCGGTATTGCCGTTCGAAAAATGGGTCAGTGACACTCCCGAAGTCAGATCGAAATAGGACGAAAGAACCCATTTAAAATAAAAATCCGCATTGATATAGGCATTTATACGGGACCCTATCACCACATTAAACCTGTTATACCAGCTCTCATAGGGTTTCCAACCCCACGACAGACCGAAATTCCATTCGTAATTGAAGGAAACACGAGGAGAGATGCCGGTGATACGGGCACCCTGGAACAGGTAGAATGCCATTGGATTGCCCAATTCCGACGGATTGCCAAAAACAAACTTCCCCAATCCGAAACCCTGGTATACATTTCCGAAAATTCTTCCCGCAGGGGAATCGGGAGGGAACTGGAAAGAATATTTGATGTGGGCATCAAATGAATTTCTGATGGGGGACTGTTCTCTGTTAAATCCTCTCAAAAAAGAGTTGGTAGGGAAAACATAACCGGGACGGATCTCCGCCCCAAGACGATGTGTAAAACGGCCTTTACCAACCTCCTGAGCAACGATACCACTATGAAAAAACAAAAGCATTCCGCATGAAACCAACAAATGTCTCACCATAATCCGATCTCTGTTTTATTTGTCTGCGCCTATCCCCGAAATTATCCTGCAAATATAGAATCCACCATCGAAATCCACCCCATAAAACGCGATTAATTCAAAAAATTTTCACGAAACAAACGGAAGAGTTTCATAATGACAGCAAAAAGTAAAAACAAAAGGCAGAACGAACAAAAAAACTTTGTATTTTCGCCTGTCGAATAAAAGGAAAGCCATGAACGACAAACTCAAGACGGAGGTCTGGAAAGCACTGGAGGTCCTGAAAAACGGCGGCGTAATCCTTTACCCCACGGATACGGTGTGGGGGTTAGGGTGTGATGCCACAAACGCCGGGGCAGTGAAGCGCATTTACGACATAAAGCAGCGTTCGGACCGCAAATCCATGTTAGTCCTGCTGGAGGATGCCGGGAAAATCGCATCGTATGCCGACGTACCCGGCATAGCGCTGGATTTGATTGAAGTTTCCGACAAACCGACCACCATCATCTACCCTAACGCCAAAAGGCTTGCCCCAAACCTTATCGCCGAAGACGGGACAATCGGTATCCGTATCACCGGGGAGGAATTTACCCGATTCCTGCTGACGAGACTCAACCGCCCCCTGGTTTCAACTTCAGCCAATATAAGCGGACAACCTTCTCCCCGCTTCTTCGATGAAATAGTTGATGACATACGTCAGGCCGTCGATTATACCGTCGATTACCGCCGGAACGACCACAAGCCATCCTCCCCCTCCTCCATCATCAGATTAGGGATGAAAGGAGAGATAGAAATTATCAGGAAATGACAGATTCTAACAATATTACACTGTGAGTTTGATTTTGAATATCGATTCATCGACTTCGGTCTGTTCGGTGGCCTTGTCCCGTGACAGGGAACTGATTGCCGTGAAGGAAAACGATGAAGGTCTGAACCATTCAGCTCTGCTGGGAGTATATATCGATGATATTCTCAAGGAAAACCGCCTGGATGTCCGTCACCTGGATGCCGTTGCCGTGAGTATGGGACCAGGATCGTATACCGGTCTGCGCATCGGAATCTCCATGGCCAAAGGACTCTGTTTCGGTGCAGGCAAACCTCTGATTGCCGTCCCGACACTACAGGCGCTGGCCTTGTCGGTGTCCTCCAAAATCGGTGAGGACGCCTGGTATTGCCCCATGCTGGACGCCAGGCGGATGGAGGTTTATACCGCCCTCTTTGATGTTCACAACCGGACTATGATGGATACAAGAGCGGAAATTATCGACAAGGATTCATTTGCCGGGGTTCTGTCCGAACGCAAAATTTACTTTTTCGGCGATGGGAGTGACAAAATCCGCCAGGTGATTACCTCTCCCCGTGCACACTTTGTGCCAAAAGTAAAAACGTCGGCCACCCACCTGATACCTCTCTCCGAATCCTGCTTTAAAAATCATAAATTCGTAGATACTGCCTACTTCGAACCCTTTTATCTAAAGGATTTCATAGCCACCGTCCCAAAGAGAAAAGTATTTTGACCCACCATAAATTTCAGAAAAAAGTCTTGTCATATTGGAAAAAATATTACATTTGCAACGCGTAACGCCAATTTGGCTCAGCTGGTAGAGCAACGCATTCGTAATGCGTAGGTCGCGGGTTCGAGTCCCGCAATTGGCTCAACCCACAGACAACATCTGACGGAAGTCACCCTCCGGATTATGTCCGGCACCCGCCGGCACTGCAAGGCCGGTAGCACCGGATTTCCCTATTCCCCTGCATGCTCCGGCGGTTTGATACAGTTTTTGTCTTCGACTGTGCAAAATCCGGTGGATTTTATCTACATTTGCTTCCGTATCTGTATAACCAAAAAAAATGTAGATTATGCCCAAAGGAGTTTATCAATTGCCTGCTATCAAGAATGAACCCGTCAAAAGCTATGCACCGGGTAGTCCCGAACGAGCAGCCCTAAAGTCAAAGATCAACGAAATACGAAACACGGTGGCAG
>X301_European_Hare__coassemble_1887_pt1 | contig 7909 bp, 5 predicted proteins | sample X301_European_Hare__metabat2_high_PE_017 | metagenome-assembled genome bin X301_European_Hare
CCGCACAACGGCCCACCAAAACGCAGGAATTCTCTGCCGCCACCTTACGAATGACATCCGATTGGATTTGAAACAGGGATTCATTGGAAAGATAATCATTGCTTTGTAAAAAAGCGTTGTTCACGGAAAAACCCATCGCCAGGGTCTTCAACAAGCTTCCTGAATTCCTTTCATCGGCCTTTTCGAAAAATTCTCCGCATATTCCGCTCTCCTTCGAGGCCAGACCAATCAGCTCCTTGTCATAATAGGCAATTCCCATCTGCTCCGCCAGCCTTTTACCTATAAAACGTCCGCCACTGCCGAACTGCCGCCCTATCGTTATCAAGATTTTTCCCATATTCTTTACATTTTTGATAATTTTCAGTCTTCTCCAACAATTTTATTCATTAGAATATGAATATTCCCATTATTAATGGGATCGCCTACAAGCATTATACTATCATTTGAGTCAAGTAGGAACGTATGATAAATATGATTCTTGGGAATATGAGGATTATGTCTCGCAAAAATATTAGAAGTGTCTATAATTATAGGATATTCCAATCCTGATTTATAAAAAGCATTCCTTAAGCCTTCTACTTTGTCCTTGGTTGAAGAAATTATGAAGATTATTTGCAGTTTATCCTGTCTACTTAGTCCTAACATTTCATTCCACGATGCCAAATTGCCAATCATACAAGTTGAACATCTTTCTTTCGAAACATACATAATGTATCTGTACTTGCATTTTTGAACATCCTCCCAATATGTAGGTTTGGCCTTTTCATTTTTGAATGACACATATATCATGCTGTCATATGGTATTTGTACTTTTTGGGACATCATATCAGCGATACACATTCTCATCACATCTCTATTTTGACAAGAACACATTAAAATGTATAAAGATAATAACCATATATATTTACTCATACAAATTATTTTATCATTTCTATAAGTAATATTATCGGGTTATCAGAAATGTCTGACTGGGAAAGTAATTTTGAGAGATCTGGATATTTGTTCTTCAGCAGTTCATTTGACGCATATTCACCAATAGGCAACACTCCAATAAAAGCCTGCTCGCTGCTTGACATAACATTGTTCCACATAATATTTCCCACATCATCCAAATTCTTCCTTACATCATATATATATCCTTTGTTGGTTTCATTGTTGAAAAAAATTCTGTAGTAATTGTCCTTCGTGACATACTCGAAAAACAAATTGGTGTTTGTGACATACAGCGATTTTATTCCTGTAGATATGGAACGATTTCTTATATACTGTTCTGCGTCAAAGCATGTTTGGAATGTCTTTCCTTTAACATTCCTTTTATCAAAATGTGTCTCATCTGATATAAACAAATATTCTGCCACAAAATTTCCATCATAATAAGAATATATGGTATCGGACAGGAAAGACAGAATGTATGTGTACGATGCGTTTTGTGCAATTCTACCTTTTTCCTGAACCGAGCGTTCCTCACCGATTATAGTGTATGGCAATATCTGTTTCGATACAGCCTTTTCAATATCAACCAAAGAATACTGATATTCTTCCCCTGGTCCATTACAGTTTATAGCAATCAATTCATATTCATTCAGTGGAGATATTCCCACCGGACCATTCATTAATTCTATACTTACGCTTTGCGATGATAAAAACTCTCCGTTGTAGTCATATCGCAAAAGTTTTCCCTTAGACAAATCCATTATGCATACCAACTGATTTTTCTTGTCAAGATAGAAATCGAATAGTGATATGTATTCGCTTTGCGAACCTCCTTTTGTGCCGATTTTATTCTGAAAACATCCATCCATATCAAAGCGGTACAATCTCTCCTTAAAATCTTCTATGAATATATCTGTACCGTCTATTTCTATTTTATTTATATCGCCAAGAATACAATTGTCGTATGTGTTCAATTTTACAAATTTTACGCTATATGTGAGTTCATCCAACGTTTCACAAATTGTCAAGGAATCCTTATAAATATATTGATTCACTGATGTATTTTCAGATGTTGATAATCTACAGGACACAAAGATATATGATAATAGCATTGCGACAACCGCTGTACGTTTCATTTCTATAGCTTGTTATTTTTTCTATGTTGTGTAATTAACTAGTATCTGGCATTCAAAGATACCTGGCTATTTGCAGATACAATTTATACATATCGAAATGGCTTATCAATATGTTTCTTCTCACAGCAATTATCTTTGCTACTTACACAATCAGGATAGAATACAGTTCCACCAACATTTGCTTCTGCACCTATTTTGACCTTTTTACCCTTTATGGTAACATAAAACCCGAAACCTGCTTCATAACTGACTGTTACCGGTTTCCATGTTTCTTTCTCATTGCGATTATACTTGTCACGAGGACAATCTGCAAAAGAATCACCTCCCCCACTGTTCTCAAAGGTGAGGGCCTCTACATTAGCAAGAATCATATCATTTGCAGACTCCAATTGCCAACGTGCGTGGAATATTGCAACAAAACAACCTATCACAATTGGTAAACCAGCAATCTTAATAATTTTATTCATATCATTTATTTGTTTAATTGTTAATACCTTATATAATCAGTTGATTCTGAAAACGGTTAATAACCGTTTACACTAACAGCGATGTAAATTTATAATTTTTTTTCATGCTGTCTTTCTATCCCAACTTTAACACTATGGTGTCGCTGACCCCTCTGCCTTGAATCTTTTCAGCTGCCACCACAACATAAATCCTGTCGTGATTACAGACAAGCCATCCGCCACAGGAAAGCTGCACCACACCCCATCCGGACCATAATGCTCGGGGAGGATAAACAGACACGGGACTAAAAATATCAGCTGACGTGTCAATGACAGGAAAATCGCCTTTTTCGCCATACAGACCGACTGGAAGAAGCTGGTCGAAACCATCTGAAAACCGATTACAGGTACCATCACGAGAATGATTCTCATCCCATGTTCGGACAGATCAATCAAAGCCTCATCTGTAGTAAAAAAACGGATAATCGTCCGGGGGAAAATCTGACAAACCAGGAATCCGACAGTAGTTACCGTCGTACCGCACAAAATGGTATACTTCAAAATCTGAAATACCCGTTCCGTCTGTCTGGCACCGAAATTATATCCGGCAATCGGCTGCATTCCCTGATTAAAGCCCATGACTATCATGATAAAAAAGAAAACTATCCGGTTTATTATCCCATAAGCACCGATATACATATCCCCTCCATGGTTTTTAAGTCCGTTATTAACGAGCATAACCACCAGACAGCTGCATATATTCATCAGAAACGGGGACAAGCCAATCGCCAGCATATTGACAATGATTTTCCATTTTATGTCGAAAATTCCGCGCTGGAAGCGGATATAACTTTTTCTGCTCGAAAAATGCATCAGAACCCCCATCAAAGAGAGAAACTGTGCACAAATTGTCCCTAAAGCCGCCCCCTTGATTCCCATATCCAGCACAAAAATAAAAAGATAGTTCAATGCACCGTTGATTACCACAGCAAACAACGTGGCAGCCATTGCCCGCCTCGGATAGCCTGAAGCCCGCATTACATCGTTAAGTCCCATATAGATATGGGTAATGAGATTACCATACAGTATCACCCTCATATAATCCCTAGCATAAGGCAATGTCTCGGCACTCGCTCCAAAAAAATAAAGGATGGGATCCAGAAAAATCAGGCAGACTGTCATGAATACCATGCCAATCACGCCGTTCAGCAAAAGCACATTACCCAAAACCGCCTCCGCACTCTTCAGATCCCTCTGCCCCATCTTTACCGATACCAAGGTCGAAGCCCCGGCTCCGACCAAGGCCCCGAAAGCGGCAGCCAGATTGATAAACGGGAAAGTGATTGCCAATCCGGCTATCGCCAAAGCACCCACTCCCTGTCCGATGAAAATACTGTCCATCATATTATAGAGCGAAGCAGCCGTCATGGCAACAATAGCCGGAACGGCGTAACGCATCAATAATTTCCGGATATTCTCCGTACCCAATGTTATGGAATTCTGTTCTGACATAAAATAACCTTTAACTCAATTAAAATTTTCCGTGAGACCGGTAACGCACACCCTCCTCTCCGTCCATTACCAACTCCTATCCATGCCTATCAGCTTGCGCAATGTCTCAATTGCATCCTCCTCAGATATAGCTGCACGCACCATTTCCCCCCCCTTATATAAATTCACTTTACCATTGCCGGCACCGACATATCCATAATCGGCATCCCCCATCTCTCCGGGTCCGTTCACTACACATCCCATCACCGCAATCTTAATGCCGCTGAGTTCGCCGAAGGCCTCTTTCACCTTTGCGACAGTCCCATGCAAATCAAATAACGTGCGTCCGCATCCGGGACAACTGATAAATTCAGCCTTATAACGCCCTACTCCAGCCGACTGCAATATGCTTCGGGAAAGTTCAAGCGCATACTCCCCGTTCTGTATATCGGGAGTACTCAACCAAATTCCATTCGGCAGCCGATCCAAAAACAGACCGCCCAACTGAGAAGCGGCAGTCAAGGCAATATGCTCCCGCTCACTCCCTTCAAAAATCAGATGAACGAATACACGGTTGGGCACACTGTATTCCTTTAGCCTGGCAAAAGCCTTCCGGTAAGACCGGTAGCAAATCCCTAGATCCAACACCAGAACAGCATTTTCATTCTGTTCCAACCGATTCATCAATGTCCCGTCCAGCTCATCCAAAGAGGTAATCTGTACAAAAAGCCTCTGCCCCTCCGGGAAATCCATTTCGGAAAAATAATCGCTGACAGTGAGGAAAGGGAAGATTCCTCCGCCCTCAATTCCATCCTTTTTCCACACTGCGACAGGCACAACCACCTCTACACCCTCCGGCAATTGCCTCACCCATTCCCCAGTCTCCTCCACATAAATAAGTTCAGGAGCCTTCTGACTCCCTGTCTCCAGTACAAAACCCATCCTCTTCCAATCCACAGAACCATGCAGATGGGAAAAGTCCGCCACAATCGAAGGTTTAGTGCATTCACCCCTCAAACCATAGTTTTGAGGATCATAATCCGGACAGCTGCAAATACGCAGCAGCTCCCTCGCCACCGGAATTTCTTCCTCCGGGGCCTCAGTCAAGGAAACACGTATAGTGTCCCCGATACCCTCATTCAATAAGGTACCGATACCCACAGCCGAACGTATTCTTCCATCCTCTCCCTCTCCGGCCTCCGTAACCCCCAAGTGCAAAGGATATGTCATACCCTCCTTTTCCATCTCTTTGACCAACAGACGCACAGACTCCACCATCACCCGACAATCGCTTGATTTCAAGGATATCACCACATTGTCGAATCCTTTTGTCACGCATACACGCAGATACTCCATTGTAGCCTCCACCATTCCCTCGGGAGTATCTCCGTACCTGCTCAAAATCCGGTCTGAAAGCGAACCATGGTTGGTACCGATGCGGACAGCCGTTCCATGAGCTTTACACACATCCAGAAATTCTCCGAATTTTTCGGCAATCAAATCCAACTCGGCGGCATATTCCTCATCTGTGTAGGACAACTGTTTGAAAACAGCTCTCTTATCGACAAAATTCCCAGGATTAATCCTCACTTTCTCCACATAACGCGCGGCAACCATTGCCGCTTCGCGGACAAAATGTATGTCCGCAGATAAAGGTGTGGAATATCCCCTACTCCGTAGGGCCGCATGAATATGCTTCAAATTCTCCGCCTCCTTTACACCCGGAGCCGTTATACGCACCAACTCTCCCCCGGCCTCAATAATGCGGATAGCCTGCTCCACACAAGCCACGGTATCCATAGTCGGAGTCTTCAGCATTGACTGAACCGTCACAGGTTCGTCAGAAGAAAGGCGAAGCTGTCCTATCCTTACCGTACCAGTCTTTCTGCGCATATCTTTGTCATTTTAATTCAATCACACAGAAATAGTTATCTCCTTTTATCCACTGTTAACGTGTTTTGCCCTCCCTTGGCAACCATGTAAGGAACAAAGGTAACAATAAATCATGAATCCGGCATCCGACACCCTTGGAAATGTTTGAAATCATACATTTTGAATATATTCTGTAAAAATTAGGAAAATCATTTGGATTTCTCGGTTGCTCCACACTATATTTGCCGGAGCGGATAGAAGAACGCAGATTGCTGTTCCTATACTCATTCGCCACGCAAAGGAGAAAAAATGGGTGACCTGACCGGAATGCAAAACCGGAGTGTGGACTTTCTCCGGTTCGGTGAGGATTTTTAACGATGAAAAGACAGACATGAAGAATTTCAGCCACAATATTATTATCAACATTCTACTCGTGATCATACAAAGATAGCGGGAGGGAGGTTGTATGCATATTACAGTATCAAAGAAGCCTTTCTCTCGCGACAGAGAAAGGCTTCTTTCCATTACAGAAAACGGTACACAATTAAAGTAAAAATGAGAAATAACCTGAGAAGTTCAGTGACCACCACCGACCGCAGGATGGCCGGAGCCAGGAGTCTTTGGCGGGCCAACGGCATGAAAGACGAACATATGGGTATGCCGGTTGTCGGAATAGCCAATTCCTTTACCCAATTTGTGCCAGGACATGTCCACCTGCACGATATCGGTCAGTATATGAAGCGGCTGATTGAAGAGAGAGGCTGTTTTGCAGCGGAATTCAACACTATCGCCATAGACGATGGAATCGCAATGGGACACGACGGCATGCTTTATTCTCTCCCCTCAAGGGAAATCATTGCCGACAGCGTCGAATATATGGCCAATGCACATAAGATAGATGCTCTGGTCTGCATCAGCAACTGCGATAAAATCACCCCAGGGATGTTGATGGCAGCCATGCGACTCAACATTCCAACCATTTTTGTTTCAGGAGGTCCCATGGAAGCCGGAGTATTTGACGGGAAAGCCGTGGATCTTATTGATGCCATGGTGATGAGTGCCGACCCTCAATACAACGATGCTGACATAAGCAGACTTGAACGGAATGCCTGCCCCGGCTGTGGCTGTTGTTCCGGGATGTTTACAGCCAATTCGATGAATTGCCTGAACGAAGCCCTTGGACTATCCCTACCCGGCAACGGCACCATAGTGGCAACACACTCCAACCGCCGCCGTCTGTTTGAAAAAGCGGCCTCCGAAATTGTACGGATGGCCGGGAAGTACTATTTTGAAGGTGATGATTCCGTTCTCCCCCGGTCGATAGCCACCAAAGCAGCCTTTGAAAATGCAATGTCCCTGGATATCGCCATGGGAGGTTCCACCAATACCGTTCTTCATCTGCTGGCTATCGCAAAAGAAGCGGAAGTGGATTTCAATATGCAGGACATTGATCGTTTATCCAGGAAAATTCCCGTTCTATGCAAAGTGTCACCCAACTCGAATTATCACATCGAAGATGTAAACCGGGCGGGGGGCATTATGGCTATCCTGGGGATACTGGCCGACCATAATCTGATAGATACCACCGTAAACAGGGTTGGATATAGGAATCTTGCAGAATGTCTGAACAAATATTACATCCACAGTCCGAACTTCTCACAAAAAGCCCGGAAATTTTATCTAAGTGCCCCTGCCCATAAACACAGCCGGGAACTGGGTTCCCAGAGCAATTACTATTCCGAATTCGACACAGACCGCAGCATGGGATGTATACGCGACCCTGAGCATGCCTATTTCAAAGATGGCGGATTGGCCGTACTGAGCGGAAATATAGCGGAAAACGGCTGCATTGTGAAAACTGCCGGTGTGGATGAATCTCTATTTGTCTTTCAAGGGAAAGCGAGAGTTTATGAGTCTCAGGAACAGGCAATGACCGGTATTTTAAACGATGAGGTAAAAGCGGGGGAGGTCGTGGTTATCCGCTACGAAGGCCCAAAGGGAGGCCCGGGAATGCAGGAGATGCTGTACCCT